>LXOW01037290.1_pt2 | contig 16067 bp, 13 predicted proteins | sample 1368591 | NCBI WGS metagenome assembly LXOW01 (sample SAMN04884650, study PRJNA319009) | bovine gut metagenome | isolation source: Cow rumen | host: Bos taurus | place: Italy: Legnaro (PD) | collected 2014-07-09 | reverse complement strand
ATACTCAGAGCAACGACCTGCAAAGAAGGTCTGGTGATGGTTCAAATCAGCAAGCTTGATCAGTCTCTGTGAATAGGTTGCTTTCATATCAATTATTCAGTTGTTAAGTTTTTCAGTTATTTTGTTACTCATTTGCCAACAGCCAACAGCCAACAGCCAACAGCCATACTCAGCACTTCAGTTGTAACTTCATTCCGTCGTAGGCAAGACTCATGCCTTCAGGCAGCTCTCTGTTGACTTCGGCGGTAAGGCCCATGCTGTGGCTGCAATGCGTGAACCATGTCTTACGCGCCCCTACCCTACGCGCCACATCGATGGCTTCGTCCAAGGTCAGATGCGAATAGTGTTTCTTCCTTTGCAGGGCTTCGACGATGAGGTATTCAACGCCTTGAAGCCTTTTGATAATATCGTCAGATATTTCACTCAAATCGGTGACATAGGCAAACCTGCCGATACGAAAGGCGTAGGAAGTCAAGGTGAAGTGTTTCAGCTTGATGGGAACGATGTGCAGGTCGCCCAGGTCGAAGGGCGTCTCGTCAAGACGGTGTATCTCGTAGGTGGGTGCCCCGGGATAGGGATGTTCCTCGAAAGCATAGGAATACTCGCGCTTGATCTCAGGCAGCGCGGTGTCAGCCACATACAGCGGCATAGGGCTTTTGTTCATGAAGATAAAGGGACGCAGGTCGTCGAGGCCTCCGATATGGTCCTTGTGCTCATGGGTAATCAGCACCGCATCAAGATGGGTAATGTTCTCACGAAGCATCTGCTGCCGGAAGTCGGGGCCGGCATCCACCGCCACCGTCACCTGTGGCGTCTGTATTAATATAGAGGTGCGGAGCCGTTTGTCGCGCGGGTCCTTGGAACGACATACGGGGCAGTCGCACCCGATGACAGGCACTCCCTGCGACGTTCCGCTACCTAAAACGGTAATCAGCATTTTCTTTTCGTTGTCAGGCATGAGTTTCTCCTTCGAAAAATCGAGGTGCAAAATTAGCGTTTTTAGGAAAATCTCGCGCTGTTTCGTGGAATTTCCCTACTTTTGCGGCATGAATGTCATCAACAAAATCAGAAACAGAGCCTTACGCAAGGCTCTCGATCATTTTTCAGAAGAGAAGGTGGCAGTAAAACTGCCTAATGCACAGAAGGTTAACTCGATGCTCATCATCATCGACGAGGGTGACAAGGGCATCGTCAAGAATATTGAAAGCAGCGCGAAGGCCCTGTTTGGCACCAACCGCTGCGGCTTTATCATCCTCTGCAGCCAGATGTCGGACACCATCCTGCAGAGCGACCTCTACACCGAAATCACCCCCAAGGACTTCGGCTTCATGAGCGTACTCAAGCCTGAGAAGCACGAATACATCAAGAAATGGCCTTTCTGCAACATGATTGTCAACATGGCGACGAAGGACACCGACATCAGCGACTACATCTGCACCCTGCCCAAGGCCGACTTCCGCATCAGCTTCAAACAAACCGAGTTCATCAAGATCTATGACCTGGTGATTGACAACCCGAGGGCCACCGACCCTGTGTCGAACATCCACGTGTTACATAATTACCTGAAAGTCCTGGCCGGATCGCAAGACCAAAACCAGTATTAACATGAAAAACAACATATTCAAAGGCACTGGCATTGCACTCATCACGCCGTTCAACACCGACAAGTCCGTTGACTTTGCCTCGTTGGAACGCATCGTGAATCACGTCATCGACGGCGGTGCCGACTTCTTGGTGGCTCTTGGAACCACCTCGGAAGCCCCTACCCTTACTGTCAGCGAGAAGAAGCAGGTGGTCGATACTATCCTGAAGGCCAACGACGGGAGACTCCCCGTACTGCTCGGCATGGGTGGCAACAACACGCAGGCCGTCATCGAGTCCATCAAGGCGCAAGACTTCAACGGCATACAAGGCATCCTGAGCGTTGTACCTTACTACAACAAGCCCAACCAGCGCGGCATGAAAGCCCACTTTGAGGCTATCGCCGATGCTTGTCCCGTACCCGTGGTGGTTTACAACGTACCAGGTCGCGTAGGCGTCAACCTGCAAGCCGCCACCTGCGTGGAACTGGCCCAACACCCTAACATCATCGCTGTCAAGGAGGCCTCGGGTAACCTGCAACAGATTATGGAAATCCTGCGCGACAAGCCTGCTGACTTCGACGTGCTTTCAGGCGACGACGGCATCACCCAGCCCCTGATGGCGCTGGGTGCCACAGGAGTCATCTCGGTGGCTGCCAACGCCTATATCCAACCCTTCAGCCGCATGATGAGAGCCATGAAGGAAGGCCGCATCGACGAGGCGTTGAAGCTACATTATGCCATGCTCCGTATGAACCAACTCATCTTTGCCGACGGCAACCCTGCCGGCATCAAATGCCTGATGAGCCGGATGGGACTGTGCGAGAACGTGCTGAGGCTGCCTCTGGTACCTGTCAATGAAAAGGTGGAAAACGACATCACCGAAGAATGGAAAACAATAATCAAACACATACAATGAAAAACCTACGTTACTTCATCATCACTCTTGCCATTGTGTTCTGTGGCAGCAGTTTCGCCCAAAAGAGCCAGCAGGAGCTGCAACAACTCATGCGGCAGCGCAATGAATACTACTTCACCTTCACGCTGAATGGCAACGACGACCTCGCCGCCATCGCCCACGCCATCTCTGTGGACCACGTCGATGGCAAGGTAGTCACAGCCTATGCCAATAACAAGGACTTTGCGAAGTTCCAACAAATGGGCTACGAGGTCACTTTGCAGACACCGCCTTCACTGGTGGAGACAGTCGCCATGTGGGACGGCAGCAACCGCGCCGCTTACGACTGGGACAGCTACCCGACCTATCAAGCCTACGAGGACATGATGTACCAATTTGCCACCGACCACCCCGACAAATGCGAGATTATCACCCTCGGCACCCTGGCATCGGGACGTAAAATCATGATTGCCCACCTCAACGGCGGTTCACGCGAAGGCAAGCCCAAGTTCCTCTACAGCTCCACCATCCACGGTGACGAGACGACAGGCTGGATCATGATGCTCCGCCTCATCGACTACCTGCTTGAGAACCCTAACGAGCCAGAGGTGCAGAACGTAATGAACAACATCGACCTTTACATCGCTCCCAACACCAACCCCGACGGCACCTACCATGCTGGCAACAACAACGTGAACGGTGCTACACGTTACAACGCCAATGGCGTAGACATGAACCGCAACTACGCTGACCCCCACGGCAGCATTCACCCTGACGGCAACCCTTACGCAACTGAAACCGAATGGTTCATGCAGTTTGCCGCTGAAAACGCCTTCGTGATGGGTGCCAACTATCATGGTGGTGCCGAGGTGATGAACTACCCCTGGGACAACACCCATACCCTTCATGCAGACGACGAATGGTATAGGCTCATCAGCCGTGAATATGCCGACAAGTGCCACGAGTTCAACTCAAACTACATGACCTACCTCAACAACGGCATCACCAACGGCGCGCAGTGGTACATGATTGGCGGAGGTCGCCAGGACTACATGAATGGCTACGCCCAATGCCGCGAGCTCACCATCGAGTGCTCAAACACCAAACTGCCCAACGGCAGCCAACTGCCCAGTTTCTGGAACTATAACAAAGAATCCATCTTCCTTTTCATGAACCAATGCCTCTATGGCATCCACGGTGTGGTGACCGACTCCATCACAGGCGAGCCGCTTGAGGCCAACATCAACATCACCAGCCACGATAATCAGTTCTCTATGGTGTCGAGCCACTTGCCCGTGGGCGACTTCCACCGTCCCGTCAAAGGCGGCACTTGGAACCTGGTCGTCAGCAAAGAGGGCTACTGCCCCAAAGTCATTGAGGTTAGCCTGAGCGACTACGAGACCGTCAATCTGAACGTGCAACTCGTTCCCGGCAACTGCATGGTGGCCGACTTCTATGCTTCGACGACCGACCCCGCACTCGGACAAAGCATCAACTTCACCGACAATTCGTTTGGCGAAATCACCTCTTGGAGTTGGACTTTCGAAGGCGGCAATCCATCCACTTCGACCCTACAGAACCCCACGAACATCTCCTATAGCGAAGAAGGAGACTTCAGCGTCAGCCTCACCATCAGCGACGCACAAGGCAACACCGAGACCCTCACCCGCGAGAACTACATCCACGTCAGAGAGACTTACAACATGCAAAACGCCACCATCACCACCTGCAACGGCCTGTTTTACGATGATGGCGGCCCGAACGGCAACTACAGCGACCGTAAAGAATACAAGATGACCTTTATGCCTGCCATTGCCGGCAACGTCATTGAGGCCGTCTTCGATGAGTTTTCATTAGAGAGCGGCTACGACTTCCTGGACATCTACGACGGCACCACTACCGATGCCCCCCACATTGGGCAATACAGCGGCAATGACTCTCCAGGCACCATCACCGCCACCAACAACGAAGGCGCCCTGACCTTCCACTTCACCTCCGACTACGGTGTCAATGAGTCTGGCTGGAAAGCCACCGTGCGTTGCATCGACGACTATGCGGTATCCGAAGACATCTTTACGGCATCCATCTATCCCAACCCCAGCAACGGCAGCTTCAACATCCGTGTCAACGGTGAAGTCAGCTACCAACTTTTCAACAGCATCGGACAGCAAGTCCTTTCGGGCTGCTTCACCGACGAGACCCAAATCAAAGCCGATGATCTGAGCAAAGGAATCTATTTCCTGAAGCTCAACAACGAAAACGGAACCAGGGTCGAAAAACTCATCATTGAAAAATAAAAAAGGGAAACAAGGCGTTATTAGGTAAAAAAAGAGTACTTTTGCAGGCTAAATGAAAAAGAAACATCTGATATTGGCACTTTTGGGGACGATCGTTCTCGCCTCATGCAACGACTTCAACCATTTGGTGAAAAGCACCGACAACGAGATGAAGTATGAAGTGGCGATGGACTATTACGACCGTGGGGACTATAGCCATGCCTTGCAGCTCTTCGACCTGCTGCAGGCTGCCTATCGCAACACCCCGCGTGGCGAAAACATCACATACCGCACGGCTGAGTGCTACTACAACCAGAAGGATTTTGACATCGCCGCCTATTACTACAACAAGTTCTACTCGACTTATCCTTTCTCGAAAAACGCCGAGAAGGCTGCCTTTATGAACGCCTACTGCAGTTATATGCTCTCGCCCGAATCGGGTTTGGACCAAACCAACACCCATACGGCCATCAAGCAGCTGAAAGCCTTTGCCGAACGTTTCCCGAACAGCGACAGCCTGACCCGCATCAACCAACTTGTCGACAACCTCAACGAGAAACTGGAAGAGAAAGACTACAACATCTGCCGACTGTTCTACCGCATGGAAAACTACAGCGCAGCCATCACCTCGTTTGAGAACATGCTGAAGAACCATCCCAACACCAAGCACCGCGAGGAAATTCTTTTCGACATGGCCACCACCTATTACGACTATGCCGAAAACAGCGTGCCTGAAAAACAAAGGGAACGCTACGAGTCATGCGTCGAGCAATGCAACACGCTGACTTACCTCTACCCCAACAGTCCCTACATCAACGATGCACAGAGCATCGCTGCCAAAGCAAGAAAGAAATTAGAAAAAATCAAATAAAATGGATTTCAGAAAAATCAAGACCGAAACGACGGTGGTCACCCGTCAGAAAGACCAGTTCTACAAAGGCACCGGCAACATCTACGAAACCGTTGCCATCCTCTCCATCAGAGCAAACCAGATTGCCAAAGAGATGAAAGAAGAGCTGAACGAGAAGATTGAATCATTTGCCACCTCCACCAACGACAGCCTCGAAGAAGTGTTTGAGAACCGCGAGCAGATTGAAATCGCCAAGTTCTACGAGCGTCTTCCCAAGCCCACGCTGATTGCCGTCCACGAGTTCCTGCACGACCAGATTTACTTCCGCAACCCCGCCAAGGAAAACGAAAACGATTTCTGATGAAAAAGGTGCTGCTTATACTCATCTCTGTCTTCTGCCTTGGCTCATTGGCCAAAGCCCAAGAGCTTCAATGCGAAGTGAGGGTCAACTCGTCGCAAGTGTCAGGCTCCGACAAGACCATCTACCAGAGCCTACAGACTGCTTTGTATGAGTTCATCAACAACACCAAGTTCACGGAAATCAATTTCAGGCAGAACGAGAAGATAGAGTGCAGCATCCTCATCGATATCACAGCGCGTGAGGGCAACTACTTCTCTGGCGAAATCAACGTCGCCCTGCGACGCCCCGTTTATAAAACCAACTACAACTCGCCGTTGTTCAACTATGTCGACCGCAAGTTCACCTTCGAGTATATGGACGGGCAGTCACTCGACTTCAGCCCCACCACTTACATTTCAGACCTGAGCAGCACAATCGGTTTCTACGTATACCTGATGCTCGGCCTTGATTTCGACTCTTTCTCGCCCTTAGGTGGAACACCTTTCTATGACATCTGCAACCAAATCACCCAATCGGCTCCACAAAACGAAAACCCAGGATGGAGCAGCACAGGTCGCCAAAACCGTTACGCGCTCATCAACGAAATCACCAACACGACATACGAGCCGCTGCGACAGTTCATCTACACTTACCACCGCCAGGGATTAGACGTGATGTCGGAGAAACCCGAAGATGGAGCAGAAGCCATACTTAACTCGCTCGGCAACCTTCAAGGCATTTACGATCGCAACTCCATGAGCTATTTCCTGCAGCTCATCATCGAGAGCAAACGTGACGAGATCATCCAAGTCTTCTCAGAAGGCAATATGAAATACCGCACCGAAGCTTCCAATATCATGAAGGCTATCGACCCGTCTCAGTCGTCGCGCTATGATGCGATGCTCCAAAATCCGGGCAAGTAATCACCATGCTCAAACAACTTCAAATCAGCAACTACGCCTTGATTGACGAACTGTCCGTCCGATTTGAGACGGGGTTTAGCGTCATCACTGGCGAGACAGGTGCTGGAAAGTCCATCCTGCTCGGTGCCCTGGGGTTTGCCATGGGTGACCGTACCGACACAGGCGTGCTCTACGACAAAGACAAGAAATGTATCGTGGAAGCACAGTTTGAGCTGACAGACGAGATGCTAAAGCCCCTTTTCGAAGCATACGACCTCGACTTCGACACTGAATGCATATTCCGTCGCGAGCTGAGTCCGCAAAAGAAAACCCGTGCCTTCATCAACGACACGCCCGTATCGCTGCAAACGATGAAAGAAATCGGAAGTCGTCTGGTTGACATCCATTCGCAACACGATTCCCTTCTGCTTACCGACGCCGGATTCCAGCTGCGTCTCTTGGACGACATCGCCCAAAACGGCACCCTCCTTTCAGAATATACCTCAGAATACGCGCAATACAACGTTCTGAAGCGGAAGCTCAACGAACTGCAAGAGATGGCATCAAAGAACACCGCCGAGAACGACTACCTGAAATTCCAGTTGGAGGAGCTGGACAAAGCCCAACTGAAAGAAGGGGAATATGCCGACATCGAGCAAACCTTGAGTGTGATGGAAAACGCCGAGGAGATCAAGTCCCTGCTGGTTACCGCCAACAGCCTGATGGACGACTCAGACAACGCCCTGCTCGGACAGTTCAACAGCCTTTCAAGCACCTTGCAGCGAATGCAGCACCTGATGCCGGACACAGAGAACCTTGCACAGCGCATCAACAACCTGAAAGTGGAACTGAAAGACATCGCCTACGACTTACGCCGAAAGGAGGACGAGATTCAGTTTGACGACGGTATACTTCAAAGCCTGCAAGAACGCTACGACTTGCTCAACCGGCTGGTGATGAAGCATCATGTGCAAGAGCCCGATATGCTGATTGCCCTACGCGACAGCCTTAGGGAAAAAGTGGACGCCTTCGAGAACATCGACGAGGCCATCTCACAAACCGAAAACACACTGAAAGAAAGTGAGAAGCGACTCACTCAACAAGCCAAAGCCTTGCACGACAGACGCTGCAAAGCCGCAAAAGTATTCGATGAAAAAGTAACCGCATTGGTGCGCCAGTTGGCGATGCCATTCGCCTCGTTCCAAGTCGAGGTTGCGTCTCAGGAGCAGTTCGGTAGTATGGGTTGCGACAGCATCCGTTTCCTCTTTTCAGCCAACAAGGGCATTGCTCCCGACGACCTGCGCCGCGTGGCTTCGGGTGGCGAGCTGTCGCGTCTCATGCTCTCCATCAAGAGTGCGGTGTCGAGCTACAACTACATCCCTACCCTCATCTTCGACGAAATCGACACAGGAGTTTCAGGTGAGGTGGCGGCTCGTATCGGCGACATCATGCGCCAGATGGGCAGCACATTGCAACTCATCTCCATCACCCACCTGCCCCAAGTGGCTTCGCAAGCAGCGCATCATTTTTTCATTTATAAAGACAACACAGGCACGCGCAGCCAGTCACACATCCGCCTGCTGACAAACGAAGAACGCATCAACGAAATCGCCAAGATGCTCAGTAATGACAAAGTGACCCCAGAGGCCTTACGGGCTGCAGAAGTACTTATCAAAGTATAGTATTGCCGACCTACTCTTTGTCAGCCCCCTTATTTCACGACAATTTTCCGGTTCAGTTCGACACCGTCCTCATCGACACAACGGATTTGATAGACACCTTTTTCCACATCGATGGGCATCTGGTGATTGAGGCGGGTCTGACCTAAATACTTGTCGTTCAAATTCCAAAAGATGGTCTTCTGCGGATTGCGATGAGCAATTTCAAAAATCACCTGCTGCCGGTCTCCACGAATACCTATAGGGATGCTCACTTGCGCATCCGCCTTGGGATACACAAAGTCCATCACCTCGTTGGCATGAGCGGTGCCACAACCTGGATAGAAAGCCGGCAAAGGACGGAAAAGCGGTGAGTGTTTCTTGTAAAACCACTCTTGAACTGGAGGAAGCACATAATACACCTCATAACACTTCTGGTCTACCGGATAGCAATCCGGTTTCACTTGATACTGACGGGTCTCATCAAGAAAGACTTTCTTATGATAAGGGCACACGCCGGTTTGGTTTTCCACATTAGGCACATGGATGGTTTTCGTTGCAGGACAGTATTCAGATTTCGGATACCCCGACTCGGCGCAAACCTCCACTTCCACGCTCTCTGAGGTGTTGGCGGGATAGCGATAGCTGTCATTCAGTTTGTCCACCACATCAAACAAGATAGGAGCCGCCACACCCACACCCGTCAATCCTGGGCGGCCCTCCCCATCAGCGTTTCCAGCCCAAACCCCGACAACATAACGGTTGGTCAGGCCCACAGCCCAGGCATCCTTGAAACCGAAACTCGTACCCGTCTTCCAAGCCACCTGCTTTGACGAGGCGAAGCTGCTCCAACCTATCTGGTTGGTGGGTCTTGTCAAACCCGTCATCACATGAAAAGTTTCCGCGATAGCCTCCGCAGAAAAAGGAGATTCCGACTCATCCACCTCTATATTATAGCTTTCATTGACATACGATGCCAGTTTACGTCCCATTTTAGCGTAAGCATTGGAAATATCAAAGAGGGAAGCCTCACTCCCACCCACGATAAGCGACAAACCGTAATGTTCAGCATCAAAGACAAGCCCTGTAAGAGGCAGTTGCTTCAAAAGGGCATGAAACCTCGGTTGCCCATATTCACGCAGCAAAAAGACGAATGGCGCATTGAGCGAGTTCTGCAACGCCTTGTTGGCTGGGACCGCTCCCCAATACTCACCGCTATAATTCTTTGGCGTAAAGCCGGAAAGACTCATCGGCACATCGGGCAGCACCATCTCAGGCAACAGCGAGCCTTCATCAAGCATAGCGGCAAAAAGAAAGGGCTTGAGAATGCTGCCCGTAGAACGTTGAGCCCTTATCATGTCCACCATCCGTGCGTCTTCCGCATCCCAATTATTGCCCACGTAGGCGACAACCTCATCATTCAAATAATCCACCACATACACCGCAGCGTTGTCGATGCTGTTCATTGCATTAAGCCGGTGATGTTGCTTCATAACGTCAATGACAGCCTGCTGGAGGTTTGCATCGATAGTGGAAGCAATTTGTTCACCATGATGGCTTTTGTCCACCTCCCCAAGGTAATGATAAGCCAAAATAGGCATTTCAAAAGGCTTTTCAGGAATGCTTTCCATCATGGCAAGTTCAGCGTCCTCCTCCGAGAGTTTTGGAATGCCCAGTCGCTTTGGGCAGAATACTTTAGACTGAGGCAACCGTTGTAACAATTCGTTACGTTTCTCTTCCAGACGTTGGCGAGAACGACCAGGATGTATCATGGCGGGAGCATTGGGCAGAACGGCAAGTGTGGCAGCCTCGCCCCACGAGAGTTCATCGGGAGTGGTATGAAAATAGCGCCAAGCCGCTGCATCAATACCTACCACGTTGCCTCCGAAAGGTGCATTGGCGGCATACATGTCAAGGATGGCTCTTTTGGAATAATGCAACTCCAAACGCATTGCGAGTATGACTTCCAACAGTTTTTCACCGTAAGTACGTGGTGGATTGTCACGCGACAAACGCACCACCTGCATCGATAATGTACTGCCTCCACGAACCACCTCCCCAGCCTTCCGGTTGTCAATAAAAGACTTCACGAAAGAAACAGGATTGAATCCTGGATGCAGAAAAAACCAATGGTCCTCATACTCCAAAAGGCAGGCCACATATTTCGGAGAATAGCTGTTGGCGGCAGGGAAACGCCATTGTCCATCATCGGCAATCTTTGCACCAAGAAGCTCACCGTTGCGAGCCGTAAGCACAGTGGAATACGGTTTGTCAAATCGAGGTACAGGAATACATAAAAAGGCAACAAATAAGATGGCAATCACTACTAAAGCGATTCGCCGTTTCCTATGCCTCATGGGTTTATTCATCGAACTTCAAAATGCGGTATCGGCAGCAACTTGAACAGGTTTTTCACATGCTTGTCGTCGATACGGGCCTTGATATCAGGATCATCGCATTGGCCTGTACGGATGTAGCGGTCGAGAACGGCATAGGTAAAACCGAGGTTATCCTCGTCGCTCCTGTTAGTCAGACCGTCCGAAGGGGTCTTCTCCACCAAATCAACAGGCAACCCCAGCTCCTTGCCTATCGCCTTGACTTCCTGCACGGTCAGTCCTCCCAAAGGCGAGAAGTCGCCAGCGGCGTCGCCATAACGTGTCGAATAACCCACCCAGTCTTCCGAGAGGTTGCAGGTGTTGGCCACACGCCCATTCATAGATTGGGAGACGGCATACAATGTCGACATACGAAGACGCGGAGGCAGGTTGATGGTGGTCTGACGGGACACCTCGGTTCCCAATGTTTCAAGCTGTTCGCCCACAGCGGCTATCAGGGCATTATAGGTGTCCGCGATATTGACACAACAATGGCGAATGCCAAGATGACGGATGAGTTTGTTGCTGTCGTCAATGTCAGGTTGCACGCCATTAGGCATGGTGACACCGATAACATGGTCTTTGCCAAGGGCTTCGGCACAAAGAGCAGCCACCACGCTGCTGTCCTTACCGCCAGATATGCCTACAACAGCGTTGCAGCCTTTTCCATTTTCCTCAAACCAGTCCCTAATCCATTGAATCACTTGTTCTTTTACTTGCTTTGCATCGAATGTGTATTCCATATTGATTGGTATTGTTTTTGCATAGAATTGTTGCAAAATTATTCATTTTTGGTGAAACGAAACGATTTTGCACCATTTTTGCTATTTTTGCGCCAATAATAAGCCCAATTCCCATTCTAAACCTTTAGAAATATGATACAGAAAATCAAACAATTCAAGATAAAACACCCTTTCACTGCATTGATGCTTGTCGCCATTGCGGTGAGAGTGATTGTCGTCATCTTTATGCCAGGCTTCGGTTCCAACCGGGCCTTGCAACACCCTACCCTTTTCATTGGTTTCCTGGACAAGGTGAAATCGTTGTTTGGTATTGGCGAGACGCAAGGGATGATGTTTCTTAGCCGCACCCTTTATGCTGCCGTCTCTCTGTTCACGGTATCCATGATTTATCGCCTATGCGACTTGGCGTCAAACAAGCAAACCGCGTGGCTTTTGGCGCTCATCCCGGCATTCAGCTGCATCATGCCCTCCTTCGGCATCATCGAGAACGCAAGCGCTTTCCTCGGTCTACCTTTCCTGCTCTACGGAGCCAATGTCGTCTTAAGACAAGAAGTGTTGAGGCTAAACTCCCGTACTGACAACGTTCATCGCACCTCGTTCTTCATTGCCGGACTCATGCTCGGATTAGGGGTCTGTTTCTGGTACGAAAGCGTTTTCATCGTATTCAGCATCCTGTTGATACTCGTTCTTGAACGCAACCATAAAGGCGCATGGCTGACCCTTGCAGGAGCCGCAGCTTCCATCGTCGCCGTGGGACTATTGCTCTGGATACTGAATGTCAATCCCTTGAATTATATCCGTCTATGACCCAAGACCAAGCGCGTCAACGCATTGCAGCACTCAGCGAAGAGCTTGAGCAACATAACTACAACTACTACATCCTTGCCCAACCCACCATCAGCGACTATGAATTTGACATGAAGCTGGAAGAGCTGGCACGTTTGGAGAAGGAGTTTCCCGAGTTTTTGTCGCCCACCTCGCCTACCCAACGTGTGGGAGGCGGCATCACCAAGGAATTCAAGAGTGTGCAACATCGCTATCCCATGCTGTCGCTGGCCAACAGCTACAGCCGCGAGGAAATCGCCGACTTCATCAGCCGTATCAAGAAGACCATCAACGAGGAAGTGGAGTTCTGCTGTGAGCTTAAGTTTGACGGACTCAGCATCAGCCTGCAATATGAGAACGGCGTATTGGTCCGTGCTGTCACCCGCGGCGACGGCGCTCAAGGCGACGACGTGACTACCAACGTGAAGACCATCCACACCGTACCTCTTAAACTTCACGGCGACTATCCCGAGTTCTTCGAGATGCGTGGCGAGATTGTGATGCCCTTCGAGAGCTTCAGCCGCCTGAACGAAGCCCGAGCCGAAGCCGGCGACGACCTGTTTGCCAACCCGCGCAACGCTGCTGCCGGCACCCTGAAGTTGCAGGACAGCAAGGAAGTGGCCCGACGCCGCTTGGACAACTACTGCTACTATATGATGATGGAGGGTTTGGAAGACCGTTACCAAACCCACTACCAAAGCCTTCAAGCGGCCAAAAAATGGGGGTTCAACATCTCCAACTTCATGGCACTCTGCAAGACCCTCGACGAAATCTTCGAGTTCATCGACTATTGGGACGTGAAACGCCATGAGTTGCCCTTCGCCATTGACGGCATCGTGCTTAAAGTCAACAGCTACGCACAGCAACAGGCTTTGGGCTTCACTGCCAAATCGCCAAAATGGGCCATCGCCTACAAGTTCAAGGCGGAGGAAGTGGAGACCGAGCTGCAGAGCGTCGACTTCCAAGTGGGACGCCATGGGACCATAACCCCTGTTGCCAACCTTGCCCCAGTGCAACTGGCAGGCACCACCGTGAAGCGCGCCACCTTGAACAACGAGGACTTCATCCGCCAGTTCGACCTGCATTATGGCGACACGGTTACGGTAGTGAAAGGCGGCGAAATCATCCCGAAAATCATTGGCGTAAACATAGACAAACGCCAAGCAGGAGCAAAGCCCGTCGAGTTTGTAAAGACCTGCCCTATCTGCGGCAGTCAGCTGATACAAAACGAAGGCGAAGCAGCCTGGTACTGTCCCAACACTTCTGGATGTTCTCCCCAGATTCGAGGTCGCATCGAGCATTTCATCGGACGCAAGGCGATGAACATCGAAAGCTTAGGCGAAGGCAAGGTGGAACTACTCTATGAAGAAGGTCTCGTCCGCAATGTCGCCGACTTGTACGACCTGACCTACGAGAAGCTCTTCGGTTTGGAGAAGGTCATCACCATCGAAGACGAGTTTAGCCTGATGCCGGTAGCCACACGCAAGGTCAGCTTCAAGGAAAAGACAGCCCAAAACATTCTGGATGCCTTGGAGAAGTCCAAGTCGGTGCCCTTTGAGAGGGTACTCTTCGCCTTAGGCATCAAGTTCGTCGGCGAGTCGGTGGCAAAGCTATTGGCGAAAGCCCTTCACGACATCGACCATATCATCGGAGCCAGCATTGAGGAAATGACGGAAATCAACGAAATCGGCGAGAAGATTGCGCTCTCTGTAAGAACCTACTTCGACGATGAGCGTAATATTGACATCGTGAATCGGCTGAGACAACATGGCTTGCAGTTTGCTATGGCCGAACAAGCCGCATCAGACAAAGAACAAGTGCTGTCCGGAAAGACCTTCGTGGTGAGCGGTGTGTTCCAAAATTATTCCCGCGACGGCATCAAGGAGACCATCGAGGCCTACGGCGGTAAAGCTTCAGGAAGCATCTCGGGAAAAACAGATTATGTATTAGCCGGCGAAAAAATGGGTCCCGAGAAGCGCAAGAAAGCCGAATCTTTAGGCATTCCCATCATCACTGAGGCCGAGTTTGTGACGATGATTGGCGTAAAAAGAGAAAATGCTGAATTAGGTTTATTATTCTAAGCAGAAATTTACTACTTTTGCGCCGCGATTTTTGAATCCCAAATCTTGATCTTAAATATTAAATTTAATCTTATAATACCATGTTTATAGAAAAGATTGTTGCCCGCGAAATCCTTGATTCTCGTGGGAACCCAACGGTTGAAGTGGATGTGACATTGGAAAGTGGCGCAAAAGGTCGTGCCTCGGTGCCTTCAGGTGCCTCTACCGGCGAACACGAAGCCCTCGAGCTGCGTGACGGCGACAAGAAGCGCTACGGCGGCAAGGGTACGCTGACTGCTGTTGACAACGTCAACAAAATCATCGCCCCTGAAATCATCGGCATGTCGGCCCTCGACCAACGTGCCATCGACCAGAAAATGTTGAAATTAGACGGTACCAAGACCAAGTCCAGACTTGGCGCCAACGCCATTCTCGGAGTCTCTCTGGCTGTCGCCAAAGCCGCTGCCGACTATTTGGACATCCCGCTCTACCGTTATATTGGTGGCGCCAACACCATCACGCTGCCTGTCCCGATGATGAACATCATCAACGGCGGCTCACACAGCGACGCCCCCATCGCTTTCCAAGAGTTCATGATTCGCCCCGTGGGAGCTCCCAACTTCCGTGAAGGTCTCCGCATGGGCGCCGAGGTGTTCCACACCTTAGCCAAACTGCTCAAGAAACGCGAACTCTCCACCGCAGTCGGCGACGAGGGAGGCTTTGCCCCTAAACTCAAAGACACCGAGGATGCGCTCTCCATCATTTGCGAAGCCATCGAGGCTGCTGGCTACAAGCCAGGCAAGGATGTGACGATTGCCTTGGACTGCGCCGCTTCTGAATTTGCCTATTTTGAAGACGACAAGTGGTTCTACGACTATCGTAAGCTAAAGGACGGCACGGAGAAAGACCCGAATGGCAAGCGTCTCAGCTCGGATGAGCAGGTGGATTTCCTCGAAGCACTCATCCAGAAGTACCCCATCGACTCCATCGAAGACGGTATGGGCGAGGAAGACTGGGAAGGCTGGAAGAAACTCACCGATCGCATCGGCGACCGCTGCCAGCTGGTCGGCGACGACCTCTTCGTCACCAACGTCGAGTTCCTCTCAAGAGGCATCAAGGAGGGCTGCGCCAACTCTATATTAATTAAGGTGAACCAAATCGGCTCGTTGAGCGAGACCTTGGATGCCATCGAGATGGCCCACCGTCACGGCTACACCACCGTCACCAGCCACCGCTCGGGCGAGACCGANNTTGAGCCGCTCCGACCGCATGGCTAAGTACAACCAATTGCTCCGCATTGAGGAACAACTGGGCGAGCTGGCCAAGTATGGTTACGAGAAGCTGAAGTAAGACCCAACCGAAAAAAAATACTTCAAATACTACCCGTTAACCAAAAAAGTCGTATCTTTGCAGCCCGTTTAGAACAACAAATTTACTGTAAAAAGAAGAAAATTATGTACTTAACTGCAGAAAAGAAATCAGAGATTTTCAGCCAATACGGCAAGAACGCTGCCGATACTGGTTCAGCAGAAGGCCAAATCGCTTTGTTCACCTACAGGA
>LXOW01184613.1_pt1 | contig 16072 bp, 16 predicted proteins | sample 1368591 | NCBI WGS metagenome assembly LXOW01 (sample SAMN04884650, study PRJNA319009) | bovine gut metagenome | isolation source: Cow rumen | host: Bos taurus | place: Italy: Legnaro (PD) | collected 2014-07-09 | reverse complement strand
ACTCGGCGACTTGGGCATTCTCATCGCCAAAGTGAAGACCCCCGATATCGAGCGAACCTACCTCGCTTTTGTCAACCGAGGGCTCAAAATCATCAGTAAGTTGACTGTTTCACCTACGGGACAGCGTGAATTCTTCATGCAAGACCCCTACGGTAATATCTTCCAAGTGGAGCAGGACGACTACGTCTTCATCGACGAGGACAACCTCACCGGAGGCGCCAACGGCGTGATTATCGGCGTGAGCGACATCGACCGTTCCCTCCCCTTCTACACAAAACTGCTGGAATACGACAAGGTGGTCTTCGACCAAACTGGAGTGTTTGAGGACTATGAATCCCTTGAAGGCGGCAAACAGACCCTGCGCCGCGTAATTCTCGAACGCTCGAAACCCATCGAAGGGCCCTTGAGCAGCGTTATGGGCACCTCGCATCTTGAATTGGTTCAGAGCATTGAGGCACCAGGCAAGAAGCTCTACGAAGGACGCTATTGGGGTGACCCAGGATTCATCCACCTCTGCTTCGACGTGCGCCACATGGATGCGGTGAAAGCGCAAGCCGAGGCCATGGGGCATCCTTTCGTGTGCGACAGCGGTGCCGACTTCGGCATGGGCGATGCCAACGGCCACTTCACCTACGTGGAAGACCCCGACGGCACCCTCATCGAGTTCGTCGAGACCTACAAAATCCCGATTGCGAAAAAGTTCGGACTTTACCTCAACCTCGCCAACAAGGACGACCGCAAGCCCTTGGGCATCCTCAAACTGCTGCGGTTTGCCAAGGTGAAGCGAGAAAGCATAAAATAAACAATAACAAGGCAGTAGGGCTGCCGCAATGCGGCAGCCCTACTGCCCATATTACAGCCCTACAAACGAATTACAAATTCACCGTTACATTTCCCTCATATTCACCAGTGCTTACATTGACAACCTGCACTTGAATGTATTCCTCGGTGATGCGGGCACTGATGAAATAGCCCACCGCCGTGAAGTTGTTGCCTTCCACTGTGGTATCGGGGTTGTAGATGCCGCTCTGCTGGCCTTGCTGCTCTTTGTAGAGTTTCTCCAGATGCTCCTTGGCGACCACCTTGTAGCCCTTGCCCAAAAGGTAATCCACGATTTGGCCTTTGGTCTTCTCCTTGTCGGTTTGGCCGTCGGTGATGGTGAGTTTGTCCAAGGCGAAGCGGTTGCCTTCGTCTATCTCGCGCGTGGCTTGGCTGATGGCATTAAACAGGTTTTGCGCCACCACGCCAGGCAGTTCCACCACGGTATAGTTGTAATAATTTGACACAGAGCCGTCTCCATTCACTTTCACATCGCCTTTTTTCAAATTGCGGATGCCAACTTCCTTATTTGGATAGGCTTGCGAAGCCTCGCGCAAGGCAGCTTTGTAGGCGGCCTGATAAGTATCGTAGCCGTTTCTTGTGCGTGTGCTTTTGGTTAGTACCACCTCGTTCTTTTGCGGTGCTTTCTGTGCCTTGTTGCAGTCTTCCTGCGCCATGGCCTTGCCAAAGCCAAGCAGCAGGGCGAGTGCCAGAATGACGATTCTTGATGCTTTCATTGATGTTAAGTGTTTGTTTGACATTAAATTACGATTTTTTTTGACACGGGACGCGGGACTTCGGGACGCGGGACGATCCCAATGTCTCGTGTCTCGCGTCTCGTAGTCTCGTGTCTATTAAAAGTTTACCGTTGCATTACCTTCATATTCTCCCGTACTCACATTGACCACCTGCACACGCAGCGAGGTTTCCGTGACCTTCACATTGATGTAGTAGCCCACAGCGGAGAAGTTGTCTTCCTGTACGGTAGTTCTATCGTTGTAAATGCCACTTTGTTGGTCTTTTATCTCGTCATAGAGTTTCTCCAAGTAGTCTTTTGCTACCACTCTGTAGCCTTTATCCAACAAGATATCTATCAACTGGTCTTTATATTCTTCCCTGTTGATTCCAGTTCTGACAGATACTTGGTCTATTGCTAACCTTGATCCTTCTCGAACATTTCGCAAAGCCTTGTCAATTGCTACAGAGAGTTTTTCATTTGCTTCTGCTTCAGCGTCTGGAATGACAACAGTTGCAGAAGCTTCATACCATCTAACATATGTATCAAAATATTGACAGGAATAATCATTTTTTTCTTCCATTTTAGATTTAAAGTTTCTTAATATAAAATTTGGATAATTCTCTCCGTATTTTTTTCTTGCTGCATCAAACAAATTTTCATATACTACTTCGTCTGAATAGACCTTCCTGCTGTCTTTATCGGGCTGGCCATCTTTATACCTATAGATATCCCCAGCACCCATATTTATCGTGATTATTCCTACCTCTTTTTCAGTGGATTTAGGTGGTTTCTTCCATTCGTAAACTTGTGCAAATACTCCCACGCACATCATCAAGGACAACACTGTAGTTAAAAGTATTTTTTTCATTTTTTTAGGTTTTAATTGTTATTTCTTGGATTTGTTGATGGTTAGATTTAAAAATAATGCTATGAACCTTGAGAAGATTCTTTTTCTAACTCATCCCAAATATTTGAATCTGGCCATTGAATTTTTTCATCTTGATTCTCGTTTGACACAGAATGGTCATGGGTGACATCTCCTGTTAATGGGTCATAGTCAAAAGAATGCCGTCCATAATCATTATAGTCGGTATGATGAACTAACCCAGTTTCTTCATTGTACTTGTTGTTACATCCTGAACTCATTGTTGGTTATGCCAAGTTATATTCCATTAGGCTCTTCGGTTTTAAATAAAACTTGATTGCAAAAGTAACCAAATGCCATGCCCAACTCGGGCGAAAACCGTGGATATAAACCACGTTTCCGTGGAAACTTTCGACGGTTATTTGTTCAACAAATCAGCCAATTGCAGAACGACTTCTGGGCTTAAATTATCCAAATGAATGGTGAACGATGGTGCCTGGGAAATCAGGCCATAGTGCTGCTCGATGTCGGACAGGAAATTATGTTTCAGCACCAAAGAGATTTTGGCCAATTGTATAGAATCCACACTTTGCCGCTCAAAGAGGCTGTAAATCGTGGTGCGCTCCAAGTGGATTTGCCTCGCAAACTCCGATATGGTCATGCCGCTCTCTTTGAAAGCGGCTTTGATGAGGTGTCCGATATGTGGGTCTTGCGTGGCCATGGTGCTGGTTTTCAAACATAGAAAAAGCGTGGAATTTATTTCTTGCTTGACATCCAGGGTTTCCACGCCCCATGCACCTAACAAGTATTCCACGCCGTATACACGGCATTTAATAACTTGTCCTTGGTGCATTTGCCCTCTAACGAGAGCTATGTGGAAAATTTGGATGCCAAGAACTAGCCACAAACGCTATTTGTTCTATGTCAAAGTGCTTTATTTACATGATATGGTTGTTTTGTTACGGTGCAAAGATAGGGAAAAATGATATATATAAGAAATCGCCCGTCAGAAATATATCTAACAGGCGATTCATTATTATCGAAACTCTAACTCTTACTTGAGACCCAGCTTGGTTCTCACGTCCTTGGTGAGGTCTATAGCATCGGTGCCAATATAGATGGGCAAAGAGGAGTCAAACACGTAGGTGCAACCCTTTTCTTTTCCCACTGCATCAATGGCGTTCTGAATCTTGTCGAGGATGGGCTTCAGCAGCTCGGAACGCTTGCTTTCAAACTCTTGTTCGGCGTTGGCCTGGAACTGTTGGATACGGTTCTGAAGGTCAACAATCTCCTTCTCCTTCGATTGCTTCACCAGGTTCGACATCGTGGCTTGGTTGGCCTCGTAGTCCTGCATCTTGTTCTGATACTCCTGGGCCATCGTCTGCAACTGGCTCTGAAGCTCACCATAGTACTTCTCCAAGTCCTTCTCTGCCTTGGCCTTTTCGGGCATGGCATCAAGGATTTCCGTCGTATTGACGTGTGCGATTTTCACTTGGGCTTGGGCCATGCCGCTCATCACGAAGAGGGCGATACCCAAAAACATCACTTTAAACAAATTCTTCATTATCGTACTGGTTTTTAATAATTTAATTCATTATTTGCGAACAAACGGACTGCAAAGATAGGAATATTTTGCATTGCTTTGCCGTTAACGCCTTTATTTTTTGGGGTTCGGCTTGGATGAGTTGCCACCACCAGGCTTGCTTCCGCTGCTGCTCGTGCCTGCAGCACCAGCACGCTTACGATCCTCGCGGCGTACGGTCTGCATCACATTGCCCAATTGGTCGAGCACGTCGTCGCTGACATCATTCTTATCACTTGCCCAAAGAATAGAAGTACCTGAAGCAATGTCAAGAATAAAGCCATAGTTCTTCTGCTGGGCCAATTCCTGCATGGCAGTGTACACCTTTTCTTGGATGGGTTGAATCAGTTCGGTACGTTTCTGATAGAGTTGTCCCTCCGAGCCAAAGTATTGCATCTGAAGGTTCTTGGCCTCTTGCTCTTTGGCTACAATAGCTTGCTCACGGGCACGTTTTTGGTCTTCAGAAAGCAGCAGCATCTCGGTTTGATACTTACTGTACATCTCCTCCACCTTATCATATACGGCTTTCACTTCGCCTTGCCATTTGGCCGACAAAGCATTCAGTTCCTCTTGAGCGTCGCCGTATTCAGGAATATTCTCCATAATGTATTCCGAATCGACATAAACAATCTTTTGTGAGCCGCCACCAATCAGCTGGGCTTGGGCACTCATCATTCCGCACAACAAAATGGCGGAAAGGGCTAAAATTCTAATTGCTTTCATTGTATTATTTGTGTTGTTTTACTTTTTCTTTTATCAATAATCGTTCCAAAGTTCAATTTATGGTTTGCTTCGTCGTTCCGTCTCGCAATGACATAAAGCGCGTCAGCGCTAATTTAATCTATAGAGCCTCCGATGGAGAAGTGGAACTGGCTACCATTGTTACCCGTGGTGCCAAACACATCGTCGAAACCATAGCCCCAGTCAAGACCCAGCAAACCGAACATGGGCAAGTAGATACGTACACCTACACCGGCGGAACGCTTCACATCGAAGGGGTCGAAGTTGTCGAAGCCCAACCAGCAGTTACCCGCTTCAAGGAAGGTAAGGGCATAGATAGTGGCCTGTGGATTGAGCGACAAGGGATAACGCATCTCAAGGGTGTATTTCGTGAACAAGTCTCCACCCCTCGAAGTGTTATTGTAAAAACCTGGCGAAAGGGAGTTGTTGGCATAACCACGCATACCCACCAACTCACGGCTGTCCACATTGTAATTGTTAAGTCCATCACCGCCAAGATAATAACGATGGAAAGGCGTAGGACCAATCTGGCTGTTATAGTGACCGAGATAACCGAAACGCACACGAGTCATCATCACTAACTTCTCATACAACTCAGTGTACCAAACCGCCTTGAAGTTCCAACGGTGCGCCTCCACCCATTTGTATTTATCGTTGTCTGACATCGTGGAATAATCCTTATCGCTGAAGAGCGAGTAGGGTGGCGTCAGTTCAAGGCTGATCTGGAACTCGGAACCGCTGCGAGGATAAATGGGCTGGCTCACCGAATTACGACTCAGAACGATATTGTAGGAGATGATGTTGAACTTGCCGTTGCCATCGCCCACATTTAAATATGCAGAACTGTAGTTGCTCAGGTTATAACGCATCAGGTTGATACCCTGATAAAGCGAAAAATAGTCATCCGGCCAAGTCAAACGGCGTCCCAGTCCAACTGTGAGACCTGTACGGCGGAACCAGCCATAGTCTTCACTGGTCTTATCCAGCCAGTTCGACATAAACGACTGATAGAACGCTACTGACAACGAATTGGGCTTTCGACCTCCCAACCATGGTTCAGTAAACGACAGCGAATAAGTGATATAAGAGGCGCCGTAGGTAGACACACTCAAAGAGAGTTTCTGTCCGTCACCAGCAGGAACAGGACGCCAAGCATCTTTCTTGAACAAGTTACGCATTGAGAAGTTGGAGAACGAAAGACCCGCCTGCAAAATCAAATATCCGCCACCATAACCACCCGAGAAGGTGATTTGGTCGGCAGCAGCTTCCTCCACCGAGTATTCAATATCAACTGTATTGTCCGTATAGTCAGGCTGCACATCGGGGTTAATCTTTTCCTGGTTGAAGAAGCCCAAAGTGGCCAGCTCACGCACCGAGCGAATCACATCGCTACGGCTGAACAGTTGTCCGGGACGGGTGTAAATCTCACGCAAGACCACATGATCGTAGGTCTTTGTATTGCCTGCCAATGTTACATTCTTAATACGAGCCTGTTTGCCTTCGTTAAGACGAATCTCCAAATCGATGGAGTCGTTTTCAACCGCCACCTCCACAGGGTCGGCACGGAAAAAAAGATAGCCATCGTCCATGTACAATGAGCTGACGTCCATCGTGGTCTCACTATAGGTCAGGTTCTTGTCCAAAAGCTCCTTGTTATAGACATCTCCTTTCCTAATACCCAGCACGCTGTTCAATGTCTCGGCAGTGTATTTGGTGTTACCTGTCCAAGTGACATTACGATAATGGTATTTGTTGCCTTCATCAATGACAAGGTCGATACCTATATTGCGATCGTCAATTTTATAAACCGAATCACGCACTATGATGGCATCACGAAAGCCCTTCGAGTTGTATTTCTCGACAACTTTCTTCTCATCATCCTTGAAATCGCTTTCTTTGAAGCGCGAAGATTTGAAAATGCGTGGACGGTAGTTGTCATAAAAGTACTCCTCGATGCCCGTGATAGCTTTCAAAGGTTTGAGCGTCACGATATCAGCAACCGTGTTGACCACCAGCGGTCCCAAAGGATTCAATGGGTCGAAGTGGCCGCGTTGCTTGGTTTCCTTCATTGCTGCAAGTATCTGTCCGTCCGAAAGGTATTCATTCCCAATGATGTTGATTTTCCCAATCTTCACCTTAGGGCCTTTGTCAATATTGATAATCATGTCGACATAACTCTCACGTAACGTGTCGGCAATCTGTTGGATATCAATATCAACATTGAGATAACCTTTGTCGTAATAATAGTTCTCAATAATCCGCTTAGTTTTAGTCACCAAGTGGTTGGTAGCAATATCACCACGCGACAGGTTGATTTTGTTACGGATCTCGTCCGCCTCACTTTTCTTGATACCCTTTAAAGAGAATTTGGAAACACGAGGCTTCTCCTTGATGACGATTTGAAGGAACACCTTGTTGGCGACAAAGTCAGTAGCATTGATAGCCACATCCTCAAACATGCCTTGTTCCCATATTTTGCGAATAGCGCCAGCAATCTCATCGCCAGGAATTTTCACCGTCTCTCCCACCCGGAGGTCGGTAATCAGTGACAACATGGTGGGGTCGGTATATTGGGCTCCCACAACAGTAATGCCACCTATTTCATATTCTTTCGGATGTGAATAGTCCACTTCCGAGAGGTCGTCTCCGACTTGGATTTGGGCATACATATTGTTGCCCGTAAAAAGAGCGATAAGAAGCACAAATGTTGTATACAGGACTCGTCTCATAGGCTCGTCATTATTGTGCGACCTGCTCGCTTGTCTTTCCAAAGCGACGCTCGCGATGTTGGTAGTTCAATATCGCCTCATACAAATCAGCTTTTCTAAAATCAGGCCAGTATTTAGGCGTGAAGTAGAGTTCGGAATAGGCCAACTGCCATAACAGGAAATTGCTAATGCGTTCCTCGCCGCTGGTGCGGATAAGCAACTCTGGGTCGGGTATACCTGCTGTAGAAAGATACGAGGCGATGGTAGCGTCATTGATATCGGCAGGTATCAGTTTGCCATCAGCGGCATCCTGTGCCATACGGCGTGAGGCTTGGATGAGGTCCCAACGGCCCGAATAACTCAGAGCCAACGTCAGGGTCATACGGGTGTTGTGGCTGGTGTCAGCAAGGGCTTGCATCAACTGTTCGTAGTTGGTCTTGGGCAAACTCTTCAAGTCACCGATGGCATTCAGCTTGATGCTGTTCTTGTTCATCGTGCTAACCTCGTTTTTTATGGTTTGCGACAGAAGCGTCATCAGGCCGGTTACTTCGGCAAAGGGACGGCTCCAGTTCTCCGTGGAGAAAGCGTACAGTGTCAGGTATTTTACACCTATCTCGGCAGATGCCTCGCTCACCTCACGCACCGACTGTATAGCGCTTTGGTGGCCGAATATACGTTGTTTGCCGCGTTCCTTTGCCCAGCGCCCATTGCCGTCCATAATGATGGCGATATGTTGCGGCAAGCGGTCGCGGTCGATTTGTTGCATCAGTTGGTCTTTCAGTTCCATACGTTAGAATTTACTTAAGTTACAGCCTCTGCCGTCAGGCAGGTTAAATTTCCAGGTCAAAGACACTCGAGCCATTCCAAACCAGTCGTTGAACGAGGCATTGCCGCGCTGCTGACCAGGAAGGAAGTTGCCTGTCGGGTCGCTCAAGTCGTATGTCTCCCCGTCTTCAGCGTTGAATGTAGCGTGTTGCTCAGGATACACCGTAGCCACATCGTCCAAATAATCCGTAAATGTCTTCTGCATACGCCATTCAACGGAAGCAGCGAGATGTCTTGAAAGCGAGAGCTTCACACCGAATCCGAAAGGAATTGATACGCTAACAGGCATTGACTTTGTGGAAAGAATCATATACCAAGGTGTTTGCTCAGGAGTGGATTCTGTGGCATAGTTACGCAAGTTGACCATAGTGCCGCCATATTCAGCATAAGGCGTGTATTGGAATACCGAAATGCCTCCAAAGATATAGGGCGAGACATTCTTTTTCGGGTTGCCCGTGTAGTATTCAAGGAAATTAAACTCCGCGACAAGACTGAAATCGTTGATAACTGAGGTGAAACTCAGTCCGCGTTCCGGGCGCCAGCCTATGGTTTCATCAGAGGCTTTCACGGTGGCATGACTGTAGTCAAACCTGAATGTCCAACGGTTGTTGTAATTAAAACGCACCACCCCTCCATATTCAAGCTGGGATTGGGCAAAAGGCAACATAGGATTGATGTCCCCCATATAGTAACTTACGCCCCCATGAGGGCCCACTTCGATAGTTTTGGGGTCGTCAAACTGGGCGTTAGCTTGCATAAAAACAAGCAAGCAACTCATTATCAGCAAAAAACGAAATCCTTTATACATAACGTTTAAAAGTGCAAAATTAGAAATTTTTCCATTGAAAACGAAACAAATCAATTTCTATTGTCTTTACCCCACATCAATTTGTTGCGAATGGTCGAAAAAAAGTCTTCATTGCGCATCCTGACCAAGTTGATGCAGAAGCCTGCTTTACGTACTTCCAACTGAACCGAAGTGTCCAAAGCACAAGTCCTTGAGTCCATACTGAACACAAAACGCTTCTCGCGACTCTCAACCTGAATACGGACCGTGCTGTCATCAGGGATGACTACAGGACGAACCGTGAGATTATGGGCTGCAATAGGCGTAAGGACAAAACTCTTCGAACTCGGTGCAATGATAGGTCCTCCTGCACTCAGTGAATAGGCCGTGGAGCCAGTCGGAGTAGCCAACAGGATGCCGTCACCCCAATAAGTATTGAGATAGGTATCATCGACATACACCTTGATGGTCAAAAGACTATGCTCGGGGTTACGGATGACGTTCAACTCATTGAGGGCATAACGCACATCACCAAAGACATTGTCAGGCGAAACAAGCTCCAAAAGGGTACGCTGTTCAACAGAATAATCACCTGTGAGCATACACTCAACTGCCTGGTCAATCTCGTTTTTCGAGACGCTCGACAAGAAACCCAGTCGTCCCATATTGATGCCCAACACCGGCATTGCTGAATCGAGGACAAACGGAACGGCATCCAATATCGTACCGTCGCCACCGATGGAAAACAGCAGGTCGGCACTCAAGTCGGCGTGAGAATGGAATACCTTGTAGGTAACGCCCTTGGGAAAGAAGGCGTTGATTAGGTCAGCAAAAGGCTTATACACCGTCATCTCCACATGATTCTCAGACAGCCTCTCCAACAACTGCCGCATATATTCCCCGTTCTCAGGGGCTATGGTCTTTCCAAACAAGGCGATGGTTTTCATTGTCATTTATTATTTGCGGACGCATCCGATGCATCCCTACGATTCTTCTTTTATTGATTCATGGCTTTCGTCAGTCATCATCCTCATATAATTCACGTAGCGCCAATCAGCGATGTCGCCTTTTTCCACCGCTTCCTTCACCGCACATCCCGGTTCGTGGGTATGGGTACAATTCGCAAAGCGGCATTCGCTCATCAACTCACGCATCTCAGGAAAACGCTGGGCCAGGGTCTCTTTCTCCAGATCGTAAAGCACAAACTCCTTGATACCAGGCGTATCCACAATCCAGGCACCGAAACCAAGATGATGCATCTCGGCAAAGGTTGTGGTATGTTTGCCTTTTTCATGATAGTCGGATATAGCTCCAATGCGCACATTCAACGAAGGGTCGAGGGCATTCACGAGGGCCGACTTGCCCACACCGGAATGTCCTGAAAAGAGGCATATCTTCCCTTGCATCAAGGCTCTGAGCTCATCGATTTGGAACCCCGTCTTTGCCGAAACGCCAAACGAAGTGTACCCAAGACTCTGATAGGTTTCCATCAGTACGCACATCTCCCCTATCTGCTCGTCCGTGTATAGGTCGCATTTGTTGAATACCACAGCAGCAGGGATATGATAGGCTTCACAGGTCACCAAAAAACGGTCGATAAACCCCGTCGAGGTGCGCGGCTGCGCGATGGTAGCCACCACGATAGCCAAATCCACATTGGCAGCAATAATATGCGAGGCCTTACTGAGGTTAACCGACTGTCGGACAATCACATTGTCACGCGGTTCAATCTTCTTGATGACCCCTGTCTCCTTGCCAGGCTCTTGTTCAAAATGCACATTGTCGCCCACTGCCACAGGATTGGTGGAGCGGATGCCGTCCAAACGGATTTTCCCGCGAAGGCGACATTCCCATTGTCGTCCCTGTTCATCAAGAACGATATACCAACTACCGGTGGATTTGATGACCTTGCCTAACATTTCTGGTAACGTTTTCCCGGCAGTGCCATCAAGATGCCATCAAACTCCAAGCCCAACAGAAGCGATGCGATTTTTGTCGTAGACATATCCGTCTTCACGATGATATCGTCAAGATGGATAACAGCATTCGAGCCGAAACAATCCATAATCATTTTCTCATCTTCAGTGAATTCGCGGAAGATGGCGGTCTGTTTCTCCACTTTGGTCTCAGAATCCCAACGCATCACATAGTTCAGGTTGCGAATATCTTCCATTAGATGGGCGCGATTGGTGCGGATAAGGTAGTTGCAGCCTTGACTGTAGAGGTCATCAATGCGACCCGGATAGGCAAACACATCACGGTTATAGGTATTGGCGATGTCTGCTGTGATGAGCGAGCCTCCTTTCAAGGCCGACTCAACCACCACTACTGCGTCCGCCATACCCGCTATGATTCGGTTGCGCCGCGGAAAGTTCTCACGTTCAGGCTCAGTGCCGCTGATATATTCCGAAAGAATACCTCCTCCGTGTTCCAACATATCGGAAGCCAGTTTCTTGTTGGGTGCTGGATAAACCTGTTGCATCCCACATCCTGTCACTGCAACGGTAGGGATGCCGAATTTCACAGAGGCCTTATGCGCGGTCGTATCCACTCCGTAAGCCAAGCCACTTACAATCAAAACGTTGTCACTTTGCAAATCCTCAACCAACTGGTTACAGTTTTCCTTGCCATACTCGGTGATATTACGGGTTCCGACAATAGCCACCACACGATTGGCATTAAGGTTGGCCTGACCTTTGTAATACAGCAGCAAAGGGCCGTCCTCGCATTGCAAAAGCCGTCTCGGATAGTCGGGATCGAGGAAAAACAGGGCACGAATGCCGTTTGTCTCCATATACTCGATTTCCTGGTCGGCCCGTTTCAGGTATTTTTTCGGATTGCATATCGCATCGATGGAAGCCTCACGCATCCCGCTAATCTTCTCTAACGACTTGCGCGATTCGTCGAAGATAGCTCGGGCGCTGCCGCAATACTGCACGAATTTCTTGCCGCTAATATCACCGATACCGGGCAACAAAGTCAGCGCGATTTGATATTTTATTTCCTCGTCCCTCATAAAGATTGCCGGTCCAAGTCATCAATCCAGTTTCAAGACAGCGAGGAAGGCCGATTGCGGCACCTCGACGTTGCCGACCTGACGCATACGTTTCTTACCTGCTTTCTGTTTTTCAAGCAGCTTACGCTTACGTGAAACGTCGCCGCCATAACACTTTGCCGTCACATCTTTGCGCACCTGACGCACCGTCTCACGGGCGATAATCTTCGCTCCAATGGCAGCTTGGATAGCGATATCAAACTGGTGACGAGGTATCAGTTCCTTCAACTTCTCACACATTCGCCTACCGAATTCGTAAGCATGTCCACGATGAATTAGCGTGGACAGAGCATCCACCGACTCGCCGTTAAGCATGATGTCCAACTTGACCAAATCGGCATCTTGATAGCCGGCAACATGATAGTCGAACGAGGCGTAACCTTTCGAGATGGACTTCAGTTTGTCGTAGAAGTCGAAGACGATTTCACTCAGCGGCATCTCGAAGGTCAGCTCCACACGGTCGGTGGAGAGGTAGACCTGGTTCTTCAGCACGCCGCGCCTGTCGATGCAAAGGGTCATGATGGGGCCTGTGAAATCGTTCTTGGAGATAATCTGTGCAAGGATATAGGGCTCCTCGATATGGTCGATTTTCGTCACCTCCGGCAGTCCGCTGGGGTTATGCACCTCTATCATCTCGCCGTCGGTCTTAAAGCATTTGAACGAGACATTGGGCACCGTGGTAATGACATCCATATCAAACTCGCGGTCGAGGCGTTCCTGCACAATCTCCATGTGAAGGAGACCGAGGAATCCGCAACGGAATCCGAAGCCTAAGGCTGCCGACGACTCAGGTTCCCAAACCAAGGAGGCGTCGTTCAGTTGCAGTTTCTCCAACGAGGCCCTCAGCTCTTCATAGTCGTCAGCATCGACAGGATAGATACCTGCGAACAGCATAGGCTTCACGTTCTCAAAGCCGGAAACCGGTTCAGCACAAGGCCGTTCCACATGGGTGATTGTGTCGCCCACCTTGACTTCCTTGGAGGTCTTGATACCTGAGATGATATAACCCACGTCGCCAGCAGAAAGTTCTTTCTTAGGCACTTGCTTCAATTGAAGCACTCCGATTTCATCGGCATTGTACTCTTTTCCTGTGGCGAAGAACTTCACCAAATCATTGGTATGCATCGTGCCGTTCATAATACGGAAATAGGCGATGATGCCTCGGAACGAGTTGAACACCGAGTCGAAAATCAGGGCTTGAAGCGGAGCGTTAGGGTCACCTTTCGGACAGGGGATACGTTCCACGATAGCATCCAAAACAGCAGGGACGCCCTCGCCTGTGCGGGCACTGACACGAAGTATCTCGCTGGGGTCGCAGCCCAATAAATCCACCATCTGGTCCTCCACGATGTCGACCATAGCACTCTCCATATCTATCTTGTTCATCACGGGGATGATTTCAAGGTCGTGTTCAAGTGCCGAATAGAGGTTGGCAATGGTTTGGGCCTGAATGCCTTGAGTGGCATCCACCACCAACAAGGCACCTTCACAGGCGGCTATGCTTCGCGACACCTCATACGAGAAGTCAACGTGACCGGGAGTGTCAATGAGATTCAGCGTGTACTCCTCCCCGTCTTTTTGATATTTCATCTGGATGGCGTGACTCTTAATGGTGATACCACGTTCACGTTCCAAATCCATATCGTCCAGAACCTGGTCGACGAGTTCCTTCTCATTAAGGGTATGCGTTATCTCTAAAAGCCTATCGGCCAGGGTAGATTTACCGTGGTCGATATGGGCAATGATACAAAAATTGCGGATGTTTTTCATGGGCGCAAAGATACGGAAAAAACCTTCACACTCACTTCTTCTTGGTATGGTCGATGTCCTTTTCTTTTTCTTTGACTCCAGTAGCCTGAGGATATGTCTTCTTCTTACCCTGAATCTTACCGTTCTTGTAGCTCACCTCGCTCTTCAGGGCGCCATTCTCGTAGAAGGTCTCCTGCTTGCCGTTGAACTGGCCTTGGGTGTATTCGATGGTCATCTTCTTCTGGCCGTTTTCATAATACCAAGTCGTCAAGCCGTCGCGCTTGTCGTTCTTGTATTCCGACACTTCCAGGTTGCCACCTTTTTCATAGCACAGAATCTGGACACCATCAAGTTTGCCGGCTTTATAAGTGTTCAGTTTCGACAGTCTGCCGCCGCGATACCACTCGCTGACCTGACCTTCCAACAAATCATCCTTATACTCGGCTTTCTTGGTGAGGGAACCCGTCTTGTCAATCTCCACGTAGACACCATTGCGTTTGCCGTCGACGTAATTGACGATACGCTTCGGCAGATAGGTGTTGCTGGTATAGTACTCCATCCATGTGCCGACTTTCTTTCCCTTGCTCACCATACCTTCAATAGTATAGTCATGGGCTGTTGTTTTGAAGACGCCATCAGGAGCTTTGCTGACGTCCACACTTTCGATAGTTTGAGAGAAAAGAGGCATTGAAAAGAATGCCAACAGAATAATAATCAAATTTTTACGCATTTCTAATAAGGTTTTAACGATGTACAAAAGTATAAAATTCAGTGCAATTCGCTGCATTTTACCTGCAAAAAGTTTGCCGTTTCGGTTTTTTTCCCCAATTTTGTGGGCAAATATGACACATAAACCCTTATCGTCATGAAAAAAATAGAAGTAAAGAATTTCAAACTCTACACCACCGCTGTCATCTGCATCGAGTGGAAAGGCGACCTGCTGAACGTCAATCTTGACCTTGCCTTGATGCTGAAAATGATGAAGATGGAAGGACTCACCGAAGCCGACATCATGCGCTATAGCCAGCAAGGGCAGCCCATCCCCTTCAAGAAAGTGTCACTTTACCTCTTCCAGGAAGACGGAAAGCCCGGACAATACTGTACCGACGAATCTTTTGACGAAGATGACGACCCAATTGTGTTCTATGTCGAAATAAAGGAATAAAAAAAGAGGGGCCTCATGACCCCTCTTTTTTAATGCATGTTCATGGTTAATGCAGGCTCTTGATATAATCGTCAATGGCTTTGGCGGCCTTCTTACCGGCACCCATAGCAAGGATGACGGTAGCGGCACCGCTCACAGCGTCGCCGCCAGCGAAGATACCGGGACGTGAAGTGGTACCCACCTCGTCGGCCACGATGCAACCCTTACGGTTGAGGTCGAGGTTGCGGGTCGTGCTGCCAATCAGCGGGTTGGGTGAAGTACCCAGAGCCATGATGATCATGTCGACATCAAGAACGAACTCAGAGCCTTCCACCGGAACGGGGCTTCTACGGCCAGAGGCATCCGGCTCACCCAGTTCGCATTTCACGCACTTGAAGCCTTTCACCCAGCCGTTTTCGTCGCCCAGCACCTCGACGGGAGCCGTCAGCAGGTCGAAGATGACGCCTTCTTCCTTGGCGTGATGCACCTCCTCCACACGGGCAGGCAACTCAGCCTCCGAGCGGCGGTAGACGATATGCACCTCGGCACCGAGACGCAAGGCTGTACGTGCGGCATCCATAGCCACATTACCGCCACCGACCACAGCGACTTTCTTGCCGACGAAGTTCGGGGTCTCATAGCCTTCCTTGTAGGCGAAGAGCAGGTTGTTACGGGTCAGGAACTCATTGGCCGAAACCACACCGCAGAGGTTNNCCCAAGCGGCGGACGCTCTCCACCTCTTTCTTCACGACGGTGTCCTTAGGCAGACGGAACGACGGGATACCATAGACCAACACGCCGCCCATCTCGTGCAAAGCCTCAAAGATGGTGACATCATAGCCCATCGAGAGCAGGTCTTTGGCGCAGGTCAGGCCTGAAGGACCGCTACCGATGATGGCCACCTTGTGGCCGTTCGGGATGCTCTGGCTGTTGAAGTGCAGGTCGTGCTCGATGGCATAGTCGCCCACAAAGCGCTCCAGCTTACCGATGGCGATAGGCTCAAACTTCTTGCCCATCACGCAGCTGCCCTCGCACTGGCTCTCCTGCGGGCACACACG
>LXOW01022763.1_pt1 | contig 16073 bp, 11 predicted proteins | sample 1368591 | NCBI WGS metagenome assembly LXOW01 (sample SAMN04884650, study PRJNA319009) | bovine gut metagenome | isolation source: Cow rumen | host: Bos taurus | place: Italy: Legnaro (PD) | collected 2014-07-09 | reverse complement strand
GTGGAGACGCTGAAGGCCAACTGTGAGGAGTTCGGCATCAAGCATTTCACTATGGGCACCAAGGACAACGGCATCATCCACGTGGTAGGTCCTGAGAAGGGTCTCTCGCTGCCTGGCATGACCATTGTCTGCGGCGACTCACACACCTCCACCCACGGTGCTGTGGGTGCGCTGGCAATGGGTATCGGCACGTCAGAGGTGGCACAGGTGCTGGCATCAGAGACCATCCTGCAGTCGAAGCCGAAGTCGATGCGCATCAACATCGAGGGAGAGCTGCAGCCAGGCGTGACAGCCAAGGATGTGGCGCTCTATATCATGGCTCAGATGACTACCTCGGGCGCTACGGGCTACGTGGTGGAATATGCCGGCTCTACCATTCGCAACATGTCGATGGAGGGACGCCTCACGCTCTCTAACCTCTCTATCGAGATGGGTAGCCGCGCAGGTATCATAGCTCCCGACGAGACCACGTTCGCCTACCTGAAAGGTCGCGAATATGCTCCCAAGGGCGCTGAATGGGACAAGGCCGTAGAGCAGTGGAAGAAGCTGCGCTCTGACGATGACGCCGTCTTCGACAAGGAGGTGACATACCGCGCAGAGGATATCGCGCCACGCATCACCTATGGCACCAACCCGGGTGCCGGCATAGCCATCGACGGTACCGTCCCGACACTCGACAGCGTGTCTGCCGAAGAGGCTGCACAGCTGAAGAGCCAGCTGGACTATATGCAGTTCCAGCCAGGAGAGCAGCTGATGGGCAAGGCTGTGGATTATGTGTTCCTCGGAGCATGTACCAACGGCCGCATAGAAGACTTCCGCGCCTTCGCCTCAATAGTAAAGGGCAAGAAGAAGGCCGATGGCGTTGTTGCCTGGCTCGTACCCGGCTCATGGCTCGTGCGTCAGCAGATTATTGACGAGGGCATAGACAAGATCCTCGCCGATGCAGGCTTTGAGCTGCGCCTGCCGTCATGCTCGGCATGTCTGGCAATGAACCCCGACAAGGTGCCTGCAGGCAAGCTGGCCATCTCCACCTCTAACCGTAACTTCGTAGGCCGTCAGGGACCAGGTGCCCGCACCATCCTGGCTTCGCCGCTTACCGTGGCTGCTGCTGCCATCACAGGCGTCATCACAGACCCGAGGAAGTTATAAAGAACTTAAGCCCCACCCCGTCCCTCTCCAAGGGGAGGGGGAAAAGTGAATAGTGAAGAATAAAAAAATGAAGATTGAAATTGAAGATCATGGCAAAAGAAAAATTCGACATAATAAAGAGTACATGTCTGCCCATAGCGATAGACAATTGTAACACCGACCTCATCATTCCGGCACGCTACCTTGCCTTCACCACTCGCGACCCGAAGTTCTTCGGCGAGGCATTCATGCACGACCTGCGCTATGATGCCAACGACAAGCCTGTTGCCGACTTCGTGATGAACAAACCAGAGTTCTCCGAGGCTCCCAGCAAGGGTATCCACGAGATTATCGTGGGCGGCAAGAACTGGGGTTCCGGCTCTTCGCGCGAACATGCCGCATGGGCCATAGCAGGCTATGGAGTAAGGGTGGTAATCAGTTCAAGCTTTGCCGACATTCATCGCAATAACCTGCTGAACTGCTTCGTGTTACCAGTAATAGTAACACCAGAATTTCAAGCAGAGCTCTTCGCTTCAATAGAGAAAGACCCACAGACGATAGTAACCGTTGACGTGCCCAACCAGACAGTCACCAACGAGGCAACAGGTCACTCTGAGAAGTTTGAGATAAACTCATACAAGAAGTATTGCCTGATGAATGCCCTCGACGATATCGACTTCCTTCTTGAGAACAAGGATAAGATAGTCGATTGGGAGGGTAAGCTTAATGCTTAAAGCCCCACCCCTGGCCCTCCCCAAGGGGAGGGAGAGATTATCGCTGTNNAAAGCTTAATGCTTAAAGCTTAATGATCAACGCTCAACGCCAAATGCTTAATTCAATAGAAATAATGGACTCCACGCTTCGTGACGGCGAACAGACCAATGGTGTGTCGTTCCTGCCCCACGAAAAGCTGAGCATAGCACGTCTTCTTCTGCGCGATGTACACGTAGACCGCCTTGAGGTGGCTTCGGCCCGCGTGTCAGAAGGCGAGAAAGATGCCGTGACCATGATTTGCCGCTATGCCCGCCAGCTGGAGACAGCCGAAGAGAATGCCGTGCCCGATGCTACGGAGAAGATAGAGGTGCTGGGATTCGTTGATGGCGGCAAGTCGATAGAATGGATAGAGCAATGCGGCTGCAAGGTCATCAATATGCTTACCAAAGGTTCGGAGAACCATTGCGTGCACCAGCTCTCGAAGACACCTGACGAGCACATCGCCGATATCCGCGAGAATGTTTCTCTGGCTCAGCAGCATGGACTGACAGTAAATATCTACCTGGAAGACTGGAGCAACGGCATGAAAGACAATCCGGAATATGTCTACCACATGCTTGAGGAGCTTCAGGGCATAGGCATCAAGCGCTTCATGCTGCCTGACACGCTCGGAGTGCTGACACCATCAGAGACGGCACGCTATTTCAGTGACATCACATCGCGCTATCCGCAGGAACACTTCGACTTTCATGCCCATAACGACTATGACCTCGCCGTGGGTAACACCCTCTCAGCCGTAAGAAACGGTGCCAAGGGCGTACACGTGACCATCAATGGCCTCGGAGAACGTTGCGGCAATGCCCCTCTGGCAAGCGTGCAGGCCGTGCTTCACGACAAATGCGGCATCACCACCTCCATTCAGGAAGACATGCTCAACGAGGTGTCACGCGTCGTGGAGGGCTATTCGGGCATCGTGATAGCCCCCAACCAGCCCATCGTGGGTGAGAACGTCTTCACTCAGGTGGCTGGCGTGCATGCCGACGGCGACAACAAGCACAACCTGTACTACAACGCTCTCGTGCCTGAGCGCTTCGGAAGGAAACGCGAATATGCCCTTGGCAAGAACAGCGGCAAGGCGAATATCGAGAAGAACCTTCAGGAACTGGGCCTTGAGCTTACTCCCGAACAGACCAAGAAGGTAACAGCGCGCATCACGGAGCTGGGCGACAGGAAGGCACTTGTGACGCAGGAAGACCTGCCCTTCATCGTTGCCGACGTGCTGAAGCACTCTGCTCCCGAAGACCGCGTAAGGCTGAAGGGATATATGGTGTCCCTCTCATACGGCCTGAAGCCTCATGCCTGCGTGAAAATCGACATCGACGGCAAGCGCTATGAGGCCGACAGCAGCGGTGACGGTCAGTATGATGCCTTTGTGAAGGCACTCAGACATATCTATAAGGTAGTATTGGGACGCACCTTTCCCATGCTCGAGAACTATGCGGTCACCATACCGCCGGGAGGAAGGACGGACGCCCTGGTTCAGACACAGATAACATGGCGCATGAAAGACGGGCGCATGTTACGCACAAGAGCCCTTGATGCCGACCAGACAGAGGCTGCCATCAAGGCTACGATAAAGATGCTGAACCAGATAGAACCAGAATATAGCTCGAAAGAGCCATTGCCTTAATAATCTAAAGGGTCTGCTACGAGTTAGCGGACCCTTTCTTTTGATTAACGAAATTCGTTAATTTGTTAATTTGTTAATTCGTTAATTTGAAAGAAACTCTCCCGTGATGCTCTCCTTGCATGCCGCTATATCCTGAGGTGTGCCCGTAGCGACAACGGTACCCCCGCGGTCGCCGCCTTCCGGACCCATATCGATGATATAGTCTGCGGAGCGTATCACATTCATATTGTGCTCAATGATGACAATCGTGTGCCCGTGCCTTATCAGTTCTTCAAAGGCATTCATAAGGTTTGCGATGTCGCGGGAATGAAGGCCCGTAGTAGGCTCATCAAAGATGAAGAGGGTATGGTCCTGATGCTCCATACCGATGTAATAAGCCAACTTCACACGCTGGTTCTCACCCCCCGAGAGGGTGGAGGAGTTCTGTCCCAGCTGGATATATCCCAACCCCACTTTCTGTAAAGGCAGCAGCTTGCTCACAATGGCATTCTCTATCATGGCAACGCCGCGCCGCTGGCCCGAACGGCTATCTTCGGCACCATTGCTGAAGAAGTCGATAGCCTCATCGACAGTCATGTTGAGGATATCATTAATGTTCTTTCCCCTGTACAACACCTCAAGCACGTTGCGCTGGAAGCGGAGTCCGTGACAAGCGGGACACTCCAGGGCAAGGTCGGCCATAAACTGCATCTCTACCGTCACATAGCCCGAGCCCTTACACTCCTCGCAGCGGCCACCGTCGGCATTAAAGGAGAAATGCTGGGGCGTGATGCCGAGCTGCTTGGCCAACTGCTGTTCCGACATCAGCTGGCGGATGAGGTCGTAGGCCTTGATGTAAGTGGCAGGATTGCTGCGCGTGCTGCGACTGAGGCTGTTCTGGTCAACCATCTCCACATGATGTATCTCCTTCACGTCGCCGCTGATGGAGCTGTATGGCCCGGGAACATCGGCTGTCTCGCCAATCTGACGCTTCATAAGCGGATAGAGAGTGCCGCGAATAAGACTTGACTTTCCCGAACCCGACACACCTGTCACCACCGTCATAGCATGAAGGGGAATGCGTATGTCCACGCCCTTCAGGTTATTCAGGCGTGCTCCGCAGAGCTTGATGTATTGTGAGGTCTCAAGATTGAATGCCCTCCTGCCGGCATCATCTCTCGGGGTGAAACCGCCTTCGACGGGTCGGGGCTCTCCCTGATATACCACCGTTCCGCCATGAGTGCCCGCAGCGGGACCTATCTCTATTATCTCGTCGGCAGAGCGTATGATGTCTTCGTCATGTTCCACTACTACGACGGTATTGCCCAGGTCGCGCAGCTTCTTCAATACCCTGATGAGACGGTCAGTGTCGCGGCTGTGCATGCCTATTGACGGCTCATCGAGAATGTATAGCGACCCGATGAGCGACGATCCCAGGGATGTAGTAAGGTTGATGCGCTGGCTCTCACCTCCCGACAGGGTGTTGCTGGGGCGGTTGAGGGTGAGATAGTCGAGTCCTACGTCGAGCAGGAACTGCAGGCGTGTCCGTATCTCCTTCAGCGGACGCGCTGCCACCTTCATCTCATCGGGCGAAAGGGAGAGGGTGTCGAACCATTCGGCAAGTGCACCTATCGGCATATTCACCACATCGGCAATGGTCTTTCCGCAAATCTGCACATAGAGAGACTCCTTTCGCAGGCGTGCACCCTTGCAGTCGGGACACAGCGTCTTGCCCCTATAGCGGCTCAGCATCACGCGGTATTGTATCTTGTATTGGTTCTCCCTTACCATGCGGAAGAAGTTGTCGATACTCACGACATCGTATTTGTCACGCCCGCGGTCACAGGGTAGTCCGTGCCACAGCCAGTCCTTATGTTTCTGCGACAGTTCGGCGTAAGGAGTGAAGATGGGGAAATCGTCTATCTCAGCCCTTCGGATGAAGTATCTCAGCCATTCGCCCATCTTGTCGCCGTGCCAGCACTTCACGCAGCCGTCATAGACGCTGAGGGAGGGGTCGGGGATTACGAGACTCTCGTCGATACCCATCACCTTGCCGAATCCCTCGCATGTGGGGCATACGCCAAGAGGTGAGTTGAAAGCGAAGAGGCCGTCAGAGAGTTCCTCAAAGGTGATGCCGTCAGCCTCCAGGCTTGTGGAGAAATGAAAGGGCAGGGGAGACTCCTCTCCATCGGGCATGAAAACGAGGCTGCATTCTCCGCGTCCCTCGTAGAACGCCGTCTCAGCAGAGTCGGCAAGACGCGATACTGTATCACGCGCATCATCGGCTTTCAGACGGTCTATCAGCAGATAGATTTCTTCAGCTTCGCCTTTTGCCGAATCATTTGCGCCTTTTGCCGAATCCTTGGCAGCTTTTGCCGAATCATTTTCTTCGCCTTCGTTCATGCTGCTGAGATAGTCGCTGATGTTTACTATCTGCCCTTTGATGTACAGTCGTGAATAGCCCTGCAGTATCTCAGCCTCTAACTGTTGCGCCGTTGTGCGTCCCTTCGACACCTTCAGCGGAGCCAGCACCAGGAATTTTGTGCCGCGGGGTTGCTGCAGCATTGTGTCGATAACATCCTCCGTACTGTGTTTCTTCACCTCCACGCCTGATATTGGCGAGAAGATATGTCCCACACGTGCGAAGAGAAGTTTCAGATAGTCATAGATCTCCGTGCTCGTGCCTACGGTAGAGCGTGGGTTGCGGGCTATCACCTTCTGTTCTATGGCTATGGCTGGGGGCAGTCCTTTGATGAAGTCACACTCGGGCTTGCTCATGCGGCCCAGAAACTGTCGGGCGTATGAGGAGAGGCTTTCAACATAGCGTCGCTGACCCTCGGCATAAAGCGTGTCGAAGGCCAGCGACGATTTTCCCGAACCGCTGACGCCTGTTATTACTACAAGCTGGTTGCGGGGTATGCTGACGGAGATATTCTTCAGGTTGTTGACCCTTGCTCCGCGTATCTCGATGAAGCCGCAGTTTTCCTTTATCTCAGTTCGCATTGCAGCTGCTTCTTGAGATTGGCAATAAGCTTATTCATGATGGCATCGATAGCCTTATCGTTCATTGTCTTCTCCGGATCCTGCAGGATGAAGTTCACAGCGTATGACTTCTTGCCCTCAGGCAGGTTCTTGCCCTCGTAAACATCGAAGAGCTCTACCTTCTTCAGCAGTTTCTTCTCGGTCTGACGTGCTATCTGTTCTACCTGTGCAAACTCTATATTCTTGTCGAGCAGCAGGGCGAGGTCGCGTGATACGGCAGGATACTTAGGCACCTCGGTGAAGTGCACCTCGCTCTTCTTCACGGCATTCGTTACTGCTGTCCAGTTGATGTCGGCGAAGTAGACAGGGGCGTTGATTTCGGCCTTCTTCTGGATGGCCGTTGCCACAACACCCATCTCAATCATCACCTTGCCGCTACGCAGCTTCATCCTCAGCCCTGAAGAGAAGATGTCGTTGTCGGTCTTCTCGGTCACGAGCATGCCCTGTGGCATTCCGATGCGGCGCAGGATGTTGTCAACGTGGGCCTTCAGTTCATAGAATGAAGAGTCCTCATTCTGGTGTATCCATGAGCCTTCCACGCGCTTGCCGGTAATCCACAGTCCCAGGTGGCTCTCCTCTGAGTAGGCCTTCATGGGGTTCTCGTTGTCTTTCTTCTCGTTGAAGTGCTGGTAGCAGTTGCCAAACTCGAAGAATCTGAGGTTTGGCATCCTTCTGTTAGCGTTGCGCATGATGCTCTCAAGGCCTCCGAAGAGCAGGGTCTGACGCATCACGTTGAGGTCGGAAGAGAGCGGATTGACTATCGTTACGGAATTCTCTGCAGGATAAGCCTTGAGGTCGTTATAGTATGCGCCCTTGGTGAGTGAGTTATTGAGAATCTCATTGAAGCCTGCTCCGACGAGTTGCTCCGCCACGAGGTTCATCAGCTTGTGGCGCTGGTCCTCGAAGTCTTTAACGGTGAGTGTGGACTTCAGCGTTGTGGGTATCTCCACATTATTATATCCGTATATGCGCAGGATGTCCTCCACGACATCGCAAGGACGCTGCACGTCAACACGGAAAGCAGGTACGGTGATGTCGAGTCCTTCAGCATCCTCCTTGTTTATCTCAATGTCGAGCGACTTCAGTATGCTCTTGATGGTCTCGTTGCCTATCTTCTTGCCAATGAGGCCGTCAACGTATGCGTAGTCAAGACGCATAGAAGGGTTCTCGATAGGATTAGGATAGACATCCTTTATCTCCATCGACACCTTGCCGCCTGCCAGCTCCTTGCAGAGCATGGCAGCCTGCTTGAGGGCGTAGATCACTCCGTTGGGATCGATGCCGCGCTCGAAGCGGAAAGAGGCGTCGGTAGAGAGTCCGTGACGGCGTGCTGACTTACGTATCCACGTGGGGTGGAAATAAGCTGACTCCAGAACCACATTCTTCGTTGTCTCGTATGTGCCTGAACCCTTGCCGCCAAAGACGCCTGCTATACACATAGGCTCCTCAGCATTACAGATGGCCAGGTCGTGCTCTCCCAGGGTATGCTCCTCGCCGTCGAGGGTGATGAAGGGCTTGCCTGCATTCTCGTCTTTCACGATAATCTTGTTGCCCTTTACCATATCGGCATCAAAGCAATGCATGGGCTGTCCGTAAGCCATCATGACGTAGTTGGTGATGTCGACGATATTGTTGATTGGGCGCAGGCCGATGATGTTCAGCTTATCCTTCAGCCATTCCGGCGACTCCTTCACCTCACAGTCGGTGATGCTCAGGCAGGCATAGCGGCGACAGGCCTCGGGATTGGCAATCTCTACCTCTATGGGCAGGTCGTGATTGTCCACCTTGAAGCCATCGCATGACGGGCGGTGCAGGTCGCTCTTCTTGCCGTTGGCACAAAGCCACGCATAGAGGTCGCGGGCCACACCGTAGTGTGACAGAGCATCGGCGCGGTTAGCAGTAATGTCAACCTCTATGAGCCAGTCGCTCTCCAGGTTATAGTATTCCGCAGCGGGGGTGCCTACCTTAGCATCTTCTGGCAAGACGATGATGCCGGAGTGGTCGTGACCAACGCCGATTTCGTCCTCTGCGCATATCATGCCGTTTGACTCAACGCCGCGAAGCTTCGACTTCTTAATCTTGAATTCCTTGTCGCCATCGTAGAGCACGCATCCCAGGTCGGCAACGATGACCTTCTGGCCTGCTGCCACATTGGGCGCTCCGCAGACAATCTGACTGGGTGCTTCCTTGCCCAGGTCAACCGTGCATACATGCATGTGGTCAGAGTCAGGATGAGGGTCGCAGGTCAGCACCTGACCTACGTAGAGGCCCTTCAAGCCTCCTTTGATTGTCTGCACTTCCTCCAAAGCATCCACCTCAAGACCGGTAGATGTCAGGGCAGCGCAAACTTCTTCGGGTGTCATGTCGAAATCGACATATTCTTTAAGCCATTTGTATGAAATGTTCATATCGTTATTTTACTGTGAAATGTTTAATATTTATGTACGCACGTATGCATATTGGCCGCAAAATTACTAAAAATAATTCATACAGCCAATATTTTCCTGCGAAAAGTTGCCGTAGCGTATTTTATTTGTGGGAATGAAGATTTTTTTGTAACTTTGTACCCAAATTGTATGTTGACGGGATGATTTCCCTTCATACTCTGTATGCTACAGCAAGATAACAACCAAAAAATAAGTAAAAAAAACAACAGACAAACATGGAAAGAGACCAGAAGATTTTCGATCTCATTGAGAACGAACACCAGCGTCAGCTCAAGGGTATTGAGCTTATCGCATCAGAGAATTTCGTTAGTGATCAGGTAATGGAGGCTATGGGTTCATACTGCACCAACAAGTATGCCGAGGGCTATCCCGGACACCGTTATTATGGTGGCTGTCAGGTAGTGGACCAGATAGAGCAGCTTGCCATTGACCGTGCCTGCGAGCTCTTCGGTGCCGAATATGCTAACGTGCAGCCCCACTCAGGTGCACAGGCCAACGCAGCAGTACTCCTTGCAGTACTCAAGCCTGGTGACTGTTTCCTCGGCCTGAACCTCGACCACGGTGGCCATCTTTCTCATGGTTCACTCGTAAACACCTCAGGCATCCTCTATCGCCCCGTTGGATATAACCTCAACAAGGAGACAGGCCGTGTGGATTACGACGAGATGGAGCAGCTCGCCAAGGAGAACAAGCCAAAGCTCATCATCGGTGGCGGTTCGGCCTATAGCCGTGAGTGGGACTATGCCCGCATGCGTAAGATTGCGGATGAGGTAGGAGCACTCCTGATGATTGACATGGCACATCCTGCTGGCCTTATTGCCGCAGGTCTGCTGGAGAACCCCGTCAAGTATGCACATATCGTAACAACCACCACCCACAAGACTCTTCGCGGCCCACGCGGCGGTCTTATCCTGCTTGGTAAGGACTTCGACAACCCATGGGGCTACAAGACTCCAAAGGGTGTTGTGAAGAAGATGTCGCAGCTGCTCAATTCTGCTGTCTTCCCAGGTCAGCAGGGCGGTCCGCTGGAGCATGTCATTGCTGCTAAGGCTGTTGCCTTCGGCGAGGCTCTCAAGCCTGAGTTCAAGGAGTATGCCATGCAGGTAAAGAAGAATGCTGCCGTATTGGCCGAAGAGCTCATCAAGCGTGGCTTCACTATCGTGTCAGGCGGTACCGATAACCACTCTATGCTCGTTGACCTCAGGGAGAAGTATCCTGACCTGACGGGTAAGGTGGCTGAGAACGCACTCGTTTCTGCCGACATCACCATCAACAAGAATATGGTGCCATTCGACACGCGTTCTGCCTTCCAGACCTCTGGCTTCCGTCTCGGCACTCCTGCTATCACCACCCGTGGTGCAAAGGAAGAACTCATGGTTAAGATTGCAGCATGGATAGAGGAGGTGCTCAATGCTCCAGAAGACGAGCAGGTTATAGCAAAGGTAAGGGCAGAGGTGAATGCCGAGATGAAGAACTATCCACTCTTCGCATGGTAAGACTTAAGAAAAGGCGCTGGCATTGCCTCTCAGGACAGGAGCCCACGGAAATGGACCGCACCATAATGTTCTGGGAGAGCAAGGGCAAGCTCGTCCCTACCCGCGACCTTATAAAGACACCCGAGCAGATTGAGGGCATCAGGCGCGCCGGCGTTATCAACACCGGTGTGCTTGACGCCGTTGCTGCTGCCATACATCCCGGCATGAACACCCAGGAGATTGACGACATCTGTATGCAGTATTGCAAGGAGCATGACGCCATTCCGGCATGCCTGGGATATGAAGGCTTCCCAAAGTCCGTATGCACCTCAATAAACGAGGTGGTGTGTCACGGAATACCCAAAGAGGAGGACGTGCTACGTGAAGGTGACATCGTGAATGTCGATTTCACCACCATCAAGGACGGCTACTATGCCGATGCTTCGCGAATGTTCATCATTGGAGGCAAGACAACGCCTGAGAAGGAACAGCTGGTGCGTGTGGCCAAGGAATGTCTTGAGATAGGCATAGAGGCCGCCAAACCATACTGCTTTGTGGGTGACATAGGCCACGCTATAGAGAAGCATGCCAAGAAGTATCACTACGGCGTAGTGCGCGACCTTGCCGGACACGGTGTGGGGCTGAAATTCCATGAAGAGCCCGACGTGAACCACTATGGTCACAAGGGAGAGGGAATGCTCCTCGTGCCGGGGATGGTATTCACCATAGAGCCAATGATAAACATGGGTTCATACAAGGTGTTTATAGATGCCGACGACCCCTATGAGTGGGAGGTGATATCAGAAGACGAACTACCGTCAGCACAATGGGAGCACACCTTCGTAATGACCGATCACGGCGTAGAAATACTAACATATTAATTTGTTAATTCGTTAATTTGCCCACAGAACCAATCATACTTGCAATAGAGAGCAGCTGCGATGATACATCGGCTGCCGTAATGCGTGGCACCACATTGCTAAGCAATGTCACGGCCTCACAGGACGTGCACCGAGCCTACGGAGGCGTAGTGCCTGAACTGGCATCGCGAGCACACCAGCAGAATGTGTTACCCGTAGTAGATCAGGCCCTGAAGCGAGCAGGAGTCAGCAAGTCAGAACTCTCTGCCATAGCCTTCACACGCGGACCAGGACTGTTAGGGTCGCTGCTCGTTGGCGTCAACTTCGCTAAGGGGCTGGCGCTGTCTCTTGGCATACCCCTCATCGATGTCAACCACCTTCAGGGACACGTGATGGCACACTTCATCGATGAAGACAACGCTGAGGGCGGTGGTGTAGAGACGAAGCATCCGCCGTTTCCCTTCCTGTGCCTGCTCGTCTCGGGTGGCAACTCACAGATTATCAAGGTGAATGCCTATAACGACATGGAGATTCTCGGGCAGACCATCGACGATGCTGCCGGCGAGGCCATCGACAAATGCTCAAAGGTGATGGGACTGGGTTATCCTGGCGGACCCATCATCGACAAGCTGGCCAGACAGGGCAATCCCAAGGCTTTCACGTTTAACGAGCCCCACATCCCAGGACTGGATTACAGCTTCTCGGGGCTCAAGACCTCCTTCCTCTATTCCCTGCAGAAATGGGTGAAGGACGATCCCTACTTCATTGAGCACAACAAGAACGACATAGCGGCTTCCCTTGAATGGACCATCGTCGATATCCTGATGAAGAAGCTGAAGCTGGCCGTGAAGCAGACGGGCATAAAGCATGTGGCTGTGGCTGGTGGGGTATCGGCCAACAACGGTTTGCGCAACGCCTTCCACGACTATGCGAAGCGGTTCGGATGGACCGTCTACATCCCGAAATTTTCTTACACCACGGACAATGCGGCCATGATAGGCTGCGTAGGTACATTCAAATACAAAGACAAAGACTTCTGTCCCATTGAGGCGCCTGCTTTCTCAAAGGTCACGGTGTAAGATAATTGAAAATTGAAAATTGAAAATTGTCGCGGGCGGGACGCCCACGTCCCTGGGGGCTGAGGTAATCATAATTTGTTAATTTGTTAATTTGAATTAGTTTGTTAATTTGAAATAGTTCGTTTGATAATTTGTTAATTCGTTAATTCGTTAATTTGTTAATTTGAATTAGTTTGTTAATTTGAAATAGTTCGTTAATTCGATATATGGAATTAGAAAATAAAGTATTAAGTAAAGAAATCCTTTACAAACTCTATGAGACTGGCAAGACGATGTCAACGGCAGAGTCATGCACCAGTGGTAAAATCGGCGAGGTAATCACCTCTGTTCCAGGCGCTTCGGCCTATTACAAGGGTGGCACCATCTGCTACAGCAACTTCGCCAAGACGAAGGTGTTAGGCATTGATGCCGCATTGATAGAAGAGAAGAATGCCGTCAGCGAAGAGGTGGCCATAGAGATGGTGAAAGGCATCATCGACCTTATGGAATCCGACTTTGCCATTGCCACCACGGGCTATGCTGGCCCTGGAGCTGATGCGGGAATCCCTGTTGGCACCATATGGATTGCCTGCGGCTCAAAAGACGACATCCGCACTATGAAGCTTGAGGGCGACGAGGGTCGTGAGGAGAACCTGCGCAACGCCACCTACAGGGCTATGCAGATGTTCGTGGCGTATCTTGAAGAGCTGTTCCCACAACCCAGCGATATGGCCGACGTTCCCAAACCAGAGGCAAGATGAAAAAGATAGACATCCGTGCCGGCAATGGCACGCTGAGCTTCACCATCACCGAGGATGACGGCACCGTGACCACCTACCCCTATCCGGTGAAGAGTGACATGTCGCTTCCCGCCAACCTTCGTGAGGCATTCCGCGAGCAGCCCTATCTGCGCGTGGGACCGACTGATCGTGAGGGTAAGATACTGGCTGCTGCTACACTCTCTGTCGTCTCGCCCATAATGCTCATGCCCGATGACGGCGACCATGACTTCTCCGCTGCCGACATTGATATGGTGTACGGCGAGGTGATGACGGGCCATAAGGGCGAGGAGAAACGCGTCATACCAATACCGGAGCTGGGTGTCAAAGCCGTCTTCTCTGTCGACAGCGACCTGCTGCTGGTGGTCAGCGACAATTTCTCCAATCCTCAGGTGGGCAACGTGATGATACCACAGTGGGTGTCGCTCTATAAGGAACACTACTGCAAGGACGGCAAGCGCCGGCTCTTTGCTTGCTTCCACGACCACATGCTCGATATCTGTTCTTTCGAGCAGCATCGCATTCACTTTGCCAACACCTTTGAGGCCCAGCATGCACACGATGCGCTATACTATATTCTCTTCGTATGGAAACAGCTGGGAATGAGCCAGGAACGTGACATCCTCTACATCAGCGGCGATGTGCCGCATGCTGATTGGCTCATGACACGACTGAGCGCGTACGTCAGACAAACGGTGAACATTGAACATTAACTTCGTTGATATTGTCGCGGGCGAGAGGCCACGGCCCTTTAAGCATTAAGCATTAAGCATTNNCTGGAGTTGAACATTAACCTATTCATTTCGTTAAATCGTTGAGAGTCATTACCGGCAAATATAAAGGACGTCATTTCGATGTGCCACGTTCGTTCAAGGCACGTCCCACTACTGACTTTGCTAAGGAGAACATTTTTAATGTTCTTCAGGGCTACATCGACTTTGACGGCATCGAGGCCCTCGACCTCTTCAGCGGCACGGGGAGCATAACCCTTGAGCTGCTTTCCAGAGGATGCAGCGAGGTGGTCAGCGTAGAGCTCGACCGCGACCATGCTGCCTTCATACGCCAATGTATCGGAAAGCTGGGCATTGACAACCACACCCTCATCAAGGGCGATGCCTTCAGGTTTCTGAAGACCTGCAAGCGCCGGTTCCACCTCATCTTTGCCGACCCGCCCTACGCGCTGCAGGGCATCGACGAGATACCCTCCAAAGCCCTTCCGCTGCTTGAAGAAAATGGGTACCTCGTGCTGGAACACGGTAAGCAGAACGATTTCTCCCAACACCCACAGTTCGTTGACCACCGCCAGTACGGCAGCGTCAATTTCTCCATCTTCAAGGCATGAAACAACTCTCAGCCATAATCCTGTTGCTCCTTGCGGCTCTCACGGCTGCTGCACAGCGGCATGTCGTATATTACGATAACATCGCCTCCCTTCAGGTGGTGGCAGGAACACGTTGGCAAGAGATGCCCGTCATACGCCTTGGAGGGCCAGAGGCAATACGCATATCCTTCGATGAGCTGTCGCATGAATACCATCGCTTCTCCTATCGCCTGACACACTTGGAAAGCGACTTCACCGAGTCGCAGGGACTCTTCGTTAGCGACTACGTAACCGGCTTCCACGAAGGCCTCGTCATAGAAGACTGCGAAGAGTCTATCAATACCACGCAGCTCTACACCCATTACTCCTTCCAGATTCCCAACGCCCAGTGTCGCATCATACTCAGCGGAAACTACCGCGTAGACGTCTTTGATGACAACGCTGATGGCGAACGTGTGCTGAGTGCCTACTTCATGGTAAGCGAAGAAAGCGCCAATGTTGGGGTGGGGTATGTGGTTGACACCGATATCGACGTCAGGAAATCACATCAGCAGGTAGAGCTGCGCGTAGATTACAGTCGCCTTGGAGCCACCGACCCCCGCACACAGTTTAAAGGCTATGTGTTGCAGAACAACCGTTGGGACAATGCCGTCATCCTGCCTCCTGCTCCGCGCATCAACCAGAGCATGCTCGAGTGGACACATTGTCGCGACCTCATCTTTCCTGCAGGCAACGAATACCATAAATTCGAGATACTCGACATCCACCGCAATTCCCTCAATGTAGAGAACAACGTGTGGGATGGTGAAAATGAGGTGTGGCACACCTTCCTCTGGCCCGACTACCGCCGCGGAAGCTACGTCTACGACGAGGCCGCAAAGGGTGCCTTCTACATCCGTAACACCTACAACAGCGAGAACGACATTACGTCAGAATATGTCGTGGTACACTTCACCCTCAACAGCGACCCGCTCCCTTATCCGCTATATGTCAATGGAGCATGGACGCTCGACTGTTTCCTCCCGCAGTATGAGATGCAGTATAACGAGAAACAGAAAAGCTACGAAGTGGCCATACCCCTGAAATACGGTTACTACTCCTATCAGTACCTGATGCTCGACGGCGACACGCCGCTCATTCCCCCTACCGAGGGCTCTTTCTATCAAACCCCCAATAACTACAATGCGCTAATCTACTACCGCAGCCCTTCTGACAGAACAGATCGCCTTGTAGGCTTCAAATGATACGACGATGATGAGATTGTTTCTTTCTTTCCTCTTTATGATGGCTGCTGTTGCCGCTGATGCGCAGCAGATGGACATTTCGTATATCAGGACTACTGATAACTGGTATTACATTTATGACGAAAGTGGCCGTAAGATAAACACACTCTCCAAAAGCAGTATCGGCGACATCAAGGGATGGGGAAGGGATTTCTTCGTCAGCAAGCGCGGTGGCTTCTACATCATTTGCGATGTCAAAGGCAGGACGCTACATACGCTTGGTGCTACGTCGGTAGGCGAGGTGCTGGCCGTTTCTGGCAGTACGTTTACCAGCCGTCAAGGAGCATGGATATATAC
>LXOW01089051.1_pt1 | contig 16078 bp, 13 predicted proteins | sample 1368591 | NCBI WGS metagenome assembly LXOW01 (sample SAMN04884650, study PRJNA319009) | bovine gut metagenome | isolation source: Cow rumen | host: Bos taurus | place: Italy: Legnaro (PD) | collected 2014-07-09 | reverse complement strand
CCCATTTTCCTCACGGAAAACAGGGGAGCCTTCTTTCTGCCAAAAGCCTGCCCTGTTTTGCCTTACGGCAAAACAGGGCAGGTGTCTGCGAAGCAGACGGAAGGGGTATACGGGTTTCCACAACTTTTGTTGAAGAACCCAAAAAAAGCAGAAGGCGTCCCCACTAAGGCTGCCAGGAATGGTGGCGGAGGGGGGGCTTGCATCCGGCCTGTATCCTATTCAAAACATCTCTTGGCTCATCCGCTGTATCTCCCGACTGACCTTGTCGTAGACGCCGGGAAAATGGCTGATGGGGAGTCCCGCCGTGAGGCAGGGGATGAAGGACGGGCCCTTGCACTTCCGGCAGGCCCGCTCCACTTCCCGGGCGATCTCCTCGTCCGTCACGTCGGGCAGGTCGATGGCCAGGGTCCGGATCTCGCCCATGAAGGTGATCTTGCCCCCGTACTGCGCCGTCAGCTTCGGGATGTCGTTCTCGGGAAACACGCCCTGCCAGATGTCCACGCCCATCTCGATCATGGCGGGCACCAGGTTGGCGGCGTAGGAATCGCTGTGATGGACGATCAGCTCCACGCCCCGCTGCCGCCAGTACCCGTAGATCTTCTTGTAGGCCGGGGTGAAGAATTCGTCGAACATGGCCGGGGAGAGGAAGGAGTTCACGTTGGACCCCCAGTCGTCGTGATGGAGCAGGGCCCGGACGCCGGACACGTGATCCATGATGTTCTTCGCAAAGTCCAGCTCCGCCGCCACCAGGAAGTCGATGAGCTCATGGACCTTCTCCGGCTCCTCATAGAGGGCGATCATGGCGTCCTCCATGCCCATGAGGGAGTGGAGCCGCTCGAAGAGGCCCTGGGCATAGAAGGCGGCGGCGTACTGCTCCCCCGGCACGGCCTTCGCCGCCATGTCGTTGAGCATGGCCCAATACCCTGGGTCCTCCGGCGCCGCGGGGAAGCGGGTCAGCTTCTCGTCCCAATGGCAGATATCCTGGATCAGGGTGTGCTTGGAGTCGTGAACCGGCAGGGGCCCCATCTGACCCTCCTTGAAGCGCCAGAAAACGCCGTACCCGTCGCAGCCCTCGCTGCCGGGCTTTCGGGGACGATCGCCCATGTAATATAGGTCCGGCAGCAGGATATGGAGAAATTCGTATTGGTTCACGAAACGGTCCGGGTGCCCGTCGCGCTTCATGGTCTCCTTCAGGTTTTCGATGGCAGAAAGCATGGGGCGTCCTCCTTTATTTCCCGTGGATAGCCTTCGACAGGGCCCGGATGTACGCGGGGCTGCTGCCGCAGCACGCGCCCAGGTACCGGACGCCGTATCTAAGCGCCGGGAGGCTGTCCGCCACGAAGGCGTCCACGTCGAACTCCACCCGCTCCTGGCCGTCCACCACGATGGGCTTGCCCGCGTTGGGCTTGAAGATGAGGGGCAGGTCCGTATACTGCCGGAAGGATGAGATGACGCTCAGGGCCTTCTCGGGGCCCAGCGAACAGTTGAGGCCCACGGCGGCGATAGGCAGGCCCTCCAGGGTCTCCACGAACCGTGCCACGGAATGGCCCATGATGGTCTTCCCCACCTCCGTGAAGGTCATGGCGGCGAAGATGGGGAGATCGTGTTTGGCGGCCGCCTCCGCGGCCACGCGGAGCATATCCGCGTCCATGAAGGTCTCCAGCATGATGAGGTCCGGCTTCTCCGGGATACCCGCCCGGATCTGCTCGTCGAAGATCTCGAAGGCCTCCTCCTCGGTGAGGTCGCCGTAGGGCTCCATGAACACGGGCAGAGGCCCCACGTCCAGGGCCACCCTGGCCCGGCCGTCCACCGCGTCCCGGGCGAGGGCCACGCCGGCGCTGACGATCTCGCGGACGGAATAGTTGGTCCGCTTCAGGGAGGGCCGGTTGGCGCTGAAGGTGTTGGTCATGACGATCTTGGAGCCTGCGGCCACGTACTCCGCGGCCAGTTCGGAGACGATGTTGGGTTTCTCGATAGTATAGCGCCAGACGGGCGACCGGTCCCCCGCCTTCTCCCACAGGCAGGTACCGGAAGCGCCGTCCATCAATACGACGTTCGTATGGTCCATGTTCAGTCTCCTTCCGCAGCAGCTTGACAAAGCTCCATGGCCTTGTTGGCGGCGGAGGCGGCGTCAGGGGTGTAGGCATCCGCGCCGATCCTCCGGCAGAACTCCTCCGTGATGGGCGCGCCGCCCACCATGATCTTCACCTTTTCCCGGATGCCCGCATCTTCGGCCGCCTTCACCACGTCCCCCATGCCGCCCATGGTGGTGGTCAAAAGGGCCGAGCAGGCGATGATCTGGCAGTCCTGGGCTTTCGCGGTCTCCACAAAGGTCTCCGGGGCCACGTCGGTGCCGAGGTCGATGACCTCCAGTCCCTTCCCCTCCAGCATCATCTTGACCAGGTTCTTGCCGATGTCGTGGAGATCCCCCTGGACCGTGCCGATGCACACCTTCCCGCTGGCCTGCACGCCCTCCTCCAGGAGAAGGGGTTTCAGCAATTGGGCACCCTGGTTCATGGCCCGGGCGGCGATCAGCACCTCGGGCACGAACACCTGGTTGTTTTTGAACTGTTCGCCGATCACGTTCATGCCGGCGATCAGCCCCTGTTCCAGGATGGACTGGGCGGGGATGCCCTCGTCCATGGCCTGCTGGACCAGCGCCTTGGTGTCCTTCACTTTGCCGCTGCGCACCTTTTGTGCGATCTCTTCCAGGATCATATCTTCCTCCTTGTCAGCTCTGCTGCTCAGAACAGCATGCGGTCTATAAAGTGTTCGTTGAACTTCGGATCGCCGCCCAGATCCACGTGTCGGGCCAGGCGGGTCAGGTCCACGCCCCGCTCCTGCTGCCGCCGATCCAGCAGCATCCTCGCCGCGCCGGTGAGGGCCCCGTTGCCCAGGACCTGAGCGCGGGCGGCGAGTGCCTCAGGGAACAGGCCCATGGCCGCGGCGCTCTTTACGTCCAGGTGGCTGCCGAACCCGCCGGCGATCAAAAAGCTGCCCACGTCCGCCGTCCCGATGCCCGCTGCTTCCAGCAGGGTGTCGATCCCGGCGGCCACGGCGGCCTTGGCAAGCTGCACCGAACGAATGTCCCGGGGCAGCAGGCTCACGCCCTCGGCCAGGGGGAAAGCGTCCCCCTCCATGGCGCCGGTTTCGTCCACGGCGCCCACCGCCAGGGCGGCCGCCACCGCGTCGATGAGGCCGGAACCGCAGACGCCCGTGGCCGGTCCGTCCCCAATGGTATGAACGCGAACCGCGCCGTCTTGGATAAAGACCCGGTCGATGGCCCCTGTCTCGCTCCCACAGCCGCAGGAGATGCCCATGCCCTCGAAGGCGGGGCCCGCCGCGGTGGAGGTCACCAGCAGTTCGCCGTCCTTCCACAGGGCCAGCTCCCCGTTGGTGCCCACGTCTGAGAGCAGGGAAACGCCGTTCCCATCGCACATGCCGCCGGACAGCACGGCGCAGGTGGCGTCCGCCCCCACGAAAGCATGCATGCATCGGGGGAGATGCACCTGCCGACCGTTCCAGCATAGGGTCTCGCCGAACAGGTGGTCGGCCGCAAAGGGGGCTTTCGCCAGGGACGAGGGGTCCCTGCCGGTGAACAGATAGAGCATGGTGGTGTTCCCGGTGACTACCAGGGAGCCCACCCGATCGCTTTCTATCCCCGCGTCGGCACAGGCCCGGGCGAGCAGCGCCTCCACGGCGTCGTTCACAAGAGTATGCAGCCGGTCCAGCTCACCGGCCATGGCGGCCCCGATGCGGCCCATGACGTCCGCCGCCACGGCGGTCTGGGGGTTCCGCGTGCCGCAGCGGGCAAGGCACGCGCCGCTTTTGAGATCGTACAGGTGCAGGGCCAGGGTGGTGGTGCCGATGTCCACCGCCGCGCCGTATGGACCCGCCATGGGATCGAGGGACGGCAGCATGGCGTCCTCCCCCAGTTCGATCCCCTCCAGGGCCTTTTCCCGGGGCAAGGTGACCTCTGCGTCCCCCCACAGCACCGCCCGGCAGGCGAGTCGGGTCCCTACCCGCTGCTCCATAGTGTCGGGCGGGGAGATCTCGCCCCGGAGCATCACGGCACACTTGCCGCAGAGGCCCCGCCCCCCGCAGGGGGAAGCAAGCTCTATGCCGCCGGCCCGGAGCGCCTCCGAAAGGCAGGTCCCCGGAGCGAAGGAGATCGTTGTCTGCGCGTCGCCGCGCTTCACCCTGAGCTCAGCCATCGTCCGTCTCCCGGAAGAGTATTAGGCCAAAAAAGGTGACGGTGTTGGGGCCGTTGACGTAGCGGAGGGAGGTGTGCCGGGTCGTGTTGTACACGTCGATGCCGTGGCTCTCCAAGGACGGGAGGGCCCGGTCCGGATGGCGGCAGAGCTGGCCCGTCTGTTTCGCACACTGGGGACAGAGTCCGCAGCCGCCCACGGTCAGATGCAGCGCGCCATTACCGAGCAGGGACTTTAGCTCGTCCAGCAATCGCTGGGAGACCCGGATATGCCGCGTCTTCGCTGCGTCCATCCCTTCGATATCGAAGCTGTCCTCCAGAGGGCTGACCGTCTGGTACAGCAAGCCCCGGTCGAAGCTCAGGACCTGGGCGATCGATTCTTCCACCGGCCCTATGTCCGGGGGGCACATGTAGCACCGGCCGTACAGGCCGCAGCGGTTTTCTTCGCACAGGGCGCGAAACGACGGATCCGTGGCGATACCGTCCCGCGTCACCACGTCCGCTGCGCTCGCGCCGCAGTCCAGAGCCGCTCGTATCAGCCGTGCCTCGTCCATGTACGTACCCCGCTGTTTTCTCCGTCCGTATGCCGTACCGGTCGGAAGGTAATGATATATTATATCGTACCGGCTATCCGTTGTAAAGGGACCAACGAAGCGGATCGTCCCGTCGCCGCCGTTTCCATAACAATACTGCCGCCGTTCTTATGGAGCGGCGGCAGTACGAAGGACTTTTCGATTCGGCGCTTACAGTTCGCCTTTGCGCTGGTAGTAGTCGTGGAGAATGGCGCAGAAGGCCAGGGAGAGGAACGTCTCCTCAGCGGTGGCGAAGCGGCTCGTAAACGCGATGGGCACCTGAGCGCCGATGACGGCGCCGCAGACGGTGGATTTGGCGTGGATCAGCCAGCTCTTGAGCAGGGTGTTGGCGGTGGTGAGCTCCGGGGCGATGATGCCGTCGAAACCGCCGCCGGTATAGGGGCACTCATACTTCTTCATGCGGGCGGCGTCCTTGCTCATGATAAGGTCGTAGGAGATGGGCCCCCACAGCTCCGCGTCCACGAAGGGGCGGCGCTTCTGCTCATATACAAGGCTCTGAGCTTCCACCGTGTCCTCCATGCGGAAGGTCCCCTTCTCCACCAGGCTCATGAGGGCCAGTTTGGGATTCTCCACGCCCAGGGCGTCCAGCGCTTCCACGGTGTTGCGGATGATGCTGCGCTTCTTGCTGACATCCGGGTTGACGACCACCGCCATGTCGGCGAGGGCGATGAGCTTCGGATACTCGGGCAGGGTGGCCAGCGACACGTGGCTCATGAGCCGTCCCTCCTTGCGAAGGCCGTTTTTCCGATCCATCAGCGGCGCCAGGAAATCATGGGCGAGAGCGCCGCCCCGCAGGATGATGTCGGCGTCTCCCTTGCGGACCACGTCCACGGCGATGGTGGCCACATGCTGATCCATGGGGACCTCGATCAGGTCATAGGGCTCCTTGTCCAGCCCCATCTGCTCCAGGCGCTCCTTCATCTCCCAGGCCCGCCGGGTCAGCATGATGGGCTTGTCGCAGATGCCCTCCTGTACGGCGCGAAACACGCCGCGGAGCCGATCGTCACAGCCCGCAGAGCCTGCCACCGCCACCCTGAGAGGGCGTTCCCGATGGGGGACCTTTGCCAGCAGATCGTCAAAATTCTTCAGTTCCATGATATTTCCTCCTATCTATTACAGCAGGCCCATAAGGTTCCAGGCCAGGATCAGGCCGGAGAACACGATGGAAACGGTGGAGCAGAGCTTGATCAGGATGTTGAGGCTGGGGCCCGAGGTATCCTTGAAGGGGTCGCCCACCGTATCGCCCACCACGGCCGACTTGTGCTGCGCGGAGCCCTTGCCGCCGTGATGACCGGCCTCGATGTACTTCTTGGCGTTGTCCCAGGCGCCGCCGGCGTTGGACATGAACACCGCCATGGCAAAACCCGTGACGGAAACGCCGCCCAGGAGACCCACCACGCCGGTGGGGCCCAGGATCAGGCCCGTGATCAGGGGGACCACGATGGCCAGCAGAGCGGGGGCCACCATCTCATGGAGGGCGCCCTTGGTGCAAAGGGCCACGCAGGAGGCGTAGTCGGGATCCGCTTCGAACTCCATGATGCCCTCGATCTCGCGGAACTGGCGGCGGACCTCCACCACCACGCTCTGGGCCGCCCGCTGGACGGCGCTCATGGTGAAGGCGGAGAAAACGAAGGTCAGCATGGCGCCGATGAACAGGCCGATGAGCACCGTGGGAGAGGTGAGCGTGAAGTTCAGCACCTCCGTGGTGCGCTCCTGAACGATGTTCACGTAGGAGACCAGGAGCGCGAGAGCGGTCAGGGACGCGGAGCCGATGGCGAAACCCTTGCCGGTGGCGGCGGTGGTGTTGCCGAGAGCGTCCAGAGCGTCCGTACGGTTGCGCACGTGATCGGGCATGAGGCTCATCTCGGCGATACCGCCGGCGTTGTCCGCCACGGGGCCGTAGGCGTCGGTGGCCAGGGTGATGCCCAGGGTGGAGAGCATGCCCACGCCGGCGATGCCGATGCCGTAGAGGCCCTTATTGAACATGGCGGTGAAGCCGCCGGAGCCGTCCACGATGGTGGTGGAACCGCCGGAGGCGAAATAGCTGACCATGACGGCGGCGGCCACGATGAGGATGGAGGTCAGGGTGGAGCGAAGGCCCAGGGAGATGCCGCCGATGATGATGGTGGCGGACCCGGTCTCGCTGGCGGCCGCCAGCTCCTGGGTGGGCTTATAGGTGTCAGAGGTATAGTACTCGGTGAAGTAGCCGATGGCGCAGCCGCCCACCAGACCGCAGATGATGGCGACGAAGACGCCCAGCCACTGGTCCGGTCCCAGGATCAGCCGGCACATGGGGACGGCGCACACCGCGCTGAGGGCGGCGGCGGTATAGGTGCCGGTGCGGAGGCTCCGGAGCAGGGATTCCTGGGTGGCGTCCTCTTTGGTCTTGACCAGGAAGGAGCCGATGATGGAGCAGATGATGCCGCACACGGCCAAGGCCACCGGCAGCAGCATCCCGGCGAAGCCGTAGCCGCCGGCGGCGCCGAGAGCGAAGGTGGCCAGGATGGAGCCCACGTAGGACTCATACAGGTCCGCGCCCATGCCGGCCACGTCGCCCACGTTGTCGCCCACGTTGTCGGCGATGGTGGCAGGGTTCCGGGGGTCGTCCTCGGGGATGCCGGCCTCCACCTTGCCCACCAGGTCCGCGCCCACGTCAGCGGCTTTGGTATAGATGCCGCCGCCCACCCGGGCGAACAGGGCCATGAAGCTGGCGCCCATGCCGTTCATGACCATGATGTTGCCGATGGTGGTGGCATCGGTGATGCCGAAGGCGAACCGAAGGAGGCAGAACCACAGCGTCACATCCAGGATGCCCAGGCCTACCACCGTAAAGCCCATGACGGAGCCGGAGGAGAAGGCCACCCGAAGGCCCCGGTTCAGGCTCTCAGAAGCGGCCTGAGCCGTGCGTGCGTTGGAATCGGTGGCGATCTTCATGCCGATATACCCGGAGAGCATGGACCAGATGCCGCCGGTGACAAAGGCGAAGGGGGTGAACTTGGAAAGCATCCGACCGTCGGTGGCGAAGGCCATGACGAGAAGCAGCACGAACACCACGGCGAAGACCTTGAAAACGGTGGTGTACTGGTGCTTTAGATACGCGTTGGCGCCCTGCCGGATGGCAGCCGCGATCTTGCGCATATCCTCGTTCCCTTCCGAGAAGGAGAGGACTTTCCGGCGCTGCAGGGCGGCGAAGGCCAGAGCGATCAACGCGCCTGCGAATCCAATGAGTAACAGCTTTTCCATATGATTTCTTCCTTATGACTTAGTTTGTCGAGCGGCGAAGGGGAGACAAGAATGACAGGGCTCTGCTCTGTTTACGTGAAACAGGACAGCGTAGCCTGGGATCCCGCAGCAAAGAGCTGTACAGGATCAATACTTCTTCGCGTCTTTCACGTGAAGGAGGTGATCCTCGTAGGCTTTGAGGTTCCGGGGGTTCTCGGAGACCTCCGTGTCGCCCACCCGCCACCAGGAGCCGTAGCCCTCGGTCATTGACTTGGGCAGGACCCGGATGTCGAAGACCACGGGCACGCTTTCTATCTTCTTGGCCTCTTTGAGGGCCGCGTACAGCTCCGGCAGGGAGCGGATGGTGTAGGCCTTGCAGCCGTAGCCCTCGGCGATCTTCGCGAAGTCCACCGGCATGAAGGCGCCGGAATGCTCCCCGTCCTCGCCCCGGAAGCGGAGCTCCGTGCACAGGGTGTCGTTGCCGTGGCCCACCTGCAGGTTGTTGATGCAGCCGAAGGAGGCGTTGTTGAACACGCACACGTTGATCTTCTTGTGCTCCTGGACCGCAGTCAGCAGCTCCGAGTGCAGCATGATAAAGCTGCCGTCTCCTACCATGGCGTACACGTCCCGATCGCCGATGGCGTACTTGACGCCCAACGCGCCGGAGACCTCATAGCCCATGCAGGAGTAGCCGTACTCCATGTTGTAGGTGTCCACGCCCCGGGCGCACCACATCCGCTGCATGTCCCCAGGCAGGGAGCCGGAGGAGCCGATGGCCACGTCCTCGGGGTCGATGGCAAAGTTGATGGCCCCCAGCACCGTGGTCTGGGTGAGACAGGCGTCCAGGTCCCTGGCGAACCGGTCCGCGCTCCTGGCGTTGGCGTCGTTGACCTCGGGCACGTAGCCCTCCTTGTACTCGATGTGCTGGAGCCGATCCAGCTCCCTGGCCCACCGGGCCCGGGCGGCCTCGATCTCCCCGGCATAGGGGGCCTGGTAGCCGTCGAGGGCCGAGAGCAGGGCCGGCAGAGCCCGCTTGGCATCGGCGATGACGGGCACGGCGTCCAGCTTCAAGGCCTGGAACTCGGACACGTTGATGTTGACGAATTTGGCGTCCTCCTTAAAGAGCCACTTCGATGAGGTGGTGAAGTCCGTGTAGCGGGTGCCCACGCCGATGATCACGTCCGCTTCCTTGGCGATCTCGTTGGCCGCGGAGCAGCCGGTGACGCCGATGCCGCCCAGGTTCAGGGGGTGATCGTAGACGACGGCGCTCTTGCCCGCCTGGGTCTCCGCGAAGGGGATGCCCGTAGTTTCGGCGAAGGTCCTGAACTCCTCGTGGGCTTCGCTGTAGCGGACGCCGCCGCCGCAGATCAGCAGGGGCTTCTTCGCCCCGCGGATGACCGCCGCCGCCTCGGCGATGGCCTCCGCCTCCGGCAGCCGCCGGGCCAGGCGATGGACGCGCTTCTGGAAGAAGGACTCAGGGTAATCGTAGGCCTCGCCCTCCACGTCCTGGGGGATGGCCAGGCACACCGCGCCGGTGTTGGCCGGGTCCGTCAGCACCCGGAAGGCAGAGAGGAGGGCGCTCATGAGCTGCTCGGGACGAACGATCCTGTCCCAATAGCGGCACACGGCCCTAAAGGCGTCGTTGGTGGAGATGGAGAGGTCGTGGATCTGCTCGATCTGCTGGAGCACCGGGTCCGGCTGACGGCAGGCGTACACATCCCCGGGCAGGATCAGCACGGGGATGTTGTTGGCGGTGGCCGTGGCGGCGGCGGTGACCATGTTAGCGGCGCCGGGGCCCACGGAGGAGGTGACGGCGATGATCTTCTTCCGCTTCATCTGCTTGGCGAAGGCCACGGCGGTGTGGGCCATGCCCTGCTCGTTTTTGCCCTGCCAGACCTTCAGACGGCGTCTTTCCTGCCGCAGCGCCTGCCCAAGACCCACCACGTTGCCGTGGCCCGGCAGCATGATGACGCCCTCTACGAAGGGATGCTCCTTGCCGTCGTAGGCGATGTATTGGTTCTCCAGAAAACGTACCAGGGCCTGGGCCATGGTCAAGCGAACGGTCTTCATACTTCCCTCCTGATACATGAGATTAGCCTTTGAAAATATGGTCGTTGGCGTCCGGCTTCCAGAGCCAGGCGTGTTCGGGATCGTCGATGCGGGTCTTTTTCCAGGGGTCCCCCGGGAGATGCCGGATGCCCCAGGCGTAGCACATGGCGTAGCCCGGCGCGGCGCACTGAGAATGGAAGCCGTGGTTGATGACGGCGAGGCCGTTGTGATGGGTCTCGTAGATCTCTCCGTTCGCGAACCCGGCGCCGAAGCCCTGGGGATAGTCGAACCGGTAGTAATACACCTCCGGCTGGGGATGGTGATGGGGCGGATAGGAGGACCACTTGCCGGGGAAGTTCAGCACCTCCCCCAGGACCATGTTGGAGAAGGGGGCGTTGTCGTAGTCGAAGAAGGTCTTGATCTCCCGGCGCATGGCCCCCATGAGCTCCCCGTTGGCCCCGGCGTGCTGGACCTGGACCGTTTCGGGGGTGTAGAGCACGGCCTCATAGTCCCGCTCGTTGGGGGTCTGCTGAATATACAGCTCCGCGTGGTCCCGGGCGACGAGGCCGATCTTCGTCCCCCGAGGGGCCAGCAGGCACCAGGCCTCGTGCCGGAAGCAGTCGGGCCGATCCGCAAGAACGGTCCTGTCCCCGTAGCTCAGTTCCACGGACCCTTCCACCAGCAGCAGGGCGGTCTCCTTCTGGGCGTCGTGGATGGCGTAGGTGTCCCCCGCCTCCAGCACCAGGACGCCCACGTCCATCTGGGTGCCCAGATCGTCTTTGGAAGCGTCGATATAAACGTTGTACCCCCGATGCAGCTCCTTGTCGAAATACATAGGATACTCCTTCTTACAGTCCCGTGTGCTCGGCGATGTACTTCCGGCCCTTGATGGCGTACTCGAGGGGGTTCGCTTTGGCGGGGTCCTGCTCGGCCTCCACCAACAGCCAGCCCTCATACTTGGCGTCGGACAGGACCTTGAAGACGGGATCGAAGTCCACATCCCCGTCCCCGGGCACGGTGAAGGCCCCGTTGCGGACGGCGGTCAAAAAGCTCCAGTTCTTCTCCCGGGCCTCCTTCACCACGCTGAGCCGCATGTCCTTGAGATGGACGTGGCCCACCCGGTCCACATATTTCTTCAGCATGCTGAGGGGATCCTCCCCGGCGAAGGTGAAGTGTCCCGTATCGTAGCAGAGGAACACGTACCGGGGGTCCGTGTTGGCCATCATCCGGTCCGTCTCTGCCGCGGTCTGGACCACGGTGCCCATGTGGTGATGGAAGCAGAGCTTGAAGCCCCGTTCTACGGCCACCTTGCCGAGGGCGTCCAGGCCCTTGCAGAGCCGATCCCACTCCCCATCGTCCATGACGTGCTTGTGGCCCCCGGTCAGAATGGGGGTGTCCACCTGGCCCTGGATGGAATAGCTCTGCTCGGACACGTTGATCCGATCCGCGCCCACGGCAGAGAGGAAGTCCAGTTCCCTCTCAAAATCCGCGATGTTCTCCTCCAGGGGCTTGGTCAGCAGGAAGGAGGAGAACCAGCGGCTGGCGATGCGCATGCCGCGGAGGTCCAGCTCCCACTTCAGCTCCTTGGGGTCCTTGGGGTACTTATTGCCGATCTCGCAGCCCGTAAAGCCGGCGAGAGCCATCTCGCTGACGGTCTGGCGGAAGGTGTTCTCCGCGCCCAGCTCGGGCATGTCGTCGTTGCACCAGCCGATGGGCGCGATGCCCAGCTTCACTTTCGTTGCGTCAAACAGTGCCATTTCATTCACTCCTTCTGCTCTTGAAAATGTCTCAGATCCTTGCCACACCGCTTTCCCGGGCGGCCTGAGCCACGGCTGCCGCCACGGTGGGGCCCACCCGCTTGTCGAAAGCCTTGGGCAAAATATAGTCCACGCTCAGTTCCTCCTCCGAGACCAACCCCGCCAGGGCGTGGGAAGCGGCCTGCTTCATCTCCTCGTTGATCTCCCGGGCGCGGACGTCAAGGGCGCCTCGGAAGAGGCCGGGGAACACCAGCACGTTGTTGATCTGGTTGGGATGATCGCTGCGGCCCGTGCCTACGATGGCGGCTCCCGCCGCCTTGGCTTCCTCTGGCTCGATCTCCGGCACCGGGTTGGCCATGGGGAAGACCACGGCCTGGTCCGCCATGGAGCGGATCATGTCCTTCGACACGATGTGGGGAGCGCTGACGCCGATGAACACGTCCGCGCCCCTGAGGGCGTCAGAAAGGATGCCGCCAAAATGTTCCGGATTGGTGACGGCCGCCATCTGGGCCTGAGCGGGGTTCATGGCCGCCCCTTCGCACAGGATGCCGCAGCGGTCCACCATCTTGAGGTGCTTCACGCCCAGGTTCATCAGGTGCTTGCCGATGGCGATGCCGGCGGAGCCCGCGCCGTTGATGACCACTTTCACGTCCTCGATCCGTTTCTTCACCACCCTGAGAGCGTTGAGGATGGCCGCGCCCACCACGATGGCGGTGCCGTGCTGATCGTCGTGGAACACGGGGATATCGCAGATCTCCTTCAGCCGCCGCTCGATCTCAAAGCAGCGGGGCGCGGCGATATCCTCCAGATTGATGCCGCCGAAGCTGCCGGAGATCAGGTAGATCGTGCGGACGATCTCGTCCACGTCCTTGCTGCGGATGCAGATGGGGAAAGCGTCCACATCGGCGAAGGCCTTGAACAGTGCGCACTTGCCCTCCATGACCGGCATGCCCGCCTCGGGGCCGATGTCGCCGAGGCCCAGGACCGCGGTGCCGTCGGTGATCACCGCCACCAGGTTGTGACGGCGGGTCAGCTCATAGCTCTTGTTGATATCCTTCTGGATCTCCAGGCAGGGCTGGGCCACGCCGGGGGTATAGGCGAGGCTCAGATCGTCCTTGCTGTTTACGGGCACAGTGGTGACCACCTCGATCTTGCCCTTCCATTCCCCGTGCAGCCGCAGGGATTCCTTCAAGTAATCCATACCGTTCGCTCCTTTACGATTTGATGACTTTCGGCAGGGTGGAGCCGCCGTAGGGCATGCTCAGCACCCGGGCGTCGGGGCCCAGCTTTTGAAAGGCGTGGTCCAGGGCCGCCTGAGCCGAGGGCTGAGGCACCAGGAACAGGGAGCGGACGAACTCGTCGTCCAGCTCGCTCACCAGGTCCACCTCCGCCTTTTCCAGCACCATAGCGATGGCCGCTGCTTTGTGGCCCCCCAGCCTGAACTCCCGCTGGATGCGCTCGATGAGGGAATGGGCCGTGGGAGCGGAGGTCATCCACTCCTCGAAGGTCTTCTCCCCCAGCCCCTCCCGGCAGGAGCCGATGAGGATGATGACGCCGCCGTCCTTCACGGCGTGCTTGGCGTTGTCCAGGGCCTTCTGGGTCTGATACAGGTTCAGGTCCTTGGGGGCGCCGCCCTGGGAGACCAGGACGATGTCCGCCGCCTCGGTGAGCTCCTTGCGATAGAGGGTATCCAGAAAGGCGCAGCCCGCCCGATGGGCTTTTTTTACGTCCCCGGCCACGGCCCGCAGGATCTCCTTATGCTCGGAAAGGACCACGTTCAAAATGAAGTCGACGCCCACCATGGCCGCCGCTTCCTCGATGTCCAGCCGGAGGGGGTTCCCCTCCAGGTTCCCGGCGCAGCACTCCGACAGGACCATACGGCTGTGGTTCGCCTGGATGGCGGCCCGGGTGGAGACGCCGGGCATGATGGCCTTGGCGCCGCCGGAATAGCCGGCAAAATAGTGATATTCGATGTTCCCTAGGCAGATGCGCCGGTCGGCTTCGGCCACCGCCCGGGTGATGTCCACCGGTGTCCCCCGGGAGGTGACGCCGTAGGAGACGCAGTCGTCGGGGTCGCTGTCCACGCAGCGGATCTCGGAATAGGCCCGCTCCCCGGCCAGCTTCCGCCGCTCCTCCTCCGTGTGATGCCGATGGCTGCCCAGGGCAAAGACCAGGGTGATGTCCTCGGGCTTCACGCCCCCCAGATACAGCTCGTCCAGGAGGGCGGGCATGACCTTCGCCGTGGGCATGGGCCGGGTGATGTCGCTGGTGACGACGGCCACCTTTTCCCCCGGCTTCACGATATCCTTCAAACGGGGAGAGCCGATGGGCTCAGCGAGGGCCCGGACCACCTCCGCCGCCCCGGTGAGGCCCAGGGGCACGTCGTTGGCGTGGAGCTCCCCGATGAGGTTCCTGTCGGGGACCTCTACCTCCTGGATGCCGGTCCCGAATCCGAAGGTCAGCTTCATTTCGCGCTCTTTCTGGCTATGACAGCCTTGGCCTGCGCCTCGATGTGGGCGGCGGTGAGGCCGAAGCGCTGCTGCAGGTACCCCTGGGTGCCCACCTCGCCGAACTCGTCCTCCACGGACACGTTGGCCGCGGGCACGGGGCAGTTCTCCGCCAGCACTTCCAGCACCGCGGAGTAGAGGCCGCCGTGGCGGTTGGCGTTCTCCGCCACCACCACCGCCCCGGTCTTGATGGCCATATCGGTCACGGTGTAGGTGTCCAACGGCTTGATGGAGTAGCAGTCCACCACCGCCGCGCTGATACCCTGCTTCTCCAGGGAAGCAGCGGCCTGCATGGCCTCGTGGACCATGATCCCCGCAGCGAAGATGGTCACGTCGCTGCCGTCCCGCAGCACCGTGGCCTTGCCGATGGGCAGCTCAGTGCCCTCCTCGTATACCTTGGCCAGCTGCTTGCGGCCCACCCGGATGTACTTGATCCCGGGCAGGTCCACGCACTGTTTGAGCAGGCTCTCGAGGCAGGTGGGGTCCGAGGGCTCCAACACCGTGGACCCGGGGATCACCCGGTACAGGGCCACGTCCTCGAAAGGCATGTGAGTGCCCCCGTTCATGGCCGCCGTGACGCCGGGGTCCGTGCCCACCACGGTGATGTCGTTCTTTGCGTAGCCGCCCGAAAGGAAGATCTGGTCGAAGCAGCGGCGGGACGCGAAGGGACCGAAGGAGTGGATGATGGGCTTATACCCCGCCATGGCGAGGCCCGCGGCCACGCCGGCCATGTTGCTCTCCGCGATGCCGCAGTCGATGGCACGGTCCGGGTGCTGCTTGCCCCACTTCAGGGTCCCCGCGCAGCTCATGAGGTCCGCGTCCAAATAGATGGCCTCGGGGTCCTCCGTCACGATCTTCTCAATGGTGGCGCCCAGCACCTCCTTGCAGAGGCGCTTGTCCAGTTCACCGGTATATACGATCTTCATGGTCATCCCTCCAATGCGGCCAGATCCGCCTGCAATTCCGCCATCCAGCGGGCGTACCGCTCGTCGTTGATGGGCATGCTGTGGTTCATCTCCGTGTTCTCCGCCTCGGCGATCCCGTGGCCCTTCACCGTGTCCAGTACGACGGCGTAGGGCTTGTCGCCTCCCTGACGGGTCCGCTCCAACGCGCTGGCGATGGCTTCCACGTCCCCGCCGTCCACCTGCACGGTGTCAAAGCCGAAGGCCGTCATCTTAGCAGCGATGTCGCCCTGGGGCAGCACCTCGTCCACACGCCCGTCCAGCTGTTTCTTGTTCCAGTCGATGAGCACGATAAGATTCCCCAGCTTCCGGGCCGCCGCGAAGGCGAACGCCTCCCAGCACTGGCCCTCGCCCAGCTCGCCGTCGCCCACGATGAGAAACACCCGGTTCTTCCGGCCTCTGAGCCGGTTGCCCAAAGCGAGGCCTGCGGCCTGGGAGGTGCCCTGACCGAGAGAGCCCGTGGTCACATCGATGCCGGGAGTCTTGTTCCGGTCGCAGTGGCTGGGCAGCCGGGTGCCGCCCTGGTTCAGGGTCTTCAATTCTTCATAGGGGAAATACCCTTTCAATGCCAGGGTCCCGTAGACCGCGGGGCCGGCGTGGCCCTTGGACACCGCCAGATAGTCCCGATCAGGCCATGCCGGGTCCTCCGGCCGCACGTTCATCTCCCGCCCGTACAGCACCGCCAGCACGTCCGCGATGCTCAGCGCCCCGCCTACGTGACCGGACCCGATGGAGTGGATGGCCTCCACCAACGCCATGCGGATGCGGACGGCAAAGG
>LXOW01135726.1_pt1 | contig 16084 bp, 10 predicted proteins | sample 1368591 | NCBI WGS metagenome assembly LXOW01 (sample SAMN04884650, study PRJNA319009) | bovine gut metagenome | isolation source: Cow rumen | host: Bos taurus | place: Italy: Legnaro (PD) | collected 2014-07-09 | reverse complement strand
AACTTACTTTATCCATGTTTTCTCTTTATTATTAATAATGTATGTTTTATAAAACGGCTGCAAAGGTAATAAAAAAATAAAAGAATAAAAAAATAAAAAAATAAAAAAAGTTAAGTGACGGAAAAAAACTTCAAACTCCAAACTCTAAACTCTGAACTTTATCGTACCTTTGCACCAACAATAACTTTTTAGAAACAAATAATATGAAACAAAAAATCATGATGAACTGTAAACCTACAGCCATCATTTTCTTGGCGGCTTTCCTGGTACTTTCACTTCTGAATGCTTGTAAGACGCAGACCGTTGCTGAGCCTGCCGTCGTAGCGCAGACTGTGGAGAAACAACCCATCCAGATGATCCTGGACTCCGACTTCGGCAGCTCCACCGACGACCTCTTTGCGCTGATGATGCTCAACCACTACATTGACGAGGGACTGGTTGACCTAAAGGGAATCATCGTCGATCGTGAGGGCGACAAGAACGCCGGACTCGTCGATATCTTCAATACCTACTACGGCCACCCCGAAATCCCCATCGGACTGGAGCGTAACGGTGTGAAGAACCCCCGCTGCTTCATTCCCTACAACGGCATCTGTGACTTGAAGGACAGTCAGGGACAGCCGCTCTTCAAGCGCAGTGTCGATGTCAGCAAGTGTCCTGACGGCTACAAGCTCTACCGCCAGCTGCTAAGTAAGGCCGACGATGGCTCCATCGTCGTCGTAGCCATCGGCTTTGCCACCACCCTGTCACAGCTCTTCCTGTCAGGAGCCGACGAATACTCCCCCCTGAACGGCGTTGACCTCTTCGGCAAGAAGGTGAAGGCCGTCTACATCCAGTCAGGTCGTTTCGAGGCCGGTGACAGCCTCTGCGGCTACAATATGCGTGCCGCTTCACGCCAGTCGGCCATCTTCTACGACAAGCTGCCCCGCAACGTCGATCTCATCATGTCGCCCAGCAACATCGGTGACAAGATGAACTATCTGCCGCAGGACGTGCTGTCAGACCTCTCCTATACTGAAGTGAACCCCATCAAGTCCGTCTATACCAACTATACCTGCGACACCGGCCAGCGCATGTGGGATACCAACTGCCTAGTGAATGCCGTAGAGGGCGATGCCTCCTACCACCTCTCACCTCGTGGCGTCGTCACCTTCGTCGATAAGGGCGAGGAGTCGCTCATGCTCTTCGAGGAGCGTCCTGACGGCAATGCCCGCTACCAGATACCTGGCGACTCCTACTATAACGAGGTGAAACTGATGGACATCCGTCGTCACAACCGTATCAACAAGTACCCTGCACCCTATACCACTGAGGCACCGCAGCCACAGCTGACCGGACTCGACGCACGCGCATGGGCCAAGCCCCGTACCCGTCTGCTGGCAGACAAGTACCTGGGCTCTGCAGGCAACACCCTCGACCCCGACGGCATACGTAAGATGTTCGAACCCATCGGTTTCAACGGCACCAACGTCAACGACTATAACGAGGCCGTAGCTCTGATGGAGGACACGCTCTATACCATCATGCTCGACCGTGCCATCAGGAACGGCAAGACCGACCTTGTCATCGTTACTGGCGCACCGGCATGTGGCAAGACCACGGCTCTGCACCAACTGAACCTCAAGAAGGCTGGCCTCATCTACGACGCAGCACTCACCGGTCCCGGCCGTCTGGAACAGGTCATCGCCAAGGCCAAGCAGTCAGGCATGAAGGACATCAAGCTCATCATGGTCTATAACGACGTCATGACATGCTATCAGAATACCATCAACCGCGGTAAGTCAACATGGCGCTATGTGCCGCTCGACTACATGGTAGAAGCCTTCCGCGACAATGCGGGCAAGCTGGCATCCATCCAGCAGGCATACCCTGACGTGCAGATCATTCCCATCGACATGACAGGCAACAAGCCCATGCAGCAGGTCAGCATTGAGGAAGCCCTCAAGTGGAACCACGCTGTCACCGACGCCGAGCTGCACGACCTGCTCACCTACCTGCTTAGCGAGGTAAACAGCGGAGAAATCGCTGCCAGCCTCCTGCCCTCGGCCATGGGTAACCTCCAGACTATTCCTGGTCTTAATGCAGAGAACCGTCAGTTGGCAGTACAGATAGACAACAAGGTTCGCGAGCTCCTCAAGGCCTACGAGCGTGAGCGACAGTAAGTTTACGTGAAGGAAATCTGAAGTAAGCTGAATATCAAAAAATTGATCAAGGCCTGACACCGAATAGGAATCCCTTAAAAGCGGTATCAGGCCTTGATCAGTTTTAGTCTGCCAGCGCGAAGTCGAGCTGACGTTTCTCGATGTTGGCACGGGCCACCTGGATGCGGATGGGGTCGCCCAACTGGTACTTGTGGTGGCGACGGCGCCCGACGAGGCAGTAGTTCTTCTCGTCGAAGTCGTAGTAGTCATCGTCCAGATCGTGCATGGGTACCATTCCCTCGCAGTGGTTGTCGTCAATCTCGCAGTAGATGCCGTACGACTGGATGCCGCTGATGTGGGCATCATAGACCTCGCCTATCTTGTCGGACATGAACTCCACCATCTTGTACTTGATGCTGTCGCGCTCGGCATTCTGAGCCACCTGTTCCATGTCGGAGCAATGTTCACAGAGCTCTTCGTACTTGTCGCGGTTAGCCGAACGGGCACCGTCCTGGTACTTCGTTAGCAGGCGGTGTACCATGGTGTCAGGATAGCGGCGGATGGGTGACGTGAAGTGGGTGTAGTAATCGAAGGCCAGTCCGTAGTGGCCGATGTTGTGGGTGGAATACTTCGCCTTCATCATGGCACGCAGGGCGACGGTCTCAATGAGTTTCTGCTCGCGCTTGCCCTGTGCGCCGTCCATGAGTGAGTTGAGCGACTTCGAGATGGCTCCCTTGGTGCCGCTGGTCTTGAGTTTGTAGCCGAACTTGACGACGAACTCACGCAGTGCCTCGAGTTTCGTGGGGTCGGGCTGGTCGTGTACACGGTAGGGTAAGGTCTTGGCCTTCTGACCTTTCTTGACTTTGCCTATCATCTCTGCCACGCTACGGTTAGCCAGCAGCATGAACTCCTCGATGAGCTTGTTGGCGTCCTTTGACTTCTTGTAGAAGCAGCGGGTGGGCTTGCCGTCCTTGTCGATGTCGAAGTGCAGTTCCTCGCGGTCGAACTTCACGGCACCGTTCTTGAAACGACGCTCACGGAGCTTCTTGGCCAGCGCGTCAAGCCGGATGAGCTCAGCAGCATACTCTCCCTGGTAGGGATGGTTCTTCGTGGCGGGCGGGGCCGGCTGTCCTGTACCGTCCACCACACCGTTCTGCTCCAGCAGCTGCTGCACTTCCTCGTAGGCATAGCGGCGGTTGCTGCGGATGACGGTATGTGCCAGGTGCCACGACTTGATGTTGGCCTCCTCGTCGAGCACGAAGATGGCTGAGTAGCACAGTTTCTCCTCGTCGGGACGCAGGGAGCAGATGAAGTTACAAAGGCGTTCAGGCAGCATGGGGATGGTGCGGTCAACCAGATAGACGCTGGTGGCACGCTTCACGGCTTCCTTGTCAATGGTGGAGCCCTCCTTGACGTAGTGGCTGACATCGGCAATATGGACACCGACTTCATACAGCTTACCATTTGACGATTTGCCATTTGCAATCTCCCTGATGGACAGGGCATCGTCGAAGTCCTTGGCATCGTAGGGGTCAATGGTACAGGTCCAGACATCGCGGAAGTCCTCGCGACGGGCTATCTCTTCCGGCGTGATGCCGGCATCTATCTTCTCGGCTGCCTCCTCCACGTTCTTCGGGTACTTGTAGGGCAGACCGTACTGTGCCAGGATGGCATGCATCTCGGCATTGTTCTCGCCCTGCTTGCCCAGGATGTCAATGACCTCGCCGACAATGTTCTTCGAGTCCTTCGACGGCCACTGGGTAATCTTGACGACAGCCTTGTCGCCGGTCTTGCCGCCCTTCAGTTTCTTCTTCGGCACCATGATGTCGTGCACGAAGATGTTACCTTCGGTAATGAGGAAGGCGAAGTCTTTCTCGACCTTCAGCTTGCCGACGGCCTGGTCCATCTTGTGGGAGATGATATCGGTCACCATGGCCTCCTTGATATGGTTCTGACGGCGGGCCATGAGCGACACACGGACACGGTCGCCGTTGAGGGCGAACATGGAGTTGCGCTCGGAGACGAAGATGGGCTTGCCGCCATCGTCAGGCATAAACGAGTTCTTGCCGTTGGCCTTGCGGATGAACGTGCCCTCCTGTACCTGTCCCTTGGTGTTCAAACGGTAGGAGGTTTCGGACACTTTTGATAGGAAATCGTCCCACGCCATCTCTTCCATGCTGTCGATGGCAAGCATCTTGGCGGGGTGCGTGTCGAGCTTCAGAGCCCGGAAAATCTGTTTGAATGAAAATGTCTCATTCGGATTCTGCTGGAACAATGTCTGCAGCATTTCCACGACTTGTCTTTTGTTGAGTCGCTTTCCACCTTTCTTCTTTCCCATAGTTTTATGTTTTTAGTTGGTACAAAGGTACACAAAAAGTAACAAGTGACAAGTGATAAGTAGTAAGTTTTTTACATTTTTTATTATGGCGACAGCAAACTTGTCACTTATCTCTTGTAACTTATGACTTTTTTTCGTATCTTTGCACACAAATATTCATTTAAGCGCCCATAGACAATGAAACAGAAGACATTTTCACTATTTATTTTGCTAGCAATGAGTTGCCTGACGGTCGTAGCACAACAAATGAAGTTCGGCAAACCGACTGACGAGGAACTTAAGATGACGGTCTATGACCCCGACCAGTCGGCAGAGGCCGTCGTGCTCTGCAGACTGACGGATGTGGAATATACCATTCAGCAAAGCAGCTTCCTGGTGGATTATAAGGAGAAGTGTCGCATCAAGGTGCTGAAGCCCGAAGGTGCCCGCTTTGCCAAGGTGGTCATACCTTATCAGCAGCAAGTGTCGATAAATAGCATCGGAGGTACGAAAGTCACGGCGATGGCCCTTCCGAAGCCTGGAGGCAGTTCTGATTCCTATTTCGAGGGCGAGGGCGTTTCCATGACGGAAGGCGTCTTTGGTACTGATGCCGACGACATTGTAGAGGACATCAAGGCTACTGCCTTCAACTTGGAGGGCAGTAAGGTGGTGAAGTCTTCCCTGAAGAAGGGCGACATCGTGAGAAAGAAGATAGACGAACATAACTACCAGGTGGAGTTCACCGTTCCCGACGTGAAGGAGGGTACCGTGATTGACATTGAGTACAACATCCACAGCCAGCTCTTCTGGCAGCTGCGCGACTGGTATGCCCAGTGCGAGATTCCCGTGGCCTATGCCAAGCTGGACATGAACATCCCCAGCTACCTGATCTTTAATATCGAGGATCATGGCATTCAGCGCCTGACCTATACCTGTACTGCCGGTTCCATGAAGTTCAAGCTGGTCAGCGACCCCCTGTCAAATCCGATGACCGTCGTAACCAACCACTATGTCTATATTGGTCGTAACCTGAAAGCCATGCCGAAGGACGACTACGTATGGAACGTGAACGACTACTGTGCAGGCATCACTGCCGAGCTGAAGACGTACCGTCTGCCTGGCATGTCGGAAATGGACTTTGCCAAGACATGGCAGCAGATTGACGAGCTGTTTCTCGGTTCTGACCCCTTCAACCTGCAACTGAACGCCCACAGCCCGTTGCACAAGGAACTGCAGGATGCCCAGATTCAGGACATTGCCAATGTGCAGGAGCGTGCCGCTGCCGTCTGCCAGCTGGTGATGAAGCATGTCAAGTGGAACGGTCAATACAACCTGTGGCCACAGCCCACCAAGGAGGTGCTCCAGCAGGGTACGGGCAGCAATGCCGACATCAACATGATGCTCATCCAGTCGCTGAAGGATGTCGGACTGGAGGCAGCCCCCGTGCTGCTCCGCAGCCGCGACCTGGGCATGATGCCCTATAACTTCCCATCGTTCCAGAAGCTCTCGACGTTTGTCGTCGGCGTAATGCCTCAGGGTGGAACGAAGTTCTATGTCGATGCTTCTTCTACAGACGGCTACCTGAACGTGCTGCCTGCAACACTGCTCGTGGAGCGTGCCCGTCTGCTGCTCAAGGACAATAAGAGCCAGTGGGTGAACCTGCAAAAGATTTCGCGTTCACAGACAACGACAACCGTTGAGGCTACGCTCTCAACTGACGGCGTGCTGAGTGGTACGCAGATATCACGCCGCAAGGGGCTGACTACCGAGACTGTGGATTCTATTCCGTTCACCATTCGTGGCGAGGTCAGCGATAACAAGATCAGCGTGTGTCCCTTCTATACTGTCCCCATCAAAGAGAATCCCTTTAAGGCCGGTGAACGTCTGATGCCGGTGGAGTTCCCTCGCGAGGAGCTGCAGCAGGTAACCGTCAACATCACGCTGCCTGAGGGCTATGTGCTGGAGAATACGTCGAAACCCATCTCGGTGACGACGCCTGACAAGGGCATCAACGGCCGCTACTCTGTCACTTCGTACGCAGGAAAGGTGCAGGTGCAGTATCTGTTTAATGTCAGCAAAGTGGCGCATCCCAACAATAACTATGAGGCGCTGCGTGACATCTTCAGTATGTTTGCAGAATATGGCAAGACTCCGATTGTCGTTGTGAAGAAGTAGAGTTGAGAGTTTAGTGTTAAGAGTTTAGAGTGGAAAAGATATTAGTTACTGGAGCCAGCGGATTCATTGGCTCGCACATTGTGGAGGAAGCATTACAGCAAGGCTACGATGTATGGGCTGCCGTACGGAAGTCCAGCTCACGTGAATTCCTGAAGGATGAGCGTATCCACTTCATAGAGCTGAACCTCTCTTCACAGCAGCAACTGGAGGAGCAGTTGCGTGGCCACGTCTTCGACTATGTGGTACATGCTGCAGGAGCAACGAAATGCCTGCATGTGGAGGACTTCTACCGTATCAATACTGAAGGGACGAAGAACCTGGTCAGTGCGCTGATGGCTGTCGGCATGCCGCTGAAGCGGCTTGTCTTCATCAGCAGCCTGAGCATCATGGGAGCCATCCACGAACAGCAGCCTTATCAGGAAATCTGTGAGACTGACACCCCACACCCCAACACGGCTTACGGCCGTAGCAAGCTGGAGGCAGAACGCTTCCTGGATTCATTGTCCCCTAAGTTAGGGGACGATAGGGGTATGAACAAGGACTCTTCAGACCCCCAACCCCCTAACTTAAGGGGCTTAAATTATGTCATCCTGCGTCCGACGGGGGTCTATGGCCCCCGTGAGAAGGACTACTTCATGCAGATCAAGAGCATCAAGAGCCACATGGACTTTGCTGTGGGATTCCAGCGTCAGGACATCACCTTCATCTACGTCACCGATGTGGTGCAGGCCGTGTTCCTGGCCTTCGAGAAAGGGCAGACGGGCCGCAAATACCTGTTGAGCGACGGTGAGGTGTATCAGTCGGCTACCTTCAGCGACTATGTTCACGAGGAGTTGGGGCGTCCTTGGTGGATTCGTGTCAAGGCTCCTATCTGGCTGCTGCGCATCATCACGTTCTGTGGGGAGTACTGGGGACGATGGACCAAGAAGATGACGGCATTGAACAATGACAAGTTCAACATTCTGCGCCAGCGCAACTGGCGTTGCGACATAGAGCCTGCCCGTCGTGAGCTGGGGTTTGAGCCGAAGGTGAAACTCAAGGAGGGCGTACACCGTTCGATAGCCTGGTACAAGGAGAACGGATGGATTTAAGTAAGTGATAAGTGAAAAGTGAAAAGTTTAAAGGTTAAAGAGTTATTCAAGATAGAGAAAAAGCCCAAGAAAGGGCTGTTTGCAGTGGAGTGGGTTGTTCTGGGCTACTTGTTACTGACCACGATATTCATATTCTTTACTTATGTCAAGCTGCAGAATCCGGAGTCGATGCTCTGGGGGCGTTTCCGTGTGGTGGCCATCATGGCTGCCATGTGGCTCGTTTATCGTCTGGTGCCCTGCCGCTTGACACGGCTGGCACGTATCACGGCTCAGATGGCACTGCTCTCGTGGTGGTATCCTGACACGTACGAAATGAACCGGATACTGCCCAACCTCGACCATCTTGCGGCCGCTATGGAGCAAGGGCTCTTCGGTTGTCACCCCTCGCTGCTCTTCTCGCAGAAGTGTCCCTGGTTTGTGTTCAGCGAACTCATGAACCTGGGCTATACGGCCTATTTCCCCATGATAGCTGCTGTGACGGTATTCTATTTCTTCTTCCGTTACGACCAGTTCATGCGTGCCACCTTTATTATATTAGCCTCGTTCTTCGTCTATTACGTCATTTTCATCTTCCTGCCGGTTGCGGGTCCTCAGTACTATTATCCGGCAGTGGGCATGGACCAGATAGCAGCGGGCGTATTTCCGAATCTGCACGACTACTTTCAGACGATGCGCGAGGCGTTGAACACACCAGGCGACCCCAGTGGGGTATTCTACCAAATGGTTGTCGATGCCCATGCAGCAGGTGAGCGACCAACGGCAGCCTTCCCCAGCAGTCATGTCGGCGTGTCAACCGTCCTGATGCTGTTGGCGTGGCAGACGCGCAACCGTCGTTTCTTCTGGGTGATGATGGTTTTCTATGTCCTGCTTTGTCTCAGCACGGTTTACATCTATGCACATTATGCCATTGACGTCTTAGCTGGATGGGTTTCAGCATTGCTGATCTTCCTTGTCTTGCAGTATGGTTACAAGCGGTTTGTAGGTGCTTCGGAAAGGGTGTGACTTGACTTAAGGGCAAAAAAAAAGGGACTTCGCCAAGTCCCAACCTTTGTTAACCTTAAATCTAATACTATGAAAAACACGATGCAAAGATACAATCACTTGGGATATTTTACAAGAAAACAGCAAAAAAATGGTGTAAAAGAAACACTTTCTTGATTTATGTCAAGCCTTTTGGGCTGTTTTTGTTGAAAAAAAGAGGGGAAAACGAATTTTCTGTAGCGTAAATTTGGTAGGATGAAGAAAAAAGCTTACCTTTGCCGAACCTAAGAAAGAAGAAGCATTCAGAGCAATGAGGATTCCGACATGAGCGTTGTCGGGATTCTTTGTTTTTTGATGCTTTACCGAAAACAAGAGAAATTAACAAAAAAATAAAAGGAAAGAATTATGGCATATATGTCACAAGAAGGCTACGACAAGATGGTAGCCGAACTGCAGCGCCTAGAGGCTGTTGAACGTCCGAAGGCCTCGGCAGCCATTGCTGAGGCAAGAGACAAGGGTGACCTGAGCGAGAATTCGGAGTACGATGCTGCGAAGGAAGCACAGGCAAACCTGGAGAATAAGATTAACCAGTTGAAACTGGCCATTCAGGATGCGAAGATCGTGGATACCTCGCGTCTGAGCACAGACATGGTACAGATTCTGACAAAGGTGGAGATGACTAATCTGACCACCAATACGAAGATGAGCTATACCATTGTCAGCGAAAACGAGGCCAACCTGCGCGAGGGCAAGATTTCGATCAAGACTCCCATTGCTCAGGGACTCTTAGGCAAGAAGGTAGGTGATGAGGTGGAAATCACAATACCGCGTGGCACCATCAAGCTGCGTATTGACAACATTGCATTGGCATAACCCCAACAACCTTTAACTCATAATACAATATGGACATCTTCTCTAAAATTGCTGCTGGTGAAATTCCCAGTTATAAGTGCGCCGAGGACGACCAGTTCTATGCCTTCCTCGACATTAATCCGCTGGTGAAGGGTCACACATTGGTGATTCCTCGCCGTGAAGTAGATTACATCTTCGACATGAACGATGAGGAACTCGCTGCATTCCAGCTCTTCGCCAAGCGCGTAGCTCTGGCTGTAGGCAAGGCCTTCCCCTGTAAGAAAGTGGCTCAGGTGGTGCTCGGACTTGAAGTGCCTCACGCTCACATTCATCTCATTCCGATGCAGTCGGAACAGGATGCTGATTTCCGTCGTGAGAAACTGAAACTCACGGAAGAGGAGTTCAAGGATATTGCAGCCCGCATACAAAAAGAGTTCGTCTGATTAGACGAACTCTTCTCCATATTTTATCTGTACCTCATTCACGTATTTTCGAATGAGTGCCGACGAATCACCCTTTTTGCAGATTAACAGTACATTGTCCTTTTCGGTCACGATGTATCCGTCGAGTCCGTTGATGACCGCCAGATGGTCCTCTGGCAGTTTGATGACATTATTATGACTGTCCTCAATGATGACCTGGGAGTTCACAATGACGTTATCGTCTTCATTCTTGCTCATACACTCGTAGATGCTGTGCCAAGTACCCAGGTCAGCCCAGCCGAAGTCACACCGCATGACATAGACTTTGTCGCCTTGCTCCAACAGACCACTGTCAATGGCAATGTTGGGAAGCGATGCGTAATTCTGCCGCAGGTAGTTCAGCACCTCTTCGTGTGTTTGGGTATGACTTGTACTGAGTTCAGGATTGAATATCTCGAAGAACATCCGTTTCAGGCATCTGCGCAGATGACTGGCATTGGAGAGTATCAGACCCGTGTTCCAAAGGAACTCTCCGCTTTCCACAAACATCTGGGCAAACTCACGCTCTGGCTTCTCTGTGAACGACTGAACACGGAACACTTCGGCTTCGGTCTGTAACTCGCCCATCTGTATATAGCCATAGCCAGGTTCAGAACGGGTTGGCTTCACACCCATGGCCAACACAATGTCATGAGCGGCCACAATGTCCAGTCCTTTTAAGGTATCAGCGTTAAATGCTTCTTCGTTCAGAACAATCTGGTCACAGGGTGAAATCACGATACAGGCATCCTCTGTGCGACGCTGGATGTCAACCGTAGCCCAGGCCACACTGGCGGACGTGTTACGATTAACGGGCTCGATGATCAGGTTTCGCTCATCCAACTCAGGCAACTGTTCCTTGACCAGAGGGGCATACTCCTGATTTGTACAAATATAGATATTCTCTGCTGGTAGGATACGGGCAAAGCGATCAAATGTAGATTGTATCTGCGTGCGCCCTGTACCAAAGAAATCCAGGAATTGCTTAGGGTATTTATCACGGCTATATGGCCACAAGCGACGGCCTCGACCACCTGCCAGGATGATACAGAAATTTCTTGAGTTTTTCTCCATTCGTAATTAGATCTAATATTTCAGCCCTTAAAGGTACGAATAATCTTTGAACCCTGCAAATATTTAAAGTTTTTTCGCACAAAAATGGACGAATACGAAAGATATTCGTACTTGAAGGAACTTCCGTTAACTTCGTCTTTCTCTTTCGCGACTCGGCCAAACATGGGAGCATGATGGCTCTCGCTGCTCCATCGATTCGAAAGAAAAAATAAAAATTTTGTGTTTTTATTTTGTTCTTTGCTCACTTATTCGTACCTTTGCAGCGATTTCTGCGAGAACAGGCTGCGTCTCAGCATAAGAACAAGTTCTTCTGCATTCGACTTGCACTGTCCTTGTAGCGTTTTCGAGCCCAGATGGCGGAATCGGTAGACGCGCTGGTCTCAAACACCAGTGGGGCAACCCGTGCCGGTTCGACCCCGGCTCTGGGTACAAGCTTGAAAGCGAAAGTGCTGCAGACTATTGTGTTGCAGCACTTTTTTTATGGAATGAAATATGCGAAGGATAAAGAAAAGAGAGACTAACACAGTATGTGATAGTCCCTCTTTCTACTTTTGAGTATAATGATGTTAATTTCCTTATTATATTAAATGCTTTTTGCAAGTGATATTGCTTCTTTCTTGATGACTGATGCAAGTGCCAAAACTACGAAATTGAAAATAATCATACGTCTAAAACTTTAAAATTGTTATACCTGAAAAAACCTTTTTTGCCTATCCTCGGGCTATTTACCTCTGAATTGCGATGCAAAGGTATGAATGTGTGCGCACACAAACAAATATTATCGCATATTTTTGGTATAAAACATATACTTCTTGACGCAGGTCAAATTACTTCAGGCTGATGTGTCCTGTTTCGCTGATGGTGATAGGACTACCTTTGATATCCGAGAGCGTAAGATTACGGATTTCGCGAGCCACGATGTTGGTGTTATCGCGACGTGGACCTTTACCCTTCTGTTGGATAAAGGAGTGAATCTGTCCTTCCAGGAAGGTGCCGTCAGCAGCAATCTTGATTTCCACCACAGGAGCATAGCCCGTCACTCCATTCAGGTTCATGCCGTAAGGAGTGGCGAAATTACCAAGGCTGTAGGCAATGAAACGGCCGTTATAGACCTCCATGCAGCGTACAACGTGAGGTCCGTGACCATAGACGACGTCGGCACCGTTGTCAATGGCGAAATGGGCAAAGGTGCGCAGGTCGCCACGATCCTCACCCAGGAAGAACTCATGACCGTACGGCAGATGGGTGTGGGTACGTCCTTCGGCACCACCGTGGAACGACACCACAAGAATGTCACACTGCGGACGCAGCTCATCAAGGGTGGCTTTGACGGTGTTGAGGTCGTTATGGTGTACGGTGTAGGTGTTCTGTCCAAAGGCACAGAGTCCGTACTTCACACCGTTACGCTCGACGATGGCCGTGCGTACGCGACCTTTGATGCCAGTATATTTTATGCCTAAATCATCGAGCGTCTTCTCGGTCGATTCAATGCCGAACTGTCCGAAGTCGTTGGCGTGGTTGTTGGCCATGCTCAGGAAGTCGTAGCCTGCCTCTGTCAGTCGCGGTCCGAACTTGGTGGGGGTGCGGAAGGCATAGCAGTTGGGGCCGGGCTTCTTTTTTGTCGTACCTCCGTCGCACAGCGTTCCCTCAAGGTTACCTACGGCAAGGTCGGCACGTGACGTAATCTCCTTGGTGTCCACGAAGATGTCGCGTCCGTCGTTGGGTGGCAGTTGGATACTGGGGAATGTGGTGCCCATCATGATATCACCCGTCATGGCAATGGTGAGGGTGTCGGAGGTTTGAGGTTTGAGGGTGGAAGGAGGAGGGACGAGGGTTGTGGACAGAGTATCAACAGCAGAGCTATCTGCTACCTGTTGTTTTGTACCCGTTGACGTAGAACAGACGGAGTTCAGCGCCAGTGTTGACATCAGTATAATCAGAAATGACTTCATCATTATTTACCTTTTTACTTTCTTACCTTTTTACCTTTAAATGTTCTTGCAGTAACAGCGGTGGCGACGGTGCTGTCGGGACTCCAGGTATTGCCAATGGCTCTGCACACCCTCGTTGGACTCCATCTGCGGCATGGCCTCGGCCCACTTGAAACCGTAGTCCTGGAAACGCTGGATGAGTTCGTTGAAGATGAGTGCATTGGCACCCTTGGCACGGTATTCGGGCAGCACGCCGATGAGCAGCAGGTCAACAGTATCGGTCTTGTGCCACTTCAGGGCTTTCAGGATATTCCACCATGCAAAGGGCCACAGGCTACCGTTACGGCTCTTCTGCATGGCCTTTGCAAACGAGGGGAAGGTGATGCCGAAGCCTATCAGCTTGTCATTGTCGTTGCCATCGACCACACCCGTAACGAGGTTTAGGTCGGCCTTCTTGATGTAGGCATCGACCAGCATGTCAATCTGGCGCTCGCTCAGTTGGGAGTAACCGTACAGGTCCTTATAGGTATCGTTAATCATGTGGAAAATCTCACGCCCCTTACCTTCATTGACCAGTTCGTGACGCGTAAACTTACAGGTATGCAGATTGTAGCGTTTCTCAATCATGGCCGACAGTTTGCTGAACTTGTCGGGCACCACGTCGGGTACCTTCACCAGATACTCCATGTAGTCGTTATCCTTCTGCCATCCGCCCATCTGTTCCATGTGCTGTGGGTAGTAGGGATAGTTGTAGTTGATGTAGTGTGTGGCTATTTCCTCGAAACCCTCAATGAGCATGCCCTCACGGTCCATGTCGGTGAAACCTAAGGGACCGGCTATTTCATTCATGCCTTGTGCCTTGCCCCAGTCTTCTACGGCTTTCAGCAACGCACGTGACACCTCGATGTCATCAACAAAGTCGAACCATCCGAAGCGTACCTCCTTGCGGTTCCACCGTTCGTTAGCACGGCGGTTGATGATGGCGGCCACACGTCCTACCATCTTCCCATCACGATAAGCCATGAAATATTCGGTATCGCAGCACTCAAAAGAAGGGTTCTTGTCGCGGCGGAGTGTGTTCATTTCATCGAAAAAGAGGAAAGGGACAGCAAACCTGTTGCCTCTGTATAAGTCATAATAGAAGCGGATAAACTGCTTCAGCTCCTGGTTATTAGTAACCTTTCTGATTTCTATTGACTTCATTGTATTTGTTTAACTTGTGTGCAAAGGTACAGAAAAAATGAAAGAATAAAAAAAGTAAATGGAAAAAAAAGCAAAAAAAGGAATCATAGGTGGTGAATGTATTGCCACAGACGATGATAGAAGGGGTGGCGGGTAAGTGTATGACGGTCGCCAAGGATGATGAGTTTCATGCGGGCACGGGTCATCGCTACGTTCATGCGACGCAGGTCACGCAGGAAACCAATCTGCCCGTCGTCATTGGCACGCACCATCGAGATGACGATGATGTCACGCTCCTGTCCCTGGAACCCATCGACAGTATTTACCGTAATCTGTCGGCGGAAAGGTTTGAAGTACTCGCGCTCCATGAGTAACCGTCTCAGCAGTTGCACCTGAGCACGGTAGGGCGAGATGATACCTACATCGATGCGTTCGTCCAACAACCGTTGTTTGCCGATGCGTTCAAAATACTGTTGCAACGTGTCAAGCGTCAGTTCTGCCTCAGGCTTATTGAAAAAGGATAGACCCTCCCCCAGCCCCTCCCTAAAGGGCGGGGTGTAATTACCTTGCGCACCCTTGTTAGTAGTACTTGGAGTATCTTCTCCCCGCCCTTTAGGGAGGGGCTGGGGGAGGGTCTCCTTCCATTCTATCGCCCTGTCCAAATCCAGAATGCTACGGTACTTCACTTCAGGGGCAGGCTCCACCTGTCCGTTGTAAAAGTAATCGCTGGAGAAACGCATGATGTCCTCGTTCATGCGATATTGAACCTTTAGCAACGTCACAGCCTCTGGGTGTATCTCGACGAGTCGTTCCATGAGTGTCTTTCCTAATCCGGCCTTCAGGGCAGCGATGCTCTTCACCGTAGGTGGCAACTGGCAATGGTCGCCTGCGAAAACGACACGGCCGACACGGCGCATGGGAATCCAACAGGCAGCCTCTAAGGCCTGTGCGGCCTCATCAATAAATAAGGTGGTGAACTTCATTCCGTCCAACAATCGATGAGCAGAGCCTACCAGTGTGCAGGCAATGACACGAGCCTCGCCGAACAATTCGCCGTTGATGCGTATCTCCAGTTCAGTGGCACGGCTCTTCAGACTCTCCATCTTCTGGTGAAACTTCTCGTCACCGCGTTTGCGGTGGGCTCGCAGTTCACGGATAGCCTTGCGGATGGACCACAGCTGCGGGTAGTCAGGGTGTCCTTCGAAGCGTCGCTCGTAAGTAAAGCTGAGCATTTTGTCGTTGACGCGGGTGGGGTTGCCCAATCGTAACACATTAATGCCACGATCAACAAGCTTTTCGGAAATCCAATCGACTGCCATGTTGCTCTGAGCGCAAACCAATACCTGTGGCTCACGCATCAGCGTCTCGCGGATGGCCTCAACAAGGGTCGTGGTCTTGCCAGTACCTGGAGGGCCATGTACGATGGCTACATCCTTGGCCCGCAGGACCTCATTGACCGCTTTCTCCTGTGTCGTATTCAGATAGGAGAAACGCATGTCCTCGAAGGTCAGTCTGCCAACCTTTTGTCGTGAATAGAACAGGTCACGTAACTCTCCCAGCCGTCCTTTCGCATTGATAACACGATCCAAGGCCTCGAACATACAACGGTAACTGGTCTCGTCGAACGACAACTGTACACCTAACGGTTCCTCCCTCCGTTGCAGATCCAGCAGTCGTCCGCTGTCGGGCAGGATGATGACCATACGGTCGCCATCGACATAACTGACCGTTCCTGTAAAGGAGAGATAGTGAATACCTGATGAGCTGTTTTGACCTGATGGACGAGCCTGACTGGAAAGACCAGTAAAGAACATGACGGGCCGACCGAACTCAAAGTTATGTTCAATATCAGTGTCCTCCGTTCGGAACACCTCAATAG
>LXOW01232781.1_pt1 | contig 16099 bp, 8 predicted proteins | sample 1368591 | NCBI WGS metagenome assembly LXOW01 (sample SAMN04884650, study PRJNA319009) | bovine gut metagenome | isolation source: Cow rumen | host: Bos taurus | place: Italy: Legnaro (PD) | collected 2014-07-09 | reverse complement strand
AGCGGTGTGCCGCTCTCCGTGGTGAAGCGGAGTTCGCCTGACAGGTCGCTCTGGATGGTGAGGAAGTAGACATCCCCCGTCTCCTTCTCAGAAGAGGTGTAGGTGACAGGTTCGGCTATGCCGACCAGTTCGTCGCCGACATAGGCCATTAGCCGTTGGCCGTCAGTCGTTAGCCCTTCTATCGCTGCAATCATGGTCATGTTGCCGGATGCCTGCGGGTTGCTGAAGGCTGCCTTGCGGTTGCTGGCCGCCTTGGCGCGCTTCGGGCTGTTGGCGTTCCGGTTGTAGAAGTTCACGTCCACAGCTCCCTGTCCCATGCGGCGGAAGAGGTATCCTTCGCCCGGACACAGCGCAGTCAGGTCACCGACCCAGTGCTTGTCCTGCGAGAAGACGGCAAAGCGGTCGTGGCTCTTGACCAGGTCGCCCGGCGTGGTGTGGTTGTAGTAGTCCGCCAGCGCCTCGGTGATGGGCGTGGTCTCGTCGAGCAGGCAGGGCAGTGAGCTCCACTGGCCTTCACCCGCAATCGTGACATGACGCTGGTCGTCCTTCAGCCCGTCGCCGCAGAACCGCATGGTGTTGCCGTTTATGGTGAAAATCATGTACATCTGCCGGTAGTCCCATTCGGTGAGCGTGCCGCGGAAGGCGTTCGCCGTATCGCTATAGACGCAGTACAGACGCTTGTCCGGAGTCTTGATGATGTCGCCCTCATGCCACTTCTGCTGTCTTGTAACGGGTAGTCCTTCGCCTGTAATCTGCAGGTTGGTGGATACCCAGTTCCATCCCGGCTCCAGTTCGATGTTCAGCGTCTCCGAACCGCTCGTGGTGAACACTACGGGCGAACCGTCGCTGCAGCCGTATACGTTGCCGTGCTTGAAGATCAGCTTGCGGTCCGGAACGAGTGTGAGGAGCTTGCCCGTCGATGCCTGCCACAGTTGGAAACTCACAGGCTTGTCAATCATCGTTTTCTTGCCATAGACGGTCAGATAGAGTTCGGATTCATTGGATAGTTCGTTGAAGGTCACATGTGCCACCCCTACCGGCTCGTGATTGAACAATGCATAGACGATATCCTTTTCGTCCGTATCGAACACCATTTCCTTCGATTTTGCAATCATCACGCGGCCGCAGACGGTCATGCTCATCGGGTATTTGTTGGGATTGATAGATTCGTAAGGTTCTTGAGCCTCTACTGTATATTCGACCGTCAGCGGTTCGGCCAAGCCCTCTTCATCCGTCAGGTAGATCAGGTCGCTGTACACACCTACTGGCATGTTGCCCTTGAAATCCAGACGGATCTCTTTCTCTTCCAGGGCGTTCATCGTGCCGTAAGACTCCTTGACCGTCAGCCAATCGGGCAGTGCCTCAATCGAATACTGGTGCCGGCGTCCCGAGGTGTTGACGATACGGATGCGCATCGAGAAATCTTTTTTATCCTCGTAGTCCGAATAAGCAAGCAGCGTCCGTTCGCTCCATTTGAGCGCGTTCCGATCGACAAAGGCCACCCAGCTCACGGGAGAAGCCATCGGGTTGCCGTTGAGATCTTCTACATCGCGCACCGTGACATAGATCGTACGTTTGTTTATTTCGCGATCGGCCATATTGAGATTAATCAGCAGCTCATCTCCGTTGAACGCCCAATCGAATTTCATCTTCGTCATCATGCCCTGGTCGCGCGTTGGGGCGTAGGATGCTTTGTCCGCATAGCGCTCGTTGCCGGGCGTCGTTACCAGCGGAACAACCTTGTTTATTACGTCATTGTACCCGTCGCGGAACTCGCGCTGGTCGTTCGGGCTGTACACCAGTTCGATGATACCGTTGGCGTTCTCCTTCATCTCTTCGAACGGCAGGTAGCCGAAGATACCCATCTCGCTACCTGTGGGGCTGAGGTTGTCGAAGCCTTCCACCATATATTTGGGCAAAGCTTGTTCAAAGAACACGAGGTCGTCTATATTGCCCTCAAAGCCGTCACCGCCGAGGTACATCGCTCCGCTGATACCGCCTAACAGGGTAGCGGAGAAGGACTGCAGCACTTTGCCGTCCACATATACCGCCGCGTTATTGAGCGTACGATTGACGGTCAGAACCACATGATGCCACTCGTTGTTTGCATAGCCGTCTCCGACTAACCATTGGCTTGAGTCGCTGTGAAGCACCAGTCGTCCGTTCTCCAGCGACAGCAACATGCCGTGTTTTGCATCCGTCCTGCCGGCGCGGAAGATAGCGCCGTTCGGCGACACCGCTTTGAACCACAGCATAATCGACTCGTCGTAAACAGCCGAGCGGCTCAACAGATTGCCGGCCAGCTGCAACGGGTCGTTGCCTTTAAAGGCGACGGAGATACCTTTCCTGTGATTCCAGCTCGTGCCCTGGCTGTACAGGGTGGCGCCGTTCGCTTTGTCGCTCAGATCGTTACCGCGTCCTTCGTCCATCCGATAGTAAGCCAGCAGGTCGCGTTCGTATCCCGTCAGGTACTTCATGTGGGTAGCGGATATCTCTTCCTGAGTCAGCGCTTTGGTCCATATACGCGCTTCCAGCATGTCGCCTTCAAACTCGCCGCCGAACTCAAACGGAGCTGATCCGCGCAACTCAAAATCATTCGGTATCGTATCCGCTCCCTCATGAGCGAATGGTACAGGAGCCGTACCGACATAGAACTGCACCGTTTTCCGGTCGTTGTCATACACGGCTATCACGCGGCTGAACACGCCGGCGGGCAATACGCCGTAATCGGTGCGGAACATATAGACATTCACGTCGTTGGTCAGGAAGAGCACCAGACTTCCTTCTTTGCATCCTAACTGAACGGCATAGTTGCTATTGCTCATCGAGGTGAGGAAGAGTGAGCCTACCGTCTCTGCTTTCTGGGGTCTAACCATCATGTCGATGGTGAAGGACATATTGGTCAGCGAGCGTTCCGCTTTCGTTACGGCTCTGCTTTCTGCCGCGTCCGTAAAATGCAGACTCGTTCCGGTCGTTATACCGGTCGAGTTGGTCATTCCGATGAGTTGGAAGTTATTGTCTTCGTCCAGGTAGTTACCGGCTNNAGGTAGTTACCGGCTATCGGCTCGTTGAAGCGCAACTTGAGGTCGTTGCCTACCCCTAAGATGGCATCCGCAGGCTGGGCGGCGCCGAACACGCGAGGTACACGAGTATCCTTGATACCGCTGCGTACCTCTGAAGCACGGGAAATATAGCTGTTGCCGTGACGACAGAACGATACGGCGCGAAGGTCGTACTCCTGCTCCATCGGATCGCGCTCGCCGTAGAAGCGGATATTCTCGATACGGCCGCTGGTGATCATAGCCTTAGTACCCGACGCCTCTTTGTACAGGCTGTCGCTTGCGTAGTACGAGCACAGGTTCACCCAACCGTCATCCGAATGTTTGCTCAACTTGTACTGCAATTCGATATGATCGAAGTTCTTATAGTTGATATCAAAACCGTCAATCACTACCGGCAGGTAGTAGCCTGCTGAGTCTTGCGGCGAGAGCGTATTCATCACCCATTTGTCATGCGGCGCGGCGATGTTGACCTCGCAGCTGACCGGCATATAATGTACGCTGAAGGTACAACGTGCCTTATTGAAACGGTCGCAGGGCGATGCCAGCTCCAAGATGATGTTCTCGAAGTCGTAGCCCTGGCCGGCATACACCTCCATGGTCTTGTTGATGATCTGGCCGTGCGCCAGCTTGATCTCGCGTCCTTCACTGGTCAGCGGCTTGCCGTCAATCATGATTTTCGCGCCATGGGGATTCGAGCTTTCGTTGAGTTTGAGCACGAATCCGATACCTTCCTCTCCGCCGCCGTACTCGTGCTGTCCTTCGTTACTCATCCGGAGGTTGAATACTGCCGCTTTGTCGGCTGGTACGTTACTGCGCTCATGGACATCGATATCGATCTTCTGGTTTTCCAGATTGAGCGTTCCGTTGCCCAGCGGCAGCTTCGGCTCATAGTAATGCGTGGAATCTGCCGGCTCCCACGGGCAGCGACTGGCACCGCCGTTGAGGTAATAGACGAAGGAACCGTACTTATAGTCCGTGTTTTTCTGGTCGAGGAACAGCAAGGTCGAGTCGGCGTCGTGGTTGAAACCTTCCTGTTTGATGGCGCGATACACGCTCACATCCATGTAGCCGAATCCGTCCGGACGCAAGGTGAAGCCGGCTTTTCTGGTCGAGCTCTCATTGTTCGAAGGATCCTGGTGATAATCGAGGTTCAATATAGGCGTCAGTTCAAAGCTCCACTTGGCCTCCGGTGCTTCGCCGGCAAGCGTGTACGGACATCCTTCATTACGAGCTGTTTTCCCGGTCTTGTCTGCAATCATGTCAGCGACGGTCTCGCCGAACATATTCCCGAGACCCTTAATGAAACCTTGTCCCAAATTACCCGAAGCTCCCGGATAATCCACATACTTCGAATAGGAATTGGAGTACTCGTAGTTCTCGCTGTAGCTTACTTTGCTTCCTCCGCTGACTGACCAGGTACCTACCTTGTTGCGACCATAGCCATGGATAGCGTTAATCTTCTCGTTCTCATTCTGGATCATGACATTGATCCATCCGGCTATCGCATTGTTGTATCCGGCCACCTCATCCGCCTGCACCTTGGTGATGCCGGCGGGGCGGATCTGGCGGTAGTAGCCCTTGGAGGCGAAATGCTGGTTCTCCGGTGCCACTTTCGACCAGTAGAGGCATTTCTTCTGTGCGTTCGCCATCGTTTGTACCGTTGCGCTGTCGAGCGTCAGCAGCAAGGCGTCACGGTCGCGTTTGAGCTTGGGCAGCAGGGTGTTCTCGATATAGTCGTGCGTATAGGCGAAGGTCGACTTCATATAGGTGCCCATCTCGCGCTCCAGACCGATGGCGAGGTACCATTTCTTGCCGTCCGCCGCGCGAGCGCTGTCCACCACCTGCATCGATCCGTTTGCAAACTGCGGTGCAAAAGCTTTATAGGTCAGCGAATCAATCGGCTTCACGGCGTCCGTCAGACCGTAGTAGAGGTTCTGCACGGCGCCGATATAGATATCGTCCATCTCGCCGGTGTGACCATGATCCACCTCGGTCTCGATGCGTTCGCTCACGCCGAAGGTATAGGTCGCGCCATGCTTGGAGTAATAGGTTGATTGGATAGGAATATTGACTTTATTGACGGTGCTCATGTTCATCAGGAAGCCGTAGTAGGAACCTGCTCCTGCGCCGTTGTAGGTACCGAAAGTCGTGTTTGTACTCGTTCCGTAGCCTACCATCACATCCATACCGAAGGTGAACTTCACTTCCGACGAGTAACTGTACTTATAAGTCGTTCCGCTTTCCACGTACGCCGTACTGTTCGATCCGGGCGGGTCACGCAGCACATCCAGCAGCACGATATCGGCGGTGGTGGAAGTGACGAAGTCTTTTCCCTTCGCGCGGTTACCCATGACGTAGGCGCGGAAGGCCTGTTTCTCGATGTAGTTACCTTGGTACTCAACGGAGAGGTCCAGCGGACGCAACGCACTCTCGCCCGTCTTGACGAACGATACATAATCCACCGGGATAGTGAACAGCGCCTCGCCGTTCGCGTCCATCTGGATGGTCTGTATCTGCGTGTTCGGCACGTCGTACAGACCGTTATACACTTTCAGCAGACCGTTCTTGATGCGTACCTCTTCGCGCCGCGAGCTCATAGGATCGTTGTTGTAGTAATAGTCCTCATGTGCGGTGGCTCGGAAGGTGTACTTACCCATGCCGAAGACAGGGTAGCCAAAGAGATATTTCCAACTCTTGTCGGCTTGCTGTGTGGCAAGAGGTGTTTTGGCTTTCGTGTTGTCAATCGACTGCCTTTCGATGTCTTCTTCGCCGTAGTAGCCCACTTCCATACCGTATTGAAGCTGCTTGCAACTGATATCTGTCGGGCTGTGGTATGTAATGCTATAGACGGCATTGGCGGTAAAACGGTGGTCGTTGTGCCTGAAAACCAGCGTATCTTTCACCGCAGGCATCAGGTCGAGCGTCTCGCTCGTCTTGCCGTCCGCATAGAGGGTGGAGTAACCTTTCGCGGTAGCTTGTGTGATCTTGTACTTCACCGGGTAGAGGTCCGCGCAGTACTCACCCGTGGTCTGATCCGGACGGATGATGATGCGTTTCTTGGAGTAGATGACTTGCGTCGTACCCGTCAGCACGGTGTCGTTCGGCGCGATCGCATACTGCTTCACCGTGGTACGGATGGTGTCCAGAGTCGGGTCCTGCGGGTCGTGGACAATCTGGGAGATATTATCGCCTTCCAGTTCCAATACCAACTGCAGGTCGTCACCCAGGTTGTTGGTACTCAAACCGAAGCCCAGTATCTTGTCTGCCTGGTTCTGACCACCTACCACACGACCGGTTAACCGTACCCGCGTTTGGTCATATACGCGAACACCGTCCAGCGCTTTCTCCAATCGCAGTAGGTTGTCGCCGTCGATGCGTACAAAGCCGTCTCCGGCGAAGGTGTGCCCCTGTTTGAATACTTGCAGCGTGAAGCCGTGGCTCTTCGGTACCTCGATGGTGAAATTACCCGAGCCGTCGGTCTTATAGACGGCATTGTCCGTGCTCAACACTTTTCCGTCCAGCGCCAGACAGGCGTCGCGTACCGGGATGGTGGTGTTCTCATAGAGCACGCGACCGCTCAGGCGCACGGAGGAGATGTTCTCAAACAGCAATCCGGACGCTACGGGGTTGTCCTGGCTCAGCGTCACAGAGGCGGAACCGATGGACGAGTTATTGAACCGGAAGGTCGCATAACTGCTTGTCGGCGTGACTGCATACTGGGTGCCGGAGCCGTAGAGCAGGTTGTCAAACACGTACTCACCCGCCGCATTGGTCGTGGTCGTCCATACTTCGTCCGAGCCTTGCGCCGCCAAGCGTACCTCGACATCGGCGCAGCCCATGCCGTTCGTGTAATGAACGCGACCCTCTATCTTGCCGTAAGGCGAGCGCCAACCGGTGCAGGTAGCCGTATCGGTGGTCGTCGTTCCGTTGCAGGTGTAACGGGAGATGATGCGGTAGTCGTAGCGCTTGTCCGTATCCGTATGGATATCGCGGAAACCGATGGCATTGACCACGGTGAGCGAGTCATAGGCCGCCGCACCCTGCTCGCGGCGCTCGATGAGGTAGTCATCCACACCTCCGGGGCCCATCTTCCAGGTGATCTGCACGCCGTATCGGTCTGTGCCTTGTGTGGCCTGTACGCTCTCTATCTTGCCGGTGGAGTTGTAGTAGATGTCCGGACCGGACAAGCGCTTAGGCCTCAGGTCGCTGAGGTTCATCACTTTGAGCGAAGAGTTCGTCTGATCCAGACGCACCTCGTATTGGTAATGCACGCAGGGTCGGTCGGCGATATCGACGGTATGGATGCTCCATGAGCCGTCCTCCGCTATCTTCACGCTGTCGGCGGGCACCGGTGTCTCAATCACCTCGCCGGTCTCGACGAGCGTACGGCGAACCCAGAGACGGGCGTTGTTGTCCCAGTTGCAATACGCCTTGCCGGTCGGATACTGATAGGCCAAGTCCTTCTGTATTTCGCCATAGAGCACCGAGCGGATACTATCGTTATTGAGGGGCGTCGTCCATGCCTGCTTGATGGAGTCCGTCAATTCATCACTACGCTTCAGTTCTCGTATATATAGCGGGTTCCGACCCGGAGCTACCGAGATAGTATACGAGTTACCAACTCGCGCAATAGGAACGGTAGACAGGGCTACTTTGCCGACATTATACCCCGTATATTTGACCCGAAGCATGAAGAGTCTCGAATCCGTCGGGATGATATGTTGCTTGCGCTCGTTGAAATGATCGAAGGTAAACTCATGGTATACCGCACGGCTATCTTCTCCGGGCGGTGTATAACTGAGCTCGTATATATAGTTCTGGATTTCACTCTCCGGCACTTGTCCCGAAAACATTGGCTCGACTTGCAGCTCCACCAGGGTCGCATTGTTCACCAGTTCGGTTTTGTACTCGCATTGCTCTATGGTTTCCGGAGTCACGGCTACCGGCTGATTCGACAGGTTGAAATAGAGATGCACCTTGCGGTTAGTGTCAAAATCAGCATCGAGGGAATAGTCCGGCTGATCCGCTGCCAACGGAGCCAGGTAGTTGTTCTTGACCACGGTGTCAGCTTTCGCAAATTCATGCTTCCATCCCCACATGGAAGACGAAGCACGGCGTAAGCGGTAATACACGGAACGGCCGGGTTTGAGCAATTTGTTACTTGTCAGCTTACACGTATATGTGTTCACGCAGTAGCCTTCCTCGTCATAACTATATACCGTACATGATTTGCTATACGATTGGTCCAGCGTATCCAGGGTTGCTTCCGCTTCGCGCATCGCCTGCAGCGGATTATCCGGATAGTGATAGACGAGACTGTCTTCCGAATAAGGCACCACGCCTATCGTCTGCGCATCGCTGAAGTCCGATTGAAAAGCACGCTGTATCTCAAACACATCGCCTTCTATCAGCTCTTTCGCCGCAGGGTTATGGATCTCCCATGACAGGTTGACCTTACCGGTGACGCGCTGATGGGCATCCAGATCCTCGACAGCTTGCAGGTTGTACACACGGTGGTACGCCGGGATGTGCACCTCGTTCGTCTTCAGCGTCTGAGTGGTTCTGGCTTCTTTGTTCTTGTAGGTCAGGAACGTAGCCGAGAAGAAACGCTGCACCGAGTCCTTGGTCGGCACGACGATGGTACCGGAACGGTCGTTGGTCTCTCTCTCTTTCGGGTTCAGCGAGGTATGGTAGCTGACCGGGTCCTGGAATACCACATACTGAATACCGGCATTACCGTAACCAGTTGTCCCGTCCGCATCCAGCGTATAGAGGTACGGCTCGTATAACTGCGGTGTCTGCGGAATATCGCCACCTTTAAAGACATCCGCCATCTCCCAGTTATGATAGTAGGACTCATTGCCGCTCGATTGCTTGTAGATAGCGGCACTGACGCCCCATTTGAACTTCTTGTCGGTGAGCGAAGCAGGTGGATACCAGTCAAAGGTGATATACGTGATGCGCTTGTGGTCATCATCGTTCTTCCGCTTGAGATTGATGGAGTTCTGCATCCAGTGCGAGCGGTCGCCTTCGGTCAGCACCACCTCCTGACCGTCATACGTACTGCGGACTATACCGCTACCGGTGTGGATGTAGATATAACCCTCGCCGATATCTTCCGACGCGGTGTTCAGACCACGCTGCACACCGGCGACAGACGCAATACGGTGGATGCTCTGGTCCGAGCCCTCGGCCAACTTGTACCAGATATACGAGTCATGACTACCGGTGAAATTGGAGGAACCCCAAAGGTAATAGTCGTTCGCACGACCGTACACCCATACCGGAATGTAAAAGCGCAGCACGCCTTCACCCATACTCATTACGGTGTAGTGTTTTTGTTGCTCAAGATAGTCATTCGCCTGTGTCGTGTTCGTGACAAGCAGCAGGGCGCAAATGACTGGGATGATAAATGAAAGTTTATGCCTCATTGTTGTTCAGTTTTTGTTCGTTCTTACGAATTCCTCCGCCCCGTCACTTAAGATGGAGCGGAGGAATGCTGGGATTGCAGCGTATGGTTATTGCATCTTGACGCCTGTCACGTCGTAGCGACCGGCCTGCGCCTGATTCGGCACTGCCAGCATTCCTAAGACCGCAAAAATGGCTACTATTGTTCGCCTCAGACTTGCGTTGTGAAAATGTTTCATTTGTGGATATTTGTTTGTTATTAATTTTCTATGTAAGGTTTTTCGTTTGATAACCCGAATTAAAATTAAGGTCATTAATGACTACAAACCGCAAAGATATAAAAAAAATCCCACATTTGCAAATTTTGTAAAACTTTTTTTTCATAATTTTGCATTTTTGCGTTAATGCAGAATAATTTCTGCATTAACGCAAACGAAAAAACCGGCAAAATGACTGTTGCAGAACCGATAATTTACATTTGTCAAGCCTTCGCTGCACCTGCTGCATCCATAACAATCGTCAATTGAAAACCAATCGTCAATCAATCGTCAATTGTCAATCGTCAAATAGTCAATCATTATTATGAAAACTACAGATTTTTCGGTCATTGATCAAATGTATTCGGCTGTACTGAGCCAGAACGAGAGTAAGGAACGCGAGTGTCCTGTGTTCGTGAGTTCCGCGAGCGAAAAGAAAACAACAAAAAAAAGAACCAAAAAGAAAAAAGTAAAAGAAAAAAAAAGTTGGTTGGGTGGTTAATTATTTCCCCTATAATCCCCAAACCAGCCACCCAACCAACTTTTTCTGACTGACTAATTTTTACCCAACCATGCCAACCTTTGACCAACTATGGCAACTCTTCCTCGATAGAGGGGCTTTAGCCACCCAGCGCGACGAAACAGCCAATCTCTGGAACACCTATTCCACCGAGCAACAGCAGCGTATCTTCAATACCATAACCGCCAAACTCAACCGGCAGTATGTCAATCACTTAAACGCACTATTGCGCGCTTAAAAGTTGTCACCCGTATATTATATAATAGNNCCCAATTCGTGTCGGACTTTTATCGGACTTTTGTCGAGGTTTTATCGGGGTTTTATCGGGACAAATCCATCAGTATCCCCACCATTGCGCAAGTTTGCGCTCAACGCAGACCGCAGAAAGAACCCACTACGCTGCCGGTGGGTGAAAATGAGGCAGCAGCGATCTTTGACATATTAACGGAGACCCCGCAGCGGGACCCTCTTTAGCCCCTCCCACGGCGTGGAGACGAGCCAACGGCCACAAGCACGGCAACTACCTGATCATGATCCACCGTTCGGCACCCACCACTAACCCCAACTGCCAGCGCATCTACTCCTCCGGCTCAGGAATGCTCTGCAGGATGTGGAAATACTCGCGGCTGAGCTGTTTGTAGCGGGCAATGGTTGTTTCCGAACTGGTGTCAGCGCGGATAATTTCGTAATAGACATGGGCCAGGCCGGGCTGGACGCCTGTTACAGAATAGATATAGTCGTACCGCTTGTCACCTATTGTCTCGCGTACCATCTCCTCGGGGTCAGCGGCGTAGAACATCCCGTAGGTCTTGACCTGTATCTCGGTCATGAGCGAGTCGAACTGCAGGTTGACTATGTCACCCCAATACCCGTAGTCGGATGTCTGGTGCTTGTACCGCCCGAATAGTTCCTGCTCTTTGGACAAGGTGATCAGGTACTCCACCACCTCACCGACCTCTGTGCTGTCCCATGTGGCGACAACGGTGGTACGGGCGAGGTCTTTGAGCTCGCCGGGCATACAACTGTCGGTCTGGCATTTGCGCGTGGCCGACTCGCGTGTCTTGTAGTTGATGTCGGTGACCACACCGTTGAACGCCTCGGCTGCCTGCCGGGCTATGTCTTCTGTGGCAAGGCCGTACTGCTGGGCCAGTTCCAGTGCACGGTCCATCTGCTGGTCAAACAGGTTCCGCTCCGGTGCCTGTTGCTGCGTGCAACCGACCAACAGTACCGTGAGCAGCAATATGGCAAAATGGCAATTCTTCATATATCAGCCTAAGCGGGAAAAATTACTTGCTGTGGATATAGTCCAGTGCTTTTTCGAGTTGGTTGTCACGGCCGGCTGTCTGCCAGAGGTTGACATCCAGCGGGCACTCGATATCCGGTTCAAAGCCGTAGCCTTCCACTACTCCGTATTCGCCGTTCTTGTTCGGATAGAAGCACACATATTTGGGTATATACCCCCAGATGGGTGTTACTTCGTTTACCCCGAACGCTCCCGAATAGGTCTCGCTGTACGCTTCCGGATCCGGATTGAGTGCACTCAGTCCTCCGAAGGTACGGGTACCGATGAAGCAACCGTTGGGTTGCGCTTGGACGCCATAGGTGGTGTTCTCTGCCATACTCATCGAATTGGTGTTGGAGAGCACCACGATAGGACGATCGTTGATCACCTCATGTTCCGCTTCATACGTCTGTACCGTGAACGGTGTAATCGGTCCGAAATCCAAGCGTCCGATACCGTTCTTGAAACGCAACTGATGGGAGTTCCAGCCTCCCGAAGGCAATAACGCACCCAACAGATACTGATAGTCAAGCACATAGCCGCCACCGTTATTACGCATATCGATGATCACACCGCCCAAGTTGTTGGCTTTGTGCAAGGTCTGGATGGTGTCGAACCAATGATGCCAAACACGCTCAACCGCCAGGTGGTAAGACTCGTACATCGAACCGGGGATTGCTTTCTGCTTATGGACAGGATGCATATGCCCGGTCAGACCGCACCCGCCCAAACGCAGATAGGCTATGTTGCCCTCAAAAAGCGCGAAACGGATAGTCTTTACCATATCTTCGGCTAACATATCCTCAATGGGAAGCATCGGCTCACCTATCTGCTGAGACGTTAAGGCATATTCCGTACACAACTCGTTAAACAACGGTCTCATGATGGCGACGAAAGCCGACAACGTGCTTCTGGGCATCAGGAAAAAATTCATCATCGAGTCCGTTGCGACCTTCAAGGCTTGCACAGACGCATAAACGGCATCGTTCGTCTCATCCGGTCCTCCGGCGGCATCCACCTTGGCTATGTAGGCTATCGCCGCGCGATTCACACGATGAACAGTCGAGTCCAAATGATCAATGATAATATCGTCCGAACCGGTGGCGTCGTACGCAAGAGCACGATAGGCAGTCGGCACGTCAGGCGTCTGATACTTATCCAGCGTAGTCGCATTCAGAGACTCTTCTGTCTGCCGTGTCCCGCGCTCACGGGCTACACGGTCTATGTGAGGAGTCAACGTGATATACGTGCCTGTATGCAGATTCTTCACTCGCAGGGTCATGTGTCCGTCGTGCAAGGTGTCCGTAATCTGCTTGTATAACGCCAACAGTTCTTTATTGGTCACTTTTTCCTTGTGGTTAAGTGTGTCATCCAGCGCCTCGAACTTGGGCAGATAGGTGCGGTACACCTCGTCCCAATCGGTGCCGAACGACTCTTCGAAATCCCAGATACCGTAGTTCTCGTTCATCGCGGTCCAGAACGCCTTGAACTCACCGGCGAAACTGTTGTTGGCATCGTAGTATGCCTGAACATCATTCTGACCGTACGACAATAGGTCATCACTCTGCGGACGACAAGAGAATGTACAAACGGACAATGTACAAAGTACAATATATTGTGCTGTTTTCTTCATAACTTTTAACTTTTAACTTTCAACGACCCTAAACGCTAAACTCTAAACGCTAAACTAAAAAATGTAGGCGAAGCCTGCATTTACGCCAATGGTCGTATTATAGCGATAGTCTTTGACTGCCATGTACTGCTTCGTGGTGCTGATGAAACTGTAGTAGCAGCGTCCTTCCACATGCATCGCCCAGTGTTCCAGAAAACGGTACTCAATACCCAAACCGCCTGCCAGACCGAAGTCTGCGCGCTGGTCTTTCTTGCTTTGGAAGATGTAAGGCTCATTCACAGGACTCGTTTTCTCGTTCATTGGATCATAGATCGTACCTTTGTACTTTCCTGCAGCCCAATAACCGGCATACACACCGGCATTGACGAATCCGCGAACTTTCTGCCCGCCAAAACTGAACTGCGCCATCACAGGTACTTGCATGTAGGTGTTGTGCACGATGTAGTTCGTGCCGGCATAGATGCCCGAACGACGGAAACGATAGTTGCGTTCCGAGGCTTCCACTTCAGCACGCAGGCCGAGCCAGTCGAAGAAGTTGTACTGTGTGAACACGGCCGCACTCCATCCCCATGCGCCATCGTAGTGGAAGTCGGTCTGGTAGTGGGGGGCAATACTGTACCAGTTGTGGGTGGCGCCACCGGACGCGCCGATGCGCCATTGCGCTTGTGCCTGGCCCGGAATGAGCATCATTGCACAAATGGCAAGGACAAGTAGATATAACTTCTTCATTTTTGCATGTTTTGTTTCTATATTGCTTAAATCAATCGAGAGACTGTCGAGTCGGGGTTATGTCGGGGTCAAACGAAGAGCACAATCACCAATGTCCTCCATGCGGTAGGCCACCAGTCGCGTCGGAAGAGTTGCTTGAAGTCCACGAGCAGAATGCTGAACAGGACAAGTCTGGGCACAACCATCGTCCATCCGCGCATATGGTCGAACGGCAGCCGGTGGAACAAAAGCAGTGCCATCATGCTGATAATTTGCAACTGGCATAGGATATACGCGATGGCCGTAGCTATCTCAGCAAAGTTGTATCCTTCAATCAGTTCACCGTTAGCCACGACCCACTCGGCAGTACCTATACGCGGACTCTTGCGCCAGAGCAGCCACGTGGCGAGAATCACTCCTATAGATTGGATGAGTATGTCCCACCCGCGGTTCTCGTCGCGCCAGTCGTGGACTACGTCCAGCCACATGGCGGCGTGAAGTACTTTCTGCGCCTGCTCCGGAGTGAACCACTCTTTGTGGTCGCGGAGCAGCTCATACGCCGTGAGGGTCATGTCCGCGTTTTTGGGCGGCTGCACGTTGAGCACCCATGCCAGCTGTACAAGGATAAGTGTCAGCACAAAGAACATGAAGAACGGCTGCAGATAGCGGTTGCGACGGCCGTTGAGATAGTCGTTGATCACATACCCGGGACGCCACAACAGGTGCCATGCGGTGTAGAAGATGTTCCTTGAACCCAGACCCCATGTCTCCATGAACGTCAGCACGGCACGTTTCATCGTGATGCGTTCGTGCGACACCTCGCTCTGCCGTTTGATCACTTCCTGCTGTGCCTCGTACTTCTCCACCAGCTTGAGCAGCAGATTCCTTACGGGGGCTACCGCTTTCTCACGGATGAATGCCCACACCTTCGGCAGCACCTCATGGATGAGATACCCGAAAAACGCTTTTGACTTGTCAAGAATTTTGCTGTTCATGCCATATATGGTATTCGGTACGCAAAGGTACTAAAAAAATCTGAATAATGCAACAGTTTTCGCGTAAAAATTCAAAAACCCCTATGTTTTTTCCCGGAAAATTTGCAAAAGTCAGAAAAAATTCGTATCTTTGCGTCGCATTTTGTGCGCTCATATTGCGCATATGCGCCCAATAACATGTTTTTGAAGACCCGAAAGGCAAAAAACAACACTATGAATATTATCGAATTTATCACCAAACTATTCGGCAACAAGGCGCAGAAAGACATGCGCGAGATACAGCCGTATGTAGATCAGGTCAAAGCCGTTTATCCGGAGATAGACGCGTTGTCGAACGACGAGCTGCGCAGTCGTTCGCAGGCTTTGATGGACAAGATTGCCGCAGCAGTAGCCCCCAAGAAAACCAAGATTGCCGAACTTCGTGCCTCCATCGAGGCGCTGGAGATTGACAAGCGCGAGAAGGTCTATCAGCAGATAGACGACATCGAGAAAGAGATCAAGGAGCAGTACAAGGTCATCCTGATGGATATACTGCCGGAGGCGTTTGCCATCGTCAAGTCCACCGCACGCCGGTTCACCGAAAGCGAGAGCATCGTGGTGACCGCCACGCAGATGGACCGCGACCTGGCTGCCAGCCCGCGTTTTGACTTCGTGGAGATCGACGGCGACAAGGCCGTTTATCACAACCACTGGATGGCAGGCGGCAACGAGGTGACCTGGGATATGGTACATTACGACGTTCAGCTCTTCGGCGGCGTGGTACTCCATCAGGGCAAGATTGCCGAGATGGCGACAGGTGAAGGTAAGACCTTGGTTGCCACCCTGCCGGTGTTCCTCAACGCCCTGACCCATGAGGGCGTACATGTGGTGACCGTGAACGACTATCTGGCCAAGCGTGACTCCGAGTGGATGGGACCGCTCTACATGTTCCACGGACTGAGCGTGGACTGCATCGACAAGCACAAACCCAACAGCGACGAGCGCCGTCAGGCCTATGCCTGCGACATCACGTTCGGTACGAACAACGAGTTCGGTTTTGACTACCTGCGTGACAACATGGCGACCTCGCCGATGGACCTCGTGCAGCGCGGACACAACTACGCCATCGTCGATGAGGTGGACTCCGTATTGATTGACGACGCCCGTACGCCGCTTATCATCAGCGGTCCGGTGCCCAAGGGCGACGACCAGATGTACGACGAGTACAAGCACCGCGTCGAGATGCTCGTACGCA
>LXOW01028143.1_pt1 | contig 16100 bp, 16 predicted proteins | sample 1368591 | NCBI WGS metagenome assembly LXOW01 (sample SAMN04884650, study PRJNA319009) | bovine gut metagenome | isolation source: Cow rumen | host: Bos taurus | place: Italy: Legnaro (PD) | collected 2014-07-09 | reverse complement strand
ATCTTGGAGCTGAGGCCGGCGGCAATGCCTTCCGTGCCCTGGGCCAGCAGCAGCGGGAAACGCACGGGCAGTTCCGTGGGCTCCTGGTTGCGGCCGTCGTAGGAGGTCATCCAGGGCGTTACCTTTTTATCGAAAACCACTTCCTTGGCAAACTTGGAAAGGCGGGCTTCGATGTATCGCGGGGCGGCGTTGGAGTCACCGGTGAGGATGTTACCCCAGTTACCCTGGCAGTCGATCAGGAGGCCTTTCTGGCCCAGCGTGACCAGGGCGCCCAGGATGGAGGCATCACCGTGCGGATGGTACTGCATGGCCTGGCCCACGATGTTGGCCACCTTGGTATAGCGGCCGTCGTCCATTTGGGCCATGGTGTGCAGCACGCGGCGCTGAACCGGTTTGAAACCGTCCACGATGTGCGGCACGGCGCGGTCCAGGATGGTGTAAGACGCATAGTCCAGGTACCATTCCTTGAACATGCCGGACAGCTTGTACTTGCTGGAATCGCTGCCCAGCAGTTTCTCGAATTTGCCCGACGCAGCAGCGTCTTCTCCCAGTTCCTCGTCGTCCTCTTCCGGGGAGGGCTTGATGTCGTCCCAATCTTCTGCCATAAGTTGTTTTAGGTTTAGATTTATCGGCTTCGATTAATATTCATAACCGAAGCGGCGGAGTTCCTTGCGGCTCTCGCGCCAGTCGGGGTCCACTTTGACAAAGGTACTCAAAAATACCTTCTTTTGGAAGAAGTCTTCCATTTCCAGGCGAGCTTCCGTGCCCACTTTCTTGAGCATTTTACCGCCCTTGCCGATGATGATTCCTTTCTGGGAATCCCGCATCACGTAAATGACGGCGGAAATCTCATAGCGGTCTTCTCCCTCGTGGAAGGCTTCGATAGCTACCTCACAGGAGTAGGGGATTTCCTCGCTGTAGTTGAGGAAAATCTTCTCCCGCAGGATTTCGGAAGCAAAGAAACGAAGGTTCTTGTCCGTGAACTGGTCTTTGTCGAACCAGGCCGGTGCTTCCGGCAGGCGGCTGCTCACGGCTTCCAGGATGCTGTCCAGGTTGAATTTCTCCTGGGCCGATGCCGGGATAATCTCCGCGGCTGGCAGCTGTTCCTTCCACCAGCCCATGAGTTCCACCACCTTGTCCTGCGTGGAGAGATCGATCTTGTTGATGACCACCACCACCGGGCAGCCTACTTTGCGCAGTTTCTCAATATAGGCGTCGTTCTTGTCTCCTTTTTCCACCACGTCCGTCACGTACAGGATGATGTCGGCATCGCCAATGGCCGTGTCCACAAAGTTTAACATGCTTTGCTGCAAGCGGTAATTGGGCTTGAGGATGCCGGGCGTATCCGAGTACACAATCTGGAAATCCTCGCCGCTCACGATACCCATGATGCGGTGACGGGTGGTCTGTGCCTTGGCGGTGACGATAGAAAGTTTTTCACCCACCAGAGCGTTCATAAGGGTGCTTTTCCCCACGTTGGGGTTGCCGATGATATTGACGAAACCAGCTCTGTGTGCCATAGGCTATACGTAAGCTCCCATTTTAAGGATGTTCACTTCTCCTTCCGTGAGGTAACGCCAGTCGCTCTTCTTGAGGCCTTTCTTGGTGAGGCCGGCGAAATAAACGCGGTCCAGGGCGCGGACTTCGTAGCCCAGGGACTCGAAGATGCGGCGGACGATGCGGTTTTTCCCGGAGTGGATCTCGATGCCCAGCTGGCGGTGGTCGTGAGCGTCGATGAATTCCAGTTCATCGGCGGCAACCACACCGTCGCTCAGCTCGATGCCGGCGAGAATCTTCTGCTGGTCTTCTTCCTTGAGGGGAGCGTCCAGCACTACCTGGTAAATCTTCTTCTTGTTGTAGGAGGGGTGGGTGAGATGTTCGGCCATCTCTCCGTCNNACGCGGGTAGGGCAGCCCTTCAGCAGCTCCATCACGGTCTTTTCCGCGTGAGGGTCGCTGGCGGTGGTTACATAGCCCTTGGGCTTGTTCATCACGATGTACACTTTCTCTTCGCCTTTGAGGCGTTCTCCGTTGAAGCGGATATCGTCCTTGAGGACATTCACCTTGGTGCCCAGTTCCGTGACTACCACGCCGTTCACGGTAACCACACCACTCTGGATGAGGGTGTCGGCCTCGCGACGGGAGCAAACGCCGGAATTGGCGATGAATTTGTTCAGGCGGACTACTTCCTGGATTTCCGTCTTTACGGTGTCGTCGTCGCTGTAGCGGCCGTTCACCTGGGGCTTGCGGCTGAGCATGGCGCTCATGCCGGCATCGGCCTCGCTGTGCTTGTTGAACGGTTTGCGGCCGGCAGGCTTGGAACCGCCGAAGCTGGGTTTCCCGTAACCGCTGCGGCCAGCGGGCTTGCTGCCGTAAGGTTTGCGGTCCCCGTAGCTTTTACGCTCGCCGTAGGACTTGTGCTCGCCATAGGACTTGTGCTCGCCATAGGAATTGTGTTCGCCGTTACCACGGTGCTCACCGTTGGGCTTGTGTTCGCCATAGGTCCGGTGCTCACCGTAAGCTTTGCGCTCTCCGAAAGGTTTGCGGTCGCCGTCTGCACGACGGGGACGATTGGAACGGTCCTGGGAGTACCGGCGGGCAGGCCGCTCTTCAGAATCGAAGCTGCGGCTGGTGCTGTAATCCACTTTTTCTGCGTGGCCTTCTGAAGGCCTTCTCGCTATACGCGTGCGCGTATGCTTTTTGTTTTCTTCCATAAGATAAATACACTACTCGACTCACGTCGATTACTTGAGTTTGAAAATATAAGTGATGGTGCCGCTCTGCACGGCCGGGGCATGGGCGTCCATGTTGAAATGGGCTTTCATGGCGGCGTTACGCGCGGCGTTCCATAGAGTTTTGTCTGTTACTGTGGTGCCTTCCGCACCGGGTATGGCTTCCGTGACGTTGCCGTACTGGTCCACTTTCACCTGCACCACCACGATGCCTTCCGTCTGGGAAGCGTAGGTGGGGCGGGGAAGTGAGCCAACTACGTTACGCCCTTTTACGTGGGCGTTGGCACTGCCTTCCGTCTTGCCCTCCCGGGTGTTGCCGTCCGGCTGGCCGGCCTTGAACCCTTCCGAGGCTTCTGATGCACTGTGCGGGGTGGTGGCGCTGTTGTCCTTCTGGCTCATGCCGGGGAACGAGGCGCGCGGGTCCAGCTTGGGCTCTTCTACCTTGGGCGTGGGAACTTCCACGTCTCCGTGGGTGTCCGGCTTGGTGGCGGGTGTCACGTTGGGCCGGTCGTTCACGGTGGGGGCCTCCGCCTTCTGGACCAGTTCCACATCCTTTGTCAGGTCCACTTCCTCTGCCTGGGGTTCGCGGCCAATCTTGGTTTCAATAGGCTTGACCTCGGGTACCTCTTCTTCAAATTCAATCAGCAGGGAAGTGCGCTCCGGCGGCGGGGGATCCAGATAGGTGAGTCCACTGGTGAAAAGCACCACCAGCGCGGCGGCATGAATGCCCAGCGTAACCAGGATACCGGTTACGTTGGCGTTCTTTTCGCGTTTTTCGCGGGTGCGCTGGTAAGGATGCATACTTACTCGGGTTGGGTGGCCAGAATCACTTTGTAGTGGTTCCGTTTGGCGATATTCATCATTTGGACAACCTCTCCAACAGGAACCGTCTGGTCACTGAAAATGGAGAAGGTGGGATCTTCTTCCTGCGAGAGCAGGTAAATGAGTTCCTCTTCCACCTGGTCGTAGGGGATAGGGTCCTGTGCACCGTTCACGTGGTAGGTGTAGGTCTCGTTCCCCCAGTCCTTGATGCTCACGCTCACCGTAGCCTTGGCGTTCACCTGGCCCGTGCTCTTGGGGAGCAGGAGCTTGAGTGCGTTGGGGTTGATGAGGGTGGAGGTCACCAGGAAGAAGATCAGCAGCAGGAACACGATATCCGTCATGCTGGATACCGCGAACTGCGCATCTACTTTGGTGTTTCTCTTGAGTGCCATAGGTTATTCGGCATTTTCTTTATTGATGGTAATGTCGATGAACTCCATGGTGGAGCTTTCCATCTTGTACACCAGGTCGCCGATCTTGGAGGTGAGCCAGTTGTAGCCGAAATAGGCGATGATACCTACGATAAGACCGCCCACGGTGGTGAGCATGGCCGTGTAGATACCGCCGCTGAGGAGGGTGATGTCAATGTTGTTGCCGGCCTTGGACATGTTGAAGAAGGCCTGTACCATACCCATCACGGTGCCCAGGAAACCGATCATAGGGGCGCCGCCGGCAATGGTAGCCAGGAGCGGAAGTCCCTTCTCCAGACGGGCTACTTCCACGTTGCCGATGTTCTCGATGGCGCTCTGGATGTCCGCGGTAGGACGGCCCTGACGGCGGATACCGGTTTCGATCATGCGGGCCACCGGGTTGTCGTATTTCTGGCAAAGGGTGATGGCACTCTTGGTTTTACCGTCCGACATGTAGTCGCGGATGTCCTGCATGAAGTGCGGGTCGATCTTGGAGGCGGTGTTGATGACCCACCATTTGCGGCCAATCAGGTAGATGGCCAGGATGCTCAAGGCCAGGAGAACCCACATGAGGGGACCGCCCATGTTGAACATGGACCAGAGGCTTTCGCTCATAACGGTGGGCTGGATTGGGGCCACCGCTTCCGGGGCCTTTACAACGGTGTCTACGGCTGCATCCAGCAAGTCTGCTTGAAGAAGAGGGAATAACATACTATACTAAAAATTAACTAATTATCACTTCAACTTGCAAATATACGAAAAAAGCCGTTCACCGTCAAGTACCACCGGTGAAGAAAGTTGCAGCTAAATAATCTCGATCTCCCCGGCGGCAATCCAGCCCTGGCGGCCGTCGGCGATCTCTATCTGGGAATAGCCGGAAACGTTGTCCAGGATGCGTACACGGGTGCCTTCGTGGAGGATGAAGAGATCCTTGGCGCTATCGGCCGAAGGGGAGCTTTTTACGCTGGAGACCGGGCGCATCACAATGGCCATGTCCTGGCGTTCGGCCTCGGTCTTCTGCCACTGGGCGAAGTCCCAGCCCAGGAAGGCAAGGATAAACGTGACGATGGCCACAAAGAAGCCCAGCCGGCGCTGCCCGGAGGTGCGTCCCAGCAGGAACAGCAGTACCAGCCCTACGGTAGCGGCGAAGAAGAGCACGCTGAGCCAGGCCCAGGTGTCCGAGGGCAGCAGGTAGCACATGGCGTGTCCCCACTGTTCGAAGAAAATCTCCGGCACCTCGTCAATCTTGTCCTGTGTCTGCGCCTTGGCAAACTCCAGGTTATAACGCACATCGGCATCGGAAGGGTCCAGCCGCAGGGCGCGCTCGTACCAGAGGATGGCCGGGGCGATCTCGCCCGTCTTGAAGTAGGCGTTGCCCAGGTTGTAGTACAGTTCACGGGACATCAGACCCGTGGCACGGACGTCTTCCCAGTCCTGCAAGGCCTGGTCATAGTTTCCGTTGGTATAGGCCTGGATACCCGCATTCCACAGGGAGTCGGGGTAGCTGGTTTGCGCCTGTGCGGCGAAAGGAAGGCCGACCAGCAGCAAAAGTGCTAATACATGGGCCTTTATGGGTGTTTTCTTCATGGATGCGTCGATGGCGGTAATCAGTTTCACGGCCTGTTCATAGTGGGCGTTCATGGCGTCGTGTCCGGCGTCGGGGGAGTAGCGGGCTTCCTCGCAAGCGGCCAGCAGGCCCACAAACTCTGTGGCCGTAGCTTCCGGTACGCTGCCGGAAAGGAGGGCCGCACGGATGTTCTCCTGGTTCTGATCGGCCATATCCATGGCCAGTTTGTCGCCGATAAAGCCCACCAGTGAACGGTGCAGTTCCTCATAGAAAGCCGTGTACAGGTCTTTCTGCAGGAACTCGCGGGCAGTGGAAAGCCGTTTGAGCGCCATGCGGGTGGCTTTGCGGTTACGCGTTCCGGCCACATCGGCCCGGCGGGCGGCGGCCTTGCGGAAGCCCAGCCAGCATCCTGCGCCGGCCAGCAGGAGGAATAACAGACTGAACCACCAGCCCTTGGAGTACACCACGAAGCCTCCGGGCTCCGTCAGGTGTGTCTTGGTGCGGATGAAGCGGATGTCTTCTCCCAGGTTCTTCACGCCCTTGCGGTCCACCACCAGGGTATTTCCCTGGTTGGAAGCCGGGGTGCCGGAGGCGGCCGAACGGGCTACTTTCAGCGGCAGGGCAGGGGTGGAGATGGTCTCGTATTTGCGCTGCTTCACATCGTAAAAACTGTAAAGGAGCGGGCCTACGGTAAAGTCCCCGTGACTGCGCGGGATAAACGGATATTCAAAGGTCTTGCTGCCCGTGGTGCCGCTCTTGTCGGTGTTTACGGTGGTTTTTACGTCGTACACCTCGAAGTCCGGCGGGAAGTTCACCTTGGGGGCCTCCAGCAGGGCGATGTTGCCCTTGCCGGAAACGGTGACCAGGAGCGATGCGGCATCGTGTGTCTTCAGGGAATCCTTGCTCAGACTGGCCTTGACGCTGAAATCACCCACGCCACCGCCGAAGGAAGCCGGTGCTCCGGCCGGCAGGCCCTGTACATGGAGGGTTGCGGCCTTGGTGGCTACCCGCTGGCGGGTGGTCACGTAATCGTTCCCGAAGAAATCGTCAAAGATGGAACCGGAACCGGTGCGGCGGCGCTGTACGTTGACCAGGCAAACGATTTCCGCCGGGTCGATCGGCTGGTCGCCGGCTTTCTGCGGAATGAGCACCCATCGGCGCAGAACGGCGGAATTGTACATGGTACCATCTACCTGTTCCCGCTGGAACTCGATGTTGGACGGGGTGTCCACCTCCTGGCTCCAGAAGCCCTTGAAGGCGGGGAATTTGGCGTTTTCGAAGCCCACCAGATTGGCCCGATGGTAGATTTTGAGGGTGGCGGTGACGGGTTCGCCCACCACCACCGAACTGCGGCTCAGCGTCAGTCGCATAAAGATGTCACTTTCCCCGCGGGCAGTCTGGGCCTGTTGTTGTGTGCCTTGGGACTGTCCCTGCGACGGTTGGGCCTGCTGCCCGGAGGCGGCCGCTCCGCTGGCTACCACCTGGATGGTTACGGGGTTGGACTGCACCTGCGTACCTTTCACTTTGGCCGTGGCCGGACGGATGGTGAGGTTGCCGGTCTTGCGGGCCTGCAGGATGTAGGTGTAGGAGGTTTGGGAGGAACGGGTGGTTTTCCCGTTGATCATCTGGATGCTGGTGGAGGAGCCTTTCTGCGGCCCCCACACCACGGTAAAATCGTCCCCGGCTTCCCACTGGAAGTCCGAGGGAGCGTGCTCTCCTTCCACCACGAACACCACGTTGAAGCGTTCGTCCTGTTCGACAATGTTGTGTACTTCTACCCGTATGCTGGGCTGGGCCCATGCGGTGAGCACGGCGAGCAAAGCGGGAATTATTGCGAAAAGTCGTTTCATACTACCAATTCTTTTCCTTCTGGCGGGACTTCAGGGCCTGGGCCTTCTTCTCATCCACCTTTTCCTGGGTCTGTTTTTCTTTATCCTGGATGGCCTGGAGCAACTGCTGGGCCTGCTGGGGGCTCAGTTGTTGGTGCTGGTCCTGCTGCTGTTGTTGCTGCTGCTGATTTTGCTGGTCCTTCTGGTTTTGCTGCTGGTCCTGGTTCTGGTCCTGGTTCTGATCCTGATTTTGATCGTTGTTCTGGTTCTGATTCTGATTCTGGTCCTGGTTTTGATCGTTATTCTGGTCGTTGTTCTGGTTCTGGTCCTGGTTCTGCTGCTGTTCCATCAGCTTGTTGCGGGCGTAAATGTAGTTCTCCTTCGCCTCCAGGTCCTCTGGGCGCAGGCGCAGGCTCTCCTTGAACATGTTCACGGCCGTCTGCCAGTCCTGCTGGGCCACGGCCACATCGCCTCTATTGAAATAATAATCGGCAGCGAATTTTTCCTTGTCGGCGGAGAGCTGCACGGCGTCCAGTTTTTTGGCGGCCTCGTCCAGGTTTTCCTGTCGATACAGGTTGTTGGCCAGGTTATAGTGAGCGGCTACGGACGCGGTGTCCAGCATCAGCGCCTTGCGGTAGCTGATATCGGCCGCGGCATAGTCTTTCTTCTTAAACTGCCTGTTCCCTTTGCGCAGGTCTGCCTTTTGACCGAAAACGGCCACCGAACAGCATAGCGCCAAGGTTATGCACAAAAACTTCCTCATACCTCAAACAGTTTGCGGCGGGGTTTACGCTCGCCGATAAGCATCTCAATGACAAACAGCAGCAAGGCCACACCGAAGAAGTACATGTACTGCTCGTCGTACTCCTCGAACACCACACTGCCAAATTCTTCATCCTCCATCCGGCGGATGTCCTGGATGATGGGATTCAGGCCGAATTCCTCGCCGCCCGCATGGATGTAGGCGCCGTTGCCGGCCTTGGCCACGTCTCGGAGCATTTGCTCGTTGAGCTTGGTGACCACGATCTCGCCGTCCTTGTCCCGCAGCAGGCCACCGTCCATGGGGATGGGCTGGCCTTCGGCAGAACCTACGCCGATGGTATAGACCTTGATTCCCAGTTCCGCCGCCTGCCGGGCAGCCCCGACGGCATCGTCCTCGTGGTTCTCACCGTCGGAGATGACCACGATGACGCGGCTCTTTTCGCTCTGCGCGCTAAAACTCTTGATACAGAGACGGATGGCGTCTCCGATGGCCGTTCCCTGCACGGGAATGGACTCCGTGTCGATACTACTCAGGAACATCTTGGCGCTCACGTAGTCGGTGGTCACCGGCAGTTGCACAAAGGAAGTTCCGGCAAAGATCACCAGGCCGATACGGTCTTCCTGCAGACGGTCCGTCAGGCGGGAAATGGCCAGTTTGGCGCGTTCCAGGCGGTTGGGGGAGTAGTCCTCCGCCAGCATGGAGTTGGACACGTCCAGCGCCACGAGAATCTCTGCGCCTTTGGTCTTGCGCTCCGCCAGGCGGGCGCCGGTACGCGGCCGGGCCAGACCCACGGCAAAGAAAGCGAAGGCCAGGCAGAAGAGGCCCATGCGCACCCAGCCCTTGGAGCGGGAACGGGAAGGCATCAGCGCTTCCACCAGGGCGGGGTCTCCCAAGGCTTTCACCCGTCGGCCCCGCAGGTAGCGCAGCACGGCATATCCCAGCAGGAATACCGGGATGAGCAGCAGCAAATACAGATATTGATGGTCGGCAAAGATGAGCATTACGGTAACCTCCTCATGATGGCGAGCAGCAGTACCTCCAAAAGCAGGCACAGCAAGGCTGCCAGCGCATAGTTCTTAAACAAATCTTTGTAAACGGGGAAGGAATCCACCGAGGTGCGGGTCTTTTCCATCTGGCCGATTTCGGCGTAAATCTCCGCCAGCTTGGTGTTGTCGGTGGCACGGAAGTAGCGTCCGCCGGTGCCATCGGCAATGCCCTGCAGCAGCGCTTCGTCAATTTCTACGGGGATATTCTGCAATTCGATACCCCAGGGCGTCTGTACGGGGTAGGGAGCTGTGCCGTTAGCGCCCACGCCAATAGTGTAAACCCTTATGCCATAGGTTTTTGCAATCTCGGTGGCCATGGAAGGGTCGATTTCGCCCATATTGTTCACACCGTCGGTCAGGAGAATGACCACGCGGCTCTTGGCGTCGGAATCTTTCATGCGCGCAACCGCAGTGGCCAGGCCATTGCCGATAGCCGTTCCGTCCTCGATGAGGTCCGTCTGCACTTCCTTCATCAGGTTGATGAGGGTGGCGCGGTCCGTGGTCAGAGGGCACTGGGTGTAGCTTTCACCGGCAAATACCACAATACCCATGCGGTCGCTGGGACGCTGCGCAATGAACTCGATGGCAATGTCTTTGGCGGCGCTCAGGCGGTCCGGCGTAAAGTCGCGGGCCAGCATACTGGTACTCACGTCCATGGTGAACATAATGTCGATGCCCTCCGTATCCACCCTTTCCACCTGCGTGGAAGAGCGCGGCCGGGCAATGGCGACGATGAGCAGGCTCAACGCGGCAATGCGCAGGATGAAGGGAATGTGGCGGAGCACCTCGAAAATGGAGTGGCCGCCGGCGGTCCAGGCATCCAGCTTGGATACCCGCAGGTGCACTTTCCGGTTCTTCCATTCCAGATACAGGTAACGGAGCACCAGCAGCACCGGGATGGCCAGCAGGCCCAGGAGGTATGGATACTCGAAATACATGCTATGCCTCCTTCTTTTCGTCATTGCCGGCTTGATCGGCAATCTCTTGCTGATATGTGGCTGTCACAAAGCCGATGGCCTGTGGCAGCACTTGAGCGTTTTCTTCCTGCGTGGCGGTGTACTTGGCAAACTTCACAAAGTCCGCGCGTTCGAAGAGCGCCTTCATTTCCTCGTACAGCTCCGGCGGGATGTCGCTGCCCTTGAGATCGGCAAAAATCTCGGCCGTTGTCATTTCCATGGCACTGACCCCATAGCGGGATACGATGTATTCGCGCAGGGCATCGGTGACACCGGAATAGAAGAGCTTTTGCTGGTCCGCTTTCCAGAATTTATCGCCCCGGTAGCGATCCAGTTTGCGCAGTGCCTTGATATGGGCCGGTTCCGCCTCTTCTTTTTCCCGCACGGCTCTTCTCCTATGGATGAGCCATTGGATAAGCAGGTAAATGAGGCCGATGACCACCAGCGCGCCCAACACCCAGGGGGCTACCTCCTTGAAGGTGTAGGGAAATTTCACCTGGTCTTTGATGTCGTGGGCCTGGAAGGTTTCCATGTCCATCGGCAATTCTTTTACCTCAAGCGGCTCTGCGGGTGCCTTAAAGATTAAGGTGTCACCATCAACCAGTACCGGAATGTCCGGTAACTCGTAGGTGCCGCCCCACCAGGTGGTGAGGATGCGGGAGGCCTTGATGGTATACAGGCCCGTTTTCTTTACTTTTACGGAATCCAGCTGCCAGTCTCCCACAAATTCGATGGGACTGTCTTTCTCGGTCTTGATTTCCGGGAGGGCGATGGGCGTGCCTTCCGCTATGTCCTTGAGTTCAATTCCATAGCGGAACTGGTCGGCCACCAGCACGGAATCCCGTTTTTGCAGCGGTTCCAGAATAACCTCCCCGGCTTCCTTGCGGAGACCTTCCGCTCCGGCGAGGATGGAAAGCAGGAGAAGGGGTATGATGAGTCTTGTTTTCATCTTCTGTGGAATAATGCCATGAGGCTGCGCACGTAATCTTCATTGGTGCTCACGTCCACATGGTCTACCTGGTATTTGAGCANNTTGATCCAGCGCGAGGCACCGGTTTCCGCATCTTTGGCATGCACGAGGCCTACGTTGGGAATCCTTTTTTCCAGCGGGTCGCTTACGCGGATCACGGAGACGTCGTGGCGGTTGACGGCCACTTTCAGGGCATCTTCGTAGCGCGGGGTACCATCGGCCCGGGTATCCAGCATGTCGCTGAGTACAAAGGCGGTGCACTTTTTCTTGATGGCGTTGGTGAGGTAGCGCAGGGCTTCGCCGATGTCGGTGCCATCGTGCCGGGGCTCGTATTCCAGCATTTCGCGGATGATGTGCAGGAAATGCGTGCGGCCCTTTGCCGGCGGAATGAATTTTTCCACGCGGTCGCTGAACAGGATGCAGCCCACTTTGTCGTTGTTGAGGATGGCGCTGAAGGAGAGCGTGGCGGCGATTTCCGCGATTTGTTCGCGTTTGGTCTTGCTTTGCGTGCCGAACAGGCCGCTGCGGGAAATGTCCACCAGCAGCACTACGGTGAGTTCGCGCTCTTCCTCGAACACCTTCACGTACGGGGCGCTCATGCGGGCCGTGACGTTCCAGTCCATGTTGCGTACATCGTCCCCATACTGATATTCGCGCACCTCGCTGAAGGCCATACCGCGTCCCTTGAACGCAGAATGGTACTCACCGGCAAAAATCTGGTGACTCAGCGCTTTGGTCCGGATCTCGATCTTGCGGACTTTCTTGATTAATTCCTCTGGTGTCATAACTTGAGATTCTCTCGCTTTGCTCGGAATGACAGAAATGGTCATACCGAGGCCCGAAGGGCTGAGCGTATCTCCTTATGGAACAATGACTGCGTTAATGATCTTCTCGATAATCTGCTCGGGCGTAACATTCTCTGCCTCAGCTTCATACGTAAGGCCGATACGGTGACGCAGCACCTCGTTGCATACGGCACGGACATCTTCCGGAATCACATAACCGCGGCGTTTGATGAAGGCATAGGCCTTGGACGCCATGGCCAGGGAGATGCTGGCACGCGGGGAGCCGCCGTAGGAAATGAAGTTATCCAGTTCCTTCAGGCCATATTCGCCGGGCGTACGGGTGGCATTGACGATGTCCACGATGTACCGCTCGATTTTCTCGTCCATGTAAACGTCTTTCACCACCTCGCGGGCGCGGAGGATGTCCTCCGGCTTTACGACGGCCTGGGCCTTGGGGAAGGTGCCGGCGTTGTTCATGCGGATAATTTGGCGTTCCTCGTCCTTCTTAGGATAGGAGACCACTACCTTGAGCATGAAACGGTCCACCTGGGCTTCCGGCAGAGGATAGGTGCCTTCCTGCTCGATGGGGTTCTGGGTGGCCATCACCAGGAACGGCTCCGGCAGCTTGAAAGTATTTTCGCCAATGGTAACCTGGTGCTCCTGCATGGCTTCCAGCAGGGCGCTTTGCACTTTTGCCGGGGAACGGTTAATTTCATCGGCCAGGATAAAGTTGGCGAAGATGGGGCCTTTGTGGACCTCGAAGCTTTCGTTTTTCTGGGAGTAGATGAGCGTACCCACGACGTCTGCCGGAAGCAGGTCCGGGGTAAACTGGATGCGGCTGAATTTGGCATCCACGGCTTTAGACAGGGTGTTGATGGCCAGGGTTTTGGCCAGACCCGGTACGCCTTCCAGCAGGATGTGGCCGCCGCTGAGCAGGCCAATGAGGAGGTTGTCCACCAGGTGCTTCTGTCCTACAATCACTTTGCCCATCTCCAGGGTGAGCAGGTCCACGAAGGAACTCTCTTTTTGAATACGTTCGTTTAATTCACGGATGTTAACGGATTCCATATATTTTACTAATTTTGCATATGCGTTATTCTTTGTGCCTATCATACGACGGTTCGGCATTTTGCGGCTGGCAAATCCAGCCTTCCTCGCCGTCTGTCCAGGCGTGCCTGGAGGGCGTGTTGTCCCGCTTGCTGGGGCGGCCGGTTCCCGTTACAGGGGCGGGCCGTACAGATACCGGTGTGCACGCAGTTGGCTATATTGCCCACTTCGATTACGACGGAATTCTTCCCTTCGAGGCATCCGATTTTACCTACAAATTAAATGCCATGCTGCCCCGCGAAGTGGCAGTTCATTCGGTGTCAGTTGTCCCGGACGATTTCCACGCGCGGTTCAGCGCCCGTCGGCGGGAATATACCTACTTCATTCACAGGCAAAAAGACCCGTTTTTGCGGAATACATCCTGGCTCTGCGGCTACCCCTCTCTGGACTTTGAGGCCATGAACGCCGCCTGTCAGTTCCTTCTGGGTACGCACGACTTTTCCTGCTTCGAAAAAACCGGCGGGGACAACAAAACCTCCATCTGCACCGTCTACGACGCCTTCTGGGCGCCCTATATCCCTTCGCATCTTCAGATAATGGGACAGGAAGGTATACCCTCTGAAATCGCCTTCGCTTCGCTTCGGCCCCTCCCAACTCGCAACGCGTCTGGCGACGCGGCTGTGGGCCCCTCCCTCTTATGCGGCCGAGGGTGGCCACAGATTTCAGAGGGTACACCTTCCTGTCACGAATCAAACTATTGGTATTTCCGGATTGCGGCGGACCGATTCCTCAGGAATATGGTGCGGGCGACGGTGGGGACGCTCATCGAGGTGGGGCGGGGAAAGCACAGCCCGGAGTGGGTGGCGGAGCTCATCGCCTCCGGAACCCGCGGGGACGCCGGTGAATCGGTTCCGGGCCATGCCCTGTTCTTGAATAAAGTATTATATTGAATATGAGGCGTTTGTTTTTTGTTTTGGGGCTGATGCTGCTAGTTGGCTGCGCCCGGAATCCTTTGCAGCCCGGAGACCTGCTGTTCCAGGTAGGGGAGGGCGGCATGCCCATGGCCATCGAATCGGCCACGGGCGGTGTCTTTTCCCATGTGGGCATTCTGGGAGAAAGCCTGAAAGACGTCTGGGAGGCTGTCCCCGAAGAAGGCGTTCGGAACGTTCCCCTGCAGCAGTTCCTGGAGGAGGCATCCCTGGATGCAGTCGGCAAACCGTATGTGCGGGTGTATCGGGCGCCCTGCAACTGGGAGGATGTCCTGCTCCACTTAAAGGCCCTGAAAGGCCGTCCGTACGACAAAACCTTCCTGCCCGGAGACGATGCCTTGTACTGCAGCGAACTGGTCTATGAGTGTTACCGGGACTCCACCGGCGCACCCCTGTTCACCACCATCCCCATGACTTTCAGGGGGGAGGACGGCGTCATGGTCCCGTACTGGGTGTCGCACTATGCGGAACTGGGCGTCGCCATCCCGGAAGGGGAGCCCGGCACCAACCCCAACGACCTCTCCCGCAGTCCGCTCCTTACGCCTGTTCCGGTGAAGTGGTAGTGTATTGTGTTACTAATTTTTGTATATTCGTATAAAATTCCGTGTTATGAAAAGCAAACTTGCCAAATCGTCCTGGATTGCCCTCCTCTCCACTGTGCTGGTGGTTTTTGTAATGGCGTCCTGCTGCACCACCATCGACTCTGCTTCGGTGGGCATCAAATTCAAGAAATGGAGCTCCAATGCGCAGCTGCGCGGCGGTGTGGAAGGCACCTGCCGGGGCTGGGTATGGTACAACCCCATTACGGAGAGTATTTTCGAGTATCCCACTTACATTCAGCGTGTTACCTATGAACCTTTCACGGTGAACCCCAAGGATGCCGCCATCTTCTCCATGACCCCTACCCTGGCCTATCAGATAGACGAGACCAAGGCCGTGGATATTTTTGTGAAATACCGTAAACCGGTGCGGGAACTGGAGATGGGCTACATCAACACCTGTATCTTCGAGGCCTATCGTACCTGTGCCAACAATTACACCTCGGACGAACTCATGGCCAACCGCGCCAAGTTCGAGAGCGAGGTCCGCGCCCGCCTGGACGAATCCATGAACCAGGAAGGGTTTATCGTCCGGGAATTCACCACCAAGATTGACCCGCCGGCATCGCTTACCGCAGCCATTAACGCCAAGAACGAGGCCGTGCAGAATGCCCTCAAGGCAGAGAACAAGGTGAAGGAGGCGGAGGCAGAGGCCAAGATTGCCATTGCCAAGGCCAAAGGTGAGGCGGAAGCGCAGCGGATCCAGGGTGACGGTGAGGCCTACTACAACCGCGTGGTGGCCGCTTCCCTCAACGCCCTGCTCGTCCAGCAGTACGCCATTGAGAAGTGGGACGGCAAACTGCCCACCTACAACGGCTCCAACGCCCTCCCGTTCATCAATCTGAGCAAATAGCCGTGACAGTTAATCGTCTATAATACAGCTACTTATATACTAATCCTCGTTCAAAAACTGAACGAGGATTATATTGTAAATGTCTGAATGTCAACCGATTACCGGTCACTGGGCTANNGCGAGGGAGTCCCCGCCGGTGAGTTCGCAGACACGGGCCAGCAGGAAAGGCGTTATCTCCTTGCCGTGAATGCCTTGCGCTTCGCATTCCGCCAAAGCAGTGTCGATAGCCGCGTTCACCCGCGCAGGATCCATGGCGTAGGCCTCGGGGATGGGGTTACACACCAGCATGCCGCCCAGGCCCAGGTCGCACTGGGTGCGGAACGCTGCCGCCAGCTCCTCAGGATTATCGACCCGATAATCCACGGAGAGCCCGCTGGTACGCGTATAGAATGCCGGCAGTTCAGACGTGCCGTAGCCGATGACAGGGACGCCCTTGGTTTCCAGGTATTCCAGGGTGAGCTGAAGGTCCAGGATGGCCTTGGCTCCGGCGCAGATAACCATGACTGGCGTACGGGCCAGTTCCTCCAGGTCGGCGGAAATATCCATCGTCTCCGTTGCCCCACGGTGCACACCGCCGATACCGCCCGTGGCGAACACCTTGATGCCGGCCATGGCCGCGATGATCATGGTGGTGGCTACGGTGCAGGCGCCATCGGCCTTGCGGGCCACCAGCAGGGCCAGATCCCGGCGGGAAGCTTTGGCCACAGCGCGTCCCATGGGGCCCAGGTGTTCAA
>LXOW01244803.1_pt1 | contig 16102 bp, 13 predicted proteins | sample 1368591 | NCBI WGS metagenome assembly LXOW01 (sample SAMN04884650, study PRJNA319009) | bovine gut metagenome | isolation source: Cow rumen | host: Bos taurus | place: Italy: Legnaro (PD) | collected 2014-07-09 | reverse complement strand
GTGAAAGGTTGCGGCGGGTGACGCCGAGGGTAGGTGTGGCGTCGATGATGAAGAGGCTGTCGCCCTCGCGCTCCACTAGGGCTACATGGGTGTACTGTCCGGTGCTTTCTTTTACAGCCCCTCCCATGCCGGCGGTGTCGGAGAAGAAGAGCAGGTCGCCGCTCTGCAGTTGTTTCCACTGTCCCTGAGCGGCGAAGCCGACTGAGAGCATCATCACCACAATGCACTTTTGTATAATTGTATTGATAGTCATCATGTGTCTATCAAAAAAGCCGTCCTTGCGGGCGGCTCTTTCAAATTTTTAATCTGTGGGCGATTAACCCTCCTGGATAGCACCAGTGGGGCAGGCGCCGGCGCAGGTACCGCAGCTAACGCAAGCGTTCTCGTCGATTTTGTAGATGTCGCCTTCGCTGATAGCTCCGACGGGGCACTCATCGATGCAGGTGCCGCAAGCAACACAGATGTCAGTGATTTTGTAAGCCATTGTTCTTTCTGTTTTTAGGATTAATAATTGATCAATTATTGCTTATTAAGCGAGTGCAAAATTACTACATTTTCCGCATATGGCAAAATTAATTCACCATTATTGGTGATAGAGCATCCGGCTGCTACTGTCTTTCAGTATGTTGCGAATGACAATTCTTTTTGCTTATCCAGTAACCGATGCCGAGAATGGCAGCTGCTATGGATAGCAAAATCAAGTAGGTTATCAGTATTATCCAGGTGGGCTTATCTTTTTCAGGCAACAGCATTGGTAGTGACAGGATGATTCCTATCAGAATAAGCCATACGAGTAAACACTGTAGGAGACGCCAAATGGTTCCCCAAATGCTGTAGCCGAACAATTGTCGGTAAGTGATGATATAGTATATCGGAATGAGCAGTGCGAACCAGTCGTTGAGAGCTTCTGACAAAAACGAGGCGATAAGCAGCAGCGAACTGATAAAGACTTGGATAAAGACCCCTTCAGGCCACGTATGGTATGGGTGTCGGGGGGCTAAGCGGAAAAGCACCCATGTGGGCAGCGTCATGAAGAGGGTGAAGGTCAATACTCCCCAGCCCGGATTCTTCGTCTCCCACTCGAAGAATCTGTTGAGTATCTCATAATTTGAAAATTGCGTAGCGGTTGCTTCTATGCCCAGCAGCTGTTTTCCGATGACATAGAAGAGGGCTACCAGGATGAGCATCTTTATCGGTGGATAGCTTACCTGTCGGTGACCGCTGATGTATTCGCCTATCAGGTATCCGGGACGCAACAGCAACTGCCAAAGGGTATAGGGCATCGAGCGTGAGTCCATACCCCAAAGCAGCAAGATATTCTTCCATACCCACCGCCAGGTGAGACGCCCGCCACCCGCTGCCTGTCCACACACGGGGCAGTAGTTACCCTCGTACTCATGTCCGCAGCAGGCGCAGTGCTGCACGCCTGTCTCTTTGACGGAGAAATGGCGCGGTGTTCGTTGCCATTCGCGGAACTTGCGGTACTGTTCTTTAAGGTTCATCAGTTAGTTCCTGACAATAACAGCGTTGGGATATTTGGTGAGGTCGAGCTTGAAGTGACTGTCCTTGAGACCGACGCGTATCTTGGTGACGGTCGCCGTCATCCTGGCCCCTTTGGCCGAGCTCTTTATCTCGCGCATGGTGTAGTTCTTGGCCGAGATTTTGACCGTCATGCTTTTCACCTCGTTTTTGGGGGCCTTAGGTTCGCTGAAGGTGATTTCATAGTATTCGTCCTTGATCTTCATTTTGGCCTTGTGGTATTCTTTGTCGAGGTTGAGCGAGATGTTGCCGTCGGTTTTCTTGCGATGGTCGCCGCGGGTGAAGGTGATGGTATCGTGTTCTGTTTCCTTGCTGGCAAGGTCGATTTCCCATGTGTCGGTACCGTCGAAGCCACTCTCGGTGACTACCTCGGCACCGAGCACCTTCATGCTCATCAAGGTGCGGTTGAGGTTGCCCTTGTTGGCGATGACGAAGTGCATCTTCATGGCCACGGGACCCATGCCGGCCTTCATATCCATCTCGTACTCAATGCCGGCAGCGTTGGTCATGGCTGTGCGGCACTTGCCCATCACCTCGCTGACTTCGGCGGGTATCTGTGCCTGTGCGCCAGCGATGCCGAATGCTAGCGCAATCAAAAGGAATAGTCTTTTCATGTCTTGTTTAGAATATCAGTGCCAATAACACCCAGAGCCAGTGGGCTGCCACACCGGCGCAGAGGCCGCCAATGGTGTGGGCTCCGATGGCTTTGCCTATAAGCTTGCGGTAACCGAGGCTGTCGAGCATGGCGGTGTGGGTGCTCAGATAGCCGCTCCAGCACATGCCCATGGCCGTGAAGACAGCGATGGCGTTGTTGTTGATGATTCCCATGGCGTCGAAGGTGGGTACTAGACCGATGGCGGCTCCCACGGCACCCAAGGCGGTGATGGGGAAGCCCACCAAGGCACCGCTCTCGAAACCGAAGAGCCAGTAGAAGATGAAGTTAATCTTGTCGGCCAGCCAGGTGATGACAGGCACACCCTCGTAGGCCTTGCCCAGATACTCGCCGTTCTCGCCAGCAGGGCCAAAGGTGAGCATCATCACGATGGTCGAGATGCAGAGCACTCCTGGGATGATGGCCACGCCGATACCCACACCGCTCTTTCCGCCGTCGAGCATGGCGTTCAGGAAGCGCTGGAAGACGTTGCCCTCGCTCTTGAATGAGATATTCTGCTCGGTACCCTCCTCTTCGGTCACGGGGCTGTCCATCTCGGGATAGCTCTTCAGTGTGAAGCGCTGCATCAAGCGGGTGCTGATGATGCTGCCGATGATGGCACCCAGCAGGCCCACCAAGGCACCGCTGCCGTAGCCCTTGCCGGTCATGAAGGCAATGACCACCAGGCCCATGCCGAAGGCGGTGCCGAAGTTGGTTAGCGACACCAGTTGGTATTTCTTGAAGTAGCGGGCGAAGTTATTGTCTTTGGCCAGCGAGATAATGGCGGGGTTGTCGCTCAAGAAGGTCATGACAGCACCAAGGGCTGCCACACCCGGCAGGTTGTAAAGAGGTTTCATCAGCGGGCGCAGGATGTTCTCCAGCAGTCGCACCACACCAAACTCGGTGAGCAACTTGGAGATAGCACCCATCAGCACGCAGATGGCCATGATGTAGAACACCGTCTCGAGCAGCAGGCTATAGGCTGTCTGCATGAAGGTGTTTAGCATGTTTGGCAGCGTCATCTTGTAGGCTAGGAAGCCGAAGAATCCAAAAAAGAGGATTAAGAAAATGAGGGCCTCGAGGCTACGGCTGGTGGTAAACTTCAACCTGCGTGGTTTGCCGTTGCGCTTGTTGGGATCGGTCTCGTGGTGGCGGAACACCTGGAAGGGATCCACCACCGAGAGCATCGTATTCAGCAGATTGCGATGATTGTTTGTATTATCACTCATGATGCAATAGGGTATTGTCTTGACAACTTATTTCTTAAATAGTTGTTTATAATCCATCGTCCAGGTGGCGCCGATGTTGAAGTTCCAGGTGTCGTCAATCACGTTGGCGCCATCCCACTCCTCCATGCGGCACACGTAGGTGTGGAAACGCACGCTCTTCAGCCCCTTGGGATAGTACTCGAAACCAAGACCGTAGCGTGCGTAGGTGTGGCCGGCACGCAGCAGATGGTCGAGGGCTACCGCCGAGTTGAGGTCTACCTCCGACTTGTTTTGCTCGAACATGCCTTTGACGAAGATGTTGAAGTCCTTGGTGAAATAATAATTGGCGCAACTCACCACACCGAAGTTTTTACCCCAGTCATTAATGGCCAGCGCGTGGTGCATTAGGTCGACGTAAATGTCCCACTTGTCGAAAGTGAACTTGTTGCCGAACATAGTCAGGTTCATGAATTTGCCCCATTCGCGCTCAATCATGCTGGTGCTCCAGATGGTGTGCCAATGGCCTACGTTGCCATACCAGCACAGGTTGTACGATACCAGACCTGCGTCGTAGTTCAGGCCAGTGGAGTTGATATAAGGTGAGTTGGTCACCTGCGCCACCAAAGTATGATTGCCGTCGTTGCTCAGCCAGGCTCCACTGATGCCCAGTTGGAAGCAGTAGATATTGTTCCATAGTGTGGTGGGGAAGTAGACGTCGATAGGGGAGGCGTCGTATTCGAAACCGCCCATGGCCATAGCGTCTTTACCGAAACGAAAACGCCAGTTTTGCGTGGGCATGTAGTCTAAGTACAGGAAGTCGGTATTGTCGAAGAACATCACAGACCCCGGATTGGCTATGATACGTTGCTTGAAATAGTAGCTGAAGCCATGACCGAAATCTCCTCCGAGCATAAAGTTGAAATACTTTCCATGAAAACCGAAGTTCGGTGTGCTATCGGTGGTGAACAACTCGCCGTCGGCACGGGCTTCTAATTTAAATTTGCTGAAAGCTTTCTCCCAGCCCTCCTGCGCCTTTACTGGTACGGCGACAAGCAGTGCTGCAACTGTGGCGATAATTAGTATGTTGTTGTTTTTCAATGTTGTGATTGTTTTTGGATAAAACATTTAAAATGCAAATATACGAAAAAATAATTGAATGCGAGAATAATGGGAGATGCTTTGCTTCTTGGTATTGAGAAAAATATATTTTGTCAGTTTCAAAAATAGTCGTATCTTTGCAGCGGAATGAGAGAGGTCGAGAACCTCTCTTTTTGTTAGTTATGATAGAGAAAATCAAGATATTAGAACTGGTAAACCAGGCGTTGGACGGGAGCGATAAATTTCTCGTAAACCTGAAAATCACGCCTGACAACCGCATTTATGTCGATATTGACGGCGACAATGGCGTCACTATCGATGATTGTATTGAATTGAGTCGTGCTATCGAGAGTCAACTGGACCGTGATGCCGAGGATTTTGCCCTCGATGTGAGTTCGGCCGGTGCCGACCAGCCGCTGAAATTGAAACGCCAGTACACCAAGAATATTGGTCGCGATGTGGAGGTGGTATACCTTGACGGCGAGAAGAAGGAAGGAGAACTTCTGGAAGCCGGTGACGAAGAGTTCTCTATTCGTACTAAAGGTAGCAAGAAACAGGCCCCTCAAGAGCTGCACATTGCCTATCGCGATGTAAAAAGCACCCGGGTGGTCATTAAATTTTGAAATCAAACAATCAAGCAATAATAGCAATGAAGACGTTAGACTTGAGCAGTTCCTTTCAGGAATTCAAGGAATTTAAGAACATTGATCGTGAGACGCTGATGCGTATCCTCGAGGAAGTTTTCCGTGCCGCACTGGCCAAGCATTTCGGATCGGAGGATAACTTCGATATTATTGTCAACATCGATAAAGGCGACCTTGAAATTTTCCGCAACCGTATGATTGTGGAAGACGGTAAGGTGGAGGACCCGATGCGTGAAATTGCCCTGAGTGATGCCTTGAAGATTGAAGATGACTTCGAAGTGGGTGAGGAACTCTCGGAACCCGTGCTGATGACCGAATTCGGCCGCCGCGAGATTTTGAGTATCCGACAGAACCTAGTGGGTAAGATTCAGGATTATGAGAAGAGTCTTATCTTCCAGAAATACAAGGAGAAAGTGGGTGAAATCATCGTTGGTGAGGTCTACCAGCCCTGGAATAAGGAAATATTGGTGCTCGATGAAGAGAAGATTGAACTGGTGCTTCCCAAGAGCGAACAGATTCCCAGCGACCACTACCGCAAGGGCGACACTGTACGTGCTGTGGTGCTCAAGGTGGAGATGAAGAACAACAACCCCAGTATCATCCTCAGTCGTACCACTCCCATCTTTTTGGAGCGTCTGCTCGAGGCCGAGGTGCCCGAAATATACGATGGCCTCATCACCATCAAGAATATCGTGCGTCAGCCCGGTGAGCGCGCTAAGGTGGCCGTGGAGAGCTATGATGATCGTATTGACCCTGTGGGAAGCTGTGTGGGTGTCAAGGGTGGCCGTATCCATGGTATCGTACGAGAGTTACGCAACGAGAACATTGATGTGCTGAATTATACTCCTCGTGTCGACCTGATGATTCAGCGTGCCCTCTCTCCTGCTAAGATTAGCAATATCAAAATCAATGAGGAAGAGAAAAAGGCCGAAGTCTTCATGCAACCCGACCAGGTGAGCCTGGCCATCGGCAAAGGTGGTTACAACATCAAGTTGGCCAGCAAACTGGTGGGTTACGAAATCGAGGTGTACCGCGACAGCGACGAAGACTACGACGATGTAGCATTGCAGGAGTTCAACGACGAAATCGACCAGTGGATTATTGACGAACTCATCAAGATTGGCTGCGATACAGCTAAGAGCGTACTCGCCCTGCCTAAGGAAGAACTGATGATCCGTACAGACCTCGAGGAAGAGACCATTGACCATGTCATCGAGGTATTGCAATCGGAGTTTGAATAAATCTCCTAAAAACTTAGGACAACTCAGGAAAGCCTAGGATAACCTAGGACCAAGAAGTAACAAAGAAACTAAAAGAAAGGACTCGACATTATGGCAAGTTTCAGGCTGAATAAGGTGGCCAAGGACTTCAACGTGGGTATCCAGACCCTCGTGGACTACCTGGCTAAGAAGGGGCATCAGGTGGAAGCCAGCCCCAATACGAAGATTAGCGAAGAGCAGTATGAACTGTTGGCTACGGCTTTCCAAGACGAACGTAAAGTGAAGGAGGAGGCCGATAAGATAGAGTTGATGGCTGCCGGTGCTAACCGTGTGGTAGAGGTGAGCAGCATGCCCTCTCTTGATGTCGAGCCCGAAGAAGTGGTAATCAAGAGTTACACTGCACCTAAGGCTGTCGCCCCTGCTGAACCGGAAATCCCGGAAACTTCCGAAAATCCGGAACCGACGGCTCCTGTTGAAGAGAACGTGCCTGTGGTGGAGGTAACCCCTGTATCCGACCCTTCGAGTCCTCTCAATGTAGTTGGTAAGATAGACTTGAGTGCACTTAACCAGCGTACGCGTCCCGAAAAGAAAAAGAAAGGAAAGAAAGAGGAGAAGAAAGAAGAAGTCGAAGAGTCTCCCAACCAGCCTGAGGTACCTACTCCCACTCTGGATACTCCCGAGGTTTCTGAAACTCCGGAAATTCTGGAAGAATCGGAAGTTCCAACCTCTCCGATTACCAAGCCTGAGCCCGAATTCATCGAGACACAATATCAGAAACTTGAAGGTCCTAAAGTACTGGATAAGATTGATCTCAGTCAGTTCTCCAAAGATGGTGCCGATACCCCTGGTAGCAAGCGCAAGCGCAAACATACCAAGAAGGAAGCCGTCAGTGCCTCTGAGGTGAAGAAGATTGGCGCCGAAGTGGCCAAGAAGGAGAGCAAGGAGAAGGAGAAAGCCAAGAAGGAGAGCCAGAAACAGGCCGCCATGCAGCAGCAAGTTGCCGGTGGCAAGAAAAAGAAAAAAGACAAGAAGCCTGTTGAGATTGACGACAATGAGATTGAGAAGCAGATTCGCGACACCCTCGCTCGCCTCTCACCCATGGGCAAGTCAAAGACCTCTAAGCACAACCGCGAAAAGCGCCAAAAAGTGCACGCTCAGATGGAGGAGGAGATGCTCCATGAGATGGAAAATCAGAACTTGCTGCAGGTAACTGAGTTCGTTACAGCCAACGAGTTGGCCACCATGATGAACGTGCCGGTAACTAAAATTATCGCCACCTGCATGAGCGTGGGTATCTTTGTGAGTATCAATCAGCGTCTCGATGCCGAGACCATCAAGCTCATCGCCGACGAGTTCGGCTTCGAGGTCAACTTCGCCTCCGAGGATGTGGTCAACACCATCCACAAGATTGAGGAAGAGGACAAGCCCGAGGACCTCGTGCCCCGCAACCCCATCATCACCGTCATGGGTCACGTCGACCACGGTAAGACCTCGCTCCTCGACTATATCCGCAAGACCAACGTCATCGCCGGCGAAGCAGGCGGCATCACGCAGCATATCGGTGCCTATGAGGTGCAGACGGCAGACGGTCGCAAAATTACCTTCCTCGATACCCCTGGCCACGAGGCTTTCACTGCTATGCGTGCCCGCGGTGCCAAGATGACCGATATCGCCATCATCGTCATCGCTGCCGATGACAAGATTATGCCGCAGACCATCGAGGCTATCAACCATGCCCAATCGGCCGGTGTGCCTATCGTATTTGCCATCAATAAGATTGATAAACCTGGTGCCGACCCCGACCGCATCAAAACCGAGCTGGCTAACATGAACCTCCTCGTCGAGGAATGGGGCGGTAAGTACCAAAGTCAAGATATTAGTGCCAAGAAGGGTATTGGCGTCGAGGAACTGCTTGAGAAGGTTATCCTCCAGGCCGATATCATGGAACTAAAGGGCAACCCCAACAAGCGCGCCAAGGGCGTCGTCATCGAGAGCGCCCTCGACAAGGGTCGCGGCTATGTGGCCAAACTGCTTGTTCAGGAAGGCACCATGCGCAAGGGCGACCCCATTGTGGCTGGTGCCGTCGCAGGTCGCGTCCGTGCTATGTACAACGAGCGTAACCAAGAGGTCATGTCCGCAGGTCCCTCACAGCCTGTGCTGCTCCTCGGCCTCACCGGTGCCTGCCAAGCTGGCGACACCTTCAACATCATGGAGAACGAGAAGGAAGCCAAGGATATCGCCACCAAGCGCACCCAGTTGCAGCGCGAACAGGGCATCCGCACCCAGACCCACCTTACCCTCGAGGAAATCGGTCGTCGACGCGCCCTCGGCAACTTCAAGGAACTTAATATCATCGTCAAGGGCGATGTGGACGGCTCCGTCGAGGCTCTCAGCGACTCGCTGCTCAAACTCAGCAACGAAGAGGTGCAGGTCAACGTCATCCACAAAGGTGTGGGCCAAATCTCGGAGAACGACGTTACGCTGGCCATGGCCTCCGATGCCATCATCATCGGCTTCCAGGTCCGTCCTAGCGTAGGCGCACGCAAGATGGCTGAGACCGAGAAGATTGACATCCGCCTTTACAGCATCATCTACGATGCCATCAACGAGCTTAAGGACGCTATCGAGGGTATGCTCGCCCCCGAGACACAGGAGAAGATTGTGGCCAACCTCGAGATCCGCGAGACCTTCAAGATTTCCAAAGTCGGCACCATCGCTGGTTGTATGTGTCTCGACGGCAAAATCAACCGTCAGAGCAACATCCGCATCATCCGCGACGGTATCGTGGTATACACCGGCAAACTCGCCTCCCTCAAGCGTTTCAAGGACGATGTCAAGGAGGTCGTCAGCGGTCAGGACTGCGGCTTGAACATCGAAAACTACAACGACATCAAGGTCGGCGACATCGTCGAAGCCTACGAAGTCATCGAGATTAAGCGCAAGCTTTAAGGCTTGCATGCCTCCTTAGTTCAACGGATAGAATAGAGGTTTCCTAAACCTTTGATGAGGGTTCGATTCCCCCAGGAGGTACAAAAAAGCCATCATGGAAAAGAAAGCGTATATCAAACCGGAACTTACCATATGTACCTTCCGCAGTGAGCGGGGGTATGCTGATAGCGCTAAAAGTTTCGGCACCCCTTTCTTAATTTACCTTGATTCATGGCTCCTCAATAACGGAGGAAATAACTATCAGGAGATGGAGACATTCTCCGAGCATGATAGTTGGAATCAGAGCGATGGTAATGCTTTCTGGGATTAGTTCTCCTAATCCTTAATTTTTCAAATATATTATACCCGGTTCCCTTTTTTTGAAACAACAAAAAAAGGAGACCTTTGTGGATCTCCTTATTTTGTTTTTTATTTTGAAATTGTTGTTTTACTTGTTCGAATAATAGTGTGTCAACATGCTATGCATCTGGCGGATGAGTTGCGGAGTCGGGTAAGGGGTGATTACAATGCGGCTCTGATCCCAGTCGAAGTCGTAACGGCCGTCGAGGCCATAAGCGATGAGGTAGCTGAAGTTGTCGGCGAGGTACTCCTCGGCAGCGAAGAAATAGTCGGAGTTGTGTCCCATGATGTCGTAGAAGTCCGTGGCTTGATCGATGGGAATCATGGTATTGGGCTCGTCGAGGGGAACCAGCACACCTTCCGTATAGTCGAAGAAGTTGGCCTCGGGATCGATGGCGACGGCTTCGGCATAGCTGCTGGTGTATACGGCGGTGAGGATACAGCGGCGCTTCACGCCCCCGATGGTGAACTCGGCCCAGTTGTCGTTACGCTCTACGTCGGGGTTGCTCGCCAGTAGGCTGCGCACCGCGGGGCCGAACTCCACCTCGTGGTCCATCACCGTGAAGCCGATGAGGCTGTACATCCGCTGACGGAAAGATGCGTCACCACGGGTGAGGACGTGGAAAATCTCATGCGCGACGAGTTCGTGGGTAAAATGAAGGTAGTACTCGCGGTAAAAGTCGCCGTACTCGCCCTGGGAGGCCCGCGCCGCGTGCCCCAAAGCATAAGCGGAGAGATATATTTCGTTCTTGTGGGTATATCCGCCGGCGTAGCCCTCGTCGGCCATATTGCTCTTGATGAATATGAGTTCGTCATGAAGTGGCAGCCAGATGCCCAATTCCGCGCAGCGGCTCTCAACGAAGTCCATGGCGCTGTTGATGACTTGCTTCTCCTCCTTAGTGAAATCCACAATCTGAGCATCGGCAAGGGCCCTGTACTCCGCAAGTGTGGCGCCGGAGCGGCAGCTCTTCCAGTCAAGGTCGTTCTGGTTCAAGCCGTCGAAGTAGGCTGTGTTTGCCATCTTCAGCTGACGCCCTTCAGCCTGCGAGGCAAAGTGGTAGCGCAGGTGGGCGGTCGCGGGGGGTTGCCCGTCGTCCTTCTGGCACGAGGGGAAGACCATCGGCAGGCACATCATGACGATGGCTGCTACCAGACGTAAAAATCTATATTGTTTCATATACGGTTGATTATTTTACAACAACTACTTTTCTAGTGGAGCGGTCGCCGATTTTAACGAGGTAAACTCCGGGAGCGGGAAGGCTAAAGGTGAAAGGTGAAAGGTGAGAGGTGGCCAGTTGACGCCCCATCATATCGTAAACCTGCACCTGCACCTCAGCGTCTATTCCTTCGACGACGATGCGGCCGTCCACGACATACACTCTCCACTCTCCACTCTCCGCTCTCCACTCCTCGATGCCGTTACAGTTCTCTTCGATGTTGGCGAAGCGCCCCCATACGGGATGCTGACGGTAGGCCGCAGCCGAGCCGCAGGGGACGATGAGGAGGGTGTTGTAGTGCGCGAAGACACCGCTGCCCAGAGTGGGCGGCACCTCGCAGGCGAGGACGAGCGTATCGAGCGGCGTGCCTTGGATGAAAAGACTGTCGCCCAGGTAGGTGACGCTGGCGGGGAGCTGCACCTTGCGAAGATGTTGGCAACTGACGAGGGCCGCAAACTCAATGCGGGAGACGTGCGACGGCACAACGAGGGTCTCTAAGGCAGCACCGTAAAGGAGCATGGTATCCATCACTTCCAAGCCCTCGGGCAACTGGAGAACCTTGAGATTCTCGCATACAGCAAGGGCGCCATAACCCAACTGGTGCGTGTTCGGAGGGAAGAAGAGGCTGTCGAGCGCATCACACCACGCAAAGCCCAACTTTCCAACCTCCTCGAGCGTGGAGGGCAAATCGATATGGCGCAGGTGGTCGCAACCGTAGAATGCGTAATTGTCGATTTTCCTGATACCCTCGCCGAGGGTGACGGTCTGAAGGCCCGTGCAGCCGAGGAACACGGATGGGGAAATCGAATCCACAGTCCCCGGCAGGCTGACGGAGGGGATACTGACGCAGCTGCGGAAGGCATTGTCGCCCAGCAAGAGGAATCCCTCGGGAAGGTTGATTGGGACGGCCAGGGCACTGTCGTTGCGGAATGCCGCCCCTTCGATGACTCTCAGCGTGGAAGGGAAGTTGATGCTCGCCAAACTGGGGCAATAGATGAAAGCGGAGGCGCCTATCTTCCTGATACCCTCGCCGAGGGTGACGGTCTGCAGGCCCTTGCAGCCCCAGAACACCTGCGGCGAAATCGAGTCCATTGTCCCCGGCAGGCTGATGGAGAGGATGCTGTTACAGTCGCCGAAGGCCACAACGCCTATCGTCTGGAACCCCTCGGGGAGGTTGAGCGGGGTGGCGAGGAGCGTGTCGTACTGGAAGGCGTAGCCCTCAATCACCCGCAGCGAGGAGGGGTAGTTGATGCTGGTGAGGCTGCCGCATTCGCGGAAAGCACACGAGCCTATCGTCTCCACGCCCTCGCCGAGGGTGACGCTCTGGAGGCTGTGGCAATTGTTGAAGGCCCACTCGCCGATGGCGCTCACGCTGCCCGGGATGCTTATCTGCTGAAGCGACTCGCACCAACCGAAAGCAGCGATGCCAAGGGTGTTCAGACTGCTGGGAAGGTTTATCGAATGGAGACCGGCGCAGTAGTCGAAAGCATTGTCGTCTATGACGGTAAGACCATTGGGGAGGGTTATCGATTGGAGACTGGTGCATCTGTTGAAAGAACGTTTGCCGATGGTGGTCAGGCTCGAGGGGAGGTTGACCACAGTGAGCATGCTGTCGTAAGAGAAGCAGTAAGAAGAGATCTCGGTAACGCCCTCGGGGATGGTGACGGAGGTGAGTCTGTAGCACTTGAAGAAGGCGTATTGGCCGATGGCATTCACGCCGCTGGGGATGGATACCGATTGGAGGCCGCTCTCTGAAAATGCGCCATATTCTATGGTGGTCAAGCCTTCGGGAAGGTTGATGTTGGCAAGACTGCTGTCGCGGTGGAAGCAGGCGTAGGGTATGACGGAAACCCCCTGCGGGATGTTGATGGAAGTCAGTCGGTAGCACTGGCGGAAACAGTGGTTGCCGAAGGAGTTCACGGCGCTGGGCAGCGTGATGGCGGTGACGGAGTCGCACTTATAGAAGGCGTTGCGGCCGATGTGGGTCACGGCATGGTTGCTGCCGAGGAAGGGCACCGAGTCGGGCACCGTCACGGCGCCCTGCGGTCTGGCATAGCCCCACCATGAGTCACTCTCGGTGCTGTCGGCGTTCCAATGCACTGTGGGGTACCACGGTGCCACCACGGTGGCGTCACCAGTCGAGTCCACGATATAATACAGCGTCGTGCCCTGGTGGGTGTATGGAAACACGCTGTCGACACAAGCCTCCTCGATGGGCATAGCGGCGAACACTGAATCGGCGCTATAGGCGCTGGCGGCGCCGCAAGGCACGACGATGACGGCGTGGCAATTTAAGGAGTCGATGTTGCCATGGAAAGCGGTCGCGTCAGCGTTGGGCGGAGTCGTCCCAAGGAATGTCAGGGTGTCGAGCGACGTGCACATCAAAAAGTTACTTGCGCCGATGGTGGTCACCACTGCAGGAATGGTCAACGAAGGTAACGCTTTACAGCCGGTAAATGTCCAATAATTGATGGCGCTCAGCGTGCTGGGCAGGCTCACCGAAGTCAAGCTACGGCAATTATAAAACGTCATGTTGAGATTGGTGACTCCCTCCGGGACATTGATTGATGTCATCCCGAAACAATTGGAGAACGCTTCCATCGAGAGGCTGTCAATCGTCGGGGGCAGCGTCATGGTGGTGATGGAGGTGCATCGACTGAAAGTGCTGATTCCTACAGAGGTCACAGCATGGTTGCTGCCGCCGTGGGGCACCGAGTCGGGAACGACCACATCTCCCTGCGGCTTGGTGTAGCCAGCCCAGCCTTGTCCCATGGCTAGTGCATAATCGTTGTAGTTCGGCACCACACAGCTCGCGCTGCCGTCCGACTGAATTTTGTAGAACAGCGTCGTACCTTGATAGGTGTATGAGAACACTCCGTTGCTGCAGGCCTCCTCGATGTTCGCAAAGTTGCCGAACACCGAATCTGTGCTGTAGGCGCTGGCGCCGCCGCAGGGGACCACAAGGATGGCGCTGTCACACACATAAATATTATCCGTTGGCGCTCCAAAGGCGGCACTGTGGGCGTTGGGCGGTGTCTGCCCGAGGACGATAATTGTGTCGAGCGACAGGCAATAGAATGCGCCTGCGCCGATGTAGGTCACCGAGGCGGGGATGGTGACGGTGGTCAGACCGTCGCAGCTAGCAAAGGCAGAGGTGCCGATGGTGTCGACCGAAGTGCCGATGGAGAGCGAGGTCAGCCCTATGCATAAGGTGAAGGCGTTGTCGCCGATGGTGGTGACCGAGTTGGGAATGGTGATGGAGGTCAGCCCGTTGCAGCTTTGGAAAGCGGCGCCGCCTATCGTGGTGACTGTGTTGGGGATGTTGACCGAGGTCAGGCCAAAGCACATCCCGAAGCCATTGGCTTTGATGGTGGTAACAATGTAGGTCGTCCCGTTGTAAGTTACCGAGTCTGGAATCACCAAATCACCTGTTACAGTGCCATGTTTGGCAACATTTACCGACACGCTGTCAGGCAGTATTGTATACCGTAGTGTCTGTCCGCTGGGAGCAACAGCCGTGAAATCATACGCCCATGCCTGCGGTGCAAAAAATCCCAGCAATATAAATGCCGCAAAAAATACTTTCTTACTCATGATGATAAATTATTTTTAATTCGTTTGCAAAAATACATACTTTTTGGGGGATTGACAAAAAGTATTTTGCACAAAGTATCGTTATAGGGTCATTGGACGGGCGACTTCACAGCGCGGAGGGAGAGACCGTACTTGCGGTCGGCGGCGTAGAGGTCCTGGTCGTCGCCACCGATGCCGAAGTCCCAGGCGCAGAAGGCGCTGTCGGTGCAAAGCGTCGCGGACCAGTAGCCGCCGTGCTCGCCGGCGCCTTCGTAGTCGGCGTCCCACCAGCCACCGGCGGCGGGAAGGAAGAGGCTCTTGCCGTTGCGGGCAGTGAACTTGCGGCCGTACACGCCGTTCTGCGAGGTCCATTCGCTGGTGGTGTTGGCCATCAGCTCCTCCCACTCGGCTTTGGTCGGGGTCCGAACACCACTGCCCAAACGGACACGAGCAGCATCATCATCAGCCTCGAGAACGGTCAGATGGTCGGTGTAGCCGTCCGCGCCATAGGCCGCATCGTTGCAGTATTTTGTCATCTGGCTGGAGTCTCCAGTGCAGTAGTGGTAGGTGCTCCAGTCGTAGAGGTTCTTGGTGCTGGTCTCGCCCCAGGCGAGGTAGTCGCCGTAGCCCTCAGGCGTGCCAGCACCGAGGTTGCACTTGGCCCAAAGCAGGCCGCTGGGCAGGCCGAGGTCGACCCAGTTGTCGTTACCGGTGTTGTCGTTCTCCTTGTCGCCGCAGGCGCAAAGAATGGGCAAGCACATCAAGGCGCCCACCATCACCATACGTAAATTCCTTAGATACCTCATATTTTTAATTCTTAATTCTCAATTCTTACGCCGTAGGCGTCGAAGGAGAGGGTGTAGGTTTTGTCAAAGTCGCCAGCTTCACAGCGCTCGGCGATGCGGGCGCCCGGGCCGACAGTGGACGAGGGGGCATCGTAGATTTCGCTCATGCCGGGGATGGCTGTGGCGGTGGAGTCAAAGACCTGATAGGCGTAGCCGTGTCCGCGGGTGAAGTGGACGGTGTCGACGGCGGCGAGGGCGTCATACATACCCTCCTTGACGCGGATGCGGGTCTTGATGGTGAATGTAGCGGGCAAGGCGGCAACGAGTGTCTTCTCCCAACGGTTGCTGACGACGCTCTCTTGGCGCTCATCGGTGCCGTCGTTGTAGGTCACCGTGTAGTCGAGGTACTGCAGCATGTCGTCGGTGGCGTTGAGGTAGTACATCATCGACACGATGGCGGGCACCTGCTGTACAGGTTCCTCGGGAGTGTTGGTTGTCAGGTCGTCGTTTTTTCCGCAGGCGGCAAAAAGGGTCGCCGCAAGGGCGAGTATTAATGTTACTTTCTTCATTGTGTTATTGTTTTTTTTGTTTTCTTCACGAAGCAGGAGATTTTCCTTAATAGGATGTCAGATTTGAGACTTCTCGTGCACACCCCAAGAAGCCAACAGTACACATATAATCAATATCTTATGACTTATCTTAAAAGTCATTTTCAGTTTGCAAAAGTACGAAATAAGCCCCAAATGACCAATTTTTATAATCACTAATGACCGATTAGAAATACAAAAAAAGGGAACCACATATGTGATTCCCTTATAAAAAATTGGCGGCGACCTACTTTTCCACAAACAAGTGCAGTATCATCGGCGATGCGGGGC
>LXOW01103785.1_pt1 | contig 16102 bp, 9 predicted proteins | sample 1368591 | NCBI WGS metagenome assembly LXOW01 (sample SAMN04884650, study PRJNA319009) | bovine gut metagenome | isolation source: Cow rumen | host: Bos taurus | place: Italy: Legnaro (PD) | collected 2014-07-09 | reverse complement strand
GAGCCTTACGTCATTGAATACAACTGTCGTATGGGTGATCCGGAGACCGAGAGCGTGATGCTGCGCCTGAAGAGCGACATCGTCGACCTGTTTGAGGGTGTGGCTGAGGGAAACCTCGACCAGCGCGCCATTGCATTCGACGAGCGTGCGGCAGTCTGTGTGATGTTGGTATCGGGCGGTTATCCGCAGGCCTACAAGAAGGGCTATCCCATCACGGGTATTGAACAGGTGGACGGCAGCATCGTCTTCCACGCAGGTACTGCGATGAAGGACGGACAGGTGGTGACCAATGGTGGACGTGTGATAGCTGTTTCGTCGTATGGCAAGGACAAGGCCCAGGCGCTGCAGAAGTCTTTTGAAGAGGCTCAGAAGATTCAGTTTACGGACAAATATTTCCGTCGCGACATAGGAGCGGACCTGTAAGAGGTGAGAGGTTAGAGGTAAGAGGTAAGAGGTGAGGAAGTTTACACAAAATAAGGTTGCAGAAAGCAGGCTGGCACTGCCGACGACCATTGTCTATGCTGTGGTTGTGTGGTTGTTGGCAGGTCTTGTTCAAGGCGGCTGGTGGCTGCAGTTCGGATGTTTTGCCCTTGCAGCTTTGCTGATGGTGGAACTGAACAACATCAATGCGCTCATCCGCATTTACTCACGTATGGTGAGTTGCACGTTCCTCGCCATGTCGTGTATGCTGTGTTTCCTGTTTCCGTCCATATCCGGTGCCATCACGGCCCCATTGGTTATTGGTTCCATGGCGTCGCTGTTTGCTGGTTACCAGGATAAACAGGCGGCAAAACCGTCCTACTACGCTTTCCTGCTCATCGGCTTGGCATCCCTGACCTTTGTCCATATATTGTTCTTTGTGCCGCTGATATGGCTGTTGATGGCTTTCCTGTTGCAGTGTCTCTCGTGGCGTACCTGGGTTGCCTCGATACTGGGACTGCTGACACCTTACTGGTTTGGCTGTTGCTGGTGGGCTTGGCAACAGGATTTCACCTTCGTTTTCAACCATTTCATGGCATTGGGCGACTTTGCAAGGCCGCTGGACTTTTCTCTGCTGACAGTCCCTCAGATAGTATCCTTGGCAGTTGTCATGCTGTTTGCTGTCATCGGCATCGTACATTATATTCGTAAGTACCACGACGACAAGATTCGCATCCGCCTGATTTATGGCATCTTTATCTGGACAGATCTGGCAGCAGCGCTTTTCCTGGTGCTCCAACCCCAGCATTATGACCATCTGATACGTATGATGGTGATCAACACTGCTCCGCTGATAGGTCATTTTCTGGCACTGACGCGTACGCGATGGACCAATATGGCCTTTTTCGCTATCGTGGCTATCGTCCTTATTACGACAGGAATCAACCTATGGATGTAATCATCTCTTTGCTAATTAGTTACGGATATTGGGGCATGCTCCTCACGGCCTTCGTGGCGGGGTCTTTCTTCCCGTTCTCCAGCGAGGCCGTTATGACAGGGCTGCTGGCTGCCGGTCTCGACCCCTGGCTGCTCATCGTCTATGGTACCATCGGCAATGTGGCAGGCGGTATGTTCAACTATTTCGTAGGACGCATGGGTAAGCTGGAGTGGATAGAGAAATACCTGCATGTCAAGCAGAAAGACCTCGACAAGGCGACACGTTTCATGGGCGGACGGGGTGCTTGGATGGGGTTCTTTGCCTTTGTGCCTATTCTGGGTTCTGCCATTACCATCGTGTTGGGACTCATGAGGGCCAACATCCCGATTTCGCTGACCAGTATCGCGCTGGGAAAGTTCCTGCGTTATGTGTTGCTGGTCTATGGCGCCAACATGCTTATTGGTTAAAAAACAATAATGTTCAATGTTCAATGTTCAATGTTCAACGTAAAAATAGTACCTTTGCAGGATAATTCATAAACAACGACAATGAAACAATTCAGACTTGTGGACAATATCTTAGGTTGGCTGGCCTTTGCCATTGCGGCCTTCGTCTATTGCTCCACCATCGAACCGACAGCATCCTTCTGGGACTGTCCGGAATTTATCTCTACTGGTTATAAACTCGAAATCGGCCATCCGCCCGGTGCACCGTTCTTCATGCTCACGGCCAATCTGTTCTCACAGTTTGCCAGCGACCCCAGTCAGGTGGCTTATATGGTGAACACGATGAGTGCGCTGCTTTCTGCTGCCACCATCCTGTTCCTGTTTTGGACCATCTCGCACCTTGTGCGGCGCCTGCTCATCCGGCAGGAGGACTTCTTCAAGGCTACCTCCCTGCAGGATGTTCCGCTCTACAAGTGGATTGCCATCTGGGGCTCCGCGATGGTTGGTGCACTCATCTATACCTTCAGCGACACCTTCTGGTTTTCTGCTGTCGAGGGTGAGGTGTATGCCTATTCGTCAGCCTTTACGGCTGTTGTGTTCTGGCTCATCCTGAAGTGGGAAGACCAGGCCGACCAGCCTCATGCCGACCGTTGGCTGGTGCTGATTATGTATATGACGGGTCTGTCTATCGGTGTCCACCTGCTGAACCTGTTGTGTCTGCCTGCCATTGTGTTGGTATATTATTACAAGAAGTTCCCCACCGACGATCCGAAGCGCGACCTCAAGGGCTCGCTCATAGCCCTGTTCATCTCGGTAGTCATCCTCGCAGCAGTGCTCTATGGTGTCGTTCCCGGCATCGTACAGGTTGGCGGCTGGTTCGAGCTGTTGTTTGTCAACATCCTCGGCATGCCGTTCAATACGGGTGAGATTGTCTATATCTTCCTGCTCATCGGCATCACCGTCTGGGCTATCTACGAGACATTGAATGACAAGAACGAGAAGCGCCAGAATATTGCCTTCCTTTTGGCTGTTGCCATGTTGGGCATTCCGTTCTATGGTCACGGCTGGCTGTCGGTATTCATTGGCATTGTTGTGCTGGCCATTTTATGGTTTGTGCTGAGCTACAAGAAACAAGGCAAGGCGCTGGTTACCGCACGTATCAAGAATACCTCACTGCTTTGTATGCTGATGTTGATGATCGGCTACTCGTCTTATGCGCTCATCGTCATCCGTTCTGCGGCTAATCCGCCTATGGACCAGAACTCGCCTGAGGATATCTTCACGCTGGGTGAATATCTGGGTCGTGAACAGTATGGCCAGCGTCCGCTGTTCTACGGACAGGCATACACCTCTCAGATTGCTCTGGAACAGGACGGCAACTACTGTAAGCCTGTGATGACCACGGGCGATCCCGTTTGGCAGCGTAAGGAGAAGGCCTCTCCTGACGAGAAGGACGAATACTTCATTCTCCGTACCAAGGACGAGTACAAATATGCCCAGAACATGCTGTTCCCACGTATGTACAGCTCGGCCCACCGCGCCCAGTACGAAAGCTGGATGGGTGGTGTCGATGGTCATGAGGAGCAGTACGACCGCTGTGGTGAGATGGTAACCGTCAAGGTTCCTTCGCAGTTCGAAAACCTGCGTTTCTTCATCTCCTACCAGTGTAACTTCATGTACTGGCGCTACTTCATGTGGAACTTTGCCGGTCGTCAGAATGACCTGCAGGGTAATGGTGAACCCGAGCATGGCAACTGGTTGACAGGTTTCAGCTGGTTCGACAACTGGCGTCTGGGCAATCAGGACTGGTTGCCGGATGAACTGAAGGAGAACAAGGGACATAACGTGTTCTATTGTCTGCCGTTGCTATTAGGTCTTATCGGACTCTTCTGGCAGTCGTTGGCCAAACACTTCAACAACGCCAAGGACCAGACGGGTATCCGCCAGTTCTGGGTAGTGTTCTTCCTGTTCTTCATGACAGGTCTGGCCATTGTCATCTATCTGAACCAGACACCGTCGCAGCCTCGTGAACGTGACTATGCCTATGCCGGTTCGTTCTATGCCTTTGCCATTTGGTGCGGTATGGGCGTTGCGGCTATCATTGAGATTGTTAGGCAGTATTTGAAGAAGGTGAATCCATTAATCCTTGCTTCCGTGGTGTCCGTGCTTTGCCTGCTGGTTCCCGTTCAGATGGCTTCTCAGACGTGGGATGACCACGACCGTAGCGGTCGTTACACCTGTCGTGACTTCGGTCAGAACTACCTGATGTCGCTGCAGGACGAGGGTAACCCCATCATCTATACCAATGGCGATAACGACACCTTCCCGCTCTGGTACAATCAGGATGTGGAGGGCGTACGTACCGATGCCCGCGTCTGCAACCTCTCTTACCTGCAGACCGACTGGTATATCGACCAGATGCGCCGTCCGGCCTACGATTCTCCTTCCGTCCCCATCTCCTGGGAGCGTATTGAGTATTGTGCTGGCACCAACGAGTATGTCTCCGTTGAACCCAACATGAAGGAGGCTGTCCTTGAGCACTATCGTGAGAATCCGGAAGAGGCTCGCCAGCAGTTTGGCGACGATCCCTTCGAGTTGAAGAACATCCTGAAATACTGGGTGCGTTCCAAGAACAAGGATCTCCACTTCATCCCCACCGATACCATCTATATGACCATCGACAAGGATGCTGTGCGCAAGAGTGGCATGATGATGGCTTCCGACTCTATTCCCGACCGCATGACCATCTCGCTCGCGGGCAAGAACGCCCTTTACAAGGGTGACCTGATGATTCTCGAGATGCTCGCAGAGTGTAACTGGACCCGTCCTATCTATGTCGCTGTCTCCGTGGGTGAGGATAACTACATCAATCTGGGCGACAACACCATTACCGAGGGTCTGGCCTATCGCATCACGCCCTTCACCACCACCAATGGCGGCAAACCCATCGCTGGTGTGAAGAATTTCGATTCGAAGCGCACCTACGACAACATCATGCACCGCTTCAAGTTCGGAGGCATCGACCAGCGCGGCATCTATCTCGACGAGACCGTCATGCGCATGTGTTACACCCATCGTCGCATCATGGCTCGCCTGGCGCTCGAACTCATCAGCGAGGGCGACAACAAGAAGGCCGAGGAGGTGTTGCGCTATACTGCCAAACAGATTCCGACCTATAATGTTCCCAGCAACTATTCTTCCGGCTCGCTCGATATGGCGCGTGCCTGGACGCAGCTGGGCAACAAGAAGGAGGCCCTCGTCATCATGAACGACCTCTGGAAGACCAGCAGTCAGTATATGAAGTGGTATTGCACGCTCGGTGGTTCCCGCTTCGAGTCGTCTGCCAACGATGTCGCCATTCAGGTCTACATCATGCAGCAGTTGGTGACACTGGCCGACTCCTTCGACGAGAAGTGGTCTGACAGCCACATGAGAGAACTCGGTGAGATGGTTTCTGTCTACCAGTCGAAGGGTGGGGAACTGGGATTTTAATGTTCAACGTTCAATGTTCAACGTTCAATGTTAATCGAGCAACCCTCCGTCTGGCTACGCTGGCTTTATCCCAAGGCGCTATGGCGTATGGATCGTCACGAGAAGGCCGTCTATCTGACCTTCGACGACGGGCCTATTCCTGAGGCCACGCCCTGGATTCTCGACGTGCTGCAGCGCTATGGCGTCAAGGCCACCTTCTTCATGGTGGGTGACAATGCGCGTAAGTATCCCGAGCTCTACCAGCGTGTCGTCAACGAGGGGCATCGCATCGGTAATCACACCCACAACCACATCGGAGGGTTCTCGCACACCATCCGTGAGTACAGCTATAATGTCGAGAAGGCCAATGCCTATCTGCATACCGACCTTGTCCGTCCGCCCCATGGCTGGATGCGCCTCAGTCAGTATGCCTGGCTCTCGCGCAAGTTCCGCATTGTCATGTGGGACCTCGTCACCCGCGACTATTCCAAGTGGCTCACGGCCGACGACGTGCTTCAGAACGTGAAGCGCTACGCCCGCAATGGTTCCATCATCACCTTCCACGACTCACTGAAAAGTATTGACAAACTGCGTACCGCGCTACCGCAGGCCATCGAGTGGCTCCAGGCTCAGGGCTATGCCTTTAAGACGTTCTGACAGATGAAGAAGCTTGTTTGCTCCCTGGTGCTCCTGTTCGCCGTGCTTTCTCTCTTTGCAGTGGAACAGGCGACCACTGCGAAGCGCAAGAAGGTTGCTGTCGTATTGAGTGGCGGTGGTGCAAAGGGTACGGCACATATCGGAGCCTTGAAGGTGTTGGAACGCGCTGGCATCCCCGTTGATATTGTGACGGGAACCTCGATGGGAAGTCTTGTGGGCGGCCTCTATGCCATTGGCTACAATGCCGAAGCCCTCGATACTTTGGTGCGTGGCCTTGACTGGACTTTCCTGCTCAGCGATCGTGAGGACGTCAGTCGCCAGAGCATTGGCGACCGCAAGAAACAGAGCACCTACATCATCTCCCGTACGCTTTCCTTCGGCCGTCAGCGCGAGGCTGGCGGTGGTTTCATCAAGGGCAAGAATATCAGTACCCTGCTCGAGAAGTTGTGCATGGGTTATACCGACTCGATGAGTTTCGACCGCCTGCCCATTCCCTTCGCCTGTGTGGCTACGAATATTGTTGACAATTCCGAGGTGGATATCCACTCCGGTCGCTTGCCTGAGGCCATGCGTGCCTCCATGGCCATTCCTGCCGTCTTTTCCCCTGTCCGCAAAGGGAATATGGTGTTGGTCGACGGTTTCCTCACCAACAACTATCCCGTCGACCTGGCGCGGGCCATGGGTGCCGATGTCGTCATTGGCGTGACCTTGCAGGACACCCTGAGGTCTGCTGAGGGGCTGAACTCCACGCTCAGCATCCTGATGCAGGTCGTCGATTATAAGACCATGGACAAGTACGACGAGAATGTCGCCAATACCGACGTGCTGATCCGTGTTGATCCCTCCGGTTTCTCTGCTGCCAGTTTCAATGCCGACGCCATCGACAGCCTCATCCATCGCGGTGAGGATGCGGCCATGCTCTGCTGGGACGACCTGCTGGCCCTGAAGCGGAAAATCGGTGTCGCCCCCGACTATAAGCCCGTTCTCCGCCAGCCCCTGCATCCCGGAGTCTCGACGGACAGTCTGCAGTACGGCGGTGGCGGCTTCAGGACTAAGCCCCCTCGCGACCCTCAGATCCATCTCGGTTTGCGCTATGATAACGAGGAGATGGTGGCCTTGCAGGCTAATCTCAGCCTCCCCTTGGAGCGGACGCTTTCTGTCAGTTCCGACCTCACCCTGCGCTTGGGCAAGCGCCTGTTGGCTGGTGGCGACCTCATCTTCCATCCCCGGGCCCTGCGGTTCTCGCGTCCTGCCATCTCCTATTATTTCCGCCACAACGACATCGACGTCTATTATGAGGGCGACTGCGAATACAGTGTGAGATACAACCAGCACCAGGTTCTGGCAGACCCCGTCAACGTCACCATTCGCAATTTCACGCTCAAGGCCGGTCTGCGCTGGGACTACTATCATTTCTCCGATCAGCTGAAGGCCGACCTGTGGCGCAATGTGGATTTCCATAACGCACATTATTTCACCTATCAGGCCCAGCTGGAGTTCAATTCCGAGGACCACTTTTATTTCCCCACCCGTGGCGGATGGTTCCAGGCGCGCTATGCCTATATCACCGACAATTTCGCCCAAATCGACGATCATATCGGCATCTCCGATGTCAGTGCCCTGTGGCGTAAGTCGTTCTCCTTCGGCACCCGCTTTACCATCGAGAATCTGTTCTATGGCCGTCTGCTCTTTGGCACCGACATCCCCCATATCTACGACAACATCATTGGAGGCACACGCTTCGGCCATTATGTCGAACAGCAGATGCCTATGGTCGGAATGGGCAATATGGAGTATGCCGACCATCATTTCATCGGGTGGCAGTTGCAGGCCCGTCAGCGCATAGGCAAGAACCACTATGTACGCCTCATGGCAGCCTACGCCCAGCAAGCTCCGGAGATTCGTAACATCATGCAAACCAAGCCCCTCATCGGTGGTCTGCTGGCCTACGACTACAATTCCATGTTCGGTCCCCTTGGTGGTTCCCTCGGCTATAATAGCCGCACCAAGTCCCTCGACATCTACATCAACTTAGGCTACACTTTCTAACAACACCGCTGTACAGCCTCACAATGCCATTCAGGCCGCTCTTTACGGGTTGCCAACCATCGTAGGTGGTATGTTTGTAGTTGATGTCCACCACGTTGATTTCATTGAACTTACGCCATTTCACGCCCCGGCGGTCTAAGTCGGCAATGCGGTTGGCGGGCAGGTTGGTGACCTCGATGCGCAACTCGTTCTTGCCTTTCTTCAAGGTGTTGCGACAATCAAGGACGAAGGGAACCGCCCAGGCACAACCAATGAACTGCCCATTGATATAGACACGGGCCGATTCGCGGACATCGCCCAGGTCAATCATCCAGTGTTGGCGGGCTTGTTGCTTGGTCATCTGGAAGGTGGTGGTATAGACGCCTGTGCCCATGGTGACAGCGGCAGAGTCACCCAGCGTCTCCCAGGTCTGGGGGCAGTCAAGAACGAAACTCTTGAGCACTCGAGGGGTTTCCTCGATAAAGGAAAGATGCCAGGGGCCAGGGAGGGGGAATTCCACTTGGGAGGGTTGCGACTCAGTCGCAACAGATGGTGAAGGTTGTGTAGATTGCGACGCCACACTCTGACCAGTCAGAGAAGTCTGGAGGATGCGGCTTTCGCCACTGCGCAGACTGATAGCCACCTTGCCATTGCTGACGGAGGCAGGGGTGATGTCGCCTGTCATGGGGTTAAACCACGTGGCACTTTCAAAAGGCACAGCCAGATTGACATCTGCCTCTATGTCGTGAGGGGTGAGGTTGGCCATGAAATAGTGGTAGGCTTCAGTGTTGGCGGGAGAACCGCCAGCCACCGTCTTGCGACGGATGGCGCGCAGTCCTAATTCCGTGCGCATGGGTTCGGCTTTGGCGAAACGAGCCATCAGAGCGGGTACTTCTCCTTGTATCACGAAAGGCTGCAGACGGTCAATCTGTGTCTTCAGCGACGCGTCGATGGTGGTGTTGCTGGGGATGATGAGTGCACGATAGCGCGTACCGCCTTCCGTCACGAGCATACCATTATCTATTTGGACTTTTGCCAGCTGTCGGTCGCTGATATAGTCGCAGTCATAACCTAAACTGTCGATGGTCAGAATGCTGCGGATAAACTGAGGTGCCTTTTCGTCCATCGTATGAATATCGAACTGCATCAGCAGGTCTTCGCCGCCGCGACGGTTTGTGCTGGCATCTTTGGCATCGTCATTGCGAGGGCCACGCTGGTGCCACATGTCACGAACGGGCAGATAGACGAGGTAGTCGTTGTCGGGCAGTCCCAGCTGCAGGAAACTCTGACACCTTTCTATGTATTGCATGAGGAAGGGGGCGTCGCGCCAGATGGAGTTTGTAGGACTCATGTCGATGGAGGCATAGAACTTCCAACCGGGCCAGGGGTCGTCCTTGGGGGTATAGCAGGAACCATGGAAGAAGACATGATTGACGCCACATGTAAACATCAGGTCGAGGTCGGGCTTCATCTGTGACAGCGAGGTGCGGAAATGTTCCGTGAGCCACGTGAAGGTCTCGCTGCTGGTAAACGGTTTCCCCATGACATGAGCGGCTGAAGATGCATATTTCAGCATCGATACGTCGCTGAAGTTCTTGCGTGTCATGCCAGGATCGGTGCGCAGGCCCTTGATGCCGAACTCAGAGAGTCCGAAGCCTTCAATCTCAGGAATATCCACAGCAGCGTAGAGGTCGAGCAGGTTGGCTGGTGAACCATGCGCCTGGTTGCGAACCTTGACACCATGTTTATGAGCCCACGCCACCCATTGTTGGGTGAAATTCTCGAGCAGCAGGTCGCTCAGTGTCTCTCGATAGTCAGCGAGCACCTGATTGCCATCATCTACTGTGCCCAGCAGTTCTGGAAGTTTTGTCCGGAGGTCGTAGCCGCGACGCTTTTGGAATTCATCGAACAACGTGGGTGTCCAGTTGGCTTTATACACCTCATAACTGTCGTTGAAGAACGTGTGAGGGTAGGGTACCCCCGATTCCGCAAAAGCTCTCTCGAAACGGTCGAGATAATGACGGATGGCCTTGCGGTCGAAATGGTCCACCACCCAGCCTTCACCGCCAGGAGCAGCACGCTTGACCTTTTGTTTGGTGCGGCCGATTTCGACAGTGTAAGTGGGAGAGCCGCTTACCACTGTATCTTTAAATATGGCCTTGCAGGCGGCTTGTTCCAATGAAATCTGCGGTCCACCGAACGGCCAACCTGTGCCACAATTCATATCCACCTCGATGCCAAGAGGCTTGGCAATGTCTTCTACCGTTTTCAGTGCCTGCATCCATTGGGGCGACAGGAAAGGGATGTTGTTTTTGTCGTTGCCCTGAACACCATACAGCGGGGTGATCTCTACCGCACCAATGCCCACACGGGCATATTCGCTGAGGTTCCATTGCAGATTAGCTTTGTCAACAGCCGAACCGAGCCACCACCAGCGGGTGCCGGGCTTGGCCTCAGGCAGTGGGGTAGGCCATTGCTGCGCCACTGCGTGGCTAAATATAAAAGATAAAATAAAAAATAAATATATCGTACTACTCTTTTTCTTGATCATTTTTTCTTGTTGTTTTGATGGTCTTTACTATGATTCGTATAATCTCATCCAAGTCTTTCTTCATAGATTTGTACATATTATCTTCTATATATGATGTTCTTTGGAGTAACATCAACCAATATGATGTTTCGCTAGCCTCTTTTAAGGAGATACTAAGTTTACTGATAAAATCGGCCTTACTTTGTGCATATATCGCTTCGTATGTGTTGGCACCTATACTTGTACCACACCTCAATATTTGTTTTGAAATAACATACTCTTTTTTGTTGTCAATAAGATATTTATAAATATTGACTATCCGAACGGCAAAAGCGAGCGTTTTTTCAGACAATATATTGTTTTCTACCATTTTATCTTTTATCTTTTATTTAGGGCGAAGCCCGCACAAAGCTTGTAATATTCGGTTAAGCCTAACAAGTAACAGCCTGTGCCATAGTCTTCAAAGTCGGGCATACTATTGAAAGTAACGGGTTGACCTGCTGAAGGGTCTTTGCCTGTGCCCTGGTTCCAACCAAGGAAACCATCGCTGTGCAGACACGACTTCAGGGCGCCCCATGCCTTGTCGCAGGCAGGACGATAGTGCTTGTCCTTCAGGATACCCTGTTGGATGCCCCATGCCATGCCATAGAGGAAGAGGGCTGTTCCTGTCATCTCTGGGGTGGGGTAGTCGACATCCGAAACCAGACTGGCATGCCAGAATCCGTCGGCATGCTGGCACTTCAACAAGCCTTCGCTCATCAGGATGAAGTCCTTCTTCAAGGCTTTGTATTCCTTGCTCTTGGGCGAGAGGTCGTTCATGCAACGCACCAGGGCGGCATAGACCCATCCGTTGCCACGACTCCAATAGCAGTTGTTGCCATCCTTCTCCTTATAGGGAGGCACATAGTCCTTGTCGCGCCACCAGAGTCCTTCCTTCATATTGAAGCAACCACCTCCGAGGGTGTTGCGCGTCCAGTTGTAGCTCTTCATGGCGTAGTCGAGATACTTCTTGTCTTTCGTGATGGCATACATCTTGGTATAGACAGGCATGGCCATCTGGATGGCATCAATCCACGTCCAGTAGTCGATGCGGTTGGTACCTATCTGATAGTCCAGGTTCTGACGGGTCAGGTCCAGTGAACCCTCGCCCGTGAGCTGATGGTATTCGATGTAGGTCTGTTCGCAACACTGGTTGTCTGCATTCGTAGCCTGAACACCCCCACGAGCCATCCACTGATGATGGTCAACCCAGCGCTTGGTATAGTCGAGGTAGCGCTTGTCAGGGTCGATGCCATAAAGTGCCATCAATCCTTCGTAATAGACGGCACGCGTCCAGAGGTTGCTCTCGCGCATTCGCTTGACAAAGGTGGGAACGGTGGGGTCGCTATACTTTGCCATGAAGTAGTCGTTGGTCTTTTGGGCAGTCTGCAGGACTTCCTGTTGGGCTTGGGCTGCAGAAATTGTTTCTAATCTTGTGATGACATCCTTGAAGGTGCCGGGCTTGGTCTTGAGGGTAATCTTCGAGGGTGTCTGACCTGCACGCAGGATAACCATCGCACTGCCTTGCCACAATCGACGATGGTTGGTGGTGTTGAGTTCGTCGCTGGTGATGTCGCCATTGGTGACAGCCACAATCTTGGCATCGCCCTCCACTTCGAACGTCAGTTCGTCGTTGCAGGTCCTGACGCGTCTGCCCTTGCTATCGACAGCAGTCAGTCTGATATGTTGCAAGTCTAAGCCATCAGCCTTCCAATGGGAATTGTCCGGCTCTGCAATGATACGCACGGGTTTGCCACTGGTTTCTAAAGCATGACGAGCCACCATCTTATTATTCATATAGCCTACAGCCTCCAGTTTTCCTTTCTGATAGGCAATGTTTTCCCAAGAAATCTGGTTGCGATGCTGGGCGTCCTTCGGATTCGTCTTGCGACCGATTCGTTTGCCATTGAGCAATAATTCCACCTCGTCGCAATTGGTGAAGGTAAACAGGTTCACTTTGCTGCCATCCTTACGGTTCCAGAGCTCGGATAGTTGTTGGTTGCCCGTTTGTACNNTAGTCGATAGCCCCCCAGTAAGCGAGTCCAATGACTTTGTCGAGGTTCATCTCGAAGAAGTTGGGACCCATATTGCTGATGCTTGCCTCACTCTGGTAGAACGTCATCCAAGGGAAACGTCGTCCATCGCCAGGGAAATACATATACCTATAATTATAGGCCTGTATGTCTGTCTGCATGGCAAGGTCGCAAGGCAACGAGTCCGTTTCCCAGTTGCGATAGCGAGGATGCATGGCCACCGTAACCAGACGGGTGGAGTCGTAACGTTGCAAAGCCGTTTTCATCATCTTGTAGCACGTCACGCCAAAGTCGTTGAAGGGCTGGTCGGCATTCTGTTGCAGTTCGTTGCCCAGACTCCAAAGTACAACAGAGGGCGAATTACGATCGCGCTTTACCCATTCTGTTACGTCCTGTATCCAATGGTTCATAAAAGGTACGCGACCTCCAGTATGCTGTTGCGTCCACTTGTCGTAGAGTTCGTCGACAACCAGTATGCCATATTGGTCACAAAGCCGGATGAAGTCGCGACTATAAGGATTGTGCGACGTACGGATGTGGTTCAGTCCGAATTGCTTCATCAGTTGGATGCGTTTCTCGATGGCACGCGGATAGGCTGCAGCTCCCAAAGCCCCCAAGGTGTGGTGGTTGGCATAACCCTTCAACAATACCTTCTTGCCATTCAACTTGAATCCAAATTCAGGACCTATCTCAATGGTACGAATGCCAAACTGCTCACTCACCTCGTCAGCCACGCTTCCATCCTCACGCATCAAAGTGACGACTGCTGTGTAAAGGTTGGGATGCTCTGTATCCCAGAGTTGTGGATTTGGAATCTCCACCTCAGAGAGTTTGGCCTCCATGGTACGAGCAGGAGAGATGCGTTTGCAACTATTCTCTCCTTGGTAAATCAGTTGCCCTTGTGGGTCGTAGATTTTCAATCCTATGCGAGCTGTGCGAGACTTGGTGCGATTGGTCAGTTCTGCGGATACGTTGACGAAGCGGTTGTCACGCGTTGTGATATACAATGGATGGCGCTCGAAATAGAGGTCGGCCGAAGTCTTGATGAGGTTGACGTTGCGATACAGTCCTCCACCTGTGTACCAGCGGGAGTTCTTCTCATTCATGGTGGACGCCTTGACTATCAGCACGTTATCACCCTCCTTCAACTGATTCGTGATGTCAATCTGAAAGCCCACATAGCCATAGTCCGTACCCCCCATGCGCTTGCCATTCAGAAAGACATCGCCCACGAGCATGATGCCTTCGAAATCCAGCAGAACCCGTTTCTCTCTCCCCTCATCCTTCTTCCATCTTAACTCTTTCCTGTACCACCCGGTGCCCATCTCCTTAAAACCTCTGGCAGACAAGCGACTCTTGATGTTGGCAGCAGCATCCGAATGGTCTGCACGCTCGTCAGCGGAAGGAGCCACCCAAGGCTGTTCTATCTGGAAATCGTGAGGGATATCCACTTGGTGGCTATGGGTAAACAGCGAATCGTAGCTGAATTCCCATCCGTAGTTCAGCGAAATGGTATCTTTCGGACCTGCCCAAATACCGTTTGTTGCTATCAATACGGCAATTATCAGTTGTATTCTTTTGATGTTCATTAGTTCAAAATTTCGTTTGTTGAGTGCAAAGGTAGTAAAAAGCCCATTAAAATCGTTCAAATCGTTCCGAAATCTGTAAAATTGTATGATTTTTATAGAATCTGAACATTTCAGAGGGATTTTTGGCAATGAAAACCAATTATGCCATGAGCCGTTAAATTTTTAAAATAGGCGAGGACGCATTCGGTGCGTCTTCGTCTTTTTATATAAAAATAAGCTACACATTATTATATATATGGAGAACAAGAAATACTATTTTGCTGTCGACCTGGGTGCTACCAGTGGACGAACCATTCTGGGCACATTGGCGGATGGCAAACTGGAACAAGAGGAACTGACCCGCTTTCCCAATAACCTGATAGAGACGGGTGGCCACTTCTATTGGGACATCTATGCCCTCTATCTGGAGATGATTAAGGGTCTGCAGATTGTGGGCAAACGAGGCATCGACCTCTCCTCTATCGGTATTGATACGTGGGGCGTCGACTTTGTGTTCATTGGCGACGACGATGCCATTCTACGCAACCCCATGGCCTATCGCGACCCTCACACCTTTGGGGCGATGGAAGAATACCTGAGCCATGTTGTTCCGCAACGTGAGGTTTATGATATCACGGGTATCCAGTTTATGAACTTCAATTCGCTGTTTCAATTGTATGCCATGCGCAAGGCAAATAATAGTGCGATGCAGCATTGTAAGAAGGTGCTCTTTATGCCCGATGCCTTGAGTTGGATGCTTACGGGCGAGGCTGTCTGCGAATATACCATTGCTTCCACCTCGCAGATGCTCGACCCACGCACGGGCGACCTCTCCGAGAAGCTTATCGAGAGTGTGGGTATGAAGCGCAGTCAGTTTGGACGCATGGTACAGCCTGGCACCCAGATTGGTGTATTGACAGAGGAAGTGCAGAAAATGACGGGCTTAGGTGCTGTTCCTGTCATTGCTGTTGCTGGACACGATACGGGATCTGCTGTTGCTGCCGTTCCTGCTAAGGACGAGCATTTTGCTTATCTCTCCAGTGGTACGTGGAGTCTGATGGGTATTGAGACGAAAGAGGCTATCATCAATGAGCGTAGCTACGAGCTGAACTTTACCAACGAGGGTGGCATTGAGGGAACTACCCGCTTCCTGAAAAATATTTGCGGCATGTGGCTCTATGAGCGTTGTCGTAAGGAGTGGGCTACTAGAGGTGAGTGGTTAGAGGTGAGAGGTGAGAATTCAGAGGTGAGAGGTGAGAGAATAGAGGTGAGTAAGCTGTCGCATCCTGAGTTGCAAGGTTCAGCCATGCAGGTGGAGGCTTTCCGAAGTATCATCAATCCAGACGATAAGGCTTTTGCCAATCCTCCCTCGATGATTGAGGCTATCCAGCAGTATTGTCGTGAAACGAAACAGGCCGTTCCTGAAACGCCTGCAGAGATTTGTCGCTGTATCTTCGATTCGCTGGCTTTGAGATATAGGCAGGTGTTTGGATGGTTGAAGGAATTTAACTCGACGGCGGAACCGTCGAGCACCGGACAAGGTTCGAGCACCGGACAGGGTTCGAGCACCGGACAGAGTGATATCAAGGTGCTGCATGTTATTGGTGGTGGTTCGCTGAATAAGTATCTTACTCAGTTCACTGCTGATGCTTGTGGCGTTGAGGTGCTGGCTGGTCCTCAGGAGTGTACGGCCATTGGTAACATGATGTTGCAGGCCAAGGCTTCTGGTGACGTCAGCGACATCTGGGCGATGCGCCAAATCATTGCCAATAGCGTTGAAATGGTGCCTTATCATCCTGCTGGCGACAAGGCCGCATGGGACAAGGCTTACGAGAAGTACCTACACATTTTGGAAATGACAAATTATTCCAATTAATAAATAGTAAACAGTCAAATAGTAAATAAATAAAGTTATGGCAAAACCATTAGTAGAAACCAAAGCAAAGGTGGGCGTGTTCAGCATAGCGCTGCAG
>LXOW01018469.1_pt1 | contig 16112 bp, 11 predicted proteins | sample 1368591 | NCBI WGS metagenome assembly LXOW01 (sample SAMN04884650, study PRJNA319009) | bovine gut metagenome | isolation source: Cow rumen | host: Bos taurus | place: Italy: Legnaro (PD) | collected 2014-07-09 | reverse complement strand
TTCCAAAACTCTGCAAATCAAAAAGAAATATCTAAAATTATTGTCTTTTTCTCCGACGGCTCATTTCAGGAAATCGCTGCATAGTCTGCGAATTTTTTACTAACTTCGCTCTCTCAAACCTGAAAGAGATGACAACGGCTTCCATCTGCACCATCGGCGACGAAATCCTCATCGGCCAGATCGTCGACACCAACTCCTCCCACCTCGCCCGCGCCCTGGGCGAAATCGGAATCCGCACGGACCGGATGGTCAGCATCGCCGACCGGGAAGAAGACATCCTCACGACCCTGGAAGCTGAGCTGCGCACACACGACATCGTCCTGACCACAGGCGGCCTCGGACCGACGAAAGACGATATTACCAAGCCGGCCCTTGCAAAGCTCTCCAAGAGCCCGGAAATGGTTAAAAACGAGGAGCAGGAAGCCATCGTCCGTCGCATTCTGCACTCCCGCGGCCTGGACGTGCTGGAAAGCAACCTGATGCAGGCGATGGTTCCCTCCCGGTGCGAAGTGATCCCCAACCGTTTCGGCACCGCGCCGATTATGCTTTTCCGCTTCCCGGTAGCCCGATTCGGCCACGCGGCCACGCTCTACGCCATGCCCGGTGTCCCCCACGAAACGCTGGGGATGCTGCCGGAGGTCATTGCCGACATCCGCGCACACAACGCGTTGGAGCCCATTACGCACCGGAACCTGATGGTCTACGGACTCGCCGAATCCGCCCTGGCGCAACTCATCGCCCCCTGGGAAGATGCGCTGCCCGCCGATATGCATCTCGCCTACCTGCCCAACACGCTGACCGGCATCAAACTCCGGCTCTCGGTTTACGGTGGCGATGAAAAATCCGCGGAAAGCCGTTTTTCAGCCCAAATCAAGGCCCTGAAGGAAATTCTGGGGTCTCGCATCTACTCGGAGCAGGAAGACCGCCTGGAGGCCGTTATCGGACGCCTGCTGCGCGACCGGGGCGAAACCCTGAGCGCGGCTGAATCCTGCACCGGCGGCGAAATCGCCCATCTCATCACGACCATTCCCGGATCTTCGGATTATTTCCTGGGGTCCGTCACCTCCTACGCCGTCTCCGTCAAGGAAAAAGTACTGGGCGTCCCCGCCGAAACGATTCGCGGAAAAGGGGTAGTCAGCGCCGAAGTCGCCGAAGCGATGGCCCGTGGCGCAAGGCAAGTGACAGGCAGCACCTGGGCCGTCGCCACCACCGGACTTGCCGGCCAGGAAGGAGACGGAATCAACGAGGGCGGAACCGTCTGGATTGCGGTCGCCGGCCCCGGCGGAACGGTCAGCGAAAAGCGCATTTACCACAACGACCGGGAGCGCAACATCGAGCGTTTTTCCGCTTCTGCATTAGACCTCCTGCGGCGTTGCATCCTCGGCGAAATCCACGGCTGATTCCTCAAAATTCACATCCGAACATCCCAAGCCAATTCCAGGCAGTTGTTTCTGTAAATAACATTTACCTGAAACGGATTCTAAATCAAAACGTAATTGTCTAATTTATAAAAAGAATAACAAATTTGTTAATATGCTTAACATTTTTGTTACCCACATTTTACACTTGTAAATTTGACAGGCTGAATCCCTCAACATACGAAGATATCTACAGGGGAAATTCATCCCTTATATTACAAATATCTCCACTTGAATTCAATCTACTACGGAATCCTATCTTAGCCTATTTTTTTTAAGATTCTGCTCTCGAATCATATACTTACGCTGGCGCAAAACAAAAGGCAGCGGGGCTTACAGCGTCAGGCTTCCCCACTCGTCGGTCTTGGCATCCAGGTCCCGTTTACACTCAAGATACTCCCGTGTAAGTTCGATGATGTCATCCTCCGGACCGGGTGCAGAAAGCACCGTTTCGATCTCCTTCATCCGCGCTTCCAACTTCTCGATTTCACACTCCAGATAAGAGATCCGGTTGCGGGTTTTCCGGTCGGGTTTCGGGGCTTGCGGTGCCGCTGCCTTCACCGGTTTCACCGGCTTTTCGCTCTTCACCGGCGCAGCGCTGCGCTCCAGTTCGCGCAAGGATTCAAGCCGGCGTTTTTCGAGGTATTCCTGTACGGTTCCCAGGAATTCCCTTACGCGCCCGTCGCGGAATTCATACAGTTTATCCACCAGTCCGTCCAGGAAATCCCGGTCGTGCGACACAATGATCAACGTACCGTCATAACTCTTGAGCGCCTGCTTGAGGATATCCTTGGACTTGATATCCATATGGTTCGTCGGTTCGTCCAGGGCCAGCAGATTATGGTTCTGCAACATCAGTTTGGCCATCCCCAGACGCGCCCGCTCCCCTCCGCTGAGTACGCTGACGCGCTTGTCGATATCCTCTCCGCGGAACAGGAACTGCGCCAGGATATCGCGCAACTTCGTACGGACATCCCCTACGGCGATGCGGTCCAGCGTCCCGAATACGGTTTCCTTTTTGTCCAGCACATCCTCCTGGTTCTGGGCAAAATAGCCCAAATCCACGTTGTAACCGTGAAATACCTCCCCGGCAAGCGGCGTCAACTCCCCCGTGATGACCCGCATCAGCGTGGTCTTTCCCTCGCCGTTGCGGCCGATGAAAGCCACTTTCTCGCCGCGGCGGATTTCCACGTCAGCCCCCGTAAAAACGGTCTTCTGCGGATATCCGGCACTCAAGCCCGTCGCCTTGAACACGACATCCCCGCAGCGGGGTGCGGGCGGAAACTTGACCGTAAGGGTCACATTGTCCGTCTCGTCCACCTGCACTCGCTCCAACTTCTCCAGCGCCTTGATCCGGCTCTGCACCTGGTTGCTCTTGGTGGGTTTGTAGCGGAAGGCCTGGATGAACTCCTCGGTCTTCTCGATCATCCGCTGCTGGTTCTCGTAAGCCGCCACCTGCTGCTTCATCCGCTCGGCGCGAAGTTCGACATAGCGGGAATACGGCACCTTATAATCGTGAATATGGCCCAGCAGGATTTCCACCGTGCGGTTGGTCACGTTGTCAAGGAACTTGCGGTCGTGCGAGACCAACAGCAACGCCCCACGACGGCTTTTCAGATAGCCTTCCAGCCACTCGATCGACTCGATGTCAAGGTGATTGGTCGGCTCGTCCAGCATCAGCAGGTCGGGGTCGCGAAGCAGGATCTTCGCCAGTTCGATGCGCATGTTCCAGCCCTGCGAGAGCGTTTCCGTGGCCCTGGAGAACTCCGATTCCTTGAACCCGAGCCCGAGCAGGGTCTTGCGCGCCTGTACCTCCGGCGGTTCCCCGTGGGAAACGGCAAGCCGGTCATTCAGTTCGGTCAGGCGCTCGATCAGTTCAAGGTATGCCTCCGACTCATAATCCGTACGTTCGGAAAGTTCCTGCGTCACGTCGGCGATGCGCTTTTCCAGGTCGGCCGTCTCGGAAAAGACGGTCATCGTCTCTTCCAGCACGCTGCGGCCCCGGTGATGCTCCATAATCTGGGGCAGGTACCCGACGGTCACCCCGGAGGGCTTGTCAATCTGTCCGGAAGTAGGGCTCTGCAGGCCGCAAAGCAATTTCATCAGCGTCGATTTACCGGCGCCGTTCTTCCCCACCAGCCCGATCTTGTCTTTCTCGCTGATATGGAACGAAATATCGTCCAACAGCGTAAAGCCGCCGTAGGCAACGGTCAGGGAATCAATCGATATCATGCCAGTTGCGAAAGCGACGCTTCAAGTGCGGCGATACGGGCCAGCGCGTCGGCTTCCTTCTTGCGCTCCCCTTCGACCACCGCCGCCGGAGCCCCGGAGACGAACTTCTCATTGGAGAGTTTTGCGCGCACGCCCGCAAGGAATTTGCGCTGATGCTCGAGGTCCGCTTCCAGTTTCTTGCGCTCCTCGCCTGCATCCACCAGACCTTCGAGTTTCACCGAAGCCTTGACGGTGCCGACGATGAACGATACGGCGGGCCCTTCGGGCGCAGCGAATTCTACGCTGGAAAGGTTCGCGGCCTTCATCAGCACGGGCAGCAGTTCTTCGCGGAACGCGCCCTCGATGTTCAGCGCCAGTTCTTCCTTCGGCGACAGGCCCTTCTGCGCACGCACGCCGCGGACGTTCACGACAATGGCGCGGAGGTCGTCGAACGCCGAAAGGAAGGCTTCATCGACGGGACCGGCCGCCGGCGTACGCTCGAACATAATGGATTGCCCCTCGCGCCGCTCTTCCATCCCCTGCCAGAGTTCTTCGGTGATGAAGGGCATCACAGGATGGATGAGTTTCAGCAGTTTGGAGAAGAAATCGACGGTCGCATCGAAGGTCGCACGGTCCATGGCGGCGCCATAGCCGGGCTTCACCAGTTCGAGGTACCAGGAGCAGAAATCGTCCCAGAAGAGTTTATATATGGTCATCAACGCATCGGAGATGCGGAATTTCGCATAATGGTCGGCGACGATGCCGATGTTGCGGCTGAGCAGGTTGTCGAACCATTTGACCGCCGCGCGGGAGACTTCGCTCTGCGTTGCCTTTTCATCGACGTTCCAGCCGCTGACCAGGCGCCAGGCGTTCCAGATCTTGCCGCAGAAGTTGCGTCCCTGCTCGATCTGCGTTTCATCGTAGAGGATGTCGTTGCCGGCGGAGGAGCAGAGCAGCATGCCGATGCGGACGGCATCGGCGCCGTATTTTTCAATCAGGTCCAGCGGGTTCGGGCTGTTGCCGAGCGTCTTGCTCATCTTGCGGCCGATCTTGTCGCGGACGATGCCGGTGAAATAGACATTGCGGAACGGCACGTCGTGCATGAACTCGTCGCCCGCCATGATCATACGCGCCACCCAGAAGAAGATGATGTCCGGGCCGGTCACGAGGTCGCTCGTCGGATAATAATAGGACAGGTCGGCGTTCGCCTTGTGCTCCGGATGGCCGGGCAGTTCGGGATCGAACACGGAGATCGGCCAGAGCCAGCTGGAGAACCAGGTGTCCAGCACGTCCTCGTCCTGCTTGAGGTCGGCGGCCGTCAGGGCCGGATTGATCTTCTGCGCCTCGGCAAGCGCTTCTTCGGCGGTCTCGGCCACGACGACCTGACCGTCGGGAAGGTACCACGCGGGAATGCGCTGTCCCCACCACAACTGACGGGAAATGCACCAGTCGCGCACATTCTCCATCCAATGCCGATATACATTGCGGTATTTGTCCGGAATGAAATGAATGCGGCCCGACTCCACCGCATCCAGCGCGCGGGCGGCCAGGTCGTCCATTTTGAGGAACCACTGCGCCGAGAGTTTCGGCTCGATGACCGCATCCGTACGCTCGGAATACCCTACCGGCGAGGTATATTCTTCCACTTTCAGCAGGTTGCCGGACTCCTCGAGCATTTTCGCGATTTTCTTGCGCGCGACGAAGCGGTCCTCGCCCACGAGGATCTGCGCATCGGCGTTCAGGCAGCCGTGGTCGTCGATGATGTCCATAATCGGCAGGTTGTGCCGCAGACCGATTTCGTAGTCGTGGGCATCGTGCGCCGGGGTGACCTTAAGGCAGCCGGTTCCGAAGTCCATCTCCACGTAATCGTCTTCGATGACGGGGATTTCGCGGTTGATGAGCGGAATCAGCACCTTCTTGCCGCGCAGCCAGTGGTGGCGCTCGTCGGCGGGATTCACGCAAATGGCGGCATCGGCCATAATGGTCTCGGGACGCGTGGTGGCAATCACCAGATACTGGTCGGTAGGATTGCCCTTGCCGTCGGAGACATAGTATTTAAGGTGATAGAAGTGGCTTTGGGTATCGCGGTGGATCACTTCGTCGTCACTGATGGCGGTGAGTGCCACCGGGTCCCAGTTGACCATCCGCACGCCGCGGTAGATCCAGCCCTTCTTGTAGAAATGGCAGAAGGTGGCGATGACGGCCTTCGAGAGTTCCGGTTCCATCGTGAAGCGGGTACGGTCCCAGTCGCAGGAGGCGCCCAGTTTGCGCAACTGCTCGAGGATGATGCCGCCGTGTTCTTCCTTCCAGGCCCAGGCGTGTTTCAGGAATTCCTCACGGGTGAGGTCTTCCTTCTTGATGCCCTGCGCGGCCAGGCGCGCCACCACCTTGTTTTCGGTGGCGATGCTGGCGTGGTCCGTTCCCGGCACCCAGCAGGCGTTCTTGCCGTCCATCCGCGCCTTGCGGATGAGCACGTCGTTCAGCGTGTTGTTGAGCACGTGGCCCATATGCAGGATGCCCGTCACGTTGGGCGGCGGAATGACGATGGTATAAGGTTCCCGCTGATCGGGTTCTGAATGAAAACACTTATTTTTCAGCCAATAGGCATACCATTTCGCTTCCACCTCGGAAGGATTGTATTTGCTCTTCTGTTCCATATCTTGCAAAGATACGAAATCCTTTGGAATATCGTTTCTTTTAGCGAACTTTGTCCACAGTATAAAACCTTGACAAATGAAAAATCTTACTATCCTTCTGGCGGGCACCCTTCTGGCCCTTACGGCAACGGCCTGCCGTCAACAAGCCCCGCAGCAAGACGGGATGAGCGTACACCAGGCCTTGGCCGAACGCCACTCCGTGCGCAGTTATTCCGACCAGCCTGTCAGCGAAACGACCGTCCTGGACATTCTCTGGGCGGCAAACGGCATCAACCGCGAAGACGGACGCCGTACGGCGCCTTCTGCCATCAACGCCCAGGATATCCTGCTTTATGTCTGTAACGCCGAAGGCGCGTTCAAGTACGACCCCCAGGGTAGGAAATTGGTGAAAGTAAGTACCTACGACCTTCGTCCGGACATCAAGGCGCACAACCGCTTCATCGAGGTCACCCCGCTTGTCATCCTTCTCGTCACCGATCAGGAGAAATTCGGCGAGCCCCGTCCCGACAACCACTTCATGAATATGGGCTACATCGATGCCGGCATCGTTTCCGAAAACATTTCGCTCTACTGCACGGCCATCGGCCTGGGAACGGTCTGCTGCGCTCCGAAGATGCCGGTGGAAAAAGTACAGCAAACCCTCGGACTGGGCAGCCGCCAGATTCCGATCCTGTACCATCCCATCGGGTATGCCGCCGAACAGGGCCTCTGATCAGGCCGTTTTGAAGAAAATGTCGCGGCTTTGTTGAAAAAAAGCAAAACAACCCGTATCTTCGCGTACTATGGAAAATAAAGAGAACAAACAGATCAATATCGAGTTGAAGCCCGATGTAGCGAAGGGCACCTACTCGAACCTGGCCATCATCAGTCACTCCCACAGCGAATTCATCCTGGATTTTGCGACGGCGCTCCCCGGCCTTCCCAAACCGGAAGTCGGCAGCCGCATCCTGATGACCCCGGAGCATTGCAAACGGCTCCTGAATGCGCTGGCGGAGAATATCAGCAAATACGAAGCCCAGTTCGGCCCTATCGTCATCGACGCTCCCCGTGCTACCTTTAACCTTGCAGACCTCAATCCTAATGGACCAAAGTCTTGACAAGATCAAGGCCATTGCCCTGGACATCGACGGGGTGATGACCGACGGCAGCGTCATTCCGCTCGCCGACGGAGACCTTTTGCGCGTTCTGGATGCGAAGGATGCCCTGGCGGTCCGCGTTGCGGGTACCAAGGGCTATATCCTCGCCATAATGTCCGGCGGTGACACGCAGGCGCTGCGTAAGCGGATGGAAGATATGGACATCCGCCCGGAGAACATCTTCCTGGGCTGCCGCGGCAAACTCGCCATTTTCGAGCGGTTCTGCGCGCAGAACGGCCTGTCGCCGGAAGAAGTAATGTACATCGGCGATGACCTTCCGGACGTTCCGGTGCTTCGTGCGGCCGGTCTGGGCATTGCGCCCGCCGATGCGGCACAGGATGCCAAGGAAGCCGCGGACCGCATTTCCCCCTGTGCCGGCGGACAGCGCTGCGTGCGGACGGAAATCGAGCGCCTTATGCGCTACCAGGGCAAGTGGGAATTCGATTATGCCCAAACCTATTGATTTGCCCTGGCGGCTGATTCTCGGCAGCAATTCCCCGCGCAGGCGTGAACTGCTTGCGGCGATGGGATTCGAATTTACCGTCGATACCGGCAACAATTTCGTCGAAAGCATCCCCGAAGGTACGGCGCCGCGCGAAGTTCCGGTGCAGATGGCCTGCGGCAAGTCGCACGGATTCCACCGTCCGCTGCTCGCGGATGAACTGCTCATCACCGCCGATACGGTCGTCATCCTGCCCGGCGGGGACGGCGTGATTTTCGGCAAGCCGAAGGACCGGGAGGACGCGGTCCGGATGCTCCGGGAACTCTCCGGGCGTTCGCACGAAGTCATTACTGCCGTGTATATCAGGACCGCTGAATTCGAGCAATGCTTTACAGACAGCACCCTCGTACATTTCGCCCCGATGAGCGAAGAAGAAATCGCCTGGTATGTTGACAGTTGCCGTCCCTTCGACAAAGCCGGGGCCTATGGCATCCAGGAGTGGATCGGACACATCGCCATCTCCGGCATCGACGGCTCCTACAACAACGTCGTCGGCTTCCCCACCCAAAAACTCTGGCAGGCGCTCAACGCGATTCCCCTTTGAAAAAGCACACTACATCCCTTCTTTTTATCGTGATGAGTGTAGCCGTGGTTTGCGCGGCGCTTTTTGGGGTACCCCGAGTACAGATCAACACGGACATGACCCGCTACCTGCCGGACAGTTATCAGTTGAAACAGGGATTGAACGTACTGGAAGCGCAACTTTCGGATATCGGACCGATTTTCGCGGACGGAAACGAGCTGATGCCCACCGGACTGCCCCGAACCCTGGCCATCGGCGTAGGGTTGCTCTTCGCCGTGCTTCTGGTGATGTGTTCGTCGGTGATGGAAGTCCTGCTCTTCCTTATTACTACCGTTTTTGCAGTTATCCTGAACGTTGGGAGCAACGCGCTGCTGCCCAGCGTTTCGATGATGACAAACACCCTTTCCTCGGTCCTGCAGATGGTGCTTTCGATGGATTACTGCATCATCCTGATGAACCGCTTCCGGGAAGAGAAGGCCGGCGGAAAGCCCAAGGCGGAAGCAATGCAAAGCGCCCTGCGGGCATCCGCGTCCTCCATTTTGAGCAGTGCCTCAACGACCATCGTCAGTCTCCTGATGCTCTGCTTCATCCGGCTGAAAATCGGAGCGGACCTGGGCATCGTGCTGGCCAAAGGAGTCACGCTGTCGCTCCTATGCACATTTACCGTGCTTCCGGCGCTCATTCTCTGGGGAGACCGGGCGGTGGAAGCCACCCGAAAGCCGGTTCCGCGTTTTCCGGCCGCCGCAATGGCCCGCTTCGAAGTCAGACTGCGCTATCCCCTGACGCTTGTTTTCCTGCTGATTTTCATCGGCTTTGCCATCCTGAAGAGCCAGACAACCATCAGTTATTCCCCCAGTTGGAAAAACAGTGCCAACGAAAATGCAAGTGACAACGCACTGTTGCTGCTCTATCCTACGGGCGAGTCCCCTGCGATTCCCGCGCTACTGGAGCGCATCAGCGCCGATACCTGCGTCCTCCAGACCGTAAGTTACCCCTCGCTGATGCAGGTTCCCCGCACGACGCGGGAACTGATGGCGCTTTCCGCGGGAACGGCTCTCCCCTTCCCGCCGGAATTGCTGGACCTGGTCTACTACGCACACGCGCACCCTGAGCGGACGGAAAAATTCAGTTTCAAGCAGTTACAGGACGGCCTTCAGGCGCTTTCCGCACAAGGACTCGTTCCCGCCGGAATGCCCCTGCCTACGCTTGGCCCGAAGCAATCGCCGGCAGCCCTGCCGATAGCGGAATTTCCCCCGGAGGAAACGGCGATAGAAGCGGAGCCGGAACTGACGGTGCTTCGCGAACCGGAGCCTTCGGCGCCTCCGGTAGCGGAACCTGCCGACAGCCTTTGCGCGCCGCGCGATACGCTTCCGCCATCGCGCTTTACCTACGCGCAAATCCATACGCCACTGACAGCCGCGGAAATGGCCGCTTTGCTGGGTATGAACCCGAAGCAGGTTTCGATGGCCTACCGTTTGGCCGGGAAGCCCAAGGGAACGATGACCGCGCTGGAGCTGCTTGGCTTCGTGCGGGAGAAAATCCTTCCGGAAAAGCGCTATGCCGCTTTTATTCCGAAGGGAATGGCGGAAGAAGTGGCGCGTGCGGAAGCGGAACTGAGCGCTGTTCGGAAGCCGGATTCAACGATTATTGCGGCGGCCGAAGTTCCGCTGGATACCCTGAGGACAGCGGCGGACAGCGCCCTTATCGCTGTCATTCCGGCGTCTGAATCCGTAGTGGCGGCGGCGCCCATCGTTTTGGAAGAAGTAGCGCCGGATCCGCTGGAAGAGTTGCTGGAGATGGCCCTTTCATCGCGCCGATACAGCGCCGGTCAGGTCTGTCGCGCCCTGCGAAAGGCCGGTATCGCCGTAGAACGGGAGCAATTGGAACTGCTTTATCTGTATCTCGGGGCACGAAATTACCCCGATTCCACGCTGGCGCTCTCCGCAGAGAACCTCCTTGCGTATGTGAGCGATACCCTGCTGTGTAACCCGGCCCTGGCCCGCTTTGTTCCGGACAGTCTCAAGGAGCGCATCCCCGAGGCCCGGGACTCGCTGCTGGGCAGGATTGGGATTCTGCGTGGAGAGGAATATTCCGCCGCCGTCGTTTTGAGCCGCTACCCCATTGAATCCGAAGCGACTTTTGACTTTGTGGAACGGCTGGATGCCCTTGCGAATGATGCGCTAGATGGGCGGCATTACTGGGTGGGCGAATCCCGGATGTACAAGGAACTGAAGGACGGATTTCCGCAGGAACAGGTGCTGCTGACCGTGCTTACCATCCTCGCCATTTTCCTTATCGTTGCGCTGACGCTGCGTTCGCTGCTGATTCCCATCCCGCTGATTATGACCATCCTCTGCGGCATTTTTGTCAACATATGGGCCAGCGGGCTGGGCGGGCATACGCTCTATTACCTGTCCTACCTGATTATCCAGGGGATTCTGATGGGAGCGACCATCGACTACTCGATCCTCTTTACGCACTACTATCAGGAGGCGCGGCGGAAAATGGCCCTGGCAGAGGCGATGGAAAATGCCTACCGGGGCACCTCCCACTCCATCCTGACCTCGGGACTGATTCTTTGCATTGTCCCCGGCCTGATGCCCTACACGATGGACGATCCGATGATTGGCTCCGTCCTCAAGAGCCTTTCCATCGGCGCATTCGCCATCCTCCTGCTCATCCTGTTCCTCCTCCCCGGCGTCATCGCCGTCCTCGACCCGCTGCTTCATTCGAGGAAAGCAGCGGAAAAATAATTTTCACAATCAGGCAGATTTGCAGAAAAGTGCGGGCTCGAGGCCAGCACTTTTCGACATTATTCAGGGCAAACGCGCAAAAGTACACTGCCGGCACCACCGCCTCGCACAACCAGGCTCGGCGGCTACGGCGCGGGCGCCCCCACGGCTTTATCAAGGTATTTCTTTACCGGATTGGCATAGAGCGCGAGCATGCGGGAGCGGAGTTCCGCGATATCGTAAGTATCGTAGCCATTGAGCGCTTTCAGATGTTCCTCGAAGGCCGCTTTTTGCGCCGCATCGTAATGAGAGGCATAACGGTCATCGCCGCGCAGCAGATCTGCGGCGATGTAATTGTTCGGGAACAGGCGGTAGGTGCCGCAGATGCGCCGGTCGAGAACTGATGCCACCTCCCGGCAGAAGGCGGATGCAGAAAGCCCGCGGAAAGGCTCCAGGTCCTCAGCGTCCAAGGGCTTGCCATAGGCCATATGAATCCGGCCCTTGGGCTGTGTAATTCCGGTCAGGATGCTGTTCAGGTCCTCCCCCGGCTTCTTCACATAGGCCGCACGGGCAGAGGCATACAGTTCCAGCACCTTCAGTACGTCACAGGGCTCCCATTCATAAGAAACCGAGATCGGCGCCAGGTGCAGCGCACAAAGGGCATCCACCGGATCTGCCGCGGAACTCATCAGGAACATCTTCAGCACGGCGGGATCCGTGACATCCAGACCGTCCTTGGTCCTTCCCCCGCGCTGCGCAATCCATACGGACTCGTGCTTTTCACAAATCGTATAACGGATATAATCGGAGAGATGTTGCAGCGCCTTCCAGAGTTCCCGCGGAGAGGCCCCGCTCACCCCGGGCCGCTCGGTACGAAACATTTTGTTGGCACGGCCGATGTCCGTCACCAGTCCCGGCGACATCAGGTTGGCGCCGAAAGTAATCTCCGCCGTTTCAAACCCTTCATTCACAAAGAGATACTGCTGAATTGCCGCATCCAGCATAATATCCCGGTGATTGGAAACGAACAGATACCTCTCCTCGCGCGACAGCCCCTCCAGCCCGCTCCAACTGAATCCCGTACTGCTTTTATCCAGAATGGACTGCACCACATCCCGCATCACCTTGTGCTGGAACTCGTCGGCGGAACGAAGGGAAAGCATCAATGCACGGAATTCCTCCAGGTTCCTCCCCGGAAAGAGCCAGGAAGCCATCAGGGGAAAGCGTTCATCCGCGGTGATGCGCTGCATCGCCGCCGGGAACTCCAGGGCATTATAAGGCCGTATGTCGTCGAAACGGCTATCGGGCATTGCGCTCGTCGATGAATTTAATGGGTTTACGGGATTTCGGAGGATGATTGATGGCGGCGATCTCCGCCACGGGGCAAAGTTCCACCTGGGGCGCCACGCGGATCCGGGCGCGGAAACGGTCCTTGAGGTCCTTGACCGGGTCGAAAGGCGGCTGGAATTTCAAACCCAGGCGCACCAGCACGTCATCCGTACCGGCCTCGCTGTCCCGCACGACCACCACATAATTCTCCACGTAATCGGTATTGTCCAGCACGTCGTTGATGGCGGGCGGATAGAGCGAGGTGCCCTTGAACTTGATCATATTGTTCTTGCGGCCGAGCAGCGGCGTAATGCGCGGAGACCAGCGTCCGCAAGGGCACTGTCCGCTTACCCTTGCGGCGATATCGCCGGTACGGAAACGCAGCAGCGGCATTCCTTCCACGCCCAGCGTCGTCACCACCACTTCCCCGCTCTGTCCGTCGGGCACGGGCTTACCGTCCTCGCCGATGATTTCGAGAATCAGCAGTTCGGGGTGCAGATGCCCGCCGCAGCCGCAAGGACATTCGGAGAAGGTCGCACCCATTTCCGTCGATGAATAGGTCGCGAACAACTGCACTTCGGGCCACTTTTCGCGGATCTTGCGACCCAGCAGATTCAGGCTGAAATCCTGCGAACGGAGTCCTTCGCCGATGCCGATGATGCGGCGGACGCTGCTGGAGCGATAATCGATGCCGTGTTCCTCCGCATACTGGACCAGGCGCAGGATGAAAGAAGGAACGCACATAATGGTATCCGGGTGAAGGCGCTGGATCGTATCCCACTGCAATTCGGGGATACCGTTGCCGACGCGCACGACGCCGGCTCCGAGCGCACGAAGCCCCAGGAAATACGCGAGCCCTGCCATAAAGCGCTTGTCCAGGGTCGTCATCAGTTGCACGACATCCCCGGGCTTCACGCCGGCACAGGCAAAACTCTTCCGTTCATTGAGGGCCAGGCGCTCCAGGTCCTTTTCCGTCAGGCAGAAGGTGACGGGGTCTCCGGTGGTGCCGGAGGTCGTCACGTAATCAATCACCTTTTCCCGAGGGACACAGAGAAAATCCATGTTGTAAGCGTGCAGATCGTGCTTGTCGGTAAACGGCAGCCGCTCCAGGTCCTCCAGCGTACGGATGGAGGAAGGGTCTATCCCCTTGTCCGCGAACATCTTCCGGTAATAGGGGGAATGTCCGGCGAGAAAAGCCATCTGCCCGCGCAAAAGTTCTTCCTGAAAAGCCTTGATCTCCAGGGGAGAAGCAAATTCGATATCTTTCATAATGCGTTCAACCAATCCAAAAACTGTCCCTGCCAGAGGCGGGTTTCGGCATTCTGCTTGGCAGCGGTAGCGCCGAAGCCGTGTCCCCCGGTCTTGAATCTTATATAAGTATGCGGCACGCCGGAAGCGGTCAGCGCAGAATCCAGCAGCGCGGAATTATGCCATTCGACGACAGGGTCGTCTTCACAATTCAACAGGAACACCGGCGGGCAGCCGGCGGGAATATGCCGCTCCAGCGACAGCGAATCGCACAGCGTTTTATTCCGCGTGCCCCGGTCTCCGAGCAACGCGCGGCGGGAACGCTTATGCACATAACGCTCATCCGAGAAAGTGACCACCGGATAAATGGGCGCCACGAAATCCGGCCGCAGGTCGCCGTCCATATCGCAAAACTCAGCGGCGCTCATCACCAGATGTCCGCCGGCGGAAAAGCCCATCACTCCCAAGCGGGAAAGCCCCGGATGAGCCGCCCGCACCTCCCGCATTGCGCACTGCAGGTCCTGAAGGCTCGCGGGGAAGAGTTGATAGGGAAAATGATGGATGAAGGCAAACGCACCGGAAACGCGATATCGAAGCAGATAGGCCTCGATGCCGTTTCCGGCCAGCCACTGCGCCACATCCACGCCCTCCGTCTTGTCATCCAGCCAGAAATAACTGCCTCCGGGACAGACGATCACTGCCGTTCCCGTTNNCCGCCGCTACCGGGGAGGATTTTTCCCTTCGAGGGAGCCGTCACGGGCAGCAACGCCATCAACAAGACAAGTCCTAACAGTCGCTTCACAATACAATTTCCTGATCGGCTTCGGCGGGCACGACACCCTCCTGCAGCCAGACAAATTCCACATTGGACGGGAGCGCGGTCAAGTGGCTCGCCGTCAGGTATTTTTCTTCATCCCGCTCGTAGCAGACGACCCGCAGATGCCTGTGGGACAGTGCCAGCAGCAGGGCGAAAGCACCGTATCCGCCGTTCATCACGCGGACGGAAGTGAGGTTCTCCCACTCCGGCGATGCGCAGCGCTGCATTTCCCGCCGCAGCGTCCGCCGGCACTCGGCCATCGCCGCGGAACCCTTGTAAAGATAGCGGTATTTGACGAAAGGTGCAACAAAAGCCGGCGTTTCGCAGGTATCGCGCAGCCGTTCCATAGCCGCGGCATAGTGTTTCCGCAGTTCCGAAGCAAAGGCTTTGTCGCTTTCCGGGAAGGCGTCGGGCCGTATCCTTTCGCCGATTTCCAGCGTAAGGCTGGCCTGTCGGAGCACCGTCGCCTTTTTCGGCAGCAGTTCGTGGAAACCGTGGATATAGAGCGGCAGCACATCGACGCCCAGGGTCCGCGCCAGCGCAGAAAAACCGCGGTGAAAGCGCTGTATGCTGCCATCGGCGCTGCGGGTGCCTTCGGGGAAAACCAATACGCTGTACCCTTTTTCCACGAGCGGGCGCAGGCGTTCGATGTTCATTTCCAGCCCCTCGGAGACCGGGAAGAAATTGCCGCGGTGAATGACCGGCGCATAGAGCGGATTGCGACGCACCCAATCGTTGGTCAGCACCACGAGCCGCGGAGTCAGGCAGAGCGCCGCCAGCACATCGAAGTGCGACTGGTGGTTACAGACGACGACCGCCGGACGCGAGAAGTCCTCACCCAGCGGATTGCGCACGCGGAGCCGCGTATCGGGAATCAATTTGAAGGAAATCCGTGCGCAGCGCTGCACGAAACGGTGATAGCGCAGGTTCCACTTTTCCGTGCGCGGGAACAGGCACCAGAAGAAAGAGACGAGCGCAATCCCGAGCAGCGACAGCAGGAAATTCAGCATCATCACCAGCGTAGCGCCGATGCGCCGGAAGGTCAGGGGCACCTCACGCAATCCCCCGCCCTTTTGCGTCAGGAAACGGAACAGCAGGGGCGGCAGGTAGTAGGCCATCGCCACCACGGTCACCATACCGATCATCGTCACCAGCGAAAGCGAACGCATCGCCGGATGCCGGGCAAAAATCAGTGCGCCGATGCCGATGAACATCATCAGCGCCGACAGCACCACGCAATTCTTGTAGGAATGCAGGATCTTGCGGCCCGTCGCATATTCGTACATCAGGCCTTCGGTGATGAAAATCGTATAGTCGTCCCCCTGGCCGAAGATGAAGGTCGCCAGAATGATGTTGACGATATTGAAATACAGGCCGCTGACCTGCATGATGCCCAGAATCCAGATCCAGCCCACGGCCAAAGGCAGGAACGAAAGCAGGCTCAATTCCAGCCTGCCGAGCGAAAGCGTCAGGAACAAAAAGACGATGAGGCTACACAGGAGCCCGATTTTGTCGAAATCAGCCGACAGCAGCCCGACC
>LXOW01128019.1_pt1 | contig 16114 bp, 17 predicted proteins | sample 1368591 | NCBI WGS metagenome assembly LXOW01 (sample SAMN04884650, study PRJNA319009) | bovine gut metagenome | isolation source: Cow rumen | host: Bos taurus | place: Italy: Legnaro (PD) | collected 2014-07-09 | reverse complement strand
AGATGTGTATAAGAGACAGCCGTCAATCCGCCCCAGCTGCAGCAGTATCTGCAGGCGGGTCAGCTGACGCCCGACACGCTTGTGTGGAAAAACGGTATGGCGCAGTGGCAGGCGGCCAAGACGGTGCCTGAGTTGCAGTCGCTTTTTGCCTCCAACTGCCCGCCGCCCATGCCTCCCGCACCCCCTATGCCCCCGGCAATGTAATTGATATTTTTAACCCTTAAAATTAGTATCCTATGAAAAGACTCAAATCAACAGCCCTGCTTATCATGGCGCTGATATTCATTGTCATCAACGTTGTGTTCTTCCTCTGGGTGGACGCCTCGAAGTGCGGTTTGGCCGAGTGGTACGCCTATGGCTTCATGGCCTTCTCGTTCCTGTTTGCATGCATCTCGATATTGATCTACAACGGTAGGAGCGACGAGGTTTACAGCCTGACGACGGTGTACATCCCGCTGAAATATTTCTATGTCCAGACGGTGCTGAGTGCCTTGGGCGTTGTCGGCGCAATGTACATCCGCGCGATGCCGGACATTGCAGGTTCCGCCTCATTCTTCATTGTTCACTATGCCACGGTTCTCCTGACGATTTATCTCATCGTCATGGTTGTATACCTGGTGCGTTTCATCATGCATTCGGCAGCCAACAAGGCCACGGAGGAATCGTTGCAGCAACAGTATGAGGAACATGCATACGTGCGCGACGTTGCGCCGGTGCTGGCCAACTACATGCCCCTTATCACCGACGCCAATGCCAAGAAGGCTGTCAACAACTTGTATGAGACCATCCGTTTCAGCGCCAACAAGACCTCGGCACAGGGCCAGGCCAACAGGATTGCCGTGACGGAAGGTGTCGACCAGCTGACAGGACTCATCGAGGCGCAGGACTGGCAGGCCGTGATGGCCCTGGCAACCCGATTGAACCTCAAGGCAAAACAGATGTAAGGCGCTCTGCTTGCCAATAGAAAAAAAGTTGAAAGTTTGGACTTTCAACTTTTTTTTGTATCTTTGCAGGTCGAAATAAAATATTAAACGAATGTAGAATCTTGACCGCCAGCATGGTAGTTTATAATATGGGAGGAACAGAACCATGATAGAGACAATCCAGCACCAGTCGCTGAAGTGGATGCATATCACGAACCCGAGTGAGGATGAGTACCGCTACCTGCTTGACGAATATCATTTCCACCCATTGGATATCGAGGACTGCCGCGGCACGAACCAGCGTCCTAAGATAGACGAGTATGACGATTACTACTTCCTGATTCTGCATTTCCCCTACATCGACAAGAGCAACAAGTTCATCCGTATACGCGAGGTGAAAATCTTCTGGGGACGGGACTACATCATCACCATCGGCAAGTCGCACTGGGTGGTGAAGAAGCTTTTTGAGGAGGTGCAGACGGACTTGGCTGAGGATGACGAGGAGGTGAAGAGGAAGCTGTCGTCGAGCGACTTGCTGTTGTATCATATCCTGGACCGCTTGATGCTGGAGACGTATACGTTGATTATGCGTGTGGGCGCCGAGGTGGACCTTATCAACTATGACATCTTCAACAAGAAGGCCCGCAGCATCATTGAGTTGATTTCTATCACGCGGCGCAACATCATCCTGTTGAACACGACGTTCAAGCCGCAACTGCGCGTGTTGCACATGTTCGAGGGTGGCGCCATCAAAGGTTTTGTGGACCCGGATGTGTTGGATATGGAGGACTACTGGGGCAATATCTTGGACCAGTATCAGAAGATGTTCGACTCTATTGAGGATTACGGCGAGTTGATTGAGGGTCTGTCGAAGACATTCGACTCGTTGCAGGCCAACCGCACGAATGAAATCATGCGCGTGATGACCTTCTTCTCGACCATCATGCTCCCGCTGACGGTGATCACGGGTGCGTTGGGCATGAACATCGACTTCCCGTTCTCCACCACGGGTTTGGCCTTTTATGTTATCTGCCTCGTGATGGTGGTGGTCTCGGTGCTGCTGTTCTTCTATTTCCGACAGAGGACGAAGTAAATTATTAAACAAAAAAATATACTATTATGGAAATTACCGGTACATTAATCAAGATTTTGCCCGAGACGCGTGGTGAAAGCCAGCGTGGGCCGTGGGTACGTGGTGGCTTTGTGATCCAGACTGACGGGGAGTATCCCCGCACGGTGGCGTTCACCACTTTTGGCGAGGATCGCCTGGCGATGGTGCAGAATATGGCTTTGAATTCCTCGGTTGTGGTGACGTTCATGCCGGAGTCGCGTGAGTTCCAGGACCGTTGGTATACGGACCTGCGCTGCTCGCGTATCCAGAACTACATTCCCGGACAGATGCCTGCCGCCGCCCCCGCTTACGGGTGGACGCCCGCGCCGCAGGCTCCCGTTGCTGCGCCACAGGCTGCTGCCGCTCCGCAGGCTGCCGCCGCCGCTGCGCCGCAGGCCGCACCGTCGTTTGCCTCTCCGTTGAAACCAGAAGAAGACCTTCCGTTCTGATGGATAAGCAGGCGTTGCGAAAAGAGATCAGGGCGGCAAAGAATGCCGTCCCTTTTTTTGAGAAATGCCGCCGGTCGGAGACTGTGATGGCGCAGGTGGAGCAGTTGGCGAGGTTCCGCGAGGCACAGACGGTGTTGCTGTACTGGTCGATGGATGACGAGGTGCAGACGCACGAGTTTGTTGAGCGATGCTATTCAAGCAAGTGCATCTTGTTGCCGTGTGTGGAGGGTGACGATTTGGTGCTGCGCCAGTATACGGGTCCGGAGTGCCTGAAGGCAGGGGAACAGTTTGGCATCGGGGAGCCCACGGGGCCTGTGTTCACGGACATGGAGAAAGTGGAGATGATTGTTGTGCCTGGTGTGGCTTTTGACAAGCGTGGCAACCGGATGGGACGCGGGCGCGGCTTCTACGACCGCCTGCTGAAAAGGACGCCCAACGCCTACAAGGTGGGCGTGGCATTTGATTTCCAGATGGTTGAGAACGTCCCTGTGGAGCCGTTTGATGTGGCGATGGACGAGGTGATCTTTGATGAAGTAAGAACTAAGAAGTAAGAACTAAGAAGTATTGTGTAAGTTATGTTTGAAGTAGGCAAACCGCGACAGTTTCATTATGAGCCGCGCTTCTACGACCCTGAGAAGGAGAAGCTGGAGGCGCTGGAGAAGAAATACCAGTATTTGAGGAGCCACGACGAGGCCGCCAAGGAGGTGGCTGCGCCGGAGACGGATACGGCGGAGGATGATGAGACTGACATCTCCTATTATGNNTCGACAGCCGATGGCGCTGTGGCGGCTTCGTCCGACAGCGTCGACGCGACAGGCGCGGCGGACCAGGCTGAGAGCCTTGTCCGGAAGTATGCCCCGAAGCACCAAATCAAGATCAAGCGGCGCTACGACATCTCCGATCCCGACTATATGAAGCCTATGCCGGCGTCGAAGATTCTGCTTTATGCGGGTATTGTCTGCGTGCTGATTCTCGCCATTTTCTTTTTATAGTAAAAAAAAGTCGTATCTTTGCAAAAAAAAGGATTCATGCTGATAACTGTCTTAAAGTCTAAGATTCATCGAGTTACTGTCACTGAGGCCAACCTTGACTATATTGGCAGCATCACTATTGCCGAGGACCTTATGGAGGCTGCGAACATTATTGAGAATGAGCAGGTGGATATTTACAATATCACTACGGGAGCGCGTTTCCATACGTATGCCATCCGCGGCGAGCGTGGCAGCGGTGTTGTCGGCATCAATGGGGCTGCGGCGCATCAGGCCCATGTGGGCGACCTTATCATTATTGCCTCCTACGCGATGATGGATGCGGGAGAGGCGGCGCAGTGGCACCCAACAGTGATATTTCCCAGAGAGAACAAGGCCTGACAGTGTGATGGATACGAAGGAAAGGAAGAATAGGGTCCGACTGTCGGACGTTGTCAAGCTCGTTGCGTTTCTCGGTATCGGTTTTTTCTTTATCTGGTGGTTTCTGCTGAAGCTGGAGCCAGAGCAGAAGGCTGCGATCTGGCAGTCGTTTTGCGAGGCTGACTACCTTTGGGTGGCTGTGGCGATGGTGGTGTGCCTGGTGAGCCATTTCTTAAGGGCACTGCGTTGGCGGCTGCTTTTCCTCCCGATAGGCCATACGCCCAGCGTGAACAACACTTTCGGCTCCGTCATTGTGGCTTATCTGGCCAACCTGGCATTTCCAAGGGCAGGGGAGGTGGTGAGGTGCGCGACATTGCGTACTAGTGAGCAGATTCCGCTGGAGAAATCGCTGGGTACGGTGGTCACGGAGCGTCTTATCGACACGCTTGCCTTTGCGTTGGTTATCGTTATCGGGCTGCTGGCCATGTTCGGGCAGGCCAAGGATTGGCTGTACGACACCCTCTCCAGCAAGTTCGACACGCTGCCCAACATGGCGGTCATCGTCACTGTCCTTGTGGTTTTGCTCCTCGTGGCGTTCCTTGCCTACAAGCTGCTGTGGAAGCGATTGTTGCGCTTTGGTTTGTTCCGCAAGATTGACGAGCTGGTGCGTGGGATGATCTTCGGGTTGAAGAGCATCCTCCATCTGGGGGTACGGGGCACGGTGCTGTTTATCGTCTACAGCGTTGCCATTTATTTGCTTTATATCCTCGGCGGTCTGGTCATCTTCCAGGCTTTCGGGCAGACACACGGCTTGGGATTTGACGTGGCCTTTGTCGTTTATCTCTTTGGCACTGTGGGTATGACCTTTTCGCAGGGCGGGATAGGCGTCTATCCCGTGCTGGTACAGCTGGCAATGGGCATCTACGGTGTCAGCATGGAAGTGGGCACCGCCTGCGGCTGGTTGCTTTGGGGCAGCCAGCAGGCCGTCGTCATCGTCGTCGGCGCTGCCTATCTGATTTATTTTTCTTTGATGAAGAAACACAATTAAACCCATTAGAATATATGAAAACTCGTTGCCTTATTATTGGTTCCGGTCCTGCGGGCTATACCGCGGGCATTTATACCGGTCGTGCTGACCTGCATCCCGTGCTGTACGAAGGACCCCAGTCCGGCGGTCAGTTGACCATCACCACTGAGATTGAGAACTTTCCCGGCTACCCCGAGGGCATCTCCGGTACCGACATGATGGCCGACCTCCGGAAGCAGGCGGAACGTTTCGGTACGGACATCCGCACGGGCGTCATTGTCGACATCGACCTCTCGCAGCGTCCTTTCCGCTGCAAGGATGACCACGACAACCTCATTGAGGCCGACACGGTGATTATCGCCACCGGCGCCTCTGCCCGCTGGCTTGGTCTGGAGAGTGAGCAACGCCTTTATGGCCAGGGTGTTTCGGCTTGCGCCACCTGCGACGGTCCTTTCTACAAGGGTGCCGACGTGGCTGTCGTCGGCGGTGGCGACACTGCCTGCGAAGAGGCCAACTACCTCTCCACGCTCTGCAACAAGGTCTACCTCATCCATCGGCGCAACGAGTTGCGTGCCTCTATGTCGATGCAGCACAGGGTGTTGAACAACCCGAAGATTGAGGTCGTGTGGGACTCTGTCCCCGACGAGATTTGCGGTACCGACCTCGACGGCGTCACGGGTGCCAACCTCAAGAATGTCAAAACCGGCCAGATGCGCCATCTCGACATCGAGGGCTTCTTTGTCGCCATCGGCCACAAGCCCAACACCGACTTCCTCCGTGGGCAGGTGGATCTTGACGATCAGGGATATATCCGTATTGCCTACCCCGGCACCGCCACCAGTGTCCCCGGTGTTTTCGCCGCCGGCGATGTCTGCGACCCCAACTACCGCCAGGCCATCGTCGCCGCCGGTCGTGGCTGCATGGCCGCGATGGATGTCGAAAGGTTCTTGAACGAGTAAGTTGGCCGGCAGGGCTGACTTTTTATGGGAATTGAGGAATGATGCGGCGCGCACTGTTGACCTTGTTCTTTCTGCTGCTTGCCTTGAGTGTTCATGCTCAGGGCGATAGCTTGAGTGTCCTCCGTGCCCATGGTACGGGCGGTACGCGGACGGCAGGAGGTCAGGCGTCGGTCAGTGAAACGAAGGATACCGCGGTGCAGATGCCCAAGGGCGTCATCTACCATACCGACCTGCCCGACAGTGTGTTGCAAGGTTCTGTTTTCGGCTTCCGCCGTGCGCCCTACGATGTGAAGATCATGGAGGTCTCCCATCCCCGTTTCGACCCCACGGCGGTGCAGTGCGACCCCCTTTTCCGCCTCTGGGGCAACTCCCGTCGCGATGGCGGCTACCACCTCTCCGCCGGCGGCATGGGACATCCCCATTACAACCTCTTTCCAGACCACTCCAATCCCCTGGGTCTCAGTTTCAAGCCCGACATCTTCCCTGCCTTCCGCAAGAACCCTGAAAACATCACTTTCTACCAGGTGCAGCGCCCCTATACCCTCCTGGCGTACCACAGTTCGTTGGATAAAGACTACCAGTTGCATGTCACTCATACACAGAACATCAACGAGCGCTGGAACGTAGCCCTCGACTATCATCTCTTCTCGCCCGAGGGTGTCTACGCCAACAGCTCCGCCGTCGACCACCTTCTCGACATCAATACCAACTACTACTCGCCAGACAGCCGTTACCAACTGCGTGCAGGATGGCTTTGGCAGCGTTTCTCCCTCGGCGAAAACGGCGGACTTTCCAACGACAGCCTTTTCATCCACAACAGCAGTTCCAAACCCGGCGGCTACCCCGTCGTCAGCACCTCCGGCTCCTCGCTCACCACCGACCATACGCTTTTCGTCAACCAGTCCTACAATACTGTGCGCCAAGTACCTTGGTACCGTGAGCGGATTGTCCTGTCGCCCTCCGACACTGCCGACAGGCTCGACACCGTCCGTCTCATCGACACCCTCTATCCCTCTGAACCCAAGGTCCTCAATACGGGCGTTTTCGGTCTCAAAATGCAGTACGACAGGCACAAATACCGTGGCGTCGCCCTCCCTGCGGGCAGCTTTGACTCCCTTCTGACGCACACCCTCGGCGCCACCCTCTTATGGACCAATGACGCCTATCTCGACCGCCGGACACCTTCCTCTACCTCGGGCAACGCAGACGACACCGTCGGCAAATCCCCGTCCTTTGGCCATTGGCCACAGGGCACCAACCCCCTCAAGGTCACCCTCGGCCTCCGTCCCAGCCTCACCGTCAGCGACCTCGACACATCACTTTATGCCCCAGTGCGCTACATTCGTGCCGCCCTCTATCCTTTTGCGCGTGTCGTTGCCGCCCCGTGGCAGAAAAGCCAACTGGCCCTCCTCGCCGAATGTGAGCCTTTCCATCAGGAATACAACCTCGACCTGCGTTTCGACTACTGTCCCGACGAGCGCAACAGCCTCATCCTCCGCGGTTCCGCCAAGCGGCAGGACGCCTACCTGCTCTACCATATCCTTCCGCAGGCCACCATCCCCGGGACCGCTGATGTCCCCGTCAGCACAGCACTGGCTTCCGATAACTCTCCACTGGCTACTGTCCCCCAGATGCAACTCCTTCGGGCAGAGGCAGAATATGACTTCCGTGACCTCCTCCACTTCCGCCTCGCCGCTTCCCATATCCAGTCCAACCCATACCTCAGCAAAAGTCCTTCGGGACAGCTCCAGGTCGGCAATACCGCCGACGGCGGGCAGCTGCTCCAGGCCTCTGTGGCGTTGCGGTTGCAACCTTGCTCCTGGCTCCATCTCCATACGCAGCAGCTGTTGCAACACAGCACCAACGATGTTGTTCGGGTGCCCCTCTGGGCCAGCAAAAACTCGCTTTTTGCCGACTTCCACCTTTTCCACCGCGCCCTGCGGACACAAGTCGGCGTCGACCTCCGCTACCACACTTCTTTCCTCGCCAACGCCTACGATCCCTCCCTTGGCATCTTCTACCGCCAGGACGACACACCCGTTGGCAACTACCTCTATGCCGACTTTTTCATCAACCTCCAGGTCAAGCGCGCTAGCATCTACCTCAAGGCCGGCCACATCAACAGCTTCCTGGAGAGCGAGGCCCATTACTTCTCCATCCCCCATTATCCCGAGAATCCCTTCGCGCTACTCTACGGCATCGTTTGGCAGTTTTTCGACTGATACTGACGGCTGTATGTGGAACCGCTGAGGAGCCCGAAAGCAAACGTTTTGTATTTGCTGGGCATTTTCTTTTTTTACGGATAGGATAACGTGCTTCGGGATTTCATACTCGATGTATGAGCGATTGTAGGGCGAATATAAAGCGATTGTAAAGCGAATTTGAAGCGTTTTAAAAGCGACTCAAAAGCGACACAAAGCCGAATCTGTGGCGACTCTCTGAAGAACGCAGAGAAAAGGGGGAGGGAAAGGATGAAGTAAGAAGAGGGCAGTGGAGAGTTGAAAGTGGTCAGTGGTCAGTAGTCAGTGGTCAGTGGTCAGTGGTCAGTGGGTGGTGGTCAGTGGGTGGTGGGTTCAAGGTGCTAAAGTAAGAAAAAAAAGCGATATGGTGGATTATTGGGAAAAAAAATGTAACTTTGCAGATTGTTATATATATTGTAAAAACAAGTAATTGATTGTAAAAGAAATGAATAACGATATGGATAAAAAGACTGTGTATGTGGGGATGAGTGCGGATATGATTCATCCGGGGCATCTGAATATCATCCACGAGGCTTGCAAGCTGGGGAGTGTGACGGTTGGAGTGCTGACGGATGCAGCGATAGCGAGCTATAAGCGGCTGCCGTACCTGACGTATGAGCAGCGCGCGGAGATTGTGGAGAATATCAAGGGTGTGGATCGCGTGGTGCCACAGACGACGCTGGATTATGTGCCTAATCTGCGGGAGCTGAAGCCGGACTTTGTGGTGCACGGCGACGACTGGAAGGAGGGTGTGCAGCAGAAGACGCGTCAGCGGATCATCGACTGTATGGCGGAGTGGGGCGGCAAGGTGATTGACATCCCGTATACGCAGGGTATCAGCAGCACGGCGATGAACGAGCGGCTGAAGGAGATAGGCACGACGCCGGAAATCAGGATGAAACGCTTGCGCCGTCTGATCGGCGCGAAGAAGATTGTGCGCATCCTGGAGAGCCACAGCGGGTTGACGGGACTGATTATCGAGAACACCTCTGTGGAGGTGAACGGGAAGAAGGAGGAGTTCGACGGCATGTGGGCCAGCAGCCTGACTGACAGCACCAGCAAGGGCAAGCCGGACATCGAGGCGGTGGATATCACCACCCGTCTGCATGACTTGAACGACGCGCTGGAGGTGACGACGAAGCCGGTCATCTTTGACGGCGACACGGGCGGCAAGGTGGAGCATTTCGTGTTCACGGTCCGCACGCTGGAGCGCCTGGGTATTTCGGCGGTGATCATTGAGGACAAGGTGGGGTTGAAGCAGAACTCGCTGTTTGGCACTGACGCGGTGCAGACGCAGGACACGATAGAGGGTTTCTGCAGCAAGATCAGGGCTGGCAAGAATGCGCAGATTACGGAGGATTTCATGGTCATCGCCCGCATCGAGAGCCTTATTGCCGGCAAGCCTGTGGAGGATGCGCTGGAGCGTGCACAGGCATATGTGGCCGCCGGTGCCGACGGCATCATGATTCACAGCAAGAACAAGGACGGCATGGATATCAAGGAGTTCTGCCAGCGTTTCCGCGAGAAGGATGTGGAGACGCCCATCGTGGCGGTGCCGACGACGTACAACCAGTTTACGGAGGAGGAGCTTGCCGAGTGGGGCGTCAACGTGGTGATTTATGCCAACCACATGCTGCGTGCCGCTTATCCCGCGATGGTGGGTTGCGCCAAAAGCATCCTGATGCACCAGCGCAGCCTGGAGGCCAGCAATGAGTATTGTATGCCCATCAAAGAGATATTGACGTTGATACCTGGGACGAAGAGGTGAGTTGAGAGTTGAGAATTGAGAGTTGAGAGTGGACTAAACTAAGAAGTACTTTAGTCAAAAATCAAACAAATGATGAGACCGCAATATTTTATCGAGAAGCTACGTGAAGGGGGCGTGGAGTTCTTCGCCGGGGTGCCTGACAGCCTGCTGAAGAATGTATGTGCCTATATGACAGACTATCTGGACGAGAAGCATCATATCATCGCCGCCAACGAGGGCGGCGCAGTGGCGCTGGCTGCAGGATGGCATCTGGCCACAGGCAAGGTGGGATGCGTCTATATGCAGAACAGCGGCGAGGGCAATGCCGTCAACCCGTTGGCATCGCTTACGGACCGTGAGGTGTACCACATACCTTTGCTGCTGCTCATCGGCTGGNNGCCCGGGTGTGCACGACGAGCCGCAGCACGTCAAACAAGGCAAGATTACCACCGGACTGCTGAATGTGATGGGCATCAATTATGAGGTGCTATCGAAAGAGGAGGAGAAGGCTGGCGTGCAGATAGACAAGGCTTTGCGCAGCATCCGCCAGACAGGAGAGGCCTATGCGCTGGTGGTGGAGAAGGACACGTTTGAGACGTGGCCAGTGGGCAGTGGGCAGAAGTCAGTGGGCAGTGTGGAGTACGAGATGAGCCGCGAGGAGGCCATCAGGACCGTTGCCGCCAGTATTCCCGCCGACGCGGTGATTGTGAGCACTACGGGGATGATCAGCAGAGAGTTGTTTGAGTATCGCACTGCGATGGGGGAGGGGCATGAGCGCGACTTCCTGACGGTGGGGAGCATGGGACATGCTTCCATGATTGCGTTGGGAATAGCACTGCAGCATCCGGAGCGGAGGGTCTATTGTTTTGACGGCGACGGCGCCAGCATCATGCACCTCGGCAATATGACCATCGTCGGCAGCAAAAGACCGGAGAATTATGTACATATCATCTTCAACAACGGAGCGCATGACAGCGTGGGAGGTCAGCCCACGGTGGGACATCAGATTGACCTGGTGGAGATTGCGCATGCGATGAATTATAATCATGCGGAGCGTGTCAGCAGGCCTGAGGAACTGGAGACGGCGTTGGCGGGATTGTCCTCTGGAGGACTGCAATTGATTGAGGTGCGGGTCAAGAAGGGTAACCGCAAGGACCTGGGACGCCCCACCACGACGCCTGTTGAAAACAAGGAAGCGTTTATGAGGTTCTTGGAAAAGTAGTCAGTGGTCAGTGGTCAGTAGTCAGTGGTCAGTGGTCAGTGGTCAGTAGTCAGTGGTCAGTAGTCAGTAGTCAGTGGTCAGTAGTCAGTGGTCAGTGGTCAGTAGTCAGTGGTCAGTAGTAAGAACTAAGAAATAAGAAGTTGTTATGCAGGAGATATTGAAAGGGATAGAGCAGGTGGAGAGGGTCCTGAAGGGGCTGGGGAGCAGCAGGTTTCTGTTGGTCTGCGATGCGGCGTTCCCGCATTTGGGCATTGCACTGCCTGAGGCTGCCGCCTGTTTCGACCAGTTCACGCCCAACCCCTTGTATGAGGATGTGTGCAAAGGTGTGGAACTGTTCAACCGCGAGGGATGCGACGCCATTGTGGCTGTCGGCGGCGGAAGCACCATCGACGTGGCGAAGTGTATCAAGCTCTATTGCCGGATGGATTCCTCAATCAACTATCTGCAGCAAACCCCTGTCGACACGCAGGTGCCGTTGGTTGCCGTTCCGACCACGGCAGGTACGGGGAGCGAGAGTACCCGCTACGCCGTGATATACTACGAGGGTAAGAAACAAAGCATTGCACACGAGAGCATTATCCCCGATTTCGCCGTGCTGGAACCGTCGTTGCTCAAGACCCTGCCGCCGTACCAGAAGAAATGCACAATGCTGGATGCCCTCTGTCAGGGTATTGAGTCGATGTGGAGTGTCAACTCCACTGAGGAAAGCATGGAGTTCAGCAAGAAAGCCATCGGGCTTATCAAGGAACACTGGCACGAGTACATCGTGAACAACACCGGCCAGGCTGCCGAAAGTGTCATGCTGGCAGCAAATTATGCCGGTCGCGCCATCAATATCACGCAGACTACGGCACCCCATGCGATGAGCTATAAACTGACCTCGATGTACGGGATACCTCACGGACACGCTGTGGCGCTGTGTCTGCCGCAGGTATGGAAGTACATGATAGAACATCCCGAGGGGTGCATCGACCCTCGCGGACGGGGACACCTGGAGCAGGTGTTTCAATACATTGGCCGCATCATGGGGTGCGGCACACCCGAGGAGGCACTGGCACTGTTCCGGAACGTGATGACAGAACTGCAGATGCCCTCTCCGCGAAGCACTTCAAGTGAGGCGGATTTGGAGACACTGACCCAATCGGTCAACCCTGTCCGGCTGAAAAACAACCCCGTCGCGCTGCCGCAGGAAGCGATATACGATATATACTATAAAATACTGAACCCATGAAATCGGCAGATTCCTCTTTACGCTATAAGATCACTCAGATCATTGCCCATCACGATGTCTTGCGCAGCAGGGTGCCTTTTCTCCGAAAGAGGTACATCCGTTCCTTCCGCAAGGCGCAACTGGAAGCTGCCAGAAAGCTGCGGGACAAAGAACGCATTGAGGTGGCTTTCTTCCTGACCGTCCCGGGAATGTGGAAGTGCGACTACCTGATGCGGCGGATGCAGCAGGATGCACGTTTCCACCCCTACGTGGTCATCTATCCCTATTCACAATACAAGGGCTTCTCGAAACGGGAGTTGGAGACAACCCTCCGCCGGACGGAGAATTTTGTCGCCTCCAAAGGCTTCGAATATGTCATACCCTACGACGAAAAACGCCACCGCTGGAAGGATGTCCGCAAAGAACTGAACCCCGACATTGTGGTGCTTTCTGACCCGTATAAAGACTGTCTGCCAAAGTATTACATCTACCACTTCAAACACACGCTCACCTGCTATGTCCCCTACAGCCTCACCCACCTGCGCATCTATCGGGAAAACTACATGGTGATGCCCATCAACCTCGTGGCGCTCTTCTGCCTGGAGACCCCCAAGCACATGGAATTTGCGCTGAAATACATGCACAACGGGGCTGAAAACGCCGTGGTGACGGGATACCCAGGTTCTGAGGTGTTTATGGCAAAAGACTATGTGCCGAAAGATGTTTGGAAACCCCAGCCTTACTCCAACCTTACCCCAACCCAACCGGCCCCCGCCCAACTCTCAACTCTCAATTCTCAACTCTCAACTCCCCCCAAAAAACGGGTCATCTGGGCTCCGCATCATTCCATCGACGATGCAGTCTCAATAGCCTCGTTCCTCGACTACTGCGACGGGATGGTGGCACTGGCCCACCTGTACGAGGGGCAGATCCAGTTTGCCTTCAAACCCCACCAGCTGCTCAAGTTCAAACTGCAGAAACTGTGGGGCGAGGAACGCACGGAAGCCTACTACAACACCTGGCGCGACATGCCCAACGGGCAGTTGGAAGAAACTTCGTATGTGGACCTCTTCCTCACCTCCGACGCCATGGTGCACGACTCAGCCTCCTTCACCACCGAATACCTCTACACCCATCGCCCCGTGATGTATCTGGTCAAAGACGACCGCATGCGCCAATCTTTCACCCCCTATGGCGAGATAGTCTTTGACGCCCACTACCACGCCCACAGCATTGACGATGTCGAAAGGTTCCTCACCGACGTTGTCCTTGCAGGAAAGGACCCCATGGAGGCGCAGCGGCGCGAGGTTTATGAACGCTACCTGCAACCCGTCGACGGGATGCTGCCTTCCGAAAAAATTATTCACGAACTGGAAAAACTGATTTATAATGATTAAAGTATCTGTAATATTGCCCGTCTACGGCGTGGCGGAATATATCGAGGCCTGCACCCGCTCTCTCCTGGCGCAGACCCTCGAGGAGGTCGAGTTCCTCTTTGTCGACGACCACGGTCCCGACGACAGTATCGCCATCATGCAGCGCACCATTCAAGACCATCCCCGTGCCAGTCAGTTCCGCATTCTTACCCCAGACCACAACCTGGGCGCCGGCATGGCCCGCAATTTTGGTATCGCTCAGGCGCAAGGAGAATACATCTCCTTCATTGACCCCGACGACACCGTTGAGCCTGACATGCTGGAGGTGCTCTATAACAAGGCCAAGGAGTTGGATGCCGACATCTGCTGCTGCTACATGCAGAAATGCTTCCCCGACGGCTCCGACGGCGACCTGCTTGTCAACCCCCATGTGACAGAAGGCCCCCTCACCCACGATAGTCGCGCTTTCGTCCTGACACGCTACGTCTCTCTCTTTGCCTCGATGATCTACCGCCGCCAGATGGTGATGGACAATGAGATACGTTTCCCGGAGGACCGCGCCGCCGACGACAGCTATTTCGTTTCCTGTGTCTGGATGAAAGCCGCCAGCGTCGCCTACGTCGACCGCACCCTCTACCATTACCTCATCCGCCCCGGTTCCGTCACCACCACACTCCAGAGCGACAAATACCGCAAACGCCTCGCCGTATTCGCCAAACTCATGCAATACGCCAAACAACATGGCGTCTACGACGAATACAAGGCCGAAATCGACTTCATGTACCTCAAGAAAGGCTACCTCTCCTCCGTCGCCAACCATATCCGCAACAGCACCAAACCCTCGCCACAAGCCTTCGCCGAGATATATGCCGAACTCCTCCAACAAGTCCCCGACTACCGCCGCAACACCTACTATCGGCATAACCTACCCCTACGCCTCCTCATCCTCCTCCTCCGCCGCTGCCCCCCACTCGCCACCCTCGCTCTCCGCCGCTACATCAAGAAAAACAACATCATCTCCTAACCACCCCCGAGAAATAACTCTCAACTCTCAATTCCCAATTCCCATGGATCTCATCATCGGTGCCGGCATCTCCGGCCTCAGTTATGCCGCTGCCAAAGGCGGCGACTACCTCATCGTCGAAGCCGACGACCAAATCGGCGGCTACTGCAAAACCATCCGGNNTACGTCATGCAGCGCATCGACCCCGACGAGATGCTGACGGTCGTGAAGCACACGCAGATATTATATAAGGATCGGCATGTCGACTTCCCCTTCCAGATGAACATCCATCAACTGGAGCAGGAAGAATTCATCGACTGTCTCTACGACCTCTTCACCATACCCCCCTCGGCACCCTCCGACACCTTCAAGCAGATGCTTTACGCCAAGTTCGGACGCTCCATCGCCGAGAAATTCCTCATCCCCTACAACACCAAGCTCTACGCCACCGACCTCGACAGCCTCGATGTCGACGCCATGGGGCGTTTCTTCCCCTACGCCGACCCCGAGCAGATCATCCGCAACTTCCGGCACCCCAAGGGCGACAGCTACAACGCCACCTTCCTCTATCCACGGCAAGGATGCATGCGCATCGTCCACTCCGTCGCCTCTCATCTCGACATCTCACGCATCTCCCTCCGCGAGCGACTGCTCTGCGTAGATCTCCACAACCATAACGCACTCACCGACCGCCGTATCATCCACTATGACAACCTCATCTCCACCATCCCCTTCCCCAAACTACTCTCCATGTGCGCCATCCAGTATGACCCCGACATCTACTCTTGGAACAAAGTCCTCGTATTCAACCTCGGCTTCGACGCCAAAGGACCTCAACGTCGCAACAGCTGGATGTACTTCCCCGAAAGCAAATACTGCTTCTACCGCGTCGGCTTCTACGACAACATCATAGGTCAAGACCGCATGTCACTCTATGTAGAGATAGGCTTCGCCAAAGACCAGCCCGTCGGCAACCTCGACGACCTCCTCCACCGCACCCTCCTCGACCTCCGCGCCGCAGGCATCCTCGACGGTCAGCACCTCGTCGCCTCACACCACGTCATCATGGACCCCGCCTACGTACACATCACCCGTCGCTCCGAAGCCGACAAACAGATAAAAATGAAACAACTGGCACAACACAACGTCCACTCCATCGGTCGCTACGGTGCCTGGAAATACTGCTCCCTCGAGGACAACATCTTCGACGCCTTCACCCTAGCCAGTAGCCAGTAGCCAGTAGTCAGTAGTCAGTAGTCAGTGGTTAGTGGTCAGTGGTCAGTGGTCAGTGGTCAGTAGTCAGTAGTCAGTAGTCAGTAGTCAGTAGTCAGTAGTCAGTGGTCAGTAGTCAGTGGTCAGTGGTCAGTGGTCAGTGGTCAGTAGTCAGTGGTCAGTAGTCAGTGGTCAGTGGTCAGTGGTCAGCGCGCGGGGGTTCGATTCTTATTTCTTCTTTTTTTTTCTTTTGCAGAGCAGCACTATCGCTGTGGTCATTAGCAGC
>LXOW01257696.1_pt1 | contig 16116 bp, 7 predicted proteins | sample 1368591 | NCBI WGS metagenome assembly LXOW01 (sample SAMN04884650, study PRJNA319009) | bovine gut metagenome | isolation source: Cow rumen | host: Bos taurus | place: Italy: Legnaro (PD) | collected 2014-07-09 | reverse complement strand
TTAATAATAAAAAATAAAAATCAAAAATTGAAAAGGATTTTCAATCCACCATCAGGCGGCGGAGGCTTTGGCCAATGTCGGTGAAAACGCGCACGAGGTAGATACCAGAGGGCAGGGCCGAGAGGTCGAGTTAGATAATCCTTATCATCACCCTATCATCTCCTACTGTTGTAAGATGTAAATAGGAGATAAGTAAGAGTTGAGTAAGAGTTGATAAGGACATAATATTAATTACCAGGTGTTTATAGATGGGGCATTTTTTGTGTTTTCGTAAAAAAATATTTTTGTATCTTTGCAAATTAATCCAAGCACCAAATTCCTATTTTAGGATTTTGATTTTTAAATATTTAGATATTATGTTAATAAAAAAAACGCTATTCTATCTAACGCTTGTCATGCTCGGCACGGTCGCCGAGGCAAAGCCCGTCGATGCCACCACCGCCCGCCACGTGGCAGAGAGTTATCTGAGTGCACAGGGGATGAAGAATCCCGCCGCGTTGGTCGACATCACGGCCACTACCCCTTACACCGAGTTCTACATCTTCGCCGCCAGCGAGGGAGGATTCATCCTCGTCAGTGGCGACGACTGCACAATGCCCGTGCTGGGTTATTCCACCACCGCCCTCTTCTCCACCATCGACATGCCCGCGAACCTCCGCGAGGTGCTCGACGACTACGAGCGCATCATCCGCGCTGCCAAACGCAATGGAGAGCCGAGTCTGACGAAGGAATGGAAGATGGCTGCCGACAGCCAATGGGCGACAACCGGCGGACGAAAATCTTCTGTAGGACCCCTGCTCACCACCACCTGGGATCAGCACCCTTACTACAACGAGATGTGCCCATACGACAGCGCTGCCGGCGCACTCTCCCTTACCGGCTGCGTAGCCACCGCCACCGCGCAGGTCATGAAGTTCCACAACCACCCCGTCACGGGTTGTGGCACCCATACCGACATATACAGTCCCAACTACGGTCCCTTGACCGTCGACTTCGGCGCCACCACCTACGACTGGGCCCACATGCCCAATGCCCTCACCGCTGTCAGCAGCGAGACGGAAGTCAACGCTGTCGCCACGCTCATCTACCACGTAGGCGTGGCTTCCGACATGGAATATTCTCCCAATCTAAGCGGCACCCCTAACTATGACACATACGGATTATTGAAACAGTCGGCCCAAAGAGCCTTGTTGACCCATTTCAAATACCGTCCTGATTTGGCAGTCCTCCAGGACAATCAATTCAGCTACGATGAATATTGCGCCCGTCTTCGCGCCGAACTCGACCAGAACCGTCCCATCCTCTATTTCGGTTCCGACGGCCAGATGGGTCACAGTTTCGTCTGCGACGGCTACAACAACGACGGCCTCTTCCATATCAACTGGGGTTGGGGGGGGCTGGCCGACGGATATTACGCCATGGGCAATCTTGTACCCGAAGTCAACGGCGCCGGTGCCAACAGCGGCTCGTACAACCTCCTGAATGCCGCTATCATCGGCATCCGTCCCAACACCAACTGGGCGGTCGGAAGCACCACCACGGTCACCGCCTCGGTCAACAGTCCTGCTACCGTTACGGGTGCCGGCAGCTATGCCTTTGGCGACACCGTGACCCTCGATGTCGTTGTGCCTGAGGGATATCGCCTCAAGTACTGGAGCGACGGCAACTTCTCGGTCAAACGCCAGTTCATCGCCCAAGGCGGCAGCTATAATTTCACCGCCGAGGTGGAGCGTCTCAGCGGCGACACCCTGAGTTATTGCGGTCCCTACGCCACCCTCGTACACTCCGTCCCGTTTCCCCCGCAAAACAGTTGGGGCATCCGTCTACCAGCCTCGGTGCTTACCGCCGGGCGCTACCTTGAAGCTGTTCAGCTCTTTGTGAACAGTGAAGGGACCTACACGCTGACAGTCATTGCCGGCACTGACGCCCCCACCGACACCCTCTTCACCGCCACCCATCACTTCGGTGTCGCCGACGCTAACCGTTGGAGTACCTTCCCCGTGACCTCGCCTCTGCCCGTCGACACCACCCGCAACCTCTGGCTCACCTTCACCAGCCCCGACGCCGCCAAACCGGTAACCCTCACCTTCACCTGCGGTAACGATGACGAATGTGTGCTTGATATAGATGGCGAAAGAGCAGGACTTGCTGCCCTGATTCGCGGCATCTTCGGCGACGGCTCCACTGCCAATTGCGCCATCCACGAACTCCCATGGGAAGAGAACTTCGAAGAAGGCGTCGACTGCTGGCAATTGATCGGCTTTGCCGTCGAGAGTACCGCCTCCAGCCGTAGCGGCAGCCACTGCCTTGCCGCCAACGGCAGCGACAACGGCTCNNCGCCCGCCATCCTCCTGCCCGCCGACTCCGCCAACAGCGCCCTCTCCTACTATGTCAACGCCCCTGCCGGCAGCGCCTATGAGGTTCGCATCTCGGTCGGCGGAAACACTATCGGCGACTTCTCCACCGCCATCTATGCCGAGAGTGGTGCAAGTAACGCCTGGCAGCAGCGTGCCATCTCACTGGCTCCCTATATTGGACAGGCCGTCTACATTGCCTTCCGTTGCCTCACTCCTGCGGGTGGAGGCCAGCTGCTCATCGATGACATTCGCGTGGGTGCCAACGACACCGCCCAAGTCTATCACATCATCAACGCCGTCAGCAGCAATCCTGCCTGGGGCACCGTCATCGGTGGAGGTCTCTATGTCGAAGGCGACACGGTGGTGCTGCAGGCCGTGCCCGCCACCGGCTACCAATTCGCCTATTGGAACGGTGGGGTGCTCTCCGACATGCTTTCTTTCCCGGCCACTGCCAACATGGACCTCGTTGCCAACTTCATCACCCAGCGTCCCGTTCGCTCGGGCGACACCATCAGTTACTGCGGCAACGACCCGAAAACATCCAAGATAGGTAACTCCTACGACAATTTCCATTTCGGTATGATGCTACCCGCCTCCTCCCTCGCCGGTAGTGACTACCTGCGCAGTGTGATGCTCTACTCACTCATGGCATCTGACTACACCCTTAACATCTACCATGGCGGCGACACCGTCCCTGGCGCATTGGTTCACAGCCAACCGGTCTCCATCACCACCAACCAGGAAGGCTGGCAGGAGATTGCGCTCACCGACTCGGTAGCTCTGAATGGCGAGAATCTGTGGGTGACGTTTATGATTCCCACCGCCGGAAAAGAAATGGCCGTCAGCGGCTTTGCCGGTTTACCCGGTGGCCTTATCTCCTTCGATGGCAACAGTTGGAGTACCATAGCCTCCAAAGGGTTTCTCAACGCCTTTATGATCAAAGCCATCACCGGCACCAACAGCACGGGCATCGAAGAAGTGGAAAGAGGAAAGTGGAAAGTGGAAATTTATCCTAACCCAAGCCATGGCGATGTGACTGTGAGCGTCAGCGAGCCTTCGACCCTCACCGTCATCGACCTCGCCGGCCGTGAGGTTATCCCCGCCACCCCTGTGAATTCCTCATTCATCATCCAACGTTCGACATTACCTGCCGGCACCTACTTCATCCACCTGACCAATGGCGACAGCACCACGGTACAGAAACTGATAGTTAAATAAGGTTAGAGATTTAGAGATTAAACGAATGGGCGTTATCGCACGACAAAGCATCAAAGGAGCCTTGGCCAACTACTTGGGGGTGGCCATAGGCTTCTTTGTTCAGTTTTTTGTCGTGACGCGCTACCTGACCACCGAGGAAGTGGGATTGACGCGCGTGATGGTCGACGCGGCAATGCTCTTCTCATCGCTGGCGCAGCTGGGAACCAACGCCTCGATAATCCGCTTCTTCCCCTACTTCAAAGACCAAAAAAACAACCACGGCATCTTTGGATGGAGCATATTGCTGCCTCTGGCAGGCTTTGCGTTGTTTGCTCTCATCTTCTTGATATTCAAGGAGCAGATTCTCTCCGTTTATTCCGAAAACGCGCCATTGCTGGCCAACTATTTCTATCTGCTGCCGATGCTAACCTTCTTTGCACTGTATATGACAGTGTTCGAGACCAATGCGTCGGTGCTATTGCGCATCACTGTGCCCAAGCTGGTACGCGAAGTGGGTATCCGTGTGTTCAACCTGACGGCATACCTGCTTTATGGATTCGACCTCATCTCACTCGACACCTTCGTGTACATATTCTGCGGCAGCTACGGGCTAGCGATGGTGCTGAACTTAATGTACCTGCTGAGTTTGGGACATATCTCGTTCCGTATTGAACCAGGATTCTTGAACCGAAAGAAAGTCAAAGAAATAATACGCTATACACTCTTCATGACGGCCACTGTGCTGGCGGGCAACATTCCACTCTTTAACTCGCTCTTCCTCGGGGCGAAAGCCGGTTTGGCAATGACTGGAGTATTCACCATCGCGTCATATATCGCCAATGTCGTCGAGGTACCCTACCGCTCGCTAGGCGCCATCTCCCGTCCGGTGATAGCCACTGCCGTCAAGGATGATAACTGGAGCGAGGTGAACAGGTTGAGTCGACAGGTAAGCCTACATCAACTACTGGTAAGTGTGCTGATATTCTACGTGATATGGATTAACATCGATGCCCTTTTTGCTGTCATCCCCAATGGTGACAAATACGCAGATGGCAAATGGGTAGTGTTCGTGCTGGGCATGGCCAAGGTAATCAATTCGTCGTTCTCGGTGGGAACCGACGTGCTGAACTATTCGCGACACTACTCCCGCAGTCTGATTTTCATCACACTACTAACAGCCTCGGCCATTCTGCTCAACAACTGGATGATTGATGCCATGGATGGGAAAAGCGAGACAGGCGCCATCATCGGAGCTTCTTGTGCCACACTATGTGCCTATATACTCTATTTCACTGTGTTATACACCTATCTATGGCGGAAGTTGCGAGTGAGTGTCTTTTCGTACGGACAGGTGAAGATTGTGGTACTTGCGGTAGTGCTACTAGTGGCCGACTGGGCTTGGAACCAGTGGGTTACTTCGGCATGGGGCATGAATGTCATCTTTGGCGCCATTGTCAAGACCCTGGTCCTCGGCGGCGGAGCGGCGGCGGCAGTCTATTTGTGGCAGGTGTCGCCCACGGTCCACACTATGGTGCAGACTTCGGTACACAATCTGATAAAAAAACTACGCCACACACAATAATTTTTTGCATATGGCGTTTTTTTATATTAAAAAAGTAAAATAACAGAGTTATGCGTCGAATAATAATTATCGTCATAGCATTACTTTCCATCTATCCAGCAGTAGGCCAACCATCGCCCTGCATCGGTTGGAAAAACCCCACCATGTTTGTCTATCAGGGGAATCCGGCCGATAACACGTTTAGTGGCTGGTCTGCACGTGTAGGACAACGCATCAGTTCTGGAGCCTCTTCAGGCTACACTGTCTACAGCACTTGTGCTGCCAGCAACTGTACCAATATCATCGGGCATAACAACATCACATCGAGTTCTCTCAACACTGGTTCCGATGCAGGCATCAACTGCTGCAGTCACGGTAACCTATGGGATGCCGCCCAGGACCACCGATTCATGATTATCACTTCGTCCAATGCGGGCACCGATGAGCTTACCATTAATGGTAGCAATGGCATGTCGCGCATACCTTCAGGATACACTTCCTGCATCCGACTTGGCGACCCCCGTGCCTCATATGACGGTGCGGCCTATGGTTTCACATGGAATAGCAACAACGCCAACAAGAGTTCCGAGGCCTTGTTCTACACCTTAAATGTGACACCGTTGAATGCCCTGCTCATCATCAACTATGCTGTTGTGGGGCGATGCTATGACCACACCCCTGACCAAGCTGGCGAGTTCTTGATCCGTGTGGTGAAGCAGAACGACGACGGTACTTGGCCCAATGAGCCCATCAACGACTCCATGTGGTTCCGTATTTCGGCGCCTCCCATCCCAGCCTCCGGCACCCCGAATGCCCCTTGGATGATGGGGCGTCCAGGTAACGCTTGTGCCTCCACCACCTGCGCCTACGTCTACAAGCCTTGGGCCAAGGTAGCCATCAGCCTCAGCAAATATCTCTATCAGAAAGTCCGCGTGGAAATGTACACCTCCGACTGTGTTCCCACTGTCGACCCCATTTATGCCTATATCTGCGGCGATTACCAGCCCATGCGTATCAACTCCACAGGTTGCGCCGATGCCAACTCATCGGCTGTTGACACTTTGCATGCCCCTGAAGGACTGTCACAGTACAAATGGTACGTCTCCACCACAGGACCCGACGAGGACATCTACAATGCCCCACACATGGACTCCATCGTTTTCCGAGAACTGACAGATACCTCCTCCAGCAACATCTACGTACCCACCCTTGCCGATTTCGTGCTCACAGAAGGCCCCCATGCCGGCGATACCGTAGCTACACAGACCTTCATGTGCACCATGGTTTCTGCCCTCGACCCAGACAAGCCCTTCACTTCAAAAGTCTATGGCAACGTGAGCAACGGTAAACCCACACCCATGTTCGTCACCTCCTCCGACTGCAATCTCAACATCTCCTTCTCCAATACCAGCATCACCTATAACGACAACGAAATAGACCCTGATTCCACACGCTGGATTGTCTACGCCGACACTTTGGGGACTGCCATCCTCGACACTCTTTGGGGCGACACGGCCAGCTACCATTTCCCCACCGATGGCTACTACAAGGTCTCCATGCGTGTCAAAGTGGCCAACAAAGATTGTGGCAGCATCACATCTCAGGTCTGCCACGCCCTTGCGGTGCACGAAATACCCATCACCCTCTCCGAGGATGTGGTTTGCGAGGGCGAGATTGTCGCCGCCAGCTGCTCTGAATTCTGTCACCTCAACAAGATTTGGCACATCGGCGACAGCCTAACCTATACCTCTGACGACCAACACTCTTACGACACCATCGTATGGACCCCCACTGTAGGAATTACCACCGTAACCCTAACCACCAACACCGATGGTCTCTGCGAAGGCACTTCTACCACTACCGTCAAGTGCATTGGCAACGCTACCATCACCTCTGATGTCGACGTCTCACTCATCTGCCGTGGCGACAGCGTCACCCTCAGCGCTTTGGGAGTAGAGAACCCTCGATGGATATCAATGCCTTACGACAGTATCCTTGGCGATGGCGACGGACGCAATATTGTCACCGTGACCCCACAAGTCACTACCACTTACTCTGCCGAACCCTCGGGCGACTCGCGTTGCGTGCAGAACGCTTCCGAAATCACCATCATCGTTTTCCCCTATCCCCAGCCCACCATTTGGACCAGCAAATCCTACGTTGACATCACCGACCCCATACTCACCATCGAAGACCACTCGCCCTACAGCACCTCGTCGCATTGGAACTTCTCCGACGGCTTGACAGCCGAGGGAAAGCGCCTGGAGCACCGCTTTGGTGCCATGGACGATAGCGTCACCATAGCACTCCATGCCTGTAACGAAGAGCGCTGCTGCCGCGACACCTCCATAACCCTGCCGGTCCAAATCAACGCATTATGGATTCCCAACACCTTCACCCCTGGCCAAAGCACCAATAGCCATTTCCGCTTCATCTCCACCATTCCCATCCTTGAATTCGAGATTTGGGTCTACAACCGCAACGGCATGTTGGTTTACCACGGCAACGACTATGAGCAGGGCTGGGACGGCCGCTCCACAGATGGTGACCCTTGTCCTCAAGGCGCTTACGCCTACTTCTACCGTTACACCCTTACCTCTGAGCCGGCCAGTCCACACACCGGTACTGGCACTGTCACACTACTGAGGTGATATTAAAATATCATACATCCCATGATTGATAAACTCGAAGCTATATACGCTCGCTATCAGGAGATTGAGCAACAGATGAACGACCCGCAGGTCACTGCGGACATGAAACGCTATGTGAAACTCAGCAAGGACTACAAGGACCTGCAGCCCGTGGTGAAAGCCTACAAGGACTATAAAGCTCTGCTTGATACCATTGCTGAGTGTAAAGAACTGCTTGAGAACGAAAAAGACCCTGAGCTGAAGGACATGGCAAAAGAGGAACTCCTCTCCAGCCAGGAACGCCGCGAGAAGATGGAGGAGGAGATACGCATACTCCTCATCCCCGCCGACCCGCAGGACTCCAAGAACGCCGTCGTCGAGATCCGTGGCGGCACGGGTGGCGACGAGGCCTGCATCTTCGCTGGCGACCTCTTCCGCATGTACACCCGCTACTGCGAGAAGAAACACTGGAAAGTCGAAGTTACCGACTTCAACGAAGGCACTTCGGGCGGCTACAAGGACATCACCTTCACCGTCACGGGCGAGGGCGTCTACGGACTGCTGAAGTATGAGAGCGGCGTGCACCGCGTGCAGCGTGTGCCCGCCACCGAGACCCAGGGCCGCATCCACACCTCCGCTGCCGGCGTAGTGGTGCTGCCCGAAGCCGAGGAATTCGACGTCGAGCTGAATATGAGCGACGTGCGTATCGACACCTTCTGCGCCTCCGGTCCCGGCGGCCAGTGCGTCAACACTACCTACTCGGCCGTCCGCCTCACCCATATCCCCACTGGTATCGTGGTCTCCATGCAGGACCAGAAGAGCCAGATCAAAAACAAGGAGAAAGCCATCAGCATCCTCCGTACCCGCCTCTACGAGCGCGAGTACAACAAGTACATGGAAGAACTCTCCTCCAAGCGCAAGACCATGGTGGCCACCGGCGACCGCTCCGAGAAGGTGCGCACCTACAACTACCCGCAGAGCCGCGTCACCGACCACCGCATCGGCTGGTCGATGCACAACCTACCTGCCTTTATGGACGGCGACATCGAGGACTGTATCGAAGCCCTCCAGCTCGCCGAGAATGCCGAGAAGCTCAAAGCCTCGGTGGGGTGATGAGAGGTGTGAGGTAAAACTTTTTATTTACCTTTTGTCAGATTTCGTGCAAAACAAGTGTATATTATATATAGATGAAGACAAAATTCGCCCTATTGATTACACTGCTTTTGCTCCCGACGCTGATGTGGGCTCAGGAGGTCGGAGTGGCCGACAGCATGTTGCTGCTCTGCGGACGCGTAACGGCCAACGGGAAAGGAATTCCCTATGCCACACTGCAGCTGAAAGGAACCTCCAAAGGAGTGTCGTGCAACGATGCGGGCGAATATGAGCTGAAAATCCCTACGCACCACAAGAACGACACCATCCTCGTCCGCGCCATAGGCTACAGCCAAGCCCAGTATCCCGTTGCCAGCCTGACAAAGCGAAGCAACCTAAAACTCGAGCCCAAAGCCATCGAGTTGCGCGAGGTCAGCGTCACCAGCTTCCGTTCGGCGCGCCATCTGATTCTCGCCGCCGTCGACCGCATCCCACACAACTACCACCAGAAAGAGACCTACAGCACCTTCTTTTTCCGCGACTGGCGTGCCGTCGACAATGAGCTCTACCTCTTCGACGAAGCCGTGATGGGCGTGCGGCGCTGCGCCTACTCGCAGTATGCCGATAAGCGCGGCTACCGGCTCGACCCCACGCGGCGCGAGATGGAGAGCAACTACAAGGAGCTCCTGCGCCACCGCCTGGTGGTATGCGACCGCGAATGCCTCAAGCGGAAAATAGAATCGGAATATGGTGTGGAGCAGATGCTCGAATATGCCGACAACGAGTTCTTTTTCGACCCTGTAGCCACCCCACAGGCCTCCTATTCCCTCGCCAAACGAATGCTTAAGGAACATAACTTCGACTCTATCCGGGAATTCGACGCCGATGACGAGGCCTACTACCTCATCACCTCCATCGGCCCCAACCGCCGTCCCAACGCCAAGGTGCGCTACACCTGGACCATCCGCAAGAGCGACCTGGCCATCGTGGCCATCACCTCGGCGCAACTGCCCGTCAGCCGCCGAGTGCCCGACGACCTGTGGCTCAACAATTATTTCAACCGCATGAATTACGATGCCGACTCGTCGTCGTGGAGCTATGACATGCGCAACGGTCACTATACCTTGACACACTACTACAACCTCACCTCCTACACCCTCTCCTCCAACCAACAAGGCTACAGGAACGAGCGGCAGCAGTGGCAGCACAGCACCGACTGGACCCTCACCGACTTCTCCCTCACCCCACCGACCCAACACGGCGACACGCTGGAGGTGAAGCTTCAAACCCTTCCCGGGGCCTTTGGCAGCAGCGACTACAGCACCGACTTCTGGGGCCACTACAACAGCATCCCCATCGACACCTTCCCCCTGCGATTGCTCAAAGAAAAAATCCAAAAGCCATGAAAAAAATATTGTTTGATTGCTTGATTGTATTATTGCTTGAGTGCTTTCACCTTTCACCTTGTCACGCGCAGCAGCCCATTGTTGAGCCCGACACCGTGTGGGTGGAAGGGCGTGTCATCGAGACCGCCACATGGCAACCGCAACCCAACTGTGAGGTGCAGCTCCTGAAGGAGGGAGAATCCAAAGCCGTTGCCTTCTGCGACGAAGAGGGCTATTTCTCCATCGGATGGATACCCATGGGCCTTTACACCCTCTCGGTGCTCCACGACGGCAAATCGCTCTACTATACCGAGTTCCAGCTCACCCAGAGCGCCATGGTCAACATCGCCCTGATGCCCGATACCGTCAATCTCCACGCCCTGCCGCCCGCCGAGGTCACCGCCTCGCGCCATCAGTTAGGCTCCAGACTCATCACATCCACCCACGACCTGCGTCTGTGGGATCTCAACGGAGGTAGCGGCCGCAACGGCAATGCCGCCATTGCCACACCTTTTGAGCCCCATCCACTGTATGGAGACAAACATAAATGTAGCCAATACGTAAACAAACAAATGTGTCGTGTATATACTACCGGCAGTCTATACGATTTCCCCACGCCACCCATCTGGGTCCTATGCAACGAGCCTTGGGATCCGCCAAAGAAGAAAGAGGAGGGCGAAAAGCATTCCCAAGAAGAAAAAAGCGAGCCATAGAAGGAAAATCTTCGGTAGCTCTGTTGTCCGCTACTTGTCCGCTATATGTCCGCTATATGTCCGCTTTAAAAGCGGACATATAGCGGACATATAGCGGACAAATAGCGGACATATGACGGACAACAACCATACATCATACGGATAAAACAGCTATCAGAATAGTGCCCTACGGGTATACGGGAGCCGGAGGAACCGAAATAAACAAATGGCTATTAATAACTTTTCCGTCATCCGGAATCTCGGGTGGCGGAATTGTAGTATTTTTGCAATTTGAATTATTATATCGGTTAAAGATAAAAACATATTGCCATGAAGAGATATATCACTCTGCTGCTGTCGATATTACTGACTTTCACACTGATGGCGCAGAAGCCTAAAAACGTAGAGTTCACCCGGGAAGGCTTGCCCGACGAGTTGCTGGAATACATGAACAAGTCGACCTCTGACAGCGACCGGCAAAAAGAGATCACCAAGACCCTCAAGGAGTTCAAGTCCGTCTACCCTGATTTCGACGGCCAACTGCAGGAGCGTCTGGTGGCTATCTATTCCTACGCCGTCAAGGCCAAGATGAAGGGCAACCCCGAGATGTGCAGCCTGACACGTGTGCTCACCGGCATCGCCACCACCCCCTCGGCGGGCACCGACGTGGCCAACGCCTATGGCAACGCTGAGAATCTTGAAGGTTTCGTCTCGTCGCTCGAACTCTTCGTGAACCGCAAAGCCAAAGCCAAGGCCATCATCGAGTTCGTCGACTTCTGCGAGGGACTTTTCAAAGAGCGTGTGCTCTTCCGTTCCAACAGCTGCGAGTGGCGTTTCGAGCCTCGTACCCCTTTCCGCCTCGACGCAAAAGGAGAACTGCCCCTGGTGTACTTTGAGACCGCTTCCGACCTGCACTACGCCTCGGCCAAAGATGAGGGTGTCATCAAAGGCACCACCGGCATCTACAACTACAAGGAAAACGAGTGGCGCGGCAACGGAGGCCGTCTCGAGTGGACCCGCACAGGCCTAGCCGCCAACGAGTGCTATGCCGACCTATCCTCCTACTCTGCCGAAACCAAGTTCCCCAAGTTCAAGGCCGACTCAGTACTTTTCGTCCATACGCGCTATTTTGACAAACCCATCCGCGGCCGTATTGAGGAGGTACTCAACACTCCTTCCGAACCAGCCAAATACAGCTATCCGCGTTTCCGCTCCTACCAGCGCGACTTCATCATCCCCGACATCATGCCCAACGTCGACTATAGCGGAAGCTTCATGATGAACGGTTCAAAGTTCATCACCGCCAGCAGCAAGCATCCCGCCAGCCTCATTTTCAACCAAGGCGGCAAAGGACGCCTCGCGGTGTCGTCGACCAAGTTCACCATCACCCCCGACCGTATGCTCGCCGAGAATGCCGCCGTGGTGCTTCGCCTCGGCGAGGACGACTCCATAACCAACACAGGCATCCTCGTGCGCTATGTGCCGGCCGACAAGCAGGTGGTGCTTGTCAACGACTCCAAACGCAACTACTACAGCCCCTATATCGACACCTACCACCAGCTCGACATCTACAGCGAGAACATCGTCTGGCGCCTTGAGAGCGGCGACCTGCTCTTCTCCAACCTCGCCTCCGGTGGAGCCGAGGGCAGCGCCAGCTTCGAGTCGAGCAACTACTACACCTACACCAAATACCGCGATGTCAAGGGCATCGATGAGGTAAGCCCCGTGCAACGCGTTTTTGAGTTCTCGCGCAGCATGGGCTCCGAGTTCTCCGTCAAGGCCTTTTCTGACGAAATCGGCATGGACATGAGCCAGACCCTTCTGATGATCCACACTCTTTCGCGCCACGGTCTGGTGTCGTATAACGAGATGACCGGAACAGTGAGGGTGAAAGAAAAGCTCATCGACTACCAGAACGCCTACATGAAGAAGAAAGACTTCGACTACGACGCACTGTCGCTCGAATCCAGTGCCGCTGGCAGCAACGCCCGCCTGACTCTCGACGACGACAAACTGCTCATCCGCGGTGTCAGCCGTTTCGTGGTCTCAGACAGCCAGGCCGTCATCGTCTACCCCGACTCACTCTCCGGCGCCCTCGTCACCGTAGGTCGTAACCGCGACCTCCACTTCAGTGGCCGCATCGCTGTGGGCAAGTTCACCCTCTCGGTCAAGGACTGCGACTTCTCTTACGAGAACTACCGCTTCACCATGCCCCAAATTGAACGCATGGAGTTCTATGTCCCTGACTTCAAACAGCCGGACCAATATGAGCAACTCGTCCGCACTCCTCTCAGCAACCTTGTAGGCACCCTCGACGTCGACCGTCCTGACAACCACTGCGGTTTGAAGAAAAACAAGGAATACCCCATCTTCAACAGCCTGGAGAACAGCAATGTCTTCTACGATGCCAAGGACATCCAGGGCGGTCAGTACGTGCGTGACCGCTTCTACTATACACTCCTTCCTTTCACCATCAACAGCATGATCGACATTGCCGTCGACAGTCTCCAGTTCAACGGTATCCTCACCTCCGGGGGCATCTTCCCCGACATCAAAGAGCCTCTGCGCGTACAGCACGACTACTACCTTGGCTTCAATATCTCCACCCCCGATGGCGGTCTTCCTGCCTATGGCGGCAAAGGACAATACACCAAGAAACTGAAACTCGACCACTCGGGTCTCCATGGTGCCGGCGAACTCTCCTACCTCACTGCCAAGTCCAAGTCCAAGAACTTCCTCTTCCTGCTCGACTCCACCGTGGCAGTCACCGACACCTTCACCGTACGCGAAGAGCAGGGGTTCCCACAGATAGCCAATGGCAAAACCGACCTCCACTGGCTACCCTATCAGGATTCCATGGCTGTAGCCTCGCTCGAAAACGGCAACCCCTTCAAGATGTACCGCGGCGATGCCTCCCTGCGTGGCCGCGTGGCGCTGATGCCCAAAGGTGCTTCTGCCTCAGGTAGCGCCCAAGTCCACGAGGGCATCTTCGTCTCGCAACACTTTGCCTTGACCTCCCGCGAGATGTCCTCTGAAGTCAGCGACTTCACACTCCGCAGCTCCAAGTTCAACACCGTAGCCTTCAGTGCCTCCAACATGCGTTCACATGTCAACTATGACACACGTCGGGCCGATTTGGAAGCGAGAAATGAGAATGGAGAAATGATGCCGGTCAATCTGCAACTGGCCGGCTACCAGGCTTTCGCCGACCGCTTCAGTTGGGAGATGGACCGCAAGGAGCTAACCCTCGCCAACTCTACCCGTGGCACCTCCGAGGGACTTGATGCCATGGATATCCGTCTGCGCCTCCCCAAGGCCAACGACTTGCCGGGTGTACGCTTCGTGAAGAATGATAAAACGGGGAAAGCCGACACATTATCGCAATCACGCAATAACGCATTAACTTACCATGCCCTCCTGAGCACCTACAAATATGACCTCGGCGAACTGTCGAGCCAAGGCGTCTACCTCCTCAACATCGCCGATGCCGTCATTGCCCCTGCCGCCGACACCCTGCATGTATGCAAAGGCGGCGAAATGAAAGTGCTCAACAAAGCCCAGATGCTCTTCAACCGCGACAGCGCCTATCATTACATCTTCAATGCCGACCTACTGGTCACTGGCGCCAATAGCCTCACCGGCAAAGGCTATTACGACTACCGTAACGACCAGGAGAAACCTCAGAAACTCTTCCTCGACAACATCAGCGTCAACGCCGAAGGTGTGACGGTGGCACAGGGTAAAGTCAGCGACAGCGCCGCCTTCGCCCTGAGCTCCGCCTTCGGATTTGCCGGCAAGGTACGCGTCGAGGGCAACCAACGCTGGCCCTTCTTCGAGGGCGGCGTGCGCCTCATCCAGCCCTGCCTCTCCGACGACAAACTCGGCCTCCTGGCCTATGCCGACTATACCGACCCCATGCATGTCCACATCGCCGTGCCCGAGGAGCCCACCGACTGGAAAGGCAAACGCATCACTGCCTCTATCCTCCTCGACCGCAGCACTCTGCAACCCCATGCCGCCTTCCTGACAAATGACAAGGTAGACAACAACGAACTCCTTTCGGCCCACGGCATATTGACCTACCTCGGCGACCAACAGGAATACATGGTAGCCTCCGAGGAAAAAGTCTCGTCACCCGACGACATCGTGTCGCCCTACCTCACCCTCTCCGCCGCCGGTTGCAACGTCCAAGGCGAGGGTCCTGTCAATTTCGCCATCCGCAACACCCCGGCTGAAATCTACGCCTACGGCAGCGCCTCCTACGGCATCAACAGCGACAAGGACGACCAACTCACCACCGTGTTCGGCTTCAACTTCCCCATCGCCAAAGAGCTCATCACCTCCATGGCTGACAATATCAAGGACGACCTCCACCTGCAACCCGCCGGTGCCACCACCAGTGCCGAGATGCGTCACGCCCTAATGTACCACCTCGGCGCCGACGAGGGAGCTGCGGCCTACGCCTCCTATAGCCTCGACGGCGAACTCGAGAGCGTCCCCGAAGCCATGCGCTCCAATGCCCTCTTCGACAACATCCACTGGCGCTACACCATCTCCATGGGCCACTTCTTCGACGGCAAAGCCAATCTCGTAGCCATCGGCGACAAACCTCTGGGATTGAAGGTCAACCTCAAGGCGCAGATATTCATCCGTAACCGCAAACAGATGATGTTCTTCCACATCCAAGCCTCCAAGGACCACTGGTACGCCTTCCTCTACAACGTCGCAGACCAGGAGCTGGCACTCTACAGCTCCAACGGTCTCTGGCTCGACCAGGTCAAAGCTCTCTCGCCCGAACAGCGCCGTGTGAAGAAAGAAGGTGCCGGCACCATGCGTTACTACGCCGGTGACACCGCCGAAGTCGACAAACTCCTCCGCTGGTTCTCCCAAAGCGCCTACTCCGAAGAAGAAGAGTAACCCCTAAAAAAGATAATTTTTAGACTACCCCGAGACTTTTTCTCGGGGTTTTTCTTTGCACCAAACAAAAATATTATACTGTACAATATACTGAAAACCAACTTTAAACTTCAAACTTTAAACTTTAAACTAAAAAATATTTTGCCATGTTGGAAAATGTTTGTACTTTTGCACCCGCTTTTCGATAGAAAAAAGAGAGGAAAGTTTTGCCCAGGTGGTGGAATTGGTAGACACGCTACTTTGAGGGGGTAGTCGCCATAGGCGGTGCAAGTTCAAGTCTTGTCC
>LXOW01213292.1_pt2 | contig 16117 bp, 8 predicted proteins | sample 1368591 | NCBI WGS metagenome assembly LXOW01 (sample SAMN04884650, study PRJNA319009) | bovine gut metagenome | isolation source: Cow rumen | host: Bos taurus | place: Italy: Legnaro (PD) | collected 2014-07-09 | reverse complement strand
AAGAACAGAAACATGGATTACAAAGAATTCGACCGCATGGTCAACGAAGCAGAGGGTGGTCGCACATGGGCTCCCAGTATCAGTTTCCCCGCTCTGATGCGTAAGGTGTATGTGTGGATGTCACTGGCAATGTGCATCACCGGCGTCACCTCATACGGTGTGGCCACGTCACCCGCCATACTGCAGATGGTGCTGGGCAACCAGATAGTGTTCTGGGGACTCATCATTGCAGAGTTCGCGCTGGTATTCGGTGTCAGCGCAATGATTAATAAGCTGAGCCTCACCACAGCCACTCTGATGTTCATAGCATACAGCGTGATAAACGGTGCCGTACTGAGCAGCATCTTCCTTGTCTATACGCTGAGCAGCATCGGCCAGGTGTTCTTCATCACCGCCGGCACGTTCGCCGCGATGGCTTTGATAGGATACACGACAAAGGCCGACCTCACCTCGTTAGGGAAGATCCTCTTCATGGCTCTGATAGGACTTATCATTGCCACAGTGGTGAACATCTTCGTAGGCTCTACGGGCATGCAGACCATCATCAGCTATGCCGGTGTACTCATCTTCGTAGGACTCACCGCCTACGACTCGCAGAAGATTAAGAAGATGCTCTACGATCAGGATTCCCGCGACGAGGGAGCACAGAAGCTCGCACTTCTCGGTGCGCTGACTCTTTACCTCGATTTCATTAACCTCTTTATCTATCTGCTTCGCATCTTCGGAGACAGGAGGGAGTGATACCCCTCCCCGCCCCTCNNCAGGAGGGAGTGATACCCCTCCCCTGAGGGGAGGGAGGGATTGTCGCGGGCGAGACGCCCACGTCCCCTTTATCCATTGAACATTGAACATTGAACATTGAACATTATCGCGGGCGAGACGCCCACGTCCCTAAATTTGAAGATTGAGGGGCTGACGGAGTTGTTTCCGTTAGCCCTTCAATTTTTCAATGCTTATTGCTTTTTTGTCTATTCTATGTTGCATTACGTTAGTATTACAGTCAATATCGACCGTTTTAGATAATTTTAACTACCATTTTATTTTTGTTTAGATAATTTTTTTGTAAATTTGCGCGAATTTCAACTATAAGACTAACATTACAAATACTAACTATATCAAGACGGAACTATGAGAAATCTTAAACCACTACTGCTGATGACGGCAGTAATGTTGCTGGGATTATCGTCGTGTACGGAGTGGGACCAGGTGGACCCTCCCGCTGGAAGTCAGGTATACCCGAAGCTGGAACAGCTCGGTGCCTACCACTTTGATGACGGCACGCCGGTAAACTCCATTGACGTTTCGCTGGCCGGCGAGCTGTTCGCCTACGATGCCGGCGACCTTCCAGTATTCAAACAGTCAGCAAGCCGCAGCACTATGTTCATGGACCTGAACGGCGGTTACCTACGCCTGAAGAACCCTGTCGGGGGTAATGCGCAGCAGGCTGTGTCGCTGGTATTCTTTGTGTATACCGACGTGACAAAGACAAAGGACATCTCGGAACTGACGCTGTTCTCTTTCAAGAATGAGGACGGCAGCCAGGAGGTGAGCCTTGACGGCAATGGCGGTCTGCACGTGAACACTACGGCAGGCCAGTGGGAATACAACACGGAGTCGAAGACCGGCATCCTGCAGGGTGACACCACCTGGCACAAGGTGGCGGTATGCATCAGCGACGTGGATTATTTCATCTACGTGGACGGTCTGAAGCGCCTGGACTTCACCCCACCTACGAGCTATAAGACCTCAGCCAACCTCAACATGAAGGACGTGGTAAAGTTCATGGCCGATGCGCCATACCTCTACATAGGCAACAGCACATACGATGCTACGGCTAACGAGGAGAAGGCAGCGGCCTATACATGGAAGATTGACGACATCGACGTATATCGCAACGTAATCACCGAGAAGCAGTGGCGCTGGAACAACAGCGGCGGCGGTGGCGGCGGCGATGACGACAACTTCGAATACGTCGTCGGCGACTGGATTGCTACAGTGGGTGAGACAGACAACTCTACTGGCTGGTGGGGCGCACACTCCAACTATTTCCGCATTCCTGCAGACGGTTCTGTCGTGCTGAGCTTCAAGAACTATAGTTCGAAGGCCAACAACTGGAACAACTGGGTAATAGGTCTCACAAGCGACGATGAGCGTAATGGTGGCAGCTATGTTGAGTATGCTATCCTACGTTCAGACCTCTACGGCTGGGGCACGAACTATGACGATGGCACTTGGACAAGCTCCGGCTATGATGACTGGGATGCCTTCCGTGAGAATATGGACGGAGCCGATGTCAATATCAGCATCTCTCGCAATGGTTCGCAATGCGTGATGACAGCTGTGGCCACATGTCCGAACGGTAAGGTATACACTGAGACCTTCACCATGGACACCGGCAACAGCAGCGATGCGATGCGCGCCTTCCTCACTGTGGACGGCTGCCATCTGGAGATGAACAAGGGTCAGTGTGGAGCCATGAAGAGTGTGGCTGTCAGCAAGCTCACCATAGGTGCTACGGACAATTCTACAGGCTGGTGGGGCGACCACTCCGACTACTTCACCATCCCTGCGGGCTGGAACCTCACGCTGACGTTCACGAACTACAGCACAAAGGCCAACAACTGGAACAACTGGGTGGCAGGTATCACGACCGATGCCGATCGTGACGGTGACGGCTATGCCGAGTATGCCATCTTGCGTTCAGACCTCTACGGTTGGGGTGCGAACTACGACGATGGCACGTGGACAAGCTCCGGTTATGATGACTGGGACGCCTTCCGTGAGAATATGGACGGAGCTGTAGTGAAGATGACCATCTCACGCAGCGGTACACAGTGCGTGATGAACGCAGTGGCAACATGCCAGAACGGCAAGGTATATACCGAGACATTTACTATGGACATCGACAACGACAGCGAAAACATCAGGGCATTCCTTACTGTTGACGGATGCCACATGGAGATGCAGCCCGCGGGATGTCTGCTGACGAAACCGTTCTGACCTCACCCCGGCCCTCTCCAAGAGAGAGGGAGGGGAATTAAGAATTAAGAGTTAAGAATTAAGAATTAAGAATTATGAAACATAATATAATAAAGTTCCCGTTAGCGTTAGCGTTATCGTTATTCTTGGTGACGGTGGCCCATGCCCAGATTACCGTGAAGGGCCACGTGACAGACGAGACGGGTGAGGATATCATTGGCGCTACGGTGGTGCAGAAAGGAACCAAGAACGCCACCATCACCGACATCAGCGGCAACTACTCCATCAAAGTTCCCACGGATGCCACGCTTACCGTGAGCTATGTAGGCTTCGCCACGCAGGAGATAGCTGTTGCAGGCAAGACACAGATTGACGTAACCCTCGGTGAAGACAAGAAGCTGCTTAACGAGGTAGTTGTAGTGGGCTACGGCCAGCAGAAGAAAGAATCGGTCATCGGAGCCATCTCGCAGGTGAGCTCCGCCGACCTCCTCGCCACTCCGGCAGCGAACATCTCGCAGGCTCTGGCAGGTAAGATTTCGGGTGTAGTAACGAACCAGACTTCCGGTGCTCCTGGCGCCGACGATGCGAGCATCTACATCCGCGGACGTGCCACCTTCACCGGCAACGATCAGCCACTGGTGCTGGTGGACGGTGTGGAGCGTCCGTTCTCACAGATAGCACCTGACGACATTGAGTCAATCTCAGTGCTGAAGGATGCCTCTGCTACAGCCGTCTATGGTGTGCGCGGCGCTAACGGCGTAATGCTTATCACCACCAAGCGAGGCAAGGACCAGAAGCCTGTAGTGAGCATGACGGCGAACTATCAGATTACCTCACCCACGCGTACCTCTAATTATTTAGGCACGCGCGAGTCGACGATGCTCCTGAACGAGGCCTATGCCAACGACGGACTCGGCACGGCATTCACCGATGCTCAGATAGCCGGGCTGCCCGACGTGGACTGGTATCATGAAGTATTGGACAAGACCGCTCCCGCCATGCGCTACAACATGAATGTTCGCGGTGGAACGAAGAGGATGAAGTATTTCGTGTCTGGCGAGTTCTACAACCAGCAGGGTCTCTTCAAGAACCTCTCAACGGATGAATACGGCAACAAGTCGAACACATCATTCTCACGCTATGGTTTCCGTGCCAACCTCGACTTCGACCTGGTGAAGAACCTCACCTTCTCCGTGAACTTCGGCACCCGCTTCGAGGAGCGCAACGGTCCGAACTCCAACGAGTCAGCAGGCTATTCGCAGGTGTTCTACGGTATCAACCACACCCCGAGCTACGCCTTCCCTGTAACCTACACCTTGGACAGCGGAAAGAAAATCTATGGTGGGTCGTCACAGTATTCTAATGTCTATGCCCTCCTGGCTGAGGCTGGATTCTACAAGGCAACGAACACCATCAACGAGACAAACTTCATTGCCGACTACAAGATGGACTGGCTGCTGAAGGGATTGAAGGCACGAGGCATGATATCCTTCGACTATGACTCCTACTTCCGTCGTCTCTATACTAAGAGCTATGCCACATATCAGCTGGTAGATCCAGAGAATGCTGGCGACCTGAGCGGATACAACAGCTTCGGCTCTAACGGCAACCTCACATACGCAGGTAATGACAACAGCTCTACCTTCAAACTCTATCTCGAGGGACAGATTTATTGGGCTAACCGCTTCGACAAGCACGATTGGACAGCAATGGTGCTCTACAACCAGAACGACTATCGCTACCAGCGCTCGTTCGCCACATCAAACGCCTATTATGCCGACCTTCCAAAGCGCTACATGGGTCTCGTAGGACGTGTCACATACGGTTATGACGACAAGTACCTGGCAGAGGTGAACATAGGCTACAACGGCTCTGAGAATTTCCGTGCCGGCAAGCGCTTCGGTTTCTTCCCCGCATTCTCCATAGGATGGCGCATCACACAGGAGAAGTTCATGGAATCAACAAAGAACTGGCTGACAAACCTGAAGATACGCGCCTCTTACGGCCAGGTAGGTAACGACCAATACAGCCAGCGCTTCCTCTATCAGGCCATCTGGAGCCAGATCAGCAACGACTACACCTTCGGCAACACCAATAGCGTGACAGGCATCTACGAGTCGCAGTATGCCAACTACGACGTGACATGGGAGAAGGCCAACAAATACAACGCAGGTATTGAGTTCTCTATCTTCGACGGACTCCTCTCTGGTGTCTTCGACTACTTCTACGAGAGCCGTAAGGACATCCTCTGCGCCTATCAGACAATGCCACAGTGGCTTGGCGTAAATATGGCGGCAGGCAACCTGGGTGAAACGAAGAACTCGGGTATCGAGCTGGAGCTGCACCACCGTAATAAGATTGGCGCAGACTTCAACTATACTGTTGATGCCACCTTCGCTCATGCAAAGAACGAGATCGTCAACATCAACGAGCCTCTGCTGAAGACGGAATACCAGAAGCAGGAAGGACGTTCCATAGGTCTCACCTACGGCCTTCTCGCTGACGGCTTCATCACCGCAGCAGACCTTGCAGACCCCACCCTGCCAAAGTCCGCCTATACGGACAACCTGAAGGTGGGCGACCTGAAGTATGTTGACATGAACAACGATGGTTTCATCGACGACAATGACAAGACTTATTTCGGTTACTCCGACGTTCCGGAGAACACTTATACCCTTTCTCTTGGCTGCGACTACAAGGGCATCGGCTTCAGCGTGATGTTCCAAGGCGTGGACCACGTGAGCCGCTACTATGACGCTGAGGCCATGTATGCCTTCGTCAATGGTGGCCGCGTACGTGCTCTGCACCTGAACCGTTGGAATCCTGCACAGTCAGAGGCCTACAACATCGCTAACGCCACTTATCCGCTGCTGCACTATGACGCATACGGCAACCACAACCAGCAGACTAACTCTTTCTTCCTCCAGAACGGTGCTTTCGTAAGGCTGAAGAACATAGAGCTCTATTGGGACCTGCCCAAGAACTGGATAAGCAAACTGGCCATGACCCAGTGCCGTGTATACGTAAATGCCAACAACCTCGTGACATGGGATCACCTGAAAGACCTCGACATCGACCCCGAATCGTCAGGCTCTAACAAATACCCCATCATGAAGGCCATCAACTTCGGTGTGAACGTACAATTCTGATTAATTAAGAATTAAAGATGCAAAATTCAAAATACTAAAATTCAGAATTCCTCATTATGAAATACAAGATAAAGACATACCTATTAACTCTCCCGTTATCGTTAACGCTATCGTTATCGTTAACCTCCTGCTCAGACTTCCTCGACAAGGAGAAGGGCAATGAGCTCACGGAGAATCAGACCTTCAACGACTGGGAGAACCTCAAGGCATACCATCTGGACGGCTATAACTACCTGCGCCATGGTGCACTGAAGGTGTATGACGGTTCAGACTGGGCAGGTCAGGCATCATGGATGGATGCTGCAACAGATCTGGCCATGTGCAGCTATTCATCAGGCGGTGTAAGACGAAGCTTCAATGTAGGCAACTACTACAGCCCATACGGAGCTACGGAGCTCGTCAATACATGGGAGCACTACTATCGTGCCATTCGTAAGATGAATACCACCATTGCACGCATAGAGTCAGTGCCGAAGCCAACGGCAGAAAACTCACTGGCCTCCTACGAGAACGACAAGAAGAACTACACTGCCGAGGCAAAGTTCCTGCGCGGCTACTTCTACTGGGAGCTGTTCCTGCGCTATGGACCGGTGCCCTATATAAAAGACCGTCTTGAACCAGAGGCAGGTGCTGAGGCTCTGTCGCAGGAATACAACACACGTCCTTCGGTGCAGGAGTTCATCGCCGAAGTGATGGCCGACCTCGACGAGACAACGGTGGAGGCCAACCTTCTTGACAACATGACTGTTGACGACCGTGCAGGACGCATCACGAAGGGCATGGCCTGCGGACTTCGCGCACGCATCATGCTATATCTCGCCTCACCACGCTATGCCGGGGAGAACGAGTTCACACAGAAGTTCGGCAAGTCGGGCGTAACATGGCAGCAAGCCGCCGATGCACAGAAGAAATTCATCGACACCTATGGAGCCGGTAAGTTCTACGCTCTTGAGAGCAACTACAGCGATGCCATCTTGAAGACTGTCTACACAGGCAATCAGGAGGTCATCTTCTGGCGTAATGACGGAGCAAGGGGATGGGGGGACATCTATCTTGACGTACCTACAGCCGAAGGTGGTCGTGGCGGCAACTGCCCCACACAGAACCTTGTAGACATGTATGATATGCAGAATGGCACCTCGCCATTCACATCATACGACGCAACGGGTGCTCCGGCCTACGGTGGCAACTATCTCAACGTATCTGGCATCATCAATAGCGAGAGCGGATACAACGATGCATCACCGATAACGGGCCGCGACCCACGCTTCAATGCCACTGTATTATATAATGGTGAGGAATGGGGCACGAAAACCCTTGAGATATTCGATGGTGGTGCCGACAATGCCGTTGGTGATGCCAACGCCACCAAGACCGGCTACTACATGCGCAAATACATTCCGCAGCAGATTTTCAACACCTCCTCACATAACGGCTCTGCATCACGCAACTGGATTTTCATGCGCTACGCTGAAATACTGCTCAACTATTGTGAGGCCCTCAATGAGGTGAGCTACGACCAGAACAAGATGGTCATAGCATCATACCTCGACCAGATACGCCATCGCGCAGGCATCACGGGATATGTCTCCACACGCCTGAACAAAGACCTCAACAGTCAGGCGGCCTTGCGCAACTTCATCCACAAAGAGCGCACCGTAGAGCTCGCCATGGAAGACCATCGCTCATGGGACGTTCGTCGCTGGGGAGTGGCTGAGGAAGCCCTCGCAAGACCCATCATCGGCATGACCGTGACGAAAGATAACGTATATACCCGCAAACAGGCTCAGACCCGCGTCTTCTATACAAGGATGTACAACTATCCTATCCCTCAGACGGAGGTGTGGAAGACGGAGATAGAGAATAATCCTGGATGGTAAAGCCCCACCCCCTAACACCTCACCCCGACCCTCTCCCAAGGAGAGGGAGGAGTGAAAAGTGAAGAGTAAAGAGTGAATAATCAAAAAATAAAACAATAACTCATGACACATAATAAGATAAGAACAACTCTTGCGGCAGTAGCCCTTACCATCGCCACTGGTGCCCTGGCACAGACAGCGGGCAAGGGACAGGTGCTCAAGGGTACAGTCGTCGACAACAACGGCAAGCCCATTGCCGGTGCTCTGGTTAATGTCACTGAGACCAATCGCCTGGCAATGACTGACAGCAATGGTCATTTCCAGCTGAAGAACGTGAACATTGGCGATGAGATATGCATCAACGGCGACGGCTATTACCAGAAGATAGAGAAGGCGGATTTCAACGAGTTCAGGATTACCCTGGAGCGCGACTCCGACATGTATGAGAAAGACTTTGCCATGCCTTTCACCACGAAGAAGGTGAAACACATCACAGAGTCTACCTCCACCGTAACCGGCTCCGAACTGGAAAAGCACCCTGTGACGGTGCTGCAGAACGCTTTCAACTCTACGCTGACGGGCGTAGAGACATACGAAGCCACCTCCGAGCCAGGATGGTCAGAGACAAACATCTATATCCGCGGTCTGCGCACCACCAACTCCACGGCGCAGCATCCGCTCATCATCGTAGACAACGTGGAGCGCGACCTCTCCTTCCTCGATGCCTACCCCATTGAGAAGGTGACGGTGCTGAAGGATGTAGCAGCCTCTGCCATCTACGGTATGAAAGGTGCCAATGGTGCCATCATCGTCACCACAAAGCGCGGCGAGACAGGCAAGACACGCATCGACTTCACGCAGGAATATGGTTTCCAGACCATAGCAGGCCTGCCAGAGTCGCAGAATGCGTACCAATATGCCATGACGTTGAATCAGGCCAACTACCTTGACGGCAACGACCCGACCTATAGCGCCTACGACCTGGAGCAGTACCGCAAGGTGGTCAATGGTGAGAAACTCACCGGTCCCGACCAATACAAATACTTCAACACCAACTGGGCAAAGACGGCCCTTCGCGACCTTGCGCCTCAGATGAAGTCGAACCTGCAGATTAGCGGTGGTACAGAGCGTGTAAAGTACTATGTCAGCTTCTCGTACCTTCGTCAGGAAGGCCTCTATAATGAGGACTGGACAAGCTACAACGACTACGAGAACACACAGGCAGTTCTCGACCGTTTCAATCTGCGTACCAATGTCGATATCAACCTCAACAAGTTCCTGAGCCTCTCACTGGACCTGGGTGGACGTTTCGACAATATCAAGCAGCCCACGGCACAGTCAACCACCACAAGCGACTGGCGCGCTGCCGACACGTGGCAGATATTCTGTCAGGGTATAGCAGAGAACCTGCCCATCTACCCTGTATTCTGTCCTAACGGCGAGTTCTTCGTACCCAGCTCAACCTATCCTGCAAAGAATGCGGCATACCTCATTTCGAGCAACGGCACAGAGTACAACCGTCGTCGTAACCTCTACTCCACCATCAACCTCATCGGCGACTTCGGATTCCTCACTAAAGGTCTGAAGGGACATATCACATATAGTTTCGACGGCTATGACACGATGCAGAAGTGGCAGGAGGCAGAGGCCAATGCCTACAGCTACGACATCAAGGGCACCTACCTCGACCCCGAGGAAATCTCCTACACACAGGTGCGTACCTTCCAGGAACTCACCAATTCCATCACCAGCGGACGTGACTACTACTACAACCTCAACATGAATGCAGGCTTCGACTATGCCCGCAGCTTCGGCAAGCACGACGTGTCAGGTAATGCCTTCCTGCGCACCTACCAGCACACCATCCGCGGACAGTATTCTTCATACCGCTATGCTTCGTTCAACTTCACCGGCACATACGCCTATGACAACCGCTACATCCTGACGGCCAACATCTCACACATGGGTTCCGACAACTATGCCCGTGGCAACCGCTGGGACACTTTCTGGGGAGTCAGCGCAGGCTGGAACATCGCACAGGAGAAGTGGCTCAAAGGCAAGGGTATAGACCTCCTGAAGCTACGTGCCTCTTACGGACGTGCCGGGTATGACATCGTGGCTTCCGGCTCTAACAGCCAGGACGGCACCACCAACCGCTACCCATACCAGAGCACCTATTCTGCCAGCGGCAACTACGGCTTCGGCACTCTCTCTGGCACCACACAGTCCAACTACATCACACGTTACATCGAGAGCACCATGGGTTCCGACAATATTCGTTGGGAGATTTCCAAGATGCTCAACGTCGGTATCGACTGGGATCTGTGGCATCGCCGCTTCTATGGTAGCCTCGACTTCTTCAAGGAATGGCGTTCCGACGTGTTGGTAAGCCGCTCCAGCGTTCCTACGCTTCTCGGCGTGGCAGCACCGCTCGACAGCTATGGCAAGATAGAGTCACATGGCGGCGAGTTGACAATAGGACATGAGAACAAGGTTGGCCAGGTGAAATACTACATCGAGGGCATGCTATCATGGAACAAGAGCGAAATCATCGACATCGACGAGGTAGAGCGCCAGTACGACTATCAGTACCGTACCGGCAAGCGCATCGGACAGGCCTTCATGTTCAAGTTCAACCAGTGGGCTTCCGATGAAGCACTCATCCCTACATCATACGAGGATGCCGTAGCAAATCCCCAGAAATACCCTTGGTCTACCTACGGCACGTATAAACTCGGCAATGCCGTCTTCGAGGATGCTAATGGTGACCGTCAGATTACTATCGACGACCAGATTGCCTTGGGCTACAACTACACCTACGACCCAATTCCTGAGCTGACCCCATCGCTGAAGTTCGGCCTTGAATGGAAAGGCTTCGATGCACGTGCCATCCTGACTGCCTACCTCAATCGCACCGCTATATGCCGAGAGAATATGGACTACGGCTTTGGATGGGGCGGCACGTCAACCCATGCTATCACACATACATGGGGATACTACACCGACGACCCTAACGACCCACGCAACATCAATGCATGGTACCCACGTCTCTCTGCCGGCGGCTTCTCTGCCGTTGACCGTAACGACGATACACGAACCTCTGATATATGGCTCGTAAACGGCGACTACCTGTCACTGCGCAACATCGAGGTGGGATACTCCTTCCCACGCAAGTGGATTGCTCCGATAGGCATGACAAAACTGCGTCTGTACTTCAGTGCATACAACATCTGCAACTGGAGTCACCTGCCTGACGGCTTCGATCCCGAGAATCCTACTAACTACGTGTGGAGTTATCCTAAGACCAAGTCTTTCACCTTCGGTCTTAACGTATCATTCTGATAATTGAAAGTTGAAAATTGAAAGTTGAAAATTATGAAATATAACATAAGAAAGCATCCGTTAGTATTAGTGTTATCGTCAGCGTTGACTTTCTCGTTAGCGTTGACCTCATGCGAGAGCTATCTCGACAAGGAGTTTGATGCTGCGCAGTCTGACGAGAAAGTGTTTGGCGACGAGACCATGACACGCGGCTTCCTGGCCAACATCTACAACTATCTGTCAGACGGCATCGGAGTATGGGGGGATGACCAGCGCACAGGTTCCTCGCGCGACTGTATGACAGACAACTCCATCTGCTTCTGGAACCTCCACTACTACAGCTACATCCAGACCGACTCCTACACCTCCAGCAACCATACGATGTTGGGGTTCTGGAACACCGACACCTACGGCATCCGCGCCTGCAACCAGTTTATGAGCCGTGCCGACGAGACCGTCATCGGCAATGCTGCCAAGAGCGGCGACGACAACCGTCTCTATGACCGTAACATTCAGGAGGCGAAGCTGCTTCGCGCACTCTTCACCTTCGACCTGGTGCAGTGGTTCGGTGCCGCCCCAATCATCACCACCGTACTCTCCACCGACGAGGCCCACAATATGACGCGTGTGGCTGCTGGCGATGCCCTGCTGTGGGTAGCCGGACAGTGTGATGAGGTCATACAGTCAGGACACCTGCCCATGCGCTATCAGAACGAGGCCACAAACTGGGGACGTGTCAACGGCTGCCTGGCCCTGGCTCTCAAGTCGCGTGCTCTGCTCTATGCCGCATCCCCACTGAATGCCAACAAGCATGATGCGGAAAATATCGAAAACGGCATAGTGCCAGAGGCATACCGTAACTACTCTTCCCAGGCTTGGCAATATGCCAAGGTGGCTGCAGAAGAGGCTCTTCAGGTCTGCGCCGCCAACGGTTACAAACTCAATGGCACAGCAGGCAACTACGACACCTCTTCCGAAGGCGACTATTATAAAGTGTTCTGCAGCGACCCGACACAGAGCGATGAGATTATCCTCTCACGCTCCACATGGCAGACACTGCAGGTTGAGAAACTCCTCATGCCAGTGGGCTTCACCGGCTCCGGTTTCTCTCCTGTAGGACGTACCAACCCCACCCAGAACCTCGTCGATGCATATGAGACAATCAATGGCCTTGCCATCGATAAGGACCCCGAATACAACCCTCAGGATCCATATAAGAACCGCGACCCGCGCCTCGACCAGACCATCTTCCACCAAGGTTCTTTCTTCGGTGCTGCCGGCAATAGCGCAGGACGCTACGTGGATGTTCGCGAGAACGAGGGTGCCGACCTCGGTGCCGAGGGTGAGGCAGGTGGCACATACACCGGTTACTACCAGAAGAAGTTCGTCTATAACATCGACCGCAATAACCCCACACAGCAGACACACTTCTGGATACTCTTCCGCTATGCAGAGCTGCTGCTCAATGCTGCCGAAGCAGAGTTCCACACCAACGATATCAGCCAGGCTGTGGCACATATCAATCAGGTACGCGAACGTGCTGGCATGCCAGGCTACGACAGCAATACCCTCACACTGGAGCGCATACAGAACGAGCGCCGCGTAGAGTTGGCCTTCGAGGAGCATCGCTTCTTCGACGTACGCCGTTGGATGCTTTATAGCAACCAAACATCGTCAAACGAGACATCGCTGCCGCTCTATCAGCAGATATATAATCTCTATGGCACCGTCGTAACAGGCACGGAGGCAGCTCCTGCCTATGAATACGGCCCGTCAAAGGCTCATAGCTCTATCGTCTTCAATATCCCGAAGAACTATCTCTTCCCACTGCCTTACTCTGAGGTTAAGGCCGCACCGGGACTCGGACAGAACGAGGGATGGTAAGATTGAAAATTGAAGATTGAAGATTGAAAGTTGAAGATTGAAAGTTGAAAATTGAAAATGCAAAATGCAATGAAACACTATACAATGAAACATTTCACATCGTTAAGCTCAAGGCTGTCGGTATTGTTAGCGTTATCGCTACCGTTGATTTCTTGTAGCGACAATACCGACGAGGTGACTGTAGAGAATGGCGTGACGGTCGACGATGTCACCTACGCCCTCGTGCCTGTTGTGGAGACGGATGATGATGGCAATAAAACCGTCACGGGCTACAACCACACCCTCATAGCACGTTACTTCACCCATGATGACTCCTTCGCCACTCCCACGTCGGCAGGCTTCGTATATACCACCAACCCCGACAAGCTCCCCACTATCCAGGACAACGTCTATGAGGGCAAGGTGTATGACGAGGAGGTGACGACATACACCTTACAGACCATCAGGACCGAAGTGGGACACTTCATCACTGCCGACATGCCACAGGAGGTACTTGAAAAATACGGCGTCATCTACGTACGTGCCTACTATACCGCCTTCGGCAAGACCACATACTATTCACCCAAGGCCCTCACACTGGGCTCTGAGGCCACCCTGCCCGCTGAGCTGAAAAACTATACTGCTCCCCAGTATCCCGACATCTACACCGCCTATTCAGCTTGGCGCTATCGCGGCAGGTGGAACCTTGCCAACGTTCATGACCCCTCTGTCATGCTTGCTGACGACGGCTATTACTACATGTATCAGACCGACGCCTCCTTTGGTAATGTGCACAACGGCCACGGACACTTCTTCTGCCGCCGTTCAAAGGACCTCGTCAACTGGGAGTTCCTGGGCGCTACCATGCAGACATGCCCCGACTGGGTTCTGCCGAAGGTCAACGAGATGCGCGCAGAGGCCGGTGCTGATCCTATCGCCAGCCTCACCGACGGCAACTACGGCTACTGGGCTCCTACAGCCCGTAACCTGGGCAACGGCACCTACCGCATGTATTACTCCATCGTCATCCCAGGCTACATGTCAAGGGGCTCCCTGGTAGGCTTCGGAGAGCGCGGCGTCATTGGCGTGATGGAGACCACCAACCCTGCCGACCCCAACTCATGGGTAGACAAGGGCTATGTCATCTCCTCTCCTACTCACAATGGCAAGAACTGGGCATCACAGGATTACACACGTGCCTACTGGACATACAACTGTATCGACCCGTCATATATCATAACTCCCGAAGGCCAGCACTGGCTTATCTACGGCTCATGGCATAGCGGTATCGCTGAGATACAGATTAATCCTGAGACCGGCATGCCACTCAAGGAACTCGGCAGCTCCACATGCACCAGTCTCACACAGTTGGAGAACAACGGCTATGGCAAGCGCATCTACTCACGCGTGGCCGGCAGCCTCACCGCCACTGGATGGCAGCGTTGGCAGGGCTCTGAGGGACCTGAGATAATCTACAACCCCGAGACGGGCTACTACTATCTCTTTATGGCCTATGACGAACTGGCATACAAATACAACACCCGCGTGCTGCGCTCAAAGAGCATCACCGGTCCGTTCCTCGACATCACCGGTGCAGACCGCACCGCCAACCCAGGCGTGGCATACCCCATTGTGACACATCCATATAAGTGGTACTACAGTTCCAACACATGGGTGGGCATCTCACACGTGGCAGTCTTCGACGACGGCAAAAACAACTGGTACCTCGCATGTCAGGGACGTCTTGAGGCTTCTGACGCCAACCTCAACGCAAACATGTTGTGCCATCTGCGCCGCATACTGTGGACTGAGGACGGATGGCCTATCGTAGTGCCAGAGCGCTATGGCGCCGTGCCACAGGTGCCTATCACAGCCGACGAGATAGCAGGCATGTACGACTTCATCGACATCAGCTACACCAACGGCAAGTCTGACGCAGCGGGACAGGATATCGCATGTCAGGGCGTGCCTACACGACTCCTTGCCGACGGCACCGTAAAGGGCGACGCCTACAACGGACAGAAATGGTCGTTCGACGAGGCAAAGAGCCAGCTCACCATCGGAACGCAGAAATTCATCGTGACACGAGAGGTGGACTATGACTCCGACACCCGCAATCCAACGATTGTCTTCTGCGCATACAGCAGCAACGGGCAGCACACTTACTGGGGCAAGAGAAAGTTCTAAGTCCCCACGTAGCATAATGCTATAATACACAATCTCCTCCCAACCGCAATGATTGGGAGGAGATTGTGTTATTACATGCGGAGTCTGTCAACCCCTTGAATGTCTTTAGAACTTAAAGCGCAGACCACCTACGAAGACACCCTGCTCACCCAGACCGAGTTCTATGAAGCCACGTGCGCTGGAAGAGCCGGCCTCCAAACCTATGAAGGATGCCTGAAAGTTGAAATGCACAGCGCTCTCGCTGTAGTTGATGGCATCATTCTTCTCTGAACGCAGAGTAGCACCCATAGCGGCCTTTGAATAGAAGCCAAAGTGTTTCTTGTTCACCCAGTTGAACTTCACGGCAGGCATGAGGGTGTAGTAGCTGTCGCTCTGCTCTCCCTTTGCCACGTCACCATCGTAGAGGTCATAGGAACGATGGCCATATCCTGCTACCGCGCCCAAGCCGATGAGTGATGACACATTATAGAAATACTCAGCAGAGATAGTACCAAAATGCGTCTCATTCTTACGGTTTGCTTTCTCGAATGGCACGACGATAATGTCTTCAAAAATATTAACCCAGTCAGAGTTTGGCAACGCTCCGTATGAGATAGCAATCTCATGTTTTTTGTTCTCCTGTGCCTGCACACCCTGACCCATAAAGGGCAGTAACAGCAGGCTGATGAATACAATCTTGAATAGTTTCGAATTCATGTCTTTTGTAAATAAATAAATGTTTATGGTGGGTTCTATTAAATCTGTCTCTTATACACATCT
>LXOW01432676.1_pt1 | contig 16119 bp, 9 predicted proteins | sample 1368591 | NCBI WGS metagenome assembly LXOW01 (sample SAMN04884650, study PRJNA319009) | bovine gut metagenome | isolation source: Cow rumen | host: Bos taurus | place: Italy: Legnaro (PD) | collected 2014-07-09 | reverse complement strand
TTACGTTATGAAGAAAAATTTGACAATTTCGAAGCTCATGATGCTTATCGTCATGGCTATCCTTCCCTTCAGCATGTTTGCTCAGAAGGAAGAAGGCAAAAAGAAATCCAAACCTACTGAAAAGTACTGGTACATCCAGGCTGACGGAGGTCTCTCCATCAGCCACAGTGACTTGGCCAGCTACAACGGTGGTATTTGGGATGACTTCAACCATTTCAAGACAATGGCTTTCCGCAACTACAAAAATAGCTGGGACGCCCATCTTGGTTTTGGTTACCAATTCAGCAAAGTTTTTGGTTTCAACATCAAGGGTGGTTATGGTCGCCTCAATGGCCACAAGCATCTAGACAAGCATAACAACATCCAGTACCTCTATTTGCTTGACCTCGATGGTAATGCTATTGGTACAGACCCAGACAATGTGTATGTTGGTTCCAAACATGACCTCGGCCTCGAAATGACCGACTATTTCGAAGGCAGCTTCAACTTCACCTTCAACCTGTTCAACATTTTCAAGTACAACCCGAGAAGAGCTGTCAACTTGATTCCCCATGTTGGTATCGGTGGTTTGTTATACAAGGCTGGTCAAGTGAACCAACTCGATGAATCTGACCAAATAGTAGGCACTGTTGCCCCCCGCAGAGATGGAAAGCGTCAACTCCACTTCAATGTTCCCGTTGGTATGGAGCTCAATTTCAACATCACTCCCAAGTTTGACTTGTTCCTGGATTACACCTACACCTTCACTGGCACCGACAATCTCGACCAAGTTCGCAAGATCGACGAGAGTTTCCACGTCATCAACGACAAGGATATGTATAGCCAAGTCAACCTCGGTCTCCGCGTGAAGTTCAACAATCCTTGCGACATCGAAAAGATGGCCCGCGAGTCCAAGAAAATCACCTACCGTGTGAATCCTGACCCGCTGGTTGAAGGCGAAGACGGCAAGGTTTGCTTCGANNATACTTCGAAAAGCAGGCTGTCATGAACCTGAAGCCTTATCTGGCCTACAATGGTGGCCAAATCGACATCGATCCTATCACTTTCGTGGGTGAAAAGGTAAAGGGCGAAGGCGACTTCCGCGTCAACTACAAGGACGGCGGCGAGTTCACCAAGCATTACTGCAAGGACTATGTGCCTGAGATGGAAAACTGCGAACTCATGGGCGACCCGATGTTCTATGTCTACGACGGCACCATCTATCCCACTCAGGAAGAAATCGTGAAGAACACCTACTTCACTCAGGGTGCTACCGAGAAGTTGGCTGACGGTGTCATCCCTCAGCCGAAGGAAGAATGGGTTGACCAAGAGGTCACCGAAACCATCGAAGAGATACAAGCTGTCAAGAAGCTCACCTACTTCTTCAGCAAGGACAAGTATAACACCGCTGACAGAAAGAAACTCAACAGCGAAGCCGATGCTGCCTTTAAGGATCTGCTGGATGCTGGTGTGACTAAGTTCGAAATTAAAGCTTGGGCATCACCTGAAGGTGAAGGAGGCCACAACAACGAGCTGTCCAACAACCGTTACAATGCCGCTATGAAGCAGATGAAGAAGCTGGCCAAGAAGACTGAAATCGAAATCAACGGCCAAGGCTACGGTGCCGACTGGAACACCTTCATCCAACTCGTTTCCGAATCTGACCTGAAGGACAAGGATGCCATCGTGAACAACATCAACAACTCCAGCAACAAGGAGCAGACCATCCGCGAGATGTGCGACATCTATCCGCAACTTGAAAAGGACATTCTGCCTCAGCTGCGCCGCGCTGAAGTCTATGTGAACGAACCCGTCCAGAAGGTTATCACCAAGACCATCAAAGTGAAAGTGGAGAAATAAAAATCCTTTTCACGGAAGGAAAAAGCCGCTCAATCGAGCGGCTTTTTTTGTTACTTATAATATATAAATAAAGGTGTTATAGCTCCAAGCGATGCAGCCCGATGTCGTAAGGCTGGTCGATGGCCTCAATGATACGGTGATAGTCGCTCTCGTTGGCCACGAAGTCCATACGCGTCGTGTCGAGCAACAGAATCCGCATGTTGCTTTGCTGCTGATTGAGGAAATTCAAATAGCCCTCCTGAATGTTGGCCAAGTACTCATCACTGATCTCCTGCTCATAGCTACGGCCACGCTTGTGGATGTTGGCTTGCAAACGATCCACGTCGCAATAGAGATACACCAATAGCTCAGGCTTAGGCATGTCGGAAAAGATGATGTTGAAGAAACGCGAGAACAGCTGGTACTCGTCCTCTTGCAAGTTGTTGCGCGAGAAAATCAGCGACTTGGCGACATAATAATCCGAGATGATGAAGTCGTGGAACAAGTCGAGCGCGCCCAACTTGTCCTTCAATTGCTGATAACGCAGGGCCAGAAAAGTCATTTCCAGTTGGAAAGAATACTTCTCCGGCTCTTTATAGAACTTGGGCAGGAATGGGTTCTTGTCGCCCTCAAACTCCTCAAGGACAAGTTTCCCGTTAAAATCATTGGAGATACGGGTGGCCAAGGTGGTCTTGCCCGCTCCAATGGTTCCTTCTATAGCTATATAATTGTAATTCATAAGATTTCGTCGTTTTTCATTTCCATCTCCCTGACAACACATTTGTCGGGGCATTGCTGCAACAGCTCTTGTTGGGTCAAACCGAAGACGGGATGCACCCACTCGGGCGCCACCTCACACATCGGTACTAAGGCAAAGCGGCGCAGATGCAAGCGCGGATGTGGCACGGTGAGTGTGTCGGTATTGATGACACGTTGGCCAAAATACAAAAGGTCCAAATCCGCTGTCCGCGAAGTGTAGCCTTGAATCTCGGGATGCCTTATCCGCCCCAACTCCCTTTCGATGTCAAGAAGTAGCTGCAACATCTCCTCGGGACCCTTTTCCGTTTCCACCACGATGATACGGTTCAAGAACCACTCCTCCGCCTCAAAACCCCAGGGCTCTGACTCGTATGCGGCAGAGACCTGAACGACGCGGCCACACCTATTATTAATTAATAGGCAAGCTTGGGCAAAGAGGGCATCTTTGTCGCCCATGTTCGAACCGAAAAGGATATAACAGCATTCCATCATCGCGATTTTCTGCAAAAATAATGAAATTAAATACTATAATTGCACAAAATGCACCTGCAAAAAGATAAAAACATTACTTTTGCGCTGTAAACAACTAAAACGTAAAGCATCATGAAATTTGGTAAAATCGTATTGGCGGCCTTCCTCGGCACGCTGATTGCATTGGTAATCAACTTCTTCATCAAAGTTGGCGTGATTTCTTCCATGATCTCCGGCTTCTCCAAATCCGACACGGAGTCTTCCACTACCGTGAAGCCTAATTCGTTGCTCTATATGAAACTCGACTACAGCATTCCGGACCGTACCGTCGACGATCCTTTGGGCAGCTTCAACTTCAACTCGATGGAAACGAAAGAATCCACAGGTATGACCACCATCTTGCACAACATCGAACATGCCAAGACCGACCCGAACATCAAGGGTATCTATTTGGAATTGAGCGAAATCCCCACTTCCACAGCCACCCTTCAGGAAATTCGCAACAAGCTTATCGAATTCAAGGAGTCGGGCAAGTTCATCGTCACCTACGGCGAGAGCTATTCGCAAAGCGCCTATTACATGGCCTCCGTTGCCGACAAGATTTTCCTCAACCCTGAGGGTGCCCTCGACCTGCACGGCATGGCTTCACAAATCATGTTCTACAAGCACTTGTTCGAGAAACTTGACGTTGAGATGCAGATTGTGCGCGGTCCCAACAACCGCTTCAAGAGTGCTGTAGAGCCTTATTTCCTCGACAAGATGAGCGAAGCCAACCGCGAGCAGATGGACAAGCTGCTGAATTCCATTTGGGGTGAAATCCTCACCAGCATTAGCCAAAGCCGTAACATCAGCGTGGAGCAACTCAACATGATTGCCGACAACCTGGAAACCTACTTTGATGCCCAAAAAGCCCTTGAATATGGTTTGGTCGACAACCTCTACTACAAAGACCAACTGCTTGACGAGCTGAAAGGCCTGACGGGCAGCAACAAGGACATCAACGCCATCGGCAACGCCAACTACGTTAAGTCATACAAAGACAAGAGCAGCAGCAAAAACGAGGTGGCTGTCATCTATGCCTTGGGACAAATCTACGACGGCAAGGGTGACGAAGAGCAGAACATCTATTCCGAGAACCTCAGCAAGACCATTCGCAAGGCCCGCGAAGACGAGAACGTGAAAGCCATCGTTTTGCGTGTCAACTCCCCTGGTGGCAGCGCTGTCGCTTCCGCCATCATCGGACGCGAGCTTGACCTCACCAAGGCAGAGAAACCCATCATCGTCTCCATGGGCGACTACGCCGCTTCGGGCGGTTACTGGATCTCGGCCAAGGCCGACTATATCTTCGCTGACCCCACCACGCTCACGGGTTCCATCGGCGTGTTTGGCACCTTCCCGAACCTGCAAGGCCTCTTGAACGACAAGATTGGTCTCACTTTTGACGTGGCCAAGACCAACGAAAATGCTGACTTCGGCACCGTGACACAACCGCTCACTGAGTTCCAATATGGTAAGCTGCAAGAGATGGTGGTGAAGACCTACGACGACTTCACCAAACGCGTCGCTGAAGGCCGTGGCTTAACTCAAACCTACGTCGACAGCATCGGACAAGGCCGCGTGTGGTCGGGTGTCGACGCCATCGAGATTGGCCTCGTCGACCAACTCGGTGACATGGAAGATGCCATCGCTTACGCCGCACAGAAAGCCAACCTCGGTAACGATTTCAAAGTCTCCGAATGGCCGAAGCAGAAGGACTTCTTCACCCGCATCATGGAATCGGTGAACAACAACGGTTCCGACAAACTCGATGCCGCCATGCGCAGCAAGCTCGGCAATTACTACAACTACATCCAAGGCCTGGAGTACCTGCAAAAAAACACGGGCATCCAAGCCAGAATGCCGTTTGACATGGTGATTGAATAATCACTGAAATTTCGACAACAAAAATGCGGAATGGCCTTGGCTGTTCCGCATTTTTTATTTCTCATACTCCGCCAAAACCTCTTCCCGCTCGATCTGCTTCTCGCCCCAGTCGTCCATCAGGGCTTGAAGTTCCTCTTTCTTCTTGCCGTAGGCCCAATACCAGTCGTTGTCAATATTGATATCGGGATGTTCGTCGGGATGGGCCATGATGGCATCCTGCTCGGCCAGTTCGGCTTCTAATTTGACGATGGTTTCTTCGAGGCGTTGGATTTCTTTATCAACCTTGCGCAATTTGGCATCAATCTGCTTCTTACGCTCGTAGTTGATTTTGTTCTGCGACTGCGGTACGACTTCTTGCACCTTCGTTTGCTTGGCGGCAATCTCCAACTCTTTCAAGTGGCTGAGGTTTTTCTGCTCCAAGAAGTCGTATATGTCACCAATGTATTCCTTGATGTTCGGCTTGCGGAACTCGTAGACCTTATTGGTCAGGCCTTGCAGGAAGTCACGGTCATGGGAGACGATGATTAATGTGCCGTCATATTGGATTAATGCGTTCTTCAAAATGTCTTTTGAGAGCATATCCAAGTGGTTCGTAGGCTCGTCCAAGACCAACAAGTTGGTCGGGAAAAGCAGCATCTTGGCCAAGGAAAGACGGGCTTTCTCACCACCCGAGAGCACTTTCACCTTCTTGTCGATGTCGTCACCACGGAAGAGGAAGGAACCCAACAAGGCCTTCACCTTCAAACGCATGTCACCCACGGCCACATCGTCCAAGGTCTCGAAGACGGTCTTGTTCATGTCGAGCATGTCCTGCTGGTTTTGGGCGTAATACCCAATCTTGACCTCGTGGCCGAGTTTTACCTCGCCTTCATGGTCAAGCACACCGCAGATAATTTTCGAAAGCGTAGACTTACCTTCACCATTGCGCCCGACAAAAGCAATCTTCTCCCCTCTCGGAATCAAGAGGTTGATGTCTTTGAGGATGACTTGGTCGCCGTAGGATTTGCCCACATGATTCAATTCAAGCGTCACCTTGCCAGAATGCGGCGCAGGCGGAAATTTGAAGTGGATGGCTGTGCTGTCGATGTCGTCAATCACAATTTCATCCATCTTTTCGAGCAGCTTCACGCGGCTCTGCACCTGCTTGGCTTTGGTGGCTTTATAACGAAACCGTTCAATAAACGCTTCTATGTTTTTGATTTCACGCTGTTGGTTTTCGTAGGCAGAACGCTGCATGTCAACACGCTCTTCGCGCAAGCTGACATAATCGGAATACGGCACCTTGTAGTCGTAGATTTTACCATTGCTAATCTCCACCGTGCGGATGGTAATATTGTCAAGGAAAGCGCGGTCGTGCGAGACCATCAGGATGGCACCGTAGTAGGCTTTCAGGAAGCCTTCGAGCCATTGGATAGACTCGATGTCGAGGTGGTTGGTAGGCTCGTCGAGAAGGAGCAGATTAGGTTTTTTCAGCAGAATTTTGGCCAATTCCACGCGCATCTGCCAGCCGTTGCTGAACTCGCGCATGGGGCGTTGCATATCGTCATGACCAAAGCCCAGACCCACCAGAATCCTTTCCGCCTCGCCTTGGATGGAGTTGCCTCCGAGCAAAGCCAGACGGTCGTTCAGGTTGTTCAGTTTGATGATCAGCTTCTCGTATTGCGGGCTTTCGTAATCGGTGCGGTCGGCCAGCTCTTGTTGCAAGCGTTCCGAATCGCGTTCCAGCTGATGATATTCATCGAAAGCCGACATGGCTTCGTCCAGCACCGTCTTCGTGCTGTTCACGTTCTTCTCTTGAGGCAGATAACCGATGGTAACGCCTTGTGGGATGATGATGTCGCCTTTCGATGGTTGTTCCAATCCACAGATGAGCCTCAACAGTGTAGTCTTGCCTGCGCCGTTTTTGCCCACCAAGCCAATGCGGTCCTTCTCGCGAATCAAGAAGGAAATGTCGGTGAAGAGGTCCTCACCAGTAAAGTGCATGCTCAAATTTTGGATTGAAATCATCGCCTATCGTTTGAGGCGGCAAAGATACGGAATTTAACTCAACGCGCCAACACGAAAGGCCGCTTCGCCACTCCGTTTTGTGATACCGTCACCAACCAATACAAACCATTCTCAAAGCCCGACAAATCGAGTTGCAAGGTATCGCTGCTGGCCTTTTTGTCGAGCAGAGCCTGTCCCAAGGTATTGTAAACCATCAGCTTTTTCATACCTGCACATTCGATGGTTACCACTCCGTTGGAGGGATTGGGATAGAGTTTCAGGTCGGCCTCGGTNNTAAACGAATTGCACCTCCGGGTTATACAACGAGGCAGCGAAATCCGACTCGCAGGTCTCGCCGTCGTCGGACAAATACAAAGCCGTAAGCTTATAATAGAAGGCATCGTGGCTTTCGTCGACAAGCACGTCGCGATATTGGTAGAAGGCCTGCCCTTCCACGACGGGGATGGCTGCAACTTGCTGATAATCATCGTTATCGTAGGAACGATACAGATTGTAACATTGCAAGGTATGGATGTCACTTTCAAGCTCCTCCGAACGCCCAAGGCGGTTGGTGACGTATGCGCGCAGCATCCAGGTGTAGTGCATATTGTAGGTGTGCATGTCGGTCCAATGCTCTCCATCCAAGGAGACCCAGCGACCGTTGGCATTACCCTGGTCGGCGCAGGCAGCGGCAGGACGGCTCAACCCCTGTTGCCCGACGACAATCCATAGCGGCTCGTCTTCAGGGATTTCAATGGTCTGTCCGAGGTATTCCTCGTGCCAGTCCTGGGCATTGCACAAGGCCATGTTCTGCGACCATACCAAGGTGCGCGGTGCCGTCTCGCCTCCCACGTAAATCCATAGCTGATAGGTGCCAGCGCCAACATCGTAGATTGATACCTTTCTCAAGGAAGTGCCCACAAAATCTTCCAAATCCTCCGCCTCGAAGCGGATGCTCCAGAAGATAATCGGCTCATTGTCGCCACCCAAAGAGCGCTTATACACGCCATTGTCATATTGCAGCCACTCATGGATAGGCTCGGGACGCTCACCCCATGAAATGATGGCACCATAGTCGAACTCCAAATTCCAATAGTTCTCGCCTTCTAGTTTCACTGGCGGGTCGCAGAAGACCGGGAATGTCGCCACAGCGCACGATTCGCACGACATAGAATAATAGGTGCCGTTCATCGGGCCGTCATAGACCAAGCGCATGCAATAATTCACCTCGCCATGCATCACCACCGTTCCGTCTATGTAGTTATTACCTTCAACAAAAGCGAGGTATTCACCATCACGATACAACATGGTCCCCAAGATTGGCACTCCTATAGGGCTGTCCCACGAAAGCAGCACCACATCGTTACCCAACGACCACTGCAACTCACTTCCATAGAAAAGGGAGCAAGGCTGATAAATCCATTCGCTGGACTGCCAGGCACACGTCTGGGAAAGAAATACAGGACGCACCTCCGCCAGACAGGTGTCACCAGGCGACAAACCACTCACATCAAACTGGAAAGTGGTATCGGTGGTGGTGCCCATGGTCTCTCCGTTTAGCCTCAACTCAAAATACTGCAAGTCGCGATGCAGCGAGTCGCTCAAATGCCACATCGCAAAGCCAGTGAAAGAGACATACAGACTATCGATGCCAGAAACGGCCTCCATCAGTTCAATATCAGTCTGCTGTGGCTCCATGACGGATAACGGCTCCTCCGAGACATAATCCATAAATCCTTCCAATTGGACCGTGACATCATACAAGTCACGATAGACATTGCCCATCAGCACATGCCCGTTGGCATCGGCGGTAGCTTGATAGGTATGCCCTTGCCCATTGTGTGCCGTAAGCGTCACCATAGCACCCGAAGCGGACAAACCCACATTAGTGGTAATGTTGACCTCCAAAGTCGTCGTCATGTCCTTGTCGAGGAACACCGACCACACCGTATCGGAATCATAGCGGTTACCCTCGTAATGGCAACTCACGCCCCAACGGTACTGGCCCCATGGCAAGCTATTCCAACTCGTTTCCATAAACACGGTATCCGTTAGATGCGAAGCCAAAAGCACTGGCGCTTCCTCTGCACGACGGCGGAATAGTTCAAAATACCTAAACGAACGCTGTGGCATTGCTGCCTTGGCATCATCGCCCTCATAGAAGCGGATGGCATCCACAAAGAAACAGTCATCGCCCATGTCGGTAGAGGCATCTTTTTGGTAACACCAACGGAACAGATGCTCGCCTTCCGTAACCGCAAAGGCATAGCGCGTCCATTCCGTCTCGCCCGAGACCTCCATTTTTTTCATGCCGTCAATATAGAAACAGCCAACGTCCCAATTACTTTCCGACGAGACCTTGCAATAGAAACTCATCTCGCCGTCAGCGGGAATATAAACAGGCACTTCTATCTGCGACAGTCCTCCTCCAACCCCTCCACAAGTCGAGCGGATACAATAATTGCCTTCGTATGCGCTTGTATCGATGACGACCCAAGGATAGGCAAGGCTGTTGTTCCATGGCAATCGGCTGAAATCTCCCGTTTCAAAGTCTTCGTACAACAACGGAGGATTAAAAGACCAACTCACACGCACCATATCGCTATTGTATTGCCTTGCGGCGACATAGCGAACAGGGAAGCGGATTTCATACAGGATGAAATCGATGCCTGAAATCAGCGTGTCAAGATATACCGTATCGTATACACCCGTCACGGAGTCGTATACCATATAAATTGAGTCATACAAGCCCGTCAACGAGTCATACACCACAAGCAAGGAATCATATCCGAATTGGTCACAGTCGATCAGCAGGGAATCAGGTAGATAAGCACATTCATATCCTTCGGCACAAGCCGAAATACTAAAAGCGCCACAGACTATATTCTCTTCAAAATAACCCATGGCGTCGGTAAGAAACTGATATGCAATAGTATCTCCATCCGCACCCACGCCAGTGAACAACACCGATGCGCCAACGATGGGTGTAATGCTGTCCTGCTCATACACGTTGCCGCTGACACGAATCTGTCCTTGAACCTGATGGAACGGCATCAGGGCCAAAACAAGAAACATGCATATTAACAGCAACTTTTTCATTGTCTATCGTTTAGCGTTTAACAAACTTCACCATTTTGCTTTCTGTCGGGCTTGTCATGCGCACGAAATAAATGCCTGCTGGCAAATCCGCCAAGGCAATAGTGCACTCGCCCAAAAGGTTCATCTGCGCCTTGCTTTCCAACACGGTCACACCCAATCCATTAATGACGCAAATGTTGTATTCTGTTTGTCCCTTTAAACCAAAAATCGTAATCTTTTCTTCAACTGGATTGGGGAAAATGCTGACTTCTGACACCGTCATTTCGGCATCATCATGTTTCATCCTCACCTTGCCCTCGTTCACATACAAATGCAAATCCAAGGCAGAAGGCTGTTCGGGCGAAAGCGTGATTTCCTCACACATGCCTCGACCATAACGCGGCAGGTCAGCCATCACATGATAAGTGCCATAAGGAAGGTTTTTAAAGCAGAATTGACCCATGTGGTCGGTCAAAGCGAAGCCCAAGACCCGTTGTTTGGTGGTGTTAAGCAAGAGGATGCCTACATTCGACAGTCCATCGACACAATACGCTTCTTCGTCACCCTCACCCAGCCACGGCTGGCAATAGAAATCACGGGCCTTGAAAGTCCACTCGGGGAAGTCGAAAGTCCCACCGATGCGACCTTCTCCCGACCCAAAACCTTGTTCCAATACCGGCAAAGTGATATCCACGTCATAGACATCGCCATCCACCACTACCATATTCGACTCGTTCCATTGGAGATCTCCCAGATAATAACATCCGCCAGCCTCGACCTCCAAGGTGTCAGGGAAAGCATACAAGATATAGGTATCAGGCAGCAAAGCCTCAAAACGGAAAGTGCCTTCATCATCAGAAACCGTGCGGTAAAAGCCCGACATGAACGGGTTGCCGTCGCTCAACGAAGCGGCAATCACATGGGTGTTAGGACGCGGACTGCCCTTCGTCCAGGTCATGCCTTCAAGGGCGTAGTCCTTGAACAAATCAAAATGTATCGTACTGGTAACGTGGCCACACACAGACCAAGCCTCCAGCATCAAATTCACAAAGCCTTGTTCCTTATCTTGTTCGCCAGGATAATACATGGTATGCAAGGCGTGTGCGTCCTTAAAATGCCCGTCACCCAAGGTTTGCCAACGCAATGAATCGTAGTTGTAAGCCTCGGCTTGGTTCAGCAGCAAGGGACGGTCCATGCCACTATAATAGTCTTCGCCAGCATACACCTTCAGTTCCTTGTTCAGCTCCAGATGCATGGCATCCGTCTTCACTTTGCCGTTGTTGACGACGCGAATAGTCAACGTCACCTCGCCAGCCTCAAAGTCGGCCTGAGAGGGGAAATAGGAAGTCCGCAACGACAAGGAGTCGGAGAAGCGGCCTGTGCCCGAGCTGCGCCAAACAAAGCCGCTGTAAGTATAGGGAATATTGGCATCGGTGATGGTATAACTTGGCGTCGGAGCACACATGGAAGCATCCTTGCCCGCGTATGGATAATAGGTCGCAAAAGCGTATGCACTCTGACCTACGGAAGCATACACCGAGGGGTCGTATTCACGGTCACAAGCAATCACTGCAGCATTTTCGGCTTGTTGGGGAGTAAGGATATAGGAATTGCTCACTATCGGACCTGTGTGGCTGGCGAACTTGTAGAAATTGAAATTGCCGTAAAACAACACATAATGGTTGACATCGACTTCCGGGTTTTCCACCCACGACACCTGCCAGCTGCCATTTACAAACTGCTTCTTCACCTCAGAAGGAGGAGAAACAGGTGCGGTGGTGTCACATTCAGTCAGGTAACCTTCGTAAATGATTTCGCCCAAAGCCGGCATATCATGCTTGTCTAAGATCACAGACGCTATCTCGTCTTCCGATTCGACATCCCAGTAGTTGCCGCGCATATCCACATCTTCCGTGGAGACATTGGCAAACAAAAGGGCTCCCTTCTGAAAATCCATGAAGTTGTTGCCGTTCATCCTCGACCTGCCCGACGGGAAACTCACGATGCGGTCTTTTGCCCCGCTGATGGTGTTGCCCACAAACGTCGCAGACCCCGAAGCCAACAGGTTGGTGAGCACCTGTCCGTTCTCATAGAAGGTGTTATACTCAAACACCAAATGGCAAACCCGCATCATCCTTACGGCCTCGTCGTTTTTCCAAAACACATTATTGCGAATCACGAGGGAATCCACGGCGGCCTTGATGCCATACGAAGAATAGTTGCCGCCACCTTCAGGCAAAGCAGAAGAAATGAGGTTGTTTTCAATATAATTCGTAAAAACCACGTCGGAGATGCCACCCACCGTTTCAAAACTGATGGCCGTGGCCGCCCCTTGGAAACAATTGTCGGCGATGTGGTTGTCGCCACACTTGAAACCATAACCCACATTGGAAACCTCAATATTAATCTGACCTTGGTCGAAAATATTGTGGGTAAAGCTGTTACCTTCGCTATTGCCAGACCTCGCCTTCAACTCGATACCCGAAACACATTGGTAAAAGAAGCAATTATCAACTTGACATTGGCTACAATCCACCAACTCGATGCCCTTGCCCGCATAATAGTTGTTGAACTTACAATGATCGACTATGATTTGCTCCGCGTTCGTAGCAGACAAGGCAGTCAAAGCACCAACGAATTCCACGTATGAAAATCGGACAGAATCTTCACTGGTAATATTTTTCAGCTGAACGCCGGCCCAGTCGTGGGAGAACTCATAACACAGCAAATAGATTGAATCGTTGGGCTGGCCATCAAGTTGGAGTTTGCCGCCATCGACACGCAAACTGGTCGACTGGTTGAAATACATCTTCACGCCCGCTTCAATACGCAAGTCGCCACCTTCGACCACCGTCAGGAAATCATTCACCAAATAGACCGAATCGCCTCCCAACTTCGGCAGCACCATCAGCGTATCCACCTCTCCATGGATTTGGACATAATGTTGTGCAATACCCATCGTGCCTTGCAGCAGCAGGAGCAAGAGCAGAAAACGTCTTATGGGCCTAAACGATTTCATGGATTAGAAAGAATAAGTGAGTCCCAAACGGAAATCCACAGCGCGCATCTTCATGTCAAACGGGAAATCGGCACGATACAACGAGCCACTGGTACCGCGATAAAACACTTCGGGCACCAACTCCACACTATTGCCAACTTTGAAGGCCAAGCCCAAGCCACCATAATACGAGAAGCGGAACGGCTCTACCTGCGACTTTTCAATCGGTGCATGATACGGCGACTCTTGGGTATAAAGCGAGCCACCGTAACCGACCAAGAAATCGAGCGAGACGCCTGCCTTGACAAATGCCCTGAAACGCTCCATCTTGACGAAATCGAAAGAGGCGAAGATACCCACATTCAGATAGTCAAGTCGATTCACGTCGCGATATGCATAATGTGTAGTGCTTCCAGGTGTGTATACCGAATCCACAACATAGAAAAATGCCGTGTCACCAGCTGGATGCACCGTATAATAAGTGTCGAGCGTGTCATTTACATAATAACCTTCGCCATACTCCGTGTTTTCAAGCAAAAAACGATACCGCACGGAACGATAGGCGAGGCTCAAGCCAACGTTCAATCGCTTGTACTTATAGCCTCCATCTATGCCGACAGCGTATACTAAACTTGGCGCCAAAGCCAAGGTGCCGTTTTCAGGTTGCGGCAAACCATTGGTATGCTTGAACCATGCCGAGCTCATGGTCAAGGAAGGTGTGATGAACCAGCCGTTATCCTTATGAGGCTTCTGAGGATTCTCATACCTCACCTCATACACAGTGTCCGTCTTGATCTCTTGTTTCACTTCGATCACAGTGTCGTAACGCATCACCGTGCGGATAATCTTCAGTGTGTCAAAAACATAGACGGTATCACCCTTCTTATTGGCCACAGTTCCTTGTTTGGGTACCACTACAGTGGTTTGCTGCTCGGCAGGTGGGGTTATGGTGGCAGAAGGGTCGTCGACCAATTGTTGGTTCTTTCGAATCACATATTGCTTTCCGATTTTCTTGAAGCCGTAATCGGTGCCTTTCAGCAGGTCTGTCAGCACCTCCTCCACCGATTTGTAGGAACAACTGTACTTTTCGATGTGGATTTTACTCAACTCCGCCTTGCTGAAGGCCACATTCAACTCATATTCTGCAAAAAGTTTTTCCAAAGCCTTGTCAAGGGAACACGATTCCACCGAGAAAGAAATCAAGGGGTTGAATGACTGAGCCCAACCTTTTTGTGGCACAGCAAAGGCAAAAAAGAAGAAAAACAATATGGGAAGCAAACGCAGCGTAAAGTGCCTATCTGCCTGTTTTTCAGTTTGTATATTTAAATTGCAAAATCTCATTTCCAATAAGATAGTAATAGGCCGCTAAAGTACGACAAAAAAACGAGAAAACGCCTATTTTCTCCTAAAAAGTGGAAAGGAAGGGATTTTGTTTATCGGATCAGATATACGCCGTCTTGCTTGGTGACGGTGAAATCGAACACAGCAGCGATGGTTTCGAGCACCTCGTCAATGGTCTCTTGGTCGCTGAAACGAGCGGTGAGTTTCTTGGTTGCATAGTCCTCATTGAGGTCAATTTCAACCTTATAGACATACTCCAAAGTCTCCACTATCGTCGAGAGGACGACATTGTTGAAGTCGAGCACACGCTCTGTCATCAATTCTTCAGCTTTAAGCTCGGGATAAGTCAGCGACTTCAGCTCGAGGCTGGCGAGATTCAGCACGCCGCGTTCACCTGGAAGTACCACCACTTGCGACAGTTCGTTACCCTTTTCGTCGAAGGCAGTCATCTTCACCTTACCGGTGTAAAGGTCAACGAAATACTTATCTGAAGAGGATTCAGCGTTCAGCAAGAATGAGGTGCCCAGCACTTCCACATCCATCTTGTCGCAATGGATGATGAAAGGCTTATCGTCGGCAACGACATCAAAAGTGGCGACACCTTCGAAGTCGACGGAGCGTGTAGATTTGAAGAAATGCTTGGGATAGGTGATCTCAGCTGCTCCGTTGTAGGTCACCGAAGTGCCGTCGGGCAACATCACAGGATTCTTGATGTTCTGCTCATTCAAAGCCACCGTTACAGTGGAACTCATAGGCTTCACAACGAGGAACCCCAGGAAAAGAGCGACCACAAGCGCTGCTGCAATGCCCGACACATACTTGTAGTTTCTGCGCAGCCAAGGCATCTCAACGATCTTGGCTCCGCTTTCTTCCATCGTGTCGATTCTTTGGTTGACCGCATCGAGGGCAGCTTCCACATCGAGGGCAGCATCATCGGGCATGGAGAAATCGGTGAGGTTCCACACCTCATTGGCTTCTTTCTGCGACTTGAAATAAATCCGGTTTTCTTCCGACTCGGCAACCCACGAAAGCAGTTCAAGAGCCTCCTCCGACGCGCATTTCCCGTCGAGGCAGCTCCTGACCAAAGCCTCATATTTGTCGTTAACCAAGTTCATTTTTTCACCGAATTTTTCGCTTTTTTCATCTATATGACTAACAACTATGGTTTTACCCTTAGTCAAAAATGAAAATTTTTCGATCTTTTTTGCGGGGGTCGCAAAAAAGAGGTTTGGAGGGCGGCAAAAGCCTTAAAGATACGCTTTCAGTCCTTCCCTGAGCTGCTTGATGGCGGCGCTCATCTGGGCTTCCACTGTTTTTTGGGAGATGCCAAGCTTTTCTGCTATTTCAGCGTATTTCAGACCATCGAAACGGCTGGCGAGGAACACCTCACGACGTTTTTCGGGCATGGTCTTGAGGATTTGGCGGTACGACTCTTCCAGATTGTTCGACTGAAGAGTCTCGGAAGGATCGTTGTTGTCGGATTCGTCGGAATACACTCTGAGGTTGGCCTCGGCGTGAGAGCGCTCCTTATTAATATAAGTGATGGCGGAATTGCGCACCGAAGTGAGCATATAGGACTCGAAAGAGGTGTTGAAAGACAGTTTCTCGCGATTCGACCACAACTTGACAAACAAATCCTGGACTATTTCTGCTGCGATGTCGGTATCGGCGACAAAACGGACGCAAAAACGAACCAATGGAGAATAATAACGACGAAAAACCTGGTTGAAAGATTCCCTATCACC
>LXOW01177300.1_pt1 | contig 16119 bp, 15 predicted proteins | sample 1368591 | NCBI WGS metagenome assembly LXOW01 (sample SAMN04884650, study PRJNA319009) | bovine gut metagenome | isolation source: Cow rumen | host: Bos taurus | place: Italy: Legnaro (PD) | collected 2014-07-09 | reverse complement strand
TCGACGGTCTTTTCCTCGATTTTTTTGTCGGTGATGTCGACCACGAAAAGGATGAGGTCGGCATCGATGAGGGCGACGTTGACGAACTGGTTCATCACCTCGTGCATCTTGTAGGCCGGATCCTTGATGATGCCAGGCGTGTCGGAGAAGACGATTTGGAAGTCGTCGCCGTTGACGATGCCGAGGATGCGGTGGCGCGTGGTCTGCGCCTTCGAGGTGATGATGGAGATTTTCTCTCCAACGAGCTGATTCATAAGGGTGGACTTGCCCACATTGGGGCGTCCTATGATGTTGACATAGCCTGCTTTATGGGTCATGATGAAAAATTTTTCCTGATTTTTGCCTTGCAAAGAAACAAAATTATTATTTTTGCAGCCGATTTCGGGACGAAATTTTTTCGTTGACCGAGATTTTTGACACGATGCGGGGTAGAGCAGAGGCAGCTCGTCGGGCTCATAACCCGGAGGTCGGAGGTTCGAATCCTCCCCCCGCTACACATGAAAAACGGATGGCCTTGGTCATCCGTTTTTCGTGTGTAGAGACGGTGTGCACACCGTCTCTACCAGTATTGTCACATTCATCTAGTCTTATTCAAACTGCCACCGAGCGTACCTTCCATATTGACGGTACCAGAGTAAATTAGGATATTGATATCACCATTACCTCTGCAAGTGCCTTCGATGCCAAGCTGGTCGCCGTTGAGCAAGCCAGTGATAGCATACGTCATGTCAAGCGGGATGGGAACGCTGAAGCCTTGGTAATCGTAATTGTAGGTGAAGGAGTCGTTGACGGCTTCAAAGACAACCTTGTTACCTTCGACGGTGCCTTTCACTGTGTTCTGCTGGCCGTTGATGGTAAGGGTGGCTTGCACTTCAATGATGCTCTCACCAGGAACAATATCGACGACGGTGGGGAAAGGCTCGTATGTCAAGGTCTCACTCATAGGATCCATGCCACTGACGTTGAGGTTGGCGGTGCCGGAGAAGAGGATGTTGCCTTCGTAGTGGCCCACAAACTTGGTGTTAGGCTTCTCGTTCATGTGAATATCGAAGCTTTTCGTGGCAGTGTGGCCCTTGGCATCGGTGACGGTGCCTCTGATGGTGACGGTGCCGGTGGCATCAAGGGTGAAGGTCTTTGAGTAGGAAAAGCTCGCCACGTTGTCAAGCGGTTCGGAGTGCGTGAAGAGAGCAGCGCCGTTCTGTTCGGCAATGATCATGATTTGAATTAGGCTTTCGCCAGTCATATTGAAGCCGACGAGCAATTGATCACCAGTGAATACTTCTGAACCTTGGCTAATGTATCCAGGGTCGGAAATGACAGTGAGGGTAGGTTGGACATCTTTCTTGCAGCTTGCAAACAGCATCAGGCCGATGCAGCAAGTCATGAACAAAATGCTTTTTTTCATGTTGTTTATAGATTTGGTTATTGTTTTACTAGTTCTCCGCTGAGGGTGCCCGACACTTCGTCAAGGACATTGGTGACACCATTGAAGAAAAATTCGCCGTCACCAGTGAAATTACCAGTGATATTCAAGGTGTTAGCTTCTGTCTTGGTGCCTTCCATCTTGAGATCCAACGCGAACTTGTAGCCTTGGTCGGGCTTGTCGATGGTCAGGTGGACGAAGTCGAAGTCGATCTTTTCTTTTGTGGTCTTGCCGGTGGTTTGGCGAGTCTCGTTGTCGACGGTCACTGTGGCCGTGATGGCATTGTCCTCCGAGCCTTGAGTGATGTTCATGACGATGTTGTCCATGAGGAAACTCAAGGTTTGGGGCTCGTTGTTCATCGAAGTGATGGCGAAGGTGTAGCTGCCGTTGTAGTTGCCAACATAGTTGGGAGCGTAGTTCACATCTTCAGAGGGAGTCGGGTCGACAGGAGTCGGATCCACAGGTTTTTTCTTGCACGATGCAAATGCCACTGCGATGCAGCACAATGCGATAATCAGTGTTTTTTTCATGATTTGATGTTTTTATAGTCTAAAACAGTTTTGCCAAATAAGATATAAGTGCAAAAATCAGACCAAAATGTTTTACGCAAATCACTTCACAATGAGCTTGTTCACGGAAACGCCTTTCTCGTTCTCCACGCTGATGAAATACAAACCAGTGGGCAGTTCCAATGTTGTTCTTTCCTCGATGTCACGGGTGAGCATTCTCTGACCCAGGGCGTTCGTGACGCTGAGCGTTCCTGTGCCTTCGATGACGACAGTGCCTTCGGAGGGGTTGGGGTAGACCGAGAGTCGGGCTGCTGTGTTGTCGTTCACTGCGTCGTAAGTCCTGTAAAGCCTGATATTGTCGACGTTCAGCATAAACTGGTCGGTGCAGTTAAAGTGGACAATGGCCACATAGATGTCTTGACCTTGGTAGGCTCTGAGGTCTACATCATAGAAATGCCAGCTGCCGGGACCTTTTGCTGTCATGTCGGCTTCCCAAACTATGGTAAAGTCGTTGGCATCGGTGTTGCCCGTTGTTGAGACAGCCACACCGAAATGTTCTGCCGCATATTGGGCATCTTGGGCGCAGGCGATGAAAGAGATCTCCTCACAATCAAGTTTGTAAGGCGACACCAGATAGTTTTCAGGAGTCAACGGGCCGTAAGCGGTGCTTTGCGAAGCAGAAGTGACGCTATACGGGTTTTCGGTATTGCCCCAGTTCTGGCGCATCTCCCAGCAGAAGCCGTCGCCATCGGCGTCAATGGTGGTCCACTGCATAATGCCGTCGTTGAAATCGAAGAAGAGGTCACCCTCGGGAGGAGTCGGAGGAGTGGGAGGAGTGTATTCACCCAAGGCATAGATGCCGATGAGGTTGGGGCTCTTGTCCACGTCGCCGAAGAAGCAAATCGAGCCGTTGCACTCGCCGATGTAGGCACCACCAGCGCTACAGGCATAGCTCCAACCTGGGGTGGAAGCGAAGTCGAAGATGTAGTCGGGATTCATGCTGTCGTCCTCAATGTTGTAGTCGAAGACATGAGCGGTGAAGCCTTCTACGGCAAAGAGATAAAGGTGGGGGACACCGTTCTCGTCAACGAAACGTCCAGTGCCGTGCACCGTATGTCCGCCAAGGTTGTGTGCCGTCGCCGTACTGATGATGTTGCCGTTGCGGTCGACGAGTTTAAGGTCAAGAAGGAGGTTGGGAGTACTACCTGCGGCTCTTTCGCCCACCCAGAAGGCGTCGTGATCTGGGTCGTAAGTGCAGGTGCCGAGTTCATTTAAGGTCGTGTTGATATGTCCTACCAGCGTCTTGGTGTGCAGGTCATAGCACCAAATCTTGCCGGAATGGGCATCGCAGCCGTAAAAGTACTCTCCGTCATAGGTCATGTCGCGGAGGAAGTCATCAGAATCGGTGATCCCTGGAACGTCAAATTCATCGATGAGGTTGCCATTGAGGTCGTACTTGTAGAACATCGACAGCACCGTTGATGACTTGCCCCATGCGCTGGTGTAGATGTACTCACCGTCGTAGACCACGCCATGCTGGCGGCCTGTGGAGCATGCAAATGAGGTAACGAAGTCCCACATGTCACGTGAGGCTTGGGCTTGAATGGCACCGGGCATTGCAAAAGCCAGGGCCAACAAAAGGAATAAATGTTTTTTCATAGGATTATGTTTTTAGGTTGTTGTTATTTAATCGGGTCAGTATTGTCGCAGCGTTGTCCTTCGTACTGCTGCACTTCATCGTATTTGTACTCCAGTTTGATGCCCACAGTCTTGAACATCTCCTCGGTCTCGGCACCGTCGTGGTAGCGGCGTTCGCACACCACGCGTTCGATGCCGCAGTTGATGATGAGCATGGCGCAGGTGCGGCAGGGTGTCATGCGGCAGTATAAAGTGCTGCCATCCAAGGCGATACCTCTTCTGGCGGCCTGACAGATGGCATTTTGCTCGGCGTGGACAGTGCGCACGCAATGCTGGGTGACGCTACCATCTTCGTGGATGGTCTTACGGAACAGGTGTCCCACGTCATCGCAATGAGGCAGTCCACGTGGCGAGCCGACGTAACCTGTTACCAGGATTTGTTTGTCCTTGACGATGACACATCCACTGCGGCCACGGTTGCAGGTGGCACGCTCACTAACGGTGTCGGCGAGGTTGAGGAAATAGTCATCCCACGACGGACGCACATGCAATTGCGTCAGCACCTTCTCCACCTGTTGGTGCAGTTGGGGGATGGAGCCGTCGTTCATGAACACAAAGTCTGCTTCTTTGATGCAGGCGCCAAGATTCTGCTTGTTGGGGTCGGTGGCGCTCATCTCACGCTCCTCGTTGGCCACGAAGGTGTCGAAGTCGATGTGGTCGGTCTCGGAGCCACGCAGATAGATGCGGTCGTAACGGATTTTTCTGTCGGCGTCGACGGCGAAGAGATAGAACTCACCTTTTTCGCGCAAAGAGTGTATTTCGCCTGGTGTGCGCACGCTCTCGATGATGGCATTTTTGCCTTCGGCCTTGGCGCGTTCGAAGAGCTGGTCAGTGATATAGCTCGGGCAATGTGCCGCGCGCAGGTCGTTGCCGACCAGGGTGAGGGTGTCGCGGTTCACCTCAAGGCCACGACGTTGGCATTCTTCCGTGATATAGGCTCGCACCGAGTAGTGTACAAAGCCCTTCTCCTTGACGAGGTAGTCGACGATGGTGCCTTTGCCGGCGCCTAGTGTTCCTGTGATTCCTATTATTATCATATCAGTTGTTCAGTTTGTAGTTGTTCAGTTGCCAGTTGAAACAGGTCGTTGAGCCTGTCGAAATCGAAGATTCAACGTAGTTAAACGCCGTCATTCTATCAGTCGGCCCTTCGACAAGCTCAGGGACCTTAGTTTATCTGTTTCTTAAGATCATGAACCCATTTCGTGATTTGAACAGGTTCAAAATGTTCAATCCCTTCCAGCAGGGCCTTCGGGTCGTCGCTGACGATGATGTTGTTGGCGTGTTCGCTGTGGATGAAGCCTTCCTTGGTGGCGCGTTCGAGGAAACGGACGATGTCGTCGTAGTAGCCGTTCACGTTGAAGAGGGCGACGGGCTTGTCGAAGACGCGCAGTTGACTGAGGACCATCACCTCGAAAAACTCATCCATGGTGCCCACGCCGCCCGGCATGGCGATGAAGGCGTCGGCCATGTCTTCAAGGATCTTTTTGCGTTCGGCCATGGTCTCCACCACAATCAGTTCGTCGATATCGGGGCGGCCCACCCGCATGTCCAACAGGTGTTGCGTGATGGTGCCCACGATTCTGCGGTGACGCTGTTTCATCACTTCAGCGATGACATTCATCAGGCCCACGTTGCCGCCACCATAGAGCAGCTCGCAGCCGTTGTCGGCCAAAACGCGGCCCAATTCAGCGGCTTTTTCCCGATAAATCGGGTCGAAGCCCATGCTGCTACCACAAAAAATGCAAATCTTCTTCATTCTCTAAATTTTTGCAAAGGTAAGATTTTTTATTTTTGCAACCAGAAAAATAATATGGATTGCTTCGTGCCTTGCAATGACATGGACACGCTTTGCGTCTTTGCGAGGAGGTACGACGAAGCAATCCAGAAAACGAACATTATGACTAGAAACATCGGAATCCTTGGCGCCATGGCGCAAGAAATTGACGAGGTGAAAGCCTTGCTGACGGACAAGACCACCGTGAAAATCGCGAACCGTGAGTTCGTCGTGGGCAAAATCGGTAATGTGCGCTGCGTGGTGGCCTTCTCCAAATGGGGCAAGGTGGCGGCAACGATTACAGCTACCTTATTAATACAGGAGTTCGGTGTCACCGACCTCTTTTTCATCGGCACGGCAGGAGCTTTGGCCGACGGCCTGAAAGTCGGCGATATCGTGATTTCCAAACGTCTTGTGCAGCATGATCTTGATGCCCGCCCCATCATCTCCCGCTTCGAGTTGCCCCTGCTGAACCGCATTTATGTCGACAGCGACCCTGCACTGACCGAGTTGGCGGGCAAGGCAGTGACCAATCTTATAGAAAAAGGTGTGGTGAACATGGTGGGCGAGGAGGCCGTCAAGGAGTTTAACCTTGATCCTAAACTTTATTACGGTGACGTTGCCAGTGGCGACCAGTTCATCAACAGTATCGAGAAGCGGGACGAAATCCTTTCGCTATTACCTGACGTAAAATGCGTTGAGATGGAAGGCGCTGCTGTGGCGCAGGTATGTCTGGAATTCGGCACGCCCTTCACCGTCATCCGCACCATCAGCGACACCGCCGACCACAATGCTCGCGTCGACTTCGGCAAATTCATCGCCGAGGTGGCGAATGCGTATTCTCGGGCGATTGTTGGGGAGATTGTGCGGTTGTTATAAGTCGGGCAAACACGCGGGTCTGCCCCTACGGTTAACCATTTATTTCCAATTCCAACCTTATTATCTCCCAAAACATCCCCATCCCAATCTCCAAAATATCGTCAGGGAAATCAAACTCAGGATTGTGAAGGGCTGGTTGCTCCACGCCTGAACCGAGGCCGAAGAAACCAATCGGGCAGACGCTTTCAAACCTTCCGAAGTCTTCCGACCAGCGGAAAGGCTCTTCCAGATGACCGAGGTTCAATTCAAGGTTCTTCGCAGCTTGTTCTATGGTCTTCACGCAGTTGGTATCGCTGTTGGTGGCGGCGAAGGCCTCGTGCATGGAGAAGTTGAAATCGAAGAGGTGGTCTTTGGCCTTGGCACGGCAGAACTCTATGATTTCCGTGGACATCAGTTCTAAGTTGCGGTCGTTGAAGCTTCGCAAGGTGAGCCAAATCTCGGCATGGCCGGGCGCCACGCCGAAAGTCTCCTCGCCTAAAATGGCGTGCGTGATGACGAAAGTCGTCAAAGGTTTGACGGCTTTCAGTTGCTCGCGCTTTTTCTCCAAATGGTGGATGAGTTGGGCGAGCAACTCCGAAGGGTTATGTCCTGTTTCGGGCTGTGAGGCATGGGCGGTGCGTCCGTCAAAAATCAATTTTAGTCCAAAGGAAGCCGCAGCAAAGCAGCCTTCGCGCACCATGATTTGGCCTTTCTCGAAGCCAGGCAGGTTGTGCAATCCGTATGTCACATCAGGCTTGATTTGCTCGAACTGTGGGTCGTTGAGGATGGCTTGAGCACCTTGGCCAGTTTCTTCGGCAGGTTGGAAAAGCAGCACTACCTCGCCCTGGTCGGGACGTTGTTCGCCGAGCCATTGTGCCAATCCGCAGAGGATGGTGGCGTGGCCGTCGTGACCGCATTTGTGAGAAACGCCTTGGTTTTGTGAACGATAGGGTAGGTCGTTAGGCTCGGGAATATGCAGCGCATCTATATCACCACGGATGAGGATGCGCTTGCCGGGCTTTGCACCTTTATATATAGCCGCTAGCCCATAACCACCGATTTTCTCAATCAATTGGTCGGGACGGGTTTGCTTTACCCATTCGTTTAAAATGCCGTTGGTCAGCGCTTCCTGGCCTGAAAGTTCGGGGTGCGCGTGGAGGATATGTCGGAGTTCGATGAGGTTTTGCATTGTGTTTTGGTTTGCCGCAAAAGTAGGGATTTTTTCGTTATTCTAAAAAATGTCTTATCTTTGCCCCAAATTTTCGAAAAGCAAATGCAAACCGTACTATATCCCCTGAAGTTTAAGCCCATCTTCAAAGACAAAATCTGGGGCGGAAGAAAAATCAAGGAAGTCCTTGGGGTGGACTATGGCCCGCTGCCCAACTGCGGCGAGGCATGGCTGCTGTCGGGCATTTGGGATGAGCAGAGCGAAATCGCCAACGGCGACTTCGTGGGTGACGAAATCAACGACTTGGTGGAGACCTTTATGGGTGACCTCGTTGGAGAGAGCGTCTTCGACAAATACGGCGAGCAGTTTCCGCTATTGTTGAAAATCATCGACGCCAACGACTGGCTTTCAGTGCAGGTGCATCCCGATGATGAGCTGGCCGAGAAACGCGGCTTAGGCAATGGCAAGACCGAAATGTGGTATGTGATGCAGGCCGACAAAGATGCCGAACTCGTCATGGGCTTCAACCGCGAGATGACACGGATGGATTATGCCAACGTTTTGAAAGACAACACGCTGCAATCCGTCCTCAACCACGAGCAGGTGAACAAGGACGATGTCTTTTTCATCCCCGCTGGACGTGTCCATGCTCTCGGACCTGGCATTATGGTGGCTGAAATCCAGCAGACCAGCGACACCACCTATCGCATCTACGACTGGGACCGCATCGATGTGGCGGGAATGCGCCGCGAGCTGCATATCCCGCAGTCGGTGGAAGCCATCGACGGCACGATGCCTGAGAAATATAAAACGGAGGTAGAAGATGTGATGAATCATACCGTCCCCGTCGTTGACTGTCAGTACTTTGTGACCAACCTCCTCCAGCTGCAAGGCGAGATGGAAAAGGATTATGCCAACCTCGATTCTTTCGTGATTTTGATGCCTTTGGAAGGATTTTTTACGCTGAATTGGGAAAATGGCTCGGTATTTGTAAACACAGGAGAATGTGTCCTCATCCCGAATGTCATCAACAAGGTGGCTATCAGGGCGGAGAAGTACTGCAAACTCTTGGAAGTGTATTGTCAACTCGAAGATGAATGATGAATGCGGAATTATGAATGCTGAATGATAAATTTTGAAATTAGAAATCTTGAAATTTTAAATTTTTGAATATTAAATCTTTAAATCATTGAATATGAAAAAACTCATGACACTGGTGCTGATGGCTTTGGTTTTCACTGGCCTTCACGCACAATCGAAAACGGACCTGCCGAACGTCACCTTGAAAGACCTGAACGGCAAGGATGTGAACATTTCCAAGTTGTCGAACAATGGTAACCCCATTGTCCTCACCTTCTGGGCCACTTGGTGCGGTCCCTGCATCAAGGAGCACAACGCTTTGAGTGACGTGTATCAGGATTGGCAGGACGAGACCGGCGTGAAGATTTATGCCGTCTCCATCGACGACTCGCGTTCCACCGCCAAGGTGAAACCCACCGTGGAAGGCAAGGGCTGGGATTTTGAGATCCTGCTTGACGTGAACAGCGACCTCAAACGCGCCATGAATGTGAGCAACCCGCCGCATACCTTCCTGTTTGACGGCACGGGCAAACTCGTCTACCAACACACCGGCTATATCGAAGGTGGCGAAGAAGACCTTTATGAGGAAATCTTGAAAGTCGCTAAAAAGAAAAAGTAAAACAAGTTTTTATGCGAAAACATCTACTATTATTACTCGCACTCGCTTTGACGGTTGGTTTCAAGGCGAGCGCGCAGTCGTTTTTGGAGAACAGCCGAATCAACGGCGCTTTCCAAGCCGACGCGCAATTATACATGCTCGATGAAGGCATCGACATCACTGACCTCAATGGAAAGAAGTTCGGCATCAACGGCTTCGGAAAGGTCAACTACACCAACGGCAACTTCTCCGCTGGCCTTCGCTTTGAGGCTTTCCTGCCCGAGATGAACGGCTTCCGTAACGAGCTGAATGGCGTGGGCGTGGCCAACTTCTATGCCACCTACGACAACGGCTTCATCAGTGCGACCGTGGGCGACATCTACGACCAATTTGGCTGCGGCTTCGTGTTCCGCACCTATGAGGAATGGTCGCTCGGCATGGACAACTCCCTGCGCGGCGTGCGTGTGGTGTTGCGTCCCACCAAAGGCATCACGTTGAAGGCTTTGTATGGCCGTCAACGCTATTACTGGGCCCCCTATCTGGAACGCAATTTTGAAATTGACGACTACCGTGGCGTCGTGCGCGGTGTCGACGGTGAGTGGGACCTCAACCAAAGCATCCCTGCCTTGAACGATTCCAAATTCAGGATGAGCATCGGCGGCAGCTTCGTCAGCAAGAAACAGTATGACCATAGCTTGTTCTATTACATCCCTGAAAACGTGGGTGCCGCTGCAGGTCGCATCAACTTTGGCTATGGTGGCTGGGCTCTCAGTGCCGAGTATGCCTACAAAATCAACGACCCCTCGGCCATTAATAACTTCATCTATAAGGAAGGCCAAGCCCTGATGGCCTCGCTGAGCTATTCGCAGAAAGGCTTTGGCGCCGTGTTGCAGGTGAAACGAGTCGACAACATGAGCTTCAAGTCGATGTACACGGCGAAGCAGAACGACCTCGACATCAACTTCATCCCGCCCATTAACTACACGCATACCCACAGCCTGCCTTCGATGTACACCTATTCGACCCAACCCAACGGCGAGATGGCGGCACAGCTGCAGGTGAACTACACCATACCGAAGGGCACGGCCTTGGGTGGTAAGTACGGCACCAAGCTCGCCTTCAACATGAGCCAGGTGAACGACATCGTCCGTGACTCTGTCTTGGACCACGGCGAGTGGGTGATCAACAAGAGAGGCTCCTTGGGCTATGCCTCCAGGTTCTTCGGCGTCAGCAAACACCGCTTCTTCCGCGACATCAACTTCGAAATCGACAAGAAAATCAGCTCGAAATGGCACCTCACGGCGCAATACATCAACCTATACTACGACATCGAGACCATTGAGGGACATGCTGGTGCACCTCCTGTAAGGGCGAACATCGGCTTCCTTGACGTGACTTATAAGATCAATAAAAAGCAAAGCCTCCGCCTCGAAGTGCAAGGTCTGTGGGAAACCAAAGTCCACAGAGGTTATGAGTACGATGAAAGCGATAAAAAGGACTACCAGAAGCGTGGCGACTGGGTCGCGGCCTTGTTGGAATACACCATCAGCCCCCACTGGTCGTTCAGTATTGCCGACAAGTGGAACTACGGCAATCCCGTTCCCGAGTTCCGTGACCATTACTTTACGGGCAGCATCAGCTACATCCATGAGGCCACGCGCGTCATGCTGAGTGCTGGTCGCCAGAGCGAAGGCGTGGTGTGCGTGGGTGGCGTATGCCGTACTGTGCCCGCCTCGAGTGGCGTGTCGTTAACAGTTTCTACCTCATTCTAAATCAGTGAAATATGAAAAAGCTATCATTCATATTGGCAATCGCAGCCATGATGCTGTTTGTAAGCAGCTGCGATAAAATTGACATCAATAACACCCATAAGCCTTTCGTCCCTTCCGGGCATGGCAAGACCGTGTTGATCAAGGACTTCACCGGCGTGCGTTGCGTGAATTGCCCCGCTGCGGCAGAGGCGGTACATGAGCTTCAGCATGAGATAGGTGAGGATCACGTCATCATCATGAGCGTCCATGCGGGCTATCTGGCACAGCCTGTCGGCCAGTTCCCCGATTTCACCACGCCCGAAGGCACTGCATGGTACGGAGATAATTCGTCAAATCCGTTGTTCTCGGTGGACCATGTGGCGCTTACCGATGGCAACACCTTGTATGTGGAACAAGTTGATACCCCTTTGAGTGATGCCCTTGCCGAGCAGCAGACTTTTGAGATTTTCACCGCGGTCTCTTATGACGAAGAATCCCGCTTACTGAATATGGAGGCCGATGTGGTGGCCGTCGCTGAAGTGGATGGTGATTTCCATGTTACGATGTGCATACTGGAGGACAGCATCGTGGGTCGTCAGGTGGTTCCTGGCGGCGTTGACACGGCGTATGTGTTCCGCAATGTGTTCCGTGGCACGGTGAACGGCGCCGACGGCGATACGTTCTTTAATGGACAGGTTTATCTCAATGATGAGTATATCTACAAATACAGCATCGAGCTGGATCCTGCCTACAATGCCGACCAATGCTATTTCATGGCCTACGTCTACGACAAGAAGGACGGCAAAATTTTGCAGACGGCTCTCCTGAAAATTAAATAATCTGACAATTAGAGCTTTATGGTCTTCAACTCCATAGAGTTCCTCATCTTCCTGCCTATTGTGGTGGCGCTGTTCTATGTGCTGCCACAAAAGGCACGGTGGCTGATGCTGCTGGCGGCGAGCTGCGTGTTCTACATGTGGTTTGTGCCCAAGTACATCCTCATCCTGCTCGTCACCATCGTCGTCGACTATGCGGCGGGACTGCTGATGGAACGCTATGCCGACCAGCCTCGAAAAAAGAAGGCTTTCTTTATCTTCAGCATCGTGAGTACGCTCACGGTGCTGTTGATTTTCAAGTATTTGAATTTCCTGACAGAGAATTTGGACCAGTTGTGTGCCTCGTTGGGCATGGAGACCCATCTCATGACGCATATCATCCTGCCAATCGGCTTATCGTTCCACACCTTCCAAAGCATGAGCTATGTCATCGAGGTGTATCGTGGCCACCAAAAGGCGGAGCGGCATTTCGGCTACTATGCCTTGTATGTGATGTTTTTCCCGCAATTGGTCACCGGCCCCATCGAAAGACCTGCTAACCTGTTGCGTCAGCTGCATGAGGAGAAGAAATTCGACTACGAGAATATCTCCAAAGGCATGAGGCTCATCCTCTTTGGCTTCTTCATCAAAATGGTGGTGGCCGACCATTTGGGCGAATATGTCGACGAGGTCTACGGCCACTTGGACGAGTACAACTCATGGACGGTGCTGTGTTGCATGGTGTTCTACAGCTTCCAGATTTACTGCGACTTTTTCGGCTATTCCACCATTGCCCTCGGTAGCGCTAAGCTCATGGGCTTCGACATCACCGACAACTTCAAATCGCCTTATCTCTCCAAAAACATCGCTGAGTTTTGGCACCGCTGGCATATCTCGCTGTCCACTTGGTTCCGCGATTATGTCTACATCCCCCTCGGCGGCAGCCGTGTGAAGTTCGGGCGATGGGTCTTCAACATCTTGGTCGTCTTCGTGCTTAGTGGCATCTGGCATGGTGCGGCCTGGACCTTCTTGCTGTGGGGCTTCGCCCATGGTTTGCTGCACATCGTCGAAAAGGCCTTGCGCGACAGAATGCCTAAGAAAGAAACTCGCTCCAAAGGGCTGAAAATCACCCTTGACGCGCTTTGTATGCTGAAAACCTTCGTGCTGGTCACGCTGTTCTGGGTGATGTTTCGTGCCACCGACTTCGAGCACCTGAAAGCCATCTTCGTGACGGCATTCACCAACTTCCACAGTGGCGAGCAGATGTCGGTGAAACCTGGTATGTGGATTTACCTCGGCTTGTTCATCCTTTCTGACATTGTGCTGCGTAACACCCGCTTTGATGTGTGGTGTGAGGATAAACCGCTGGCCGTCAGATGGTTGATTTATGCGGTGTTGGTCTTTATGGTCATCGCCTGTTCGAGTGTCTTCAATTTTCCGTTCATCTATTTCCAGTTCTAGCCATGAAGAAGTTGTTGACACGCATAGGGATGGTTTTGGTGATGCTCCTGATTCTCAATTGGGTGTATTCCACTTGGTTCTTCGAGAAGGACCTGCGCAAGCATTCCGACATTGTGGTGCATGTCTGGAATGTGGTCAAGGACAGCTGCCGCATCATCTATCTTGGCGAGTCGTCGAACAACACCTACGGCAAGAAAGAAGCCAACCATCGGAAAATCAGCGAATTTACATCGGATTATTTTCCTACGGTCAAGATGGGTGATATGACCAAATCGGCGGGTCATGCCCAGACCTATTACTATATGCTGAAGCACGTGCCGGCATCGTCGACGGTGGAGACGGTGGTGGTGACGATGAATTTGCGCTCGTTTGGGCCCATTTGGATTTATTCGAGGCTCGAGACCGCTTTGCGCAAGCAGTTGGTATTGCTTGAGGATTATCCGCCCTTGATGAACCGTTTCCTTCTGGCTTTCAAGGCCTATCCGATACGAACCGAAGAGGAATGGGATGCTCTGGCCTACGAACACCGCCACAAGGACCGCTTGGACTTCCCTTATGATTTTGAGTTTGATGACAACTACGCATGGGATTCCGCCAATGCCTGGCGTGGCTGTTTCGACCAAGAAGGGCGTTATGATGCCGAGCGCACCCAGCTGGCGGGCCATTACATTAAAGGTTATGGTTTCAACATTACCGATGACAACCCGCGCGTGAAGGACTTTGATGCCATCGTTGAACTCTGCCGTGAACGGGGCTGGAATCTCGTCTTTAACATCTTGGCGGAGAATGTCGACAAGGCTAACGAGTTGGTAGGTAAGGATTTGCTTTTCCTTATGCATCGCAACCGCGACTACCTGATAAACCGCTATGATACCATGAAAGGTGTTACGGTGGTAGATAACCTGAATCTCGTCCGCGATGCCGAGTTCATCGACCAGAATTGGACCACGGAACATTACTACGAGTATGGCCGTCGCCAAATCGCCGACCATGTGGCGCAGGCTTTAAGGCAGTTCTATCCTAACGATTATCACGATCCTGACTCGCTTCGATTTGCACCACAACGAGGCGACACCCTTCAACCCTGAACTTCACTTCCATTCCGCCAAATTCCATCCCATACACACGGTTGGGGTCGTCTTGGTATTGTGGCCGTGGGTCATGAGCCAGCACTTCGATGAGGCTTTCCCTTTGTTTTTCGGGGACTTGCTGCAATAATTCTTCTGGGAAATCCACATCCAGCAGGTATTCCGCTGGCGTGGTGGCGAAGCCGCTGACGGCATCGGGGTGGCTGTCGGTATAGGCGATATAAGGCTTGATGTCATAAATCGGTGTGCCGTCCATGAGGTCGGCCCCCGAGACGTAAAGCACAGGCCCCAGTTGCGGGTCGATGTCCACTTTTTCCAGCCGCACCGACGACAATCCGATGGGGTTGGGACGGAAGGGCGAGCGCGTGGCGAAAACACCTTTGCGCACGTTGCCGCCCAAGCGTGGAGGCCGTACTGTGGGCGACCAATTGTCGCGCACCGCCTCCGAGAACTCCCACAGCAGCCAGATGTGCGAGAAGTCCTCCAAACCACGCACTGCCTCGGCGTTGCGGTACTCAGGCTCAAACACAATCTTGCCTTGCAGCGAGGCGATGATGCCGCTCTGGCGCGGGATGCCGAACTTGGTCGGGAAATCGGTGTGGATGCGGGCGATGGTTTTCATGCCGCAAAAATAACGCAAAATGCCGTGCAAGCCAAAAAAAGCCGTACTTTTGCCGCCACAAAAATCGGTTTGTCATGCAAAGCAACGAAGAGATTTCCATTTTGGTGCTCTACACCGGCGGCACCATCGGCATGATGAAGGACTCCAAGACGGGAGCCCTCGTGCCTTTCGATTTCGACAACATATACGCCCATCTGCCCGTGCTGAAGAACTTCGGCTACCAGATCGACGTCTACAGCTTTGACCCGCTCATCGACTCGTCCAACATGTCGCCCGACTTCTGGGTCCGCTTGGCATCGAAGATAGGGGAGGAATACGAGCATTACGACGGCTTCGTGGTGCTACATGGCTCCGACACCATGGCCTACACAGCTTCGGCTCTGAGTTTCATGCTCGAAAACCTCAACAAGCCCGTCGTGTTGACAGGCTCGCAGTTGCCTATGGGCATGGTGCGCAGCGATGGTCGCGAGAACTTCCTCGCCGCCGTCGAGATTGCTGCCGCCAAGGACGATGACACGCCCCTCGTTCCCGAGGTAAGCATCTTCTTCCAGAACCAGCTGCTGCGTGGCAACCGAGCCACCAAGTTCAACGCCGAGCATTTCAACGCTTTCATCTCGTCGAACTATCCCAACCTCGCCGACGTAGGCATCCACATAAAATATAATAAGGAGCGCATCCTGAAGCCCAACTTCAAGAAATTGAAGGTGCACACCAACATGGACCGCAACGTTGGCATCCTGAAGCTCTTCCCAGGCATCTCTGAGGACTTCGTGCGCCATGTGTTGAAGACGCCTAACCTTCGCGCTCTGGTGCTTGAGACCTTTGGCTCAGGCAACGCGACCACAGAATCATGGTTCCTGGATGCTCTCAAGGAAGCCATCGACGGCGGCCTCATCATCCTTAACATCACGCAATGCAAGGCCGGTTCGGTGGAGATGGGACGCTACGAAACCAGCCTCGATATGGCCCGCATCGGCGTCATCAGTGGGCACGACATGACCACCGAAGCCGCCGTCGCCAAGTTGATGTATCTCATCGGTGAGGACCTGCCAAAAGCCAGAATCCTCGAAGTCATGCAAAATTCTATCCGTGGTGAGATGACCGTTTGATGCTAAAATTCAACATTTTGGAAATTTGTTACAATAAAAAAACAAATATTTTTGTTTGTCAATTGAAAAAATGTGTACTTTTGGCAACGATTTCAGATAAGGTTGAGGCGGTTGGAACATAAATGGAGAGATGTCCGAGTGGTTTAAGGAGCACGCCTGGAAAGT
>LXOW01381476.1_pt1 | contig 16127 bp, 14 predicted proteins | sample 1368591 | NCBI WGS metagenome assembly LXOW01 (sample SAMN04884650, study PRJNA319009) | bovine gut metagenome | isolation source: Cow rumen | host: Bos taurus | place: Italy: Legnaro (PD) | collected 2014-07-09 | reverse complement strand
TTCTGATGGTCTTACTCATCTGCGCCCTCCTTTCTTCTGAGGGGACATTTGCCTGTCATCTTTGCAGAATAATCGCGGTGCTTTCGGCAGGCTTCGCTTTCCCAGATGGTCTTCCACTCATCTGTCAGTATATTGCCCAGAGGCTTATCCGAGAGCCAGCTCTGGCAGGGCACCACATTGCCCGACGGCGTTATCGCCATGTTGGAAAGGCAGGCTCCGCAGGACGGCATCGTGATGCCTATCTCGCTGCAGAAGTCCTGATCTATCCAGCCGGGTGAGGTGAAGCTGATCTCCATACCGTGTGAATATGCAAATTCTGCGGCATCCCTTAGGATATCCCTGATCTCATCCACCGAAAGCTGCTGTGTTTCGGAAACTCCGGTTCCGGCATTGCCTGTTGTGATAAGACCGGAGCAGGTCACATATTTAACGCCCATACCCTCGAGGAAACTCAGGGTCTTTGCGTAATCCCTGTTGTCCTTGCAAAGCGGGGTATTGACACTTATGTTCATGCCAAGTTTAAGCGCTGTATCTATGCCGGATACGACAGCATCGAATCTGTCGGCGCCGACCAGTTTGTTATGTATCTCTTTATCACATGAATAGAATGTGATCTGCATGCTGTCAAGAGAGGCATCCTTAAGCTGCCTGCAGTAGTCTGCGGTGAGCTTGATGCCGTTAGTGTTGAGCCTTGTCACAAACCAGCGCGCGTGATCGATAAGTTCGACGAGATCTTCCCTCATAGTAGGTTCTCCCCCCGTGAATGTCACCTGGGGCACACCTACCTCGCGCAGATGATCGAGTATCTTTTTCCATTCCTCTGTCGAAAGCTCTTTTTCATCTGCATGGACCTGGCCTGCGGCATAGCAGTGGACACACTGCTGGTTGCAGTGCCATGCGCCCTCTTTGGTCATGGCGCTCACCATCAGATCCATCCTGTGCGGAGCCTTCATCATAGGAGCATAATCGCCCAGGGATATGATCTCTATATCCTGATCGACTTCCTTTCCGTATGCGATCTGCATGAAGGTAACCATGATAGTCAGTATGTCTTCTCTGATGATCTTTTTGCTGAGCAGGGGGAAGATCTTTCTGACGCGCTTTACGGTCAGATCGACTATGCTGTCCACTTCCTCTTTGGAGACTTCCCTGCCATGGTACTTGTTCACCTCATCGATGAATTCCGAAAGCAGTATGCTCCAGGAAACATTGACCGGGATGACATCCTGTCCGTTGATGATGGCAACAGAACCCGCAAGCTCACCGCCCTCGTATTTGGGCGGGATGAGATGTATGCGTACAACGCCCGGTCCCTCGGGATTCAGGGTCGTATGCATCACGCCGCCGAAGTGTTCCTCGGCATATTTTCTTATCCTTGTTTCAATGCTCATATATTTCGCCTTTTTAATACCAGTGAAACCTGTCTTTTAATTATATCACAAGAGCGCAAAAAGGAGGGCTCCATGAGCCCTCCCGTGTGTGTTTTTTATGATGTTTTACAGAGCAAGCCTCCCGTCTTTAACACCTACGGTGATGGTATCGCCGGGTGCGTAACGATCTTCCAGGATGGCGCGGGCCACCATGGTCTCCAGGTTGCTCTGGATAAACCTCTTGACCGGTCTTGCGCCGTAGATCGGATCGTATGCGCTTTCGGTGATGAAGTCTTTGGCCTCGTCCGTGACCTCGAGCGTGAGCTCTCTGTCTTCAAGACGCTTCTTAAGGCCTGCAAGCTGCAGATCTACTATCTGCCTCATGTCGGACTTTGTGAGCGGCTTGTAGTATATGATCTCATCGAGTCTGTTTAAGAACTCCGGACGGAAACTCTGCTTGAGCAGGGAATCGATATTCTTCTTTGCCTCTTCCGTGATCTCGCCATCCTCGTTGATACCGGTCAACAGGTACTGCGAACCGAGATTGGATGTCAGTATTATTATGGTGTTCTTGAAATCGACCGTTCTTCCCTGTGAGTCGGTGATTCGGCCGTCATCAAGTATCTGAAGCAGTATGTTGAATACGTCGGGGTGAGCCTTTTCGATCTCATCAAAGAGGACGACGGAATAAGGCTTTCTTCTTACGGCTTCGGTGAGCTGTCCGCCCTCGTCATAGCCTACATATCCCGGAGGCGCACCGATAAGCCTGGAGACCGAGAACTTCTCCATGTATTCGGTCATATCGATACGAACCATATTCTTTTCATCGTCAAAGAGAGCCTGAGCCAGCGCCTTTGCAAGCTCGGTCTTGCCGACGCCTGTCGGCCCCAGGAACATGAAGGATCCTATAGGTCTGTTGGGATCGCCTATGCCGGCGCGGCTTCTTTGTATGGCCTCGGTGACCTTGGTCACAGCCTCATCCTGACCGATCACTCTCTTGTGGAGTATATCGGCAAGTCTTAAGATCTTTTCACGCTCACCTTCCATGAGCTTGGATACCGGAATGCCTGTCCAGCGGGATACGATCTGGGAGATCTCTTCTTCCGTTACGGTATCGCGGACCATAGCATTGCCCTTGCCTCTCGCCTCGGTGATAGCCTTGGCTTCCGCAAGTCTCTTTTCAAGGGCGGGAAGATCGCCGTAGCGCAGGCGCGATGCGAGCTCGTAGTCACCTCTTAATTGTGCATCCTCTATCCTGCCGTTGATGGATTCCAGCTCTTCCTTTGCCTTTTTAAGTTCATCGACTGCATTCTTTTCCCTGTCCCATAAAGCCTTCTTTTCGTTGAAGGAATCACGCAGTTCTGCGAGCTCTTTTTCGAGTTTTTCGAGGCGGTCCAAAGCAAGCTTATCAGTTTCCTTTTTTAAAGCCATCTCCTCGATCTCGAGCTGCATTATGCGGCGGCGCATGTCGTCAAGCTCTTCGGGCATGGAATCTATTTCTGTTCTTATTGATGCGCAGGCCTCGTCGACAAGGTCGATGGCCTTGTCGGGCAGGAATCTATCCGTAATATATCTGTCTGAAAGCACAGCTGCAGCAACAAGAGCTCCATCATGAATGGTAACGCCGTGGAAGATCTCATATCTTTCTTTTAAACCTCTTAATATTGAAATAGTGTCTTCGACTGTAGGTTCGTCAACGAGCACCGGCTGGAATCGTCTTTCGAGCGCGGCGTCGCTTTCGATGTATTTTCTGTATTCATCAAGTGTGGTCGCACCTATGCAGTGGAGCTCGCCTCTTGCAAGCATAGGCTTTAAGAGATTGCCCGCGTCCATGCTGCCTTCGGTCTTGCCGGCACCGACAACGGTGTGAAGCTCATCGATGAAGAGTATGATGCGGCCGTCTGATTTCTTTACTTCGTTAAGTACGGCTTTGAGTCTTTCCTCGAATTCGCCGCGGAACTTGGCGCCTGCGATAAGTGCGCCCATATCGAGAGAGAATATGGTCTTGTTCTTGAGGCCTTCGGGAACGTCGCCTCGGAGTATCCTCTGTGCAAGTCCTTCTGCTATAGCGGTCTTGCCGACGCCCGGTTCACCTATCAGAACAGGATTGTTCTTGGTCTTTCTCGAAAGTATCCTGATGACATTTCTTATCTCGTCATCACGACCGATCACGGGGTCCATCTTCTGGCTGCGGGCACGCTCGACAAGGTCTGTACCGTACTTGGTAAGAGCCTCATAGCTGTCCTCGGGATTGTCGCTTGTGACGCGGCTGTTCTTTACCGCGGCAAGAGCGTTCAGGAAAGCATCCTCTGTGATATTGTTTTCTTTGAAGATGCGTTTCAGCCCCGCATTCGGGTTCTGCAGCATGGCCTGGAAAATGTGCTCTACCGAGATATAGTCATCGTTCATCTGAGCAGCAAGCTTTTCCGCATTATTAAGTATCCTGTCCAGTTCTGTTGTGACATAGATACTTCCTGCATCCCTTCCCGGGCCGGAAACGGAGGGCATTTTCGAAAGTTCGGTCAGACAGTCGCCCTTTACCGCATCGACATTTGCTCCGGTCTTTGAAAGAAGATTGGGGATGAGACCCTGATCCTGATCAAGAAGTGCAGATAAAAGATGTTCGGGGGCCAATGCCTGATGGCCGTATTCGATCGCCAGACTCTGGGCCTGGTTGATAGCGTCTATTGTTTTCTGTGTTAATTTATTCATATTCATAGTGCATACCTCCTTCTTGGGATGTGCATTTTAAACATAACAGGAGGACCCGCTTTTCAGGTCCTGTGGATATTATGCCACAGTTTTTAGCACTCGTCAAGCGAGAGTGCTAACAAAACCTGCTATTTTGATCAGAAAGCCAGCTCAGGCCTTGATTTTCTAAGGATATATTGAAATCCGGAATAAGAAGTAGTATATTTATAGAATAATATTGAAATATAGTTAGTTTCACTAATTATATTTCGGATGCTGATATGAAAATACTTATCCTGAGCTGCAACACAGGCGCCGGTCATAATTCGGTAGCCGCAGCCGTAAAAGAAAATTTTGAAAGACATGACTGTGAGTGCGAGATATTTGACGCTCTCTCTTTTATTTCGGGAGGTTTTTCCGCGATAATATCGTTNNCCCGGAGCTTATCGGAAACGGTCTTAAGAACGCCGGAGAAGACGAGAACACTCTCGCCGAAGGACGGCCCGAAAGACTGATACTCGATGCCGGTGTCCCGGGCCTGCTGCACAAGATCAAAAGCGATCACTATGACATGATCATCTGTTCGCACATGTTTGCGACGATAATGCTCTCCGACGTTGTAAAACGCGGAAAGTACGACGGGCCCACAGCCCGCATCGAAACAGACTACATGATAGATCCGGGCTCAGCCTATACCTATCTTGATGCATGTTTCCTCCCCTCAACGGAATTAAAAAGAGAGTGGGATGAACAGGCGATAAAGGGCCTTGGCGTTGCAAGCGGCCTTCCCGTAAGAAGCCGTTTCTATGAAAGGCACGATAAGGCAAGGGCAAAGGAAGTCCTGGGGATAGCTCCGAACTCCCGCCATCTTGTTATCATGGGCGGCAGCATGGGAGCAGGACCTCTTCCCGAAGTGATATCATATCTGGCACAGAAGCTGCCTGATGATACGGATCTGAGCATAGTCTGCGGAAACAACAAACTGCTGCACAGGCATCTGCTTGACAGTCTGCCCGAATCCGAACACATTCACCTGCACGGTTTCTGCGATTTCATGCCCCTGCTTTTGGACAGCGCAGAGCTTTACATGACAAAGCCGGGCGGGATCAGCATCACCGAGGCTGCCGTAAAGAAAGTGCCCATGGTACTGATCGATGCGGTCGGCGGATGCGAAGAACCGAACATGCATTACTTCGTTGACAGCGGATACGCGATAAGCGGAAAAGATCCGGAGAAGATCGCGTCCGATTCGATAGAACTCCTCGCAGATGATATGCAAAGACGCGAGATGAGCTATGCTCTCGAAAAGCTTGCGGAAATAAACAGGCCCGACATCATATACGAGACCATGATGCAGCTTTACGAAAGCAAAAACAAAACCGTTTAATATAAAGTGTTTATATATATTAAGGAGAAGCACAAATGTCTATCACAACATCACTTGAAAAGCTTGGAATAGATAAGGTCGTAAACCATCTTTACAAGGACCCGGAAAAGAATATCCGTCAGGTCATCTCCTGGGTCGAAAAGATCGGCAAGGGCAGATTCGACATCCAGCTTAAGTACATAAAGAGAGCAGTTGAGGATCCCAGTGACCCGTACTACCCCTATGTTCGTCATATCATCAACGATATCGATCCCGAAGTAGTAAAGAAGGTCGCTACAAACTTCTTTATCAATGCAAACGTTATCGGAACTCCTCTTCAGGATAAGCTTCGTGCAAAATACAACTGCAACATCCCCTGGGCTATACTGCTCGACCCGACATCTGCATGCAACCTTCACTGCGTAGGCTGCTGGGCTGCAGAATACGGCAACAAGCTGAACTTAAGCTTCGACGAGATCGATGACATCATCCGTCAGGGCAAGGAACTCGGCGTCTACATGTATATCTATACAGGCGGCGAACCCCTCGTACGCAAGGACGACATCATCAAACTCTGCGAGAAGCATGATGACTGCATCTTCCTCTCATTCACGAACGGAACGCTCATCGATGAAAAGTTCGCAGACGAGATGCTGCGTGTAAAGAACTTCGTTCCCGCAATGTCCCTTGAAGGTTTCGGTGATGCGACCGACCAGAGAAGAGGCCAGGGCGTATACGAAAAGGTACTTCACGCAATGGATCTGCTCCACGAAAGAAAGCTCTTCTACGGTATCTCATCCTGCTATACGAGCCAGAACTATGATTCCATCACATCAGAGGAATTCTATGACATGCTGATCGAAAAGGGAGCATATTTCATCTGGTACTTCCACTACATGCCGGTAGGAAACGACGCAAGCCCCGAGCTTCTGCCCACACCCGAGCAGCGTGAAGTCGTATACCGCAGGATACGCAAATACAGAGAGACAAAGCCCATGTTCGGCATCGATTTCCAGAATGACGGTGAATACGTACACGGCTGCATAGCAGGAGGAAGAAGATATCTGCACATCAATGCCAACGGCGACGTCGATCCCTGCGTATTCGTTCACTACTCGGATTCGAACATCAGGGAAAAGAGCCTGCTCGAATGCTTAAGAGCTCCGCTCTTCCAGGCATATCACGACAACCAGCCGTTCAATGATAATATGTTCCAGCCCTGCCCGATGCTCGAGAACCCCGAAAAGCTCCGCATGATGGTAGAAAAGACCGGTGCAAAGTCAACAGACATGCAGTCGCCCGAAACAGCAGACCACCTCTGCGGCAAGTGCGATGCCTATGCAGCATGCTGGAAGACAAAGGCCGACGATCTCTGGAAAGAAAGACTGCAGGAGATCGAAGACAAAGACATCATCTACGCACACACCAAGAACATTATCAATGGCTGATATAATCACAAGCTTTGGTAACTATATAAACAAAACGGCTCTTGATAAACCGCAGAGCACGAGAAAGCTTCTTCTTACAGCCTACAGGGCAAACGCTCTGGCAGTAAGGCTAAAAGGAGAAAAACGGCTTTCCCCGGCAAGACGCCTTGCGGTAAATCATATCAACGATGTGGTCATCAGCATGATGGCCCATCCCGACAAAGCTGTACTTACAAGTGTATTTATGCCCTGCGAGCTTATCCATGCCGCAGGGCTTATTCCTTTATGCGCCGAACTCTATTCGACCTATATGAACGGGACGGCCTGCGAGGAAGTATTCGCCGAGGCCGCCGAAGCCGAAGGCATTTCCGAAAGCTACTGCTCGTATCACAAGATAATGCTGGGCACTGCTTTTTCGGGAGTAATGCCTGCACCTAAAATGGCCGTAAACTGCTCTACGGTTTGCGACGCCAATAACCTGACATTCAAGACCATAGGGGAATATTTCGATATTCCCGTCTTTTACATAGATGTCCCGTCGGATAAGAGCGATGCGTCGCTTTCGTACGTGACAGAGCAGTTCAGAGAGCTCGCAGAGCTGATCGAAAAGACCACGGGAAGGAAAATAGATGATGACGCCCTTTTGCTCGCCATGCAGCGCTCAAAGAACACTATCGAAAATCTTAAGCTCTGCGCAGAAGAAAAAAGAACGCACACCCAAAGAAGCAGCGTAACGAGCGAACTGAACGAGATATACATGTCAAACAATGCAGTGGGCGGGGCCGCAGCGGATAGATATGCGAGTATGCTTGCAGATGAACTGAAAAGATCTCCTGCAAGGCAGGGCAAAAGACTGCTCTGGCTTCAGACCATACCGATCTGGCAGAGTCCTGTCAGAGAACTCCTCAACTTCAATGACGACATTCAGATCATCGCAAGCGACATGAATCTGGGAAGCCTGATAGACATCGATCCCCAAAAGCCCTATGAGAGCATGGCAAAGCGTCTCCTTTACAATACATTCAACGGCAGCGGGGAAGAGAGGATAAAGACCGCGATAGAAGAAGCAAAGTTTTTTGATGTCGACGGAGTCGTATGCTTCTGTCACTGGGGATGCAAACAGATGATGGGACTTTCCGCGATGTTCAAGACTGAACTTGAAAAAGAAGGCTTCCCCACCCTGGTACTTAACGGCGACGGTTGTGACAGAAGAAACGCATCCGACGGCCAGGTAGCAACAAGACTTAACGCATTCTGCGAGATGCTGGATCAGTAAATGAACGATACTATCTTTTACATATGTAAATACGCGCCCATCGAGATATGCGAAGGCTTCGGTTTTAAAACGGAAAAACTCGATCCTGCGCCTCTTTCATTCGAATGCGCCGAAAGCTGCATGCATCCCAATATCTGCGGTTTCGGGAAAGCAGTGATAGAGGAAGTCACCAAACGCGATATCAGCTCACTGCTGCTTACCGACTGCTGTGACGTATGCCGCAGGATATACGACGTTCTTAAAAACAGGGGCGGCATGGACTTCCTCTTTCTCATGGCACTGCCCCATAAAAACGGAGAGACGGAAGTATCGCGCCTCAGCTCCGAGCTTATGCGGCTTAAGTCTGAGCTTGAAAACTATGCCAAAAACTGTTCGTTTAACGAAGAGGCTGCACTGAGATCACTTACGGAAAACAAAACAGCAGCTAAGGCCATGACTGTAAAGGGACCGCATGTCAGTCTTACAGGCGCCCACGGAGGAAGCGTGCTCAAAGAACTGCTTTCGGAAAGGCTTCCCGTTCCCGTGCAGGACGACACCTGCAGCGGGAGACGCATACTAAAATATGAAACGGCGGAATGGGACATCCGAAAATATGCCTCTGCCCTTCTAAATCAGGAAAGAGCCTGCATGAGGATGCAGTTTGCAGAAGGCTCAGTCCCCGATAACGAAAACATAGGCACCATATGCCACAGCATGAAGTTCTGTGATTACTACGGCTTCACATACAGAAAACTGAGAGCCGAAGCAGAAAAACTGCTAAAAATAGAAACAGACAGTACGCCTCAGTCAAGCGGACAGCTGAGGACCAGGATAGATGCCTTTGCGGAAAGCCTCGGGATAAGGGAAACAATGAAAACAGAAAAGAACATCAGATATGCAGCCGGAATAGACAGCGGATCTGCAAGTACAGACGCAGTCATAATGGATGCAGATAAAAAGATACTGGGAAAAGCAATTCTTCCGACAGGATCCGGCGCAAGCAAGGGAGCGGAAAAGGCTCTTGAAATGGCGCTTGATGATGCAGGCCTTAAGAAGTCCGATATAGATGTGATAGTCACCACAGGATACGGCAGAGAGACCATAGGACTTTCGGACGCTTCGATAACAGAGATAAGCTGCCATGCAAAGGGGGCTCATTTCCTTGTTCCGGAAGTACGTACCGTCATCGATATAGGCGGTCAGGACTCAAAGGTGATAAGACTGGACGAAAAAGGCAATGTCATCAATTTTGTCATGAATGATAAATGCGCTGCGGGAACCGGACGCTTTCTTGAGACCATGGCAAAGACACTTGAGCTTTCGCTTTCCGAAATGAGCGAGATCGGTCTTAAGTGGAAAAACGAAGTTGCGATATCGAGCATGTGCACGGTCTTTGCAGAATCAGAGGTCGTATCCCTCGTTGCAGAAAACACAGCAACAGAAGATATCATCCACGGCCTTAACGAATCGGTCGCAAATAAAACAGCGGCCCTCGTAAAGAGGCTCGGAGGCGAAGCCGAATACGTTATGACCGGAGGCGTCGCACAGAACAAAGGCGTCGTGAATGCCCTTGAAGGCAAACTCGGATGCAGCATCAATGTGCCGGAATACGCCCAGCTCTGCGGAGCTATAGGCGCAGCTCTTTTCGCTCTTGATGAGAAATAAAAAATTACGGGAAATACAAGCGCCCGGACAGCAAAGTAAATGCTGCAGCCGGGCGCTTTTGTTTTTCTCTTTATCAACGGATGATACTACTTGAACATCGCAAGCAGGTCTTCCTTCTGTCTGAAGCCTACTGCGAGATTTATGATCTGTCCGTCTTTGAATGCGATAAGTGTCGGGATGGCCGATACTCTGTACCGGATCGCAAGTTCATCCTGTTCATCGACATTTACCTTGCCGACCTTGATCTTTCCTTCGTTTTCCTCTGCTATCTCGGCAACGATGGGTCCTATCATCTTGCAGGGGCCGCACCAAGTCGCCCAGAAATCAACGAGCACGGGAATGTCTGATTTTAAAACTTCAGCTTCGAAGTTGTCTTTTGTTAATGTGATCTCTGCCATAATACTTTTCCTTTCCTATTTTTCCTTGTAATAAAGCATGCAGTGGCAAAAGCCCTCATAGTCCGGATCCTTTATCTGATCGCGGAACTCCTTGCACATGCACTTTGTATCTTCTGTTCTTTCTCGTCTGCAGGGGCAGTAGCCGCCTGTCTGTTCAAGACCTTCCTTTACGGTCTTGACGATCTCTTCATCGGGATTGAATGTTATTTTCATATGACTATCCCCCTTTCTTAATGCAAATTATATATCAGATAACTAGCCCTGTATACCAAGAATAACAAAGGCCCACATAAATATCGTGAACATGCAGCATATGGTGGTGCCTGCAATTATCTCGTTTGTCATATCGACATCCCCTCCCATGCCGTATACCATAGAGCTGGAATTTATCGCAGTCGACACCGTCTGTGACAGCATGATGGCTGCAAGCGCAGGGCCGCGCAGGCCTATCAGATATCCGAGAGTCGTTGTGAATATCGGAGCAAATATGAGCTTTAAAAAGCAGCCGACTGCAACATACCTGATGTTCTTTACGCCGTGATTGAATGCGATGGTGCATCCTATTATGAAAAGACCTACCGGTGTCGCCGCATCGTTAAGAGTCCATATGACCTTGTGCGGGATGTAGCCAAGCTCGATGTGAAATACAAAGCGCATCAGTATGCCGACTATGCAGGCGATCAGCATGGGGTTTTTGATGACATCGATAAAGACCTTTTTCGGGTCGGGCCTTTTTCCGCTGTTTAAATGATAGGTGATCTGCAGTATGGTCATAAAGCTGCTGATGAAAGCACTGATCGCAAGAAAGATCAGAAAGACCGAAAGAGCATCGCTTTTAAGAAGCGCAGTCGCAATGGGAAGCCCCACTATCCCGGAATTATGCTTCCAGGATGCGACCGCAAAGCCTGCCTGCGTCTTCGGCTCCTTTATCATCAGTTTTGCCGCTATGCTCGAAATGACGGGAAGACATATGAGAGACAGAACGGAAACGATGACAACGGTCCCGACCTGGGGGATGCCGCCTTCGACATCATAAAAACCCTTGATAAGAAGACAGGGCAAAAATACATAAAAACAGAGTTTATAGAGCACGTCTATTTTTTCTCTGTTTAAATGAAAGGCCTGCGCCCCGACTATACCTATCACTATGTATAAGACGAGCGGTATTATTGCGTTGAATACTAAGGTGAATCTCTCCATTCAGCTCCTGTGTTTCATCTGGTATTTATGCTGATACATGGATTCATCGGCACGGTTGAATGCATATACGGCCTGCTTGTCCCTGTCCGGGATATACCTGCTGTATCCGACAGCCGCATCGACTCTTTCCCAGGGTTCAAGGCGCTCGTTATCATGCTTCTTTGCAACTGCGTCATAGAATTCATCTATCTTGATATCGGCGCGCTTAAGCTCTTCGCCCTCGAGGATGACAACAAATTCGTCTCCGCCTATGCGGTATATAGGCGACCCAAATACAGACTGCGCGATATCGCATATGTTCTTTATCGCAAGATCGCCTGTCTTGTGGCCGTAGGTATCGTTGATATTCTTAAGCCCGTTCAGGTCTATGATGGCAAAGCCGAAATCCGCAGTGCCGAGTTCGATATCACGATTGATCTTTTCGACCTTTATATTATACGCACGCTTGCTGCCTACGCCTGTTAAGGCATCGCGGTTTGCAAGAGCCTCGAGCTCGCCTGCACGTTTGCGGCTGGTGTTGAGTTCTTCCGTGGTCTGCAGCAGATTCGTGATGTGGGTGTTGATATCATGCTCCATCCTTGACATTGAATCCGCCAGAACTTCGATCTCGTCACCGGTTTTGATATCAAGATCGGCAAAATTGAAGTGGATACGTGCGTTATCATCAGACTGATAGGTCTGTGCAGCCGCAGAAAGCGTATTGATGGGCTGTACTATCGTGCGGTCAACTATCGCTATCGCGACCAGACATAATATCACGCATAGGAAAACCATAGCGACCGCAGCCGTCACAATGTAATTTCTGACTATGGAATTGATGACATCCATGGAATAGTCGACACCTGCAAAGGCAACTATCTCTCCTCTGTCATAGATGGGCTGTCCCGCCGAGATCAGCCAGCCGTACTCTTTGGTGTTTGACTCCATGGGACTAAGCCCCGCCTCGGGCTTTGTGAGCAGCGTTCTGTTGTCATCATCAAGGGGATCAAAAGAACCGGGATGAGAGATCTCATTACCATAGGCGGCATCACATATGTATACCATAGCCTCTGTTTCGGGATCGACATAATAAATATAAACATAGGTGGCACTGGACCTGTCCTGTATGGTCCTAAGATCGTCTCTTAGTATCACATAGTCTACAGAATGCTCGATATCCTGATACTTTGCGATATAATCCCCGTATCCGGGATCATCGGAATCTTCATCGGAGATCCTTTTATCCGTTACCCGATATATATCCATTACCCTGTCGCGGACCCTTCTTGTGCGGTCCGACTCGATGGAATTTGCAGCAACGGCTGCAAGGTCTTCTGCCTGATTGGAATACTCCTGAGTAATTATCCTTCTGACGAGATTTCTGCACATCAAAACAGATACGATACTGCTGATCGCAATGATGATAACAAGTAATAGGATAGTTTTGTACTTCAGAGGGAAGCGCATTTTATTCATAGAATACCGTCCTTGGGAATACCGTTGTAAATTTAATTATAACATCTTATGGCATCCTTTTGTTAAACAATGTCGGTATCATGCCGCCTGCTGTGCCTCGCGGGACTTATCAAGTGCGCGGTTTCTGAAATAAATGCAAAGATTGATCGCAACCATTGCAATATTGATGAAATACATTATCAGTACATAGTTGATCTGGCCTGATATGAATTTGGCTATCACACCTGCGATATAGCCTGCTATGATCAGGCATAAAAAAGCCGGGCTTACGCCTTTTGCCGTTCCGGCCCTGTAGGCTTTTACGGCGTTGACAGGCCACGAAAGCCCGAAACAGATCAGCATTATCGTTTCAAAAACGAACTGCATTCCCAAAACCCCTTTCTTTTATACCATCTTTTCAGGATGAAATACCTTATCGAATTCCTCCGCAGTTAAAAAGCCGAGCTTTACGCAGGCATCCTTAAGAGAAGTATTGTCTCTGTAGGCCTGCTTTGCGACCTTGGCTGCATTCTCGTAACCTATGTAGGGATTGAGAGCCGTAACGAGCATGAGGGAATTATACAGATTATCATGCATCTTTTCCTTATCAGCCTTGATCCCGACTGCGCAGTTGTCATTGAATGACACAATGGCATCGGCCAGCAGCCTTACCGACTGCAGGAAATTATAGATCGCAACAGGCATGAATACGTTGAGCTGGAAATTGCCCTGAGATGCGGCAAGGCCGACAGCCATGTCGTTTGCGATGACCTGGACTGCCACCATGGTCAAAGCTTCACACTGAGTGGGATTGACCTTGCCCGGCATTATCGATGATCCCGGTTCGTTCTCCGGTATCTTTATTTCGCCGAGGCCGTCACGGGGACCGCTCGCGAGCCATCTTACGTCGTTTGCGATCTTCATAAGATTTGCAGCAAGGCCCTTTAAGGCCCCGTGTGCAAATACGAGTTCGTTCTTTGCGGAAAGCGCCTGGAACTTATTTGGCGCTGTCTTAAAGTTATAGCCTGTGATATCACTGATGTTCCTTGCGACCATTCTGTCAAAACCCCTGGGGCAGTTAAGACCTGTTCCGACAGCAGTGCCTCCTAATGCCAGCTTTCCCAGATCGCTTAAGGAAGCCTTTATCTCATCACACGAACTTTCGAGCATGCCTCTCCAGCCGCTTATCTCCTGAGCAAATGAAATTGGAACGGCATCCTGAAGATGGGTCCTGCCGCTCTTTACGACATCCTTATTCTCTTTCTCAAGCTTTTTAAATGTTGCGATCAGAAGATCGATCGCGGGCAGCAGCTTTTCGTTTATCTCGATGACTGCCGCTATATGCATGGCAGTGGGAAAGGTATCGTTTGAAGACTGGCTCATATTGACATCGTCATTGGGATGCAGGATATTCTTTTTTGCGATCTCGTTTCCGCGGTTTGCTATGACCTCGTTGACGTTCATGTTGGACTGAGTGCCGGATCCTGTCTGCCATACGACAAGGGGGAAATGCCCGTCGAGCTTTCCCGCCGTGATCTCATCGCATACCTTTGCGATGAGCTTTGCCTTTTCCTTTGTCATTTTGGGATTCAGCTCAAGGTTTGCCATTGCGGCAGCCTTCTTTAAAACACCGAAGGCGTGTATGACCTCGATCGGCATAGTCTCGCGGCCTACGCCTATCCTGAAGTTGTTGCGGCTGCGCTCTGTCTGCGCACCCCAATAGCGGTCGGAAGGCACCTTTACCTCTCCCATGGTATCATGTTCGATCCTGTATTTTTCGCTCATTTCCTTTTACCTCTATATGCGTGCAACGCCGCTTTCTCTTGCAGCCTGTGCAACTGCCTTGGCAACTGCATCAACTACTCTGGGATCCAGCGCTTTCGGGATAATATAATCCGCCGAAAGCTCTTCATCCGTTACCAGATCGGCAAGAGCGTGAGCCGCTGCTATCTTCATCTCTTCGTTTATATCCCTTGCCCTTACATCAAAGGCCCCGCGGAATATCCCGGGGAAAGCAAGAACGTTGTTTATCTGATTGGGGAAATCGCTGCGGCCTGTAACTATGACTTTGGCACCGGCTGCCTTTGCCTCATCGGGGAAGATCTCGGGAACGGGATTTGCGCAGGCAAAGACAATAGCATCCTTATTCATGCTGCGGACCATATCGCCTGAAAGGATCTTGGGAGCAGAAGTTCCGATAAAGACGTCTGCACCTTTTATCACGTCAGCAAGTGAACCCTTTTCCATGTTGGGATTGGTGATCTCAGAGAGCTCTGCCATAGCCCAGTTAAGGCCCGGCATCCCCTTATACAGTGCGCCCATCTTGTCGCACATGATGAGGTTTTTAAATCCCGCGGAGATGAGAAGCTTTGCTATAGCTGTTCCTGCAGCGCCTGCACCGCAGCTTACGATCTTTATATCTTCCTTTTTCTTTCCTACGGCCTTTACCGCATTGACAAGGCCCGCAAGAACGATGACAGCGGTTCCGTGCTGGTCGTCATGGAAAACAGGGATATCACATTTTTCCTTGAGCTTTCTTTCTATCTCAAAACACCTGGGAGCTGCTATGTCTTCCAGATTGATACCTCCGAAGGACCCTGAAAGCAGATATACGGTATTCACGAATTCATCGACATCCTTTGTCTTTACGCATAAAGGAAAAGCGTCGACGTTACCGAATCTCTTGAAGAGAACACACTTTCCTTCCATTACGGGCATGCCCGCTTCGGGGCCTATGTCACCGAGACCTAAAACAGCGCTTCCGTCGGTTATGACGGCACACATGTTGTGGCGGCGGGTATATACATAGCTTAGGTCGATATCCTTTTGTATCTCAAGACAGGGCGCCGCAACGCCGGGCGTATAGGCAACAGAAAGATCCTCGCTCGTTTCCACCGGGGCTCTTGAAATGACTTCTATCTTGCCCGCCCATTCTTTATGCATTTCCAATGCTTTCTGCGAATAGTCCATTTGAAGCCTCCTTTATATCGCGTATAAAAACGCAGTGCATCCTGTCAGTATATCCTGATAGGCAGTTTCAAAATCCCCCGTGTACCAGGGGTCTGATATATCTCGGTCTTTTCCGGCCCAGCTTAAAAGTTTGCTCACCTTTCCGTCGGGATCGCCTTTTACTATCCTCATCACATCACGGATGTTTTCCTCATCCATCACGATTATATAGTCCCATTTGTCGTAATCTTTTGCCGTGATCTTTCTTGCTTTATGATCGCCGCATTCGATCCCCTTTTCGATGAGTTTTCTCCGGGACGCCGGATAGACACCGTTTCCTATCTCTTCACTTGTTGTTGCCGCGGAATCTAT
>LXOW01244610.1_pt1 | contig 16137 bp, 13 predicted proteins | sample 1368591 | NCBI WGS metagenome assembly LXOW01 (sample SAMN04884650, study PRJNA319009) | bovine gut metagenome | isolation source: Cow rumen | host: Bos taurus | place: Italy: Legnaro (PD) | collected 2014-07-09 | reverse complement strand
CTTGATCCGACGAAAATTTGCTCGGCATCCGCTCTCGCCGGATTTAATCAGCGCTTCCTTAGACAGGAAAAACGATATGCTTCGATACGTTGTTTATTTCGATCTTCCGATGTAAAGATGCCTGTTATCGGACTTTCTGTGCCGGTTCCTTCTGCGTTGATGTGAACAGGCGGAGATAGTTCTTGACGATATAAAGAAATTCAGTTATAATTTCTTTATAAATGACCGAGGAGGTTTTTCTATGCCGACCATCCGTTCCAGTGCTGATCTTCGCAACAACTATAATGAAATCTCTTCCTTCTGCCACAGCTATGCGGAACCGGTTTTTATCACCAAAAACGGAAAGGGCGACCTGGCCGTCATGAGTATAGAGGCATATGAACAAATGAACGCCCGATTTGAGCTGTACTCTGCCATACAGGAAGGTCTGGACGATGTAAAACAGGGACGGACAACGCCTCTTGCCGGGGCGATGCAGGAAATCAGGAGCAAGCGAAGAAGATGAGATATGCGGTCCATCTTGCCGAACGCGCCCGGAGAGATATTGAGGACGCAGTCGCTTATATTGAGTACAGCCTGAAAAACCCACAGGCTGCCGACAGCTTGCTTGACGAACTGGAGAAGACCCTTGCCGGCCTTGAGGAAATGCCGGAGCGGTATCCTCCCGTGCGCGATGAAATCCTGGCTTCATGGGGGATCCGTTTTGTCCGAATAAAGAACCACCTTGCATTTTTTACAATCAGTCAAACAGAAGCAAGTGTGTTTATTATTCGCTTTCTGTATGGGAAGAGCAACTGGGAGGCGATTCTGCATCACGGTTTATACAAGCAGTAAAACATATCGAAAAAGCAGCGGCGTACTGCGACAGGTGGTATAAAACCGGCGTCTTTCGTGTACACGCCAGACAGAAAAAGCTCGGATTCGCTCAGGAATCCGGGCTTTTTCTCTGTGTGCCGGGCGTGGTACGGGATTCGGGTAGAAGGCCGCCTGCGGTTTAATCCTGCACGGATCGCCGTCCCCGCCCCCGGAGCGGTCTCTACATCGCTTCGATTTCTTTTATATTGTACTCGTTGCCTGTGATCAAAAAGGTGTTCGCGCTCTGGCAGCGGGGGCAGATTTTCGCGTATTGCAGCGTCGGGTAGGTCTCGCCGCAGTCCTGACAGTAGGTGACGGCGTGGATCGTCTCGATCCTCAGCTCGGCGTCTTGCAGATAGGAGGTCTTTTTCTTCGCGTACTCCCAGTAGTCGGTCAGAAAGCGCGGGATGATGCCGCTGACCTCGCCGACCTCGAGCGTGATGGAGCCGACCTTCGTGAGCTCGTTTTCAACGGCGAGCTTCTCCACCGTGTCGATCACATAGCTGATGGTTCCCAGTTCATGCATGGCGTTCCCTTACTTCTTCTTATTCAGCACGATCTTGACAGCGCGCTTCGCGGCGTAGGGGAGGATGGCCTTGAGCTTGTCCTCGGCCTTGACCATCGTCGAGCACTCCGGGCGTTCGCGGTGCAGGTGGATCGCGTCGAACTCGCAGCGCGTCGTGCACAGGCCGCAGCCGATGCAGCGGTTCTCGTCCACGATGCAGGCGCCGCAGCTCAGACAGCGCGCGGCCTCCTGCCTGACCTGCGCCTCGGTGAAGGGCAGGCGGTCGTCCGAGAAGGAGAGCGCCTTGCTCTCGTCCCTGCCGGGAACCTGCCGCTGCGCGCGGTCATAGCCGAGCGGGAGCACGATGTTGTCCTTGTCGAGCTCGATGAACTCGCGCTTGTTGCGGTGCAGCGTGAGGAGCTGGCCGGGCTGGACGAAGCGGTGGATCGACTCCGCGCCCTCGCGCCCCGCGGCGATCGCGTCGATCGCGAACTTCGGCCCCGTCAGCGCGTCGCCGCCGACGAAGATATCCGGCTCGCTGCTCTGGCAGGTGACGGGATCGGCGATCGCGCAGCCGGCCTTGTCGGTGTGCAGCGCGCCGCAATCGAGCGCGCCCCAGTCGATGCGCTGGCCCGCGGCGGCGATCACGCTGTCGACGGGCAGCAGCTCGTATTCGCCGGTGCCGACGGGCTTGCGGCGGCCCTTCTCGTCCGGCTCGCCGAGCGCCATCTTCTCGAGCTTCAGCGCCGTGACCTTCCCGTTCTCGCCGAGGATCTCGACCGGCGCGCTCAGGAAGCGGAACTGTACGCCCTCCGCTGTCGCGGCCGCGGCCTCCTCGGGATCGGCGGGCATCTCGGCCTCCGAGCGGCGGTAAATGATATAGGTCTCCTTCGCGCCGAGGCGCACGGCCGTGCGGCACACGTCCATCGCGACGTTGCCCGCGCCGACGACGGCGCAGCGCTTCCCGAGCTTCGTCTTCTTGCCGAGGTTGACCGCGCGCAAAAAGTCCACGCCGCCCCAGACGCCCTTGAGCTCCTCGCCGGGGACGCCGAGCGGGGCGGATCTCTGCGCGCCGATGGCGAGGTAGAAGGCTTTATAGCCCTGCTCGCGGAGCTGAGCGAGCGTCACGTCCTTACCGACCTCGACGCCGCAGCGGAATTCGACGCCGAGCTGCCGCAGCACGTCGATCTCGGCCTCGATCACGTCCCGCTCGAGGCGGAAGGAGGGGATGCCGAGGGTCAGCATGCCGCCGGGGACGGGATTGCGGTCGAAGACGGTGACGTTCTCGTAGCCCATGCTCGCGAGGTAGTAGGCGCAGCTCAGACCCGCGGGGCCCGCGCCGATGACGGCGATCTTCTCAGGGAAGCGCGCGTCGGGGTCGGAGTTGAAGTTTTTGATCGGCGGGATGTAGCGGTTCTCGGCCTTGAGCTCGAGCCCCGCGACGAACTTCTTGATCTCGTCGATCGCGACCGGGCGGTCGACGCTGCCGCGCGTGCAGGCCTCCTCGCAGCGGCGGTTGCAGATCGCGCCGCAGACGGCGGGGAAGGGGTTGTCCTGCTTGATAAGCTTGAGCGCGTCGAGATAGCGGCCCTGGGCGGCCATTTTCAGGTAGCCCTGCACGGCGATATGCGCGGGGCAGGCTGACTTGCAGGGGGCGGTGCCGGTGTCGTAGCAGTTGATCTCGTTGTCATTTTTGTAATTGGGGCTCCACTTGTGCTTGCCCCAGGCCGTCGCGTCGGGCAGCTCGCGCTTGGGGTACTGGATCGGCCCCTGCTGGGTGCAGAGCTTCTGGCCGAGCCGCGCCGCGCCCGCCGGGCAGACCTCGACGCACTTGCCGCAGGCGACGCACTTGTTCTTCTCCACGCGGGCGAGGTAGGCGCTGCGCGAGAGGTTCGGGGTGTTGAAGAGCTGGGAGGTGCGCAGGGCGTAGCAGACGCCGGGCGCGCAGTTGCAGATCGCGAAGATCTTGTTCTCGCCGTCGATGTTCGTGATCTGGTGGACATAGCCGAGATCCTCGGCGCGCTGGAGGATGCGCATGGCCTCCTCGTAGCTGATGTCATGCCCAATGCCGACCTCGCGCGTGTAGTCGGCGAATTCGCCCACGCCGATGCACCAGTCGCACTGCACGTCGCCCGAGCCCTGGCCGCGCGTGGATTCGCTGCGGCGGCAGGAGCAGACGGCCACGCCGATGTGCCCCTCGTACTTCTTGAGCCAGTGGGAGATGTGCTCGATATCGAGCGACTGGCTCTGGGCGGGGATGGCCTTCTCGACCGGGATCGTGTGCATACCGACGCCCGCGCCGCCGGGGGGCACCATGGGCGTGACCTTCTCGAGCGGCAGGAAGGTCATGCGCTCGAAGAAGTCCGTGACCTCGGGGTGCTCGGTGGAGAGCTTGGCGTTCATGTTGAACAGCTCCGCCGAGCCGGGAACGAAGAGCGGGAGGATGTAGCGTTTGTTCTCGCGGGTGTGGGGGAGCTTGAGCGTGTCGCCCCAGTTGTACTCGAGCAGACCGTGCTCGGCCATGCGCTGCAGGAGCGCATAGAGCGGCTCCTCCTCCATGCCGGTCAGCTCTGCGAGCTCGGCGAGGGAGTAGGGCGTGCGCTGCTTCATCTTGAGCGCGACCTCGACCATGTCGTCGTCGAGGATGTTCACCATGCCCCAGAACTCCGGGGACTGCTCGGTGAGACGGGCGAGCCCAAGCTTCTGCGGGATGCGGTCGGTCATCTTTTTGCCGAGCTTGAGCAGGTTTTCCTTGTTGTGTACCATCGAAACTCTCTCTCCTGTTCCAATATTATTATAGGAAGCTGTACCTGTATCATAGCACAGCGCGCGCCGTTTGTCACGGAGAAACTGCATCTGGAAGAGTTTGCGTCTTGACGCTGTCCGCGGCGCTTGCTATACTGACCGCGAGAAGCCCGAGCGGCGCGCTCTTGTGCAGTCGGAACAAAAAGGCGCGCTCCGTGCGCGGCGCGTTTTTGATACTTTGCGTGGAAAAAACCAAAACGGATATGCTTGCATTTAAGAAAGGAGTATGGTAAAATATATTCCTGATTATAGCGGGCTGCTCCAGTGTGAGATGCGGCGGAGCTTTTGGCTTTCCTGATTTCCCGGCCTTGCGCCGGCTGCTATATCGAGTTTATTGCAGAGAGAGGTAGTAGCTTTGAAACGGATCATTCCGCTTGCCCTGGTTTTGGCCTTGCTGATGGCAGGAGTGTATTATGTGCGCCGTGCGGATCAAACCGAACAGTATCAGATCGCGTCGCTCTATACGGAGGTCGAGCCTCTGCAAAAGCAGCGGGAGACGCTGATCGCCGAGCGCAGCACCCTGGTCGAGGAGTTCAAGATCTCCCTGCGCGACCCGAGCACGGTGCAGATACTCTTCCGCGAGATGAACAGCGAGGTCTTCGACACCGTGTATCCGCTGATGCGCGAGCGCGGCGTGACCGGCGTGCTCGGGGTGTCCAGCAAGGAGTTCCCCGGACGCAACAAGAAGCTCACGGTCGAGCAGTATAACCGTCTGCTGATGGACGGCTGGGGCAGCTGCCTGATGTTCGAGTCGGACTATCAAAACCGCATCGACTCCTGGATCAGCTACATGGAGCGCCACCTGCAAAAGGCGGGGCTCGCCATGCCGACGACCGTGTATTTCCCCGAGGGCGGCTATAACCCCGAGACGATGGACGAGGCGCTGCTCAACGCCGGCATCACGACGGTTGTGCTGAACTCGACGGACGGGCATTCCAACACCGTCACCTCCGTCGGTGAATTCTGGACGACCGGGGCGATGCCCTGGAACTATACCGGCATCGGCAGCGACGTGGAGCTGCTGTCTCTGACCGACAGCGGCAACCTCTGCTTCACGATCAGCATCGAGAACCTCTGGGACGCCTTTGAACAGAAGTCCTTCGTCGCGCTGCTCGACAGCTGGAGGGGGTACCTGGTCTCCGATTCCGTGGTGGATATGGCCGTCACGCCGACGCCGACGCCCACGCCGAAGGCCGCGGGCCAGCAGGAGGAGACGGTGATCGAACCGATGCTCCGGGTGACGAGCTTTGAAAAGGCCCGCGCGGCGCATCTGTCGACCCAGGAGGGTCTGAGCCGGCTGGTGCAGGAGCACGAGGACGCGATCGCCGATCTGGATGCGCGCATCGAGGATCTGACGCAGCGGATCGACCTGATCTATGATAAATGGAACAAGAACTGAGCACAACAGTCTGAATGTAAGCGGGAAGGAAGAAAAACATGACGAATAACGAAGAAAACGAATTACAAATCGACATAAGCCGACTGCTGGCTGCTCTCTGGAAGTATATCGCGGTGATCCTGATCGTGGGCATCCTCTGCTCCGCCGGGTTCTTCTTCTATGCGAAGACCTATATCGCCCCGGTCTACCAGGCCAACGTCCTGCTGTATGTCAACAGCAGCGCCGTGACCATCTCCAGCACCCTGAAGATCACCTCCGGCGACCTGAGCACCGCCTCCAACCTGGTCGACACCTATGTGGCGATCTTACAGTCGCGCGCCACGATGGAGCGCATCGCCGAGGAGAGCGGCGTCAACTACTCGTATGAGAAGCTGCGCGGCATGGTCTCGGCCTCCGCGGTGAACTCCACGGGTCTGTTCCGCGTGAACGTCACCGCGAATGATCCCGAGGAGGCGCGCAATCTCGCCAACGTCATCGCCGATATCCTGCCGCAGAAGATCGTCGATATCATGATGGTCGGCAACGTCGTCGTGGTCGACTACGCGGTGACGCCGCGCACCCGCATCTCCCCGAACTACTTCCGCAGCGCGGCGACGGGTCTGCTGCTCGGCGTCGTGCTGGCCAGCGCCTTCGTCATCCTGCTCGATCTGCTCAACGATGTGATACGCGACGAGGACTTCCTGATGCAGAGCTATGACGCGCCGGTGCTCGCGACGATACCCGATCTGACCGTACACAGCTCCAGAGGCTACAGGAAGCACAGCTACGGGTACGGCTATGGCTACGGCTACGGCTATGAGGCCGCCGCCCGCAAAGCCGCGAAGGACGCGAACACGACGGAGAAGGGAGGGAACGCCTGATGGCTGACAAGACAGAGCTCGAAAACAAGAACGAGAATGCGAAGGAAAAGAAAGAGAAAAAGTCCTCCCGTTCCAGGCTGACCAAGGAACAGCAGTCCACACTCTGCGACAAGCTGAGCTTCGCGGGCGCGGAGGCCTACAAGCTGCTGCGCACGAATCTGCAGTTCACGATGCCGGATAAGGACTGCCGCATCATCGGCCTGACCAGCTCCATCCGCGGCGAGGGCAAATCGACCACCGCCGTCAACCTCTCCTACACGATCGCCCAGTCCGGCAAGCGCGTGCTGCTGATCGACGGCGACATGCGCCTGCCGACCGTACACACCAAGCTCTCGCTCACCGGCTCGCCCGGCCTGTCGAATCTGCTCGCCGGCCTCTGCGATGAGCGCGAGGCGCTGCGCGTGTCGAAGTACTACAACAACTGGTATATCCTGCCCGCCGGCGATATCCCGCCCAACCCCTCCGAGCTGCTTGGCTCCGAGCGGATGCACCATGTGATCGATCGCTTCTCCGAGCTCTTCGACTATATCGTGCTGGACCTGCCTCCGGTGAACATCGTCACCGACGCGCTCGTGGTCGCGCCCTGGACGGACGGACTGCTGCTGGTCGTGCGCCAGAACTTCACGACCGGCCGCGCCCTGCACGACTGCATGTATCAGGTGGAGAGAGTCAAGGCGCACTTCCTCGGCTTCATCATGACCGACGCCGACCTCGGCGAGCTGGCCTATAAGAAGTACGGGCGTTACGGCAAGTATCGCCGCTACAGCCGCTATGGGCGCTACGGCAAGGGCTACGGTTACGGCGGCTACGGCTATGGCGGCTATGGCTACGGCGGCTACGGCTACGGCTACGGCGGCTACGGCTACGGCGGCTACGGCTACGGCGGCTATGGCTACGGCGGCTACGGTTACGGCGGCCACGGCAAGACGGACAAGGAGACCCGAAAGGCCTTCCGCGACGCGCTCCGCAATCCCGAGGACGATGGGCAGCGGGATATCTTTGAATGATCGACTTCCACAGTCACATCCTGCCCGGCATTGACGACGGCAGCGCCGACGTCAAGGAGAGCCTGGCGCTTATGAAGGCGCTGAAAAAGCAGCGCGTCACGATCGTGGCGGCGACGCCGCATTACTATGTGACGCAGCGCTCGCCGCACCGCTTTTTGGAAAAGCGCGCCTATGTCTTTTCGCAGCTTCTGGAGGCGCTCCCCGAGGACAGACCGGATATCGTCCTCGGCGCGGAGGTGCTGTATTTCCCCGGCATCAGCCGCATAGAGGAGCTTCCGAGCCTCTGCCTGGAGGGGACGGAGCTGCTGCTGCTGGAGATGCCCTTCGGCACCTGGACGGACTATATGCTACGGGAGGTGCAGGAGCTGGCGCGATCCGGGCAGTTCACCGTCGTGCTCGCGCACATCGAGCGCTATCTGACCAGGCGCAACGCCCGCGTGTGGGACAAGCTCCTGGAGGAGGGCGTGCTGATGCAGTCCAACGCCGAGTTCTTTCTGCCTCTTCTGAGACGGAGAAAAGCGCTGAGGCTGCTCCAGAACGGCTATATCCAGCTCCTCGGCTCCGACTGTCACAATATGAATACCCGCGCCCCGCGCCTGTCCGAGGCCCGCAGGACGATCTGCGAATACCTGGGGACAGAGATGCTGCGGGAGATCGACGCCCTGGGAGACGAGCTCCTGGAGGGCGCCATCCTGCGCTGAAGCGGTACCTGTTTTGCCGATGGCAGCATCGGCGTTCAAGTCTTTTTATCATGAAAGGAAGGTTTCCCATGAAGAGAATTCTGTCCTGCCTGCTCGCCGTGCTGATGCTCGCGAGCCTCTCCGTCTCCGCCTTTGCCGAGGGCAATGTCTCCAAACAGCCCAGCACCGAGGTGGAGGAGCTTGTCTCCGCCGTAGACGCTAAGAACGAGGACGTCACCGAGAAGCTGGAGATCCTTCAGCTTCGCTATTCCGACCGCGATGAGCTCATCGCTCTGATCGAGAACTTCAATGAGATCTTTGACGGCATCGAGGGTCTGCGCACGGCCACCGAGAAGTACGGCGTCGAGATCGGCAGCGCCTTTCTCGTCAGAGGCGAGGGCGTCAGCTACCCCGTGAACGCGGAGTTCAAGCTGAAAGACGAAGCGAAGTATGTGACGCTGCTGCACCTGAACGGCGACAAATGGGAGATCGTCCCGTCTGAGCTGGACGGCGGCCTGAAGGCTGAGCTGCCCGAGGCGGGGCTCTACGCCATCGTCGCGCACATGAGCCACGGCCCCTCCGCGGACGGCAACACCTATGTCATCAAGACCCCGTCTGAGTTCATCGACAGCGTCGAGGTTCCGGGCGCGCCCGTCGTGGTGAAGGCCGCCGGCGCGCAGGGCGAGAAGCTCGAGTCCATGCTCATCGTCACGCCCTTTGACGAGAAGTACAGCCTGGACGAGGACGAGCGCGTCCGTTACACCAAGGAGGTCGAGGATCTGCTCGCGAACTTCGACAAGTTCCTCGAGGAGCGCCCCGAGTTTGCCGGCACCGCCCCCTCCGAGAGCTTTGACGTCAGCGCGATCAACCCCCAGGGGCTGAAACTGCCTGCGAGCATCGTGCTTGATATCGACGACAGCGATATCTTCAAGGCGCTGATCGTCTATAAGAACGGCAGATGGCAGAAGGTCGACGCCTTTATCAACGACGACGGGCAGCTCTGCTTCACGCTGCGCACGCTCGGCTCCTACGTCGTCCTGTCTGAAGCCGCCTGATGGCGTCTCTCCGGCACACTCACAAGAAAGCACGGCCCACGCCGCTTTTGATCCTCTTAGTGGTCTTGATCGGCGTGGGTCTGCTTGCGGCCGCCCTGTATGACCGGTATCAGAGCCGGCTGGAGGCTGCGCGCTATGAGGGCGAGGCGCTGTATCACCCGGAGCTGTACAGGCTGACCGTGGACGGGAAGACCTACGGCCTCAAAAAGAAGCTGGACAGCTATCTGCTGATCGGTCTGGACAAGTATTCCACGCAGAACCCCGACCCCGAGGCGCATCGGAACGAGCAGCAGGCGGACTTCCTGTTCCTGATGCTCGTCGACCATGAGAGCAAGAGCTACTGCGCGCTGCACATCAACCGCGATACGATGACGGAGATCCAGCGCTACGGCCTGGCCGGCATGAAGCTCAAGAGCTTCACCGGGCAGCTTGCCCTGTCGCATACCTACGGCAGCGGCGGGCGCGACAGCTGCCGCTATACGAGCGAAGCGGTCTCCGGGCTGCTGCTGGGCGTGCCGATCGAGCACTATATGTCCCTGACCATGGACGCGATCCCGGTACTCAACGACCTCGTCGGCGGCGTCAGCGTGCTGATCGAGGACGATTTTTCCCGCGTCGATGCGAGCCTCGTGCAGGGGCAGACGCAGCGGCTCATCGGGGATCAGGCGCTCACCTTCGTGCGCTCCCGAGCCGGTATGGACGACGCGAGCAACCTCAACCGCATGGAGCGCCAGCGCGTGTACCTCAACGGCCTCTATGAGCAGCTCACGCTCATGCTGCACCAGGAGGACGGCTTCGGCCTGCGCATGGGCACAGAGCTTTCGGGCTACATGGTCTCGGATATGACGGTCGAGACCCTGGCCGCGCTCGCCGAGCAGGTCAAGGATTACCGCTATCTCGGGATCGAGTCGATACAGGGCGAGGCGCGCCTGGGCGAGCAGTTCATGGAGTTTTACGCGGACGAGGCCGCGCTGCAGCAGCAGCTCATCCGCCTGATGCTGACCGAACTGAGTTGAATTGTTTAGACCGAGGAATAGCATGAAGCAATCTCTGAAACCAAGAAAAAGACTGGAGCACTGGCAGATTCTGCGCCTGCTGCTGATCGGCTACGACATGCTGGCCGTTCAGTTCGCGTATTTCGGCGCGCTCTGGCTGCGCTATGACTTCGCCTTCTCCCAGATCGAACAGCAGTACATAGACCGTTTTCTGCACTTCACGGTCTTCTACGCAATCGGCTGCGTCGTTTTGTTCTGGCTGATGCACATGTACGACAGCATGTGGCGCTTTGCCGGCTTCACCGAGCTGCTGCGCACCCTGCAGGCCTCGCTCTGCGCGTCGATCCTGCACACCGTTCTCATCATGCTGCTCTGCGGGCGCATGCCGCGCAGCTACTATGTGTTCGGCGCGTTTTTGCAGTTCGGTCTGCTGATCGTCGTGCGTTTTGCCTACCGCGTCGTGCTCTACGAGCGCGCGAGGCGCAGCAAGCAGGACGATACCTTTGATCGCGTCATGCTCATCGGCGCGGGCGCCGCGGGGCAGATGGTGCTGCGCGATTACCTGACCGACAAGGACGTGCAGGAGCGCATCGTCTGCGTGATCGACGACAATCCGAACAAATGGAACCGCTACGTGGAGAGCGTGCCCATCGTCGGCGGGCGGGATGATATCCTGCTGAATGTGGAGAAATACCACATCGACAAGATCATCTTCGCCATCCCGACCGCGACGGCCGCGGAGAAGCGCGATATCCTCTCGATCTGCAAGGAGACCGGCTGCGAGCTCAAGCAGCTCCCGAGCATCAACCAGATCGTCACCGGCAAGGTGGAGATCAGCTCCATCAAGGACGTGGCGATCGAGGATCTGCTCGGCCGCGAGCCGATCCAGGCGGATATGCGCGAGGTCTTCGAGATGATCCACGGCAAGACCGTCCTCGTGACCGGCGGCGGCGGGTCGATCGGCAGCGAGCTCTGCCGCCAGATCGCGGCGCACGGCCCGCGGCAGCTTATTCTGCTGGATATCTACGAGAACAACGCCTACGAGGTGCAGCTTGAGCTGCGGGAGAAGTACCCGGAGCTTGACCTTGAGGTGCTGATCGGCTCGGTGCGCGACAGCCGCCGCATGTTCCAGATCTTTGAGGACTACCGCCCGGAGATCGTCTATCACGCCGCGGCGCACAAGCACGTGCCGCTGATGGAGGACAGCCCCTGCGAGGCGATCAAGAACAACGCCATCGGCACTTATAAGACAGCCTACGCCGCCATGGTACACGGCTGCGAGCGCTTCGTGCTGATCTCCACGGACAAGGCCGTGAACCCGACCAACATCATGGGCGCGAGCAAGCGCCTGTGCGAGATGATCGTGCAGAGCTTCGACGCCAAGATCAAGGAGGGCAGGGCGGACGAGATCCCGCAGCTCTTCACGCATCTGGGCGTGGAGGACGCGGACAAGGACGGCACCGGGCGCGTATACCGCGATATCCGCACGGAGTTCGTGGCGGTGCGCTTCGGCAACGTCCTGGGCAGCAACGGCTCGGTCATCCCGGTGTTCAAGAAGCAGATCGAGAAGGGCGGTCCTGTCACGGTCACGCATCCCGATATCATCCGTTACTTCATGACTGTGCAGGAGGCTGTAAGCCTCGTCATGCTGGCCGGTACCTACGCACACGGCGGGGAGATCTTCGTGCTCGACATGGGCAGCCCCGTCAAGATCGACGACCTGGCCCGCAACCTCATCAAGCTCTCCGGCTTCCGGCCGGATGTGGATATCAAGATCGTCTACACCGGTCTGCGCCCCGGCGAGAAGCTGTACGAGGAGAAGCTGATGGCGGAGGAGGGTCTGCGCAAGACCGAGAACAGCCTGATCCACATCGGCTGCCCGATCCCCTTCGAGACGGACGAGTTCCTCGGCAAGCTGGACGAGCTGATGAGCGCGGCCTATGCCAACAAAAAGGATATCCGCGAGCGCGTGCAGGACATGGTCGCGACCTACCATCCGGCCGGTGTCGAACAGCAGACAGCCTCCGCAGCGCGATAAACAAGACCGGGGCAGCTCAACCGAGCCGCCCCGGTTAATCATACGCTTGACAGCGCAGCTTGCCTCTTCCCCGACGACAGGTGGGGGAGAGGCGTCACGAAGCGACGGAGAGGGGGCGCTTATCCGCCGCAGAGCAGCAAGCTGTGCCGTAGGGGCGGCGCCCTTGACGATGCGCGCCGGAATGCACGTTCTTGACCGCAGGGGACGCCGCCTTCGGCGTTCCGACGCGCAAAGGTTCAGCCAGGATGCAGGGACGACCCTTGCGGCCGCCCACAAAAGGAAAAACACGTCCAGCTTTTTGAAGGTGGACGTGTCATTTATGCTCCAGCGGGGGCTCGAACCCCGGCGAAGCCTGCCGCTGCGCGGCCAGCTTCGCCGCTGATCCGCTTCGCTCAAAAAACGCTTCGCGTTTTGGTGTCCGGGGTTCGAGCATCCTAGAGCGAGAATGAGACAACTACCCCGAGTGGGGTAGTTGTCTCATTTATGCTCCAGCGGGGGCTCGAACCCAGGCGAAGCCTGCCGCTGCGCGGCCAGCTTCGCTGCTGATCCGCTTCGCTCAAAAAACGCTTCGCGTTTTGGTGTCCGGGGTTCGAGCATCCTAGAACAAGAATGAGACAACTACCCCGAGTGGGGTAGTTGTCTCATTTATGCTCCAGCGGGGGCTCGAACCCCGGCGAAGCCTGCCGCTGCGCGGCCAGCTTCGCTGCTGATCCGCTTCGCTCAAAAAACGCTTCGCGTTTTGGTGTCCGGGGTTCGAGCATCCTAGAACGAGAATGAGACAACTACCCCGAGTGGGGTAGTTGTCTCATTTATGCTCCAGCGGGGGCTCGAACCCCGGACACCCGCCTTAAAAGGGCGGTGCTCTACCTGCTGAGCTACTGGGGCGTCTGGCTGGGATGGCGGGACTCGAACCCACTATATCGGAGTCAAAGTCCGGTGTGTTACCATTACACTACATCCCAGTATTCATTCAAAAGAGGCCGGCGTCGCCAGCCTCTGATTGGATAAAAGAGGGTGGGATATGGGGCTCGAACCCACGACACCCGGAACCACAATCCGGTGCTCTACCAACTGAGCTAATCCCACCGTATCTACTTGGAAAAGAGACCTGCCTGCCCGAACGCGGCAGGTTCTTCTACCTTCTGGCACGCCAAGAGGGATTCGAACCCCCGACCTACTGCTTAGAAGGCAGTTGCTCTATCCTGCTGAGCTATTGGCGCATATAGCACCCCGCAGCCAACAAGGCATGGAGCGGGTGATGGGAATCGAACCCACGTATCCAGCTTGGAAGGCTGGTGTTCTACCATTGAACTACACCCGCATGGGACGTTCCACATTCAGCTTAGAGATAATACCATACCGGGCGGGAGTTTGTCAACAGTTTTGGAAAATATTTTCGCGGGACAGCGCTTACCTCCGGTAACTGTTCAGTCCTTGTCATGGCTTCGCGAGCGAAGCGAGGCGAAGGATCTTTTTTATTCCGAGATAAGATTCTTCCGGCCATGGGCTCTACGGCTCCTCAGAATGACACGGGGGACTGAATAGATACTACCTCCGTCTGCTCCACTTGCCGAGCAGCTCTCTCAGCCGATCCTCGGCCTCCTCGAAGCCGCCGAGGTTCTGGATGTACACGTACAGGCCGAGGACGGCGAGGGCGACGAGCGAGGTGACGACGATAACGGCGATCAGGCTGCGGCCGATGTTGGCCTGATGCGAGCGGTAGATTTCCGTAGTTTGCGCGGAGGACGCCGCGGGGCTCGGCTGCGGCGCGAGAGTCGGGGTGGGGGAGGGCGCGCTCGTCGGGCTCGGGAGCACGTCGGTCACGGTGACGGTGAAGCTCGTGCTCAGCGCACCGTACTGCACCGTGATGACCTGGCGGCCGACGGTGTCGAGGCGGCTCGGCGAGCACTGATAGCCCGAGTAGACGAGCTGGCTGTTCTGGCGGTTCGTGATCTGCTTGAGCACGAGGCCGCTGGGATCGAGCGTCTCACCGACGGTATAGGTCGTCTTGCCCGGCATGGTCTCCACCTGGAGGCTGAGCGGCTGTTCAGCGGGCTGCGCCTCCTGCACCGTGACGCTGAAGGAGCAGGTCTTGCCGCCGTAGCTCACGGTGACGAGCTGGCTGCCCGCGTAGGTGAAGACGCTGGGCGTACACGTCATGCCGCTGTACACGTCGCGGATGCCGCGGTTCGTGTAGGCGCGGATCGTGAGGCCGCCGGTGTCCAGCGCCTCGCCCACGGTATAGCTCGTCTTGTACGGCAGACTCAGCACGCCGATGTCGGTGACGACCTCCGCGGCCTCCTGCACGCTGACATAGAACTGGCAGGTGAAGCCCTCGTAATAGACCTCGATCAGCTGCTCGCCGGCGGCGCTGAGCTGGCTCGGATAGACGGAGAAGCCGCTGAACACGTTGTCCATGTTCCCGCTGGCGTAGCTCACGCTGAGCTGCAGACCGTTGGTGTCGAGCGTGTCCCCGACCTGGTAGCTGAGCTTGAAGGGGAGGCTGCGCAGGCTCACGCCGCTGATGCTGTCCTGTGAGACGGAGACGGAGATCACCGGCGAGGCGACGGAGACCTGCTGGCCGTTATTGGTATTGGTGACGATGCAGTAGTAGTAGCTCGTGCCGGAACGCCCGGCGACGACGTTCAGCTCGGCGCGGTTCTCCCCGCCGATAACGGAGCCGGTGCTGTTGTCGCCGTACTGGCTGTAGTACCACTGGTAGCTGAGGGTCCCGCCGTCGGCGGCGGAGGCGAAGACGGTGACGGCGGCGCTCTCGTTGGGATAGCAGCTCAGGTTACCGGTGGTGCTGATGGAGGGCGTGGCGGGCACGACGGTGAAGGGGCAGCTCAGACTCGCGCCCTCGCCGACAGTGAAGAGGCAGTTGTAGCTCCCGGCGAGCCAGGGGGTGCCGCGCAGATAGACGTTCACGCCCTCGAAGCTCTCCTCGGTGACGAGCGTGACGCCCTCGGGCAGCGTCCCCTCCATGGCCGTGACCGAGAGGCCGGAGCCGACGGTGGCGACCAGGTGGTCGAGAAAACTCCCCGCCTGCACGACGCCGGGCGCGGGATAGATCGCATCGGCAAAGGCGCAGCAGAGCGGCAGAGAGACCAGCAGCAGCGCGAGCACGGCCGCCAGCCACAGGGTACGGGTTTTCATGGCGTTTTCTCCTTGACAGACGCAAAGCGCGGAGATGAAAAGCGCAAAACGCGCGGAAAGGCTTTGATACAGCCTGAATATACCACTTCTTTACCGTTTTGTCAACAAATGAAGTGAAAATGGAACATTTCACGGCGCTGGAACCGCAGCAGTTCAGCTCATGAGCTTGAACTATTACGCTGACCGGACTGACCGGCTGCAAAAAACTATAAAAAACTCTTGACACTTTAAATCATTAGTGCTATAGTGCGAGCATAAACCGGGGAGCAAGAGAAGTAACCCGCAGTCGTTTCCTTTCAGAGAGCCGCCGGGCGGTGCGAGGCGGCAGGGAGCAGTCGGGCGAATGGACTTGCGAGGGCGAACAGAACGGGGGAGACCCTCAGTATGGGAGACGGAGCTGGCGATCCGTTATCATAGGGCCGGCGTGTGACAGCACGCAAAAGTGGGCGCGTAAGCGTCAAGCCGGGTGGTACCGCAGGAGTGTTTGCTCTTGTCCCTGCACGTTCGTTGCAGAGGCAGGAGTTTTTTCTTTGTCTCTGCTCAGCCTCTCGACAAAAATGAAAAGGAGAATCATCATGAGCGAGAACAGCATTCCCTACAAGATCTATCTGTCCGAGAGCGAGATGCCCACGGCCTGGTACAACGTCCGCGCCGATATGAAGGTCAAGCCCGCCCCGCTGCTGAACCCCGGCACCGGCAAGCCCATGACGGCGGAGGAGCTCGCGCCGTCTTCTGCGAGGAGCTGGTGAAGCAGGAGCTGGACAACGACACCGTCTATATCC
>LXOW01363128.1_pt1 | contig 16140 bp, 13 predicted proteins | sample 1368591 | NCBI WGS metagenome assembly LXOW01 (sample SAMN04884650, study PRJNA319009) | bovine gut metagenome | isolation source: Cow rumen | host: Bos taurus | place: Italy: Legnaro (PD) | collected 2014-07-09 | reverse complement strand
GCCCCACCGGCAGGCTCAGGAAGGAAGGAACGCCCTTCTCCATCAGGAAGCCCGCCACTGCGTCACCCCAGATGTTCCCCGTGCTGTTGCTGCTGAAGATAACGTTCAGGGGGGTCGCCACAATGGTGGCAGCCACAGCCGTCATCACCGCCGTCGTCAGGATCCCCAGCAGGCTGGTGAATCCCTGCCGCCGGGCAGCCATGCCGATCACGAGGCCGATGGCAATGCTGACGATACAGTAAATCCAGTTATCGCCAAAGGCAAGATAATTCACAAAGTTTGTCGTCGCGCCAACCAGCGCGCCGCAGATGGGTCCACCCAGGAAAGCAGCCAGCGCTGTGCCCGCAGAATCCAGCCACATCGGAAGCTTCTGCGTCATGGCAAAAAGGCTTCCGGCATAGTTCCCCAGGATACACAGTGCAATCAGCACACAGAACCAGCCAAGCTGGCTTTTCTTCAGGGTGAATTTCTCCATTTTCCGTCGCATCCTCCCTTACAGCCCGGGCATAGTTATCCAGTTACAATTATAGCAGACAATCAAAAAAAAAACCATGTGCTTTCCTCTTTTTTACGTTTTTCGGGAAGAAATGTTTTCCCTGTTCCGTTTTATAATCGGAAGGATGAGAAAGGGGTTTTTTGCATGCACAAATTCCGGCTGTTTCTGCTGTGCAGTTTCCTGGCTGTCTGCCTGGTTTCCGGCGCCCTGGCCCAGAGTGTATCCTGTCCCGAGGCACACCTGGTGCTTTCCGTTCCGGATCCCTGGACCGTGGTTCCCCTGTCCCCGGCGGACGACCCGGATCTCCGCCTCCTGCTGGAAGGAAACGACCTGACCCTGGCGGTCTATGTGACGGATGTGGGCGGCGTCCTGCCGGACAGCTTTGAGGTCTGGCTGGGCAACGAAACCGACTCCGGCACGGACATGCGGAGCGGGAAAAAGATGGACTATGTCGCCGGTACCGCCGTGGAGGGCGATTACCGGATCTATACCTGGCTGGACCAGCGCAACCAGGTGCAGCTGTATTTCCTGATCTACGGGCAGCCCAAGGCCGCCCTGGAAACCATCCTGCAGATCATGGACTCCATCGAGTTTCGCTGATTTCCCTTTTTGCAATGACTGCAGTCCCTCCGGGGACTGTATTTTCTTTTTTTGGGGACAGATGGATGAAGAATGCTGCATACGCCGCACTTGGGGCGTTATGCTTGTCAGCGCGGCTGTTTTGGATATAATTGGAGAATAAAGTATATCCGGAAGGAGCAGGCGCATGGAAGAAACAGGCGGAAACAGGATCCCGGCGATCGGGATTCCCCGGGCACTGCTGTATTACCGGTACGGAACGCTGTGGGAACATTTCTTCCGGGCCCTGGATGTCCCGGTAATCCTGAGCCCGTTGAGCAGCCGCGGCATCCTGGACATCGGGGCCCGGCTGGCTCCGGACGAAGGCTGCATTTCCCTGAAAATGTTCATCGGCCATGTGGAAGCACTGATCGGCAAGTGTGAGCGGATCTTCATTCCCCGGTACAGCAATTACGGCTATACCGATCTTTTCTGCACCCGTTATGAGGGGATCTATGACCAGGCGCGAAACATTTTTCACACTTCAGGCCAGCGGTTCATCACCTGCAACATCGATGTGATGAACGGTTCCCCGGAGCCGAAGGCTTTCGAACAGCTGGGCGTTGAGCTGGGTTTTTCCGAGCGGGAAAGCCGCCAGGCCTGGAAGGAAGCCGCCGGCGCCCTGGAGCAGGAACAGCGGGCAAACGACCGCCTGCAGAAGGAGCTGGCCGGAAAGCCGGGCATGAAGGTCCTGCTGGCCGGACACAGCTATGTGCTGTCCGACCCCTACCTGGGAAAGCCCATCCGGGATTACCTGGAGGCCGCGGGCGCGGTCATCCTGCGTACCGATGCCCTGGATCCAATAACTTCCCGGAAGGCCTCCGCCCGTTTCTCCCCCACCTGCCGCTGGCTCGTCAGCGAGGAAGTGGTGGGCGGGGTCATGCTGTGGAAGGAAAAGGTGGACGGCATCATCCTGGTCAGTGCTTTCCCCTGCGGCCCGGATTCCATGACCAACGAACTGCTGATCCGGCGGATCAAAGGCGTTCCCGTCCTGCCCCTGATCCTGGATATCCAGAGCGGTATGGCAGGCATTGAGACGCGGATTGAAAGCTTCCTGGACATTATCCGCTTTCAGAAGGGGGAGATGGTATGAAGCAGCAGCGCAAAGTTGCCCTTCCCCGCTACGGCGAATACAACTGTGTCCTGAAATATATAGTGGAACAGGGATTCGAGGCGCAGTGCATCCTCCCGCCCCCGCTGTCGAGGCGGACGGAGGAACTGGGCGCGCGGAACAGCCCGGACCTGGTCTGCACCCCGTTCAAGACCACCCTCGGGAGCATGATCGAAGCCCTGGAGGCCGGCGCGGATACGATCATCATGGTCCACGGCGCCTGCCGGCTGAATTACTTCGGCGAGCTGCAGGAGCAGATCCTCCGGGACCTGGGATATTCCTTTGAATTCATCAACCTGTCCCTTTATAACACGGGGAAAATAAAGGATATCCTCCGGGCCCTGAAGGTCATCAATCCCCGCTGCAACATGGTAAAAGCAGGCCGGGCCGTGTATGACGCCGTGAAGATGGTGGAGCACCTGGACGATACCACCTCCATGTACTACCAGAACTGCGGTTTCGATCCCACGGGCACCTACCCGAAGATTTACCGCAAATTCATCTCGGACATGTACGCCGCCCGGAGCCTCGCGGATATCCAGGAAGGATACCGGAACGCGAACCATGCCTTTGCGGACGTAGTGCTGGAGAAAAACCCGGATCCGATCCGCATCGGGATCATCGGCGATTACTATACGGTCATGGATCCCTTCTCCAACCTGGAGATTGAGCAGAAGCTGGCGGATATGGGAGTGGAAGTCCACCGCCTGATGAACATCACCAATGATATGCTGCGCAACAGTGAAAAGAACAAGCAGATTATCATCCGCCGCTTCAGCGAGTATTCCATGGGTGCCAGCTCCACCACCGATATCTGGCAGGCGCAGAACTTCGCCGAGCGCGGGTTCGACGGCCTGATCCAGGTCAAGTCCGCCTTCTGTATGCCGGAGACGGATATCATGCCGGTGCTGGCGAACCTGTCCCGGGAATACAGTATCCCCGTGCTGTACCTGACCTATGATTCCCAGACCAGCGACGTCGGCCTGATGACGCGGCTGGAAGCCTTTTTCGATATGCTTGAAATGAGAAAGAAGGTGGCCCCTTGAGCACACAGAACGCATTCCTCGGCATCGATGTGGGGTCCATCTCCACCAAGGCCGTCATCATCGATGAACACAATACGATCCTGGCCCAGGAATATATCTGGACTGAAGGCAATCCCATCGGCGCCGTCAAGAAGCTGCTGGGCCTGCTGGAAAAGCAGCTGGACCGGGACGCGTGGCAGATCGTCGGCGTCGGGGCCACCGGCAGCGCCCGGCGGCTGGTGGGATCCATCGTCGGCGCCACCGTCGTCAAGAATGAGATCACCGCCCACGCCGTGGGAACCACCACCTTCCATCCGGACGTGCGGACCATCCTGGAAATCGGCGGCCAGGATTCAAAGATCATCCTGGTGGAAAACGGCATCGCCGTGGATTACGCCATGAACACCCTGTGCGCCGCCGGAACGGGCGCCTTCCTCTCCAGCCAGGCCAGGCGGCTGGGCATCGAGGTGGAGGAAATGGGACAGTACGCGCTGCAGTCCGCCCATCCGACCATGATCGCCGCGCGCTGCACCGTCTTCGCCGAATCGGACCTGGTCCACAAAATCCAGATGGGCCACCCGCGGGAGGATATCATCGCCGGCGTCTGCCGGGCCGTCGCTTCCAACTATATCAACAATGTGGGCAAGGGAAAGAAGATCTGCTCCCCGGTGGTGTTCCAGGGCGGCGTCAGCAAAAACGTCGGCGTTGTCCGCGCTTTTGAGGACCTGCTCCGGTGTCCGGTCATCGTGGATGAAAACGGACACCTGATGGGCGCCATGGGCGCGGCGATTCTCGCGAAGCGCGGCCTGAAAAGAACGGTGTTCGATTTTTCCGTCGAAAAGATGGACTTTGTCACCCGGGAGCGGAACTGCGGCGGCTGTTCCAATAACTGCGAAGTCATCTGCGTATACCGGGACGGCAGCCTGATCGACTTCTGGGGCAACCGCTGCGAGCGCGGCGCCGTGCACTGAAAACTCCCGCGGACCATACCGGAACGCGGTTTCAATAGAATAACAATTAAATGAAATGATAGAGAGAGAAAGAGGGAGGAACAAACATGTTCGGACGCAGACCTGACGGAAGAAGAGTAAAGAAACTGGACCCCATTGTTCAGATTACCCCCTATCTGATGCCCATGCGCTGTGACGCCCAGGTGTTCCTGGAGCATAAGGCAGATTATGAAAAGATGAGCCGCTATATCGTGCGCAAGAGCCAGGAGGGGGAGAAGATCACCTTCATGCAGATCCTGGTGGCCGCCTATGTCCGGGCTGTCAGCCGGAATCCGGAAGTCAACCGGTTCATTTTCAACAAGCAGTATTTCTCCCGGAACAACTGCTCCGTATCCTATACGGTGCTGAAAAATCCGCAGGATACCGACAGCAACGAGGATACCGTGCGCATCCTCTTTGACCTGACGGATACCATCTTCGACGTCCGGGACCGGATGAACGATGCGGTGGAAAAATGCAGGGCTTCGGAAGAAGGCGGCTTCGCCATCAAGCTGGCCAGCGGACTGCTGGCTGTGCCCGGCCTGGCCACGCTGGTGGTCGGACTGGTACGGCTGCTGGACCGGTACGGTCTTGCCCCGGGCATCCTGATGCGGGAGCTGCCGCTCTACAGCGGACTCTATGTTACCAACAACGGTTCCATCGGTCTGCACAATCCCCTGCACCATATCTATAACTTCGGCAACGTCAGCCTGTTCTTCGGCATGGGCAGCATCCAGAAGGAAGCTGTGGTGGAAGCTGGCAACACCAGGATGCGCCGTTTCCTGCCCATCGGGATCACCGCGGATGAGCGCGTCTGCTCCGGCGCGCACTACGCCGCCTTCTTCTTTGATATCATGCATTACATGGATCATCCGGAAGAGCTGGAAACTCCGCCTGAAGAGGTGCGCTTCGATCCCGGTGTGGAATACCATGTTCCCAAGGTCCGGAAATAACCTCCCGTGCATAAAGAAACATGCAGCGCATTCAGCGCTGCATGTTTTTGCAAATGCATTTTACTTGCCGGGATAAGTGATCAGGGACCGGATGTCATATCCGGAAAGCCTCTTCCGTCCTTCCAGGCCGGCGAGTTCCAGCACGAACACCATCCCGACCACCACACCGCCCAGCTTTTCAACCAGTTTCGCGGCGGCAGCGGCGCTCCCTCCGGTGGCCATCAGGTCATCCACAATGAGGATCTTCTGTCCGGGCCGGATCGCGTCCGCATGGACTTCAATCTCCGCCTCGCCGTATTCCAGTTCATATTTCTGGCTGACGACTGCACGGGGGAGCTTTCCCTTCTTGCGCACGGCAACAAATCCCTTCCCCATTCTGTAAGCCACGGGGACGCCGAAAATGAAGCCGCGGGATTCCGGCCCGACGATCAGGTCAAAATCCAGGTCCTTGACCGCATCCGCCATTCCGTCAATCGCCATCTTCAGTCCGTCCGGATCAAGAATCACGGAAGTGATGTCCCGGAACATGATCCCGGGCTTCGGGAAATCCGGAATGGTGATGACATAATCCTCAAGCCTGTCCTTTTTCACGTGCGTTTCCTCCACGCCCTGTCCGGGTGATCAGTCCCACAGATCCACGCTGCCGGTTTCCTTGCCGCGGACCCAGTATGCCTTGTTCTCGTCCACGCGGATATAGATCTTGTCCGCTTTGCCAACCTTGGCCAGGATCGCTTCGGGAGTGATGTCTCCGCCCATGGGGCTCTGAATGATCATCTCCACCTTCTTGGCGGCGGGCTTGGCAGCAGGCTTCTTGGCGGGAGCCTTGGCGGCGGGTTTTGCCGCGGGTTTTGCAGCGGGCTTCGCAGCAGCGGGCTTCGCAGCAGCTTTGACAGCGGGCTTCGCGGCAGCCTTCGCAGCAGGCTTGGCAGCGGGCTTCGCGGCAGCGGGCTTCGCAGCAGCCTTCGGAGCGGCCTTCTCGGCGGGCTTCGCGGCGGTTACTTTCGTTTCAGTCTTCTTTTCTTCAGTCTTCTTGGTAGCCATTGGTTTCATCCTCCTTCGTTGGTTCAAGCGGTATTGTAGCAGAATTACCTTTGTTTGTCCACAGTTCCTAAACTTCCATCGCTTTGCTGAATTGGGTTTCGTACAATTCCTGGTATGTGCCGCCGGCATGAACCAGGTCTTTATGCGTTCCGCGCTCTACAATCCGGCCGTCCCGAACCACCAGGATTTCGTCCGCCGCCAGGATCGTGGACAGCCGGTGGGCGATCAGGATAGAGGTACGCTGTTCAATCAGCGGATTGATGGCTGCCTGGATCGCAGCCTCCGAAATGGAGTCCAGTGCAGAGGTGGCCTCATCAAAAATCAGGAGTGCCGGATCCTTCAGCAGCGCCCGGGCGATGGAGATGCGCTGCTTCTCGCCGCCGGAGAGTTTCAGTCCCCGGTTGCCCACCATGGTGTCCAGCCCGTCCGGCTGTTTCGCGATGAAGTCGTAGATATTCGCCTTCCGGCAGGCTTCGATCATTTCCTCCTCCGTGGCCTCCGGCTTCGCGTAGAGCAGGTTCTCCCGGATCGTCCCGTTGAACAGGTAGGTCTCCTGGGTCACCACGCCCACCTCGTCCCGCAGGGAATGCAGCGTCAGGTCCCGGACGTCCGTTCCGTCAAAGGTCACCCTGCCGCCGGTGGCATCCCACAGCCGCGGAATCAGGTTCACGATGGTGCTCTTCCCGCTGCCGCTGGGGCCGACGATGGCGATGCAGTCGCCGCTGTGCAGCGTGAAGTTGATATCCTGCAGGATCATCCGCTCCCCGTCGTAGGTAAAGTCCACGTGGTCAAACACAATTTCCCCCTTCGCGCCAGTCAGTTCCTTCGCGTCGGGCCGGTCATCGATCTCCGGTTTCATGTCGTAGTATTCGAAGATACGGGTAAACATCGCCATGGACCGGATCCAGTCCACCTGGATGTTCAGCAGGCTGTTCACCGGGCCGTACATCCGGCCCAGCAGCGCCACCAGCACCGTGATATCGCCCACGGTCAGGCTGCTGTCATATTTCATGATCAGGATGCCGCCCACCAGGTACAGCAGCATCGGCCCGATGGTGGTCAGCGTGCTGAGCAGCATGAAGAACCACCGGCCGGCCATCCGCTCCCGGATGTTCAGTTTGATCATCCGGCCGTTGGCTTCCTCGTACCGGGTATATTCCGCTTTCTCCCGCCCGAAGAGCTTCACCAGCAGCTGGCCGCTGACCGAAAGTGTTTCGTTCAGGATCCCGTTGATTTCATCGTTGCAGGCCTGGGCCTCCCCTGCCAGCTTCCACCGCCGTTTGCCGGCCATCCGGGTCGGCAGGGTGAACAGCGGCACCACCGCGATGCCCACCAGCGCCAGGATCCAGTTCTTCTGGAACATGGCGATCACCGCCACCACCAGCGTGATCGTATTGGAAAGGATGCTGGTGAATGTACCGGTGACCACCGATTCCACACCGGAGATATCGCTGGTCATCCGGGTGATGATATCGCCCTGGTTGGCGGAAGTGAAGAACCGCTGGGACATCTTCTGCAGGTGCCGGTACATCTGGTTGCGCATATCAAAGGAAATATGCTGCGCGATCCAGTTGTTCAGGTAGGTTTCCCCGACGCCGATCAGGTTGGAGACCAGGTGCAGCCCCAGGGATAGCAGGATCAGCCGGATCAGCGCGGAGATCCCCTCGCCGAACCATCCGCCCAGGTTCTTGCCGGTCAGCACATCGATGATGTTACCGGTCAGGATGGACGGAAACAGGCTGCATACCGAAGAAACGGCGATGCAGACCAGCACCAGTGAAAACTGTTTCCAGTAGGGCCGCAGGTACGAAAAAACACGCAGGAGCAGCTCTTTGGTGATCTTCGGGGAATTCTTTTTTTCTTCCTCTGTCAGGAAAAATGCCCGTCTCCCCGGGCCGCCCGGGCCTGCCATGGCAGCACCTCCCTGTTTTGTGCACCGATCAGTTATCTGCATTATATGCGCTTTCCTTTTCCGAATCAATGATCCCGCTGCAGAAAGTCTTTGACACAGGCCGTTTCCCGGAGTACAATCTCCCGCAGGATTTCCCTACAGGGAGGAAGACGCATGGAGATCGTTGCCCAGGTATTCGGCATTCTTGCCTTTATTGTTTCCGTCATCTCGTTCCAGATGAAAACCTACCGGCAGATTCTCCTGGTCCAGACGCTGTGCGCCAGTCTTTTCGTGGTACATTTCCTCCTGCTGTCCGGCTGCGGGCAGGCGGACGCCGTCACCGGTGCCGTGCTGAACGGGGTCTGCGCCGTCCGGGATGTGGTGCTCCTCTTCACGGAAAAGAAGCGCACCCCGAAGCTGACAACCCTGCTGGCTGTTGTCTTCTCCGTCATCATCCTGGTGATCGGCATCCTGTCCTGGAGCAGCTGGGTTTCCCTGCTGTTTATCGTCGCCATGCTGTTCAACACCGTGGCCATGTCCATCCCCAACCCCAACACGGTCCGGCTGTTTATCATGATCTCCTCTCCCTTTGCCCTGACCTATGATATCCTGACCCATTCCATCGGCGGAAGCATCAATGAGGTGGTCTCCTTCATCTCCGCGCTGACCGCCTATCTCCGCTGCCGGCGCTCCGCCGCAAAATAGCGCCTTTTCCTCCTCCGCGCGGTTTGATTTTTCAGCGTGCCGCAGGTATAATACCCGTAGATCCCGCGAACAACCTGCCGGAGGACAAATACAGATGCATCGACTGCTTTATAAAACAGTATCCATATTTCTGGTTTTGCTGATCGCCTGCGTTTCCCTGCCCTTCTCGGCAGCGGATGAAGTGTCCGCAGGCGATCCGCTGTCTTTCTATCAGTGGTACCTGCAATCCCCGGGTCTTTCCCTGAACGCACCGGATGCCTGGAGCCTCCTTGCCGGAGGAAGGGATGAAGCGGTGGTCGCTGTGATCGATACCGGCATTAACGTGAATCATGAGGACCTGAAGAACGTGCTGTGGACCAATCCGGGGAACCTGGGCCTGCCCGGGGAGCACGGTTTCAACACCCAGGAGAACAACTCCGTCCTGACAGATCTGGAGGGTCACGGCACCCACTGCGCAGGCATCATCGCCGCCCAGTCCGGCAACGGGGCCGGGATCGCCGGTGTCGCCTCCGCGGCCAATGTGAAAATCATGATGGTTGCCACCAACCATTCGGATCCGGAACATATAAACGATCTTCTTTCCACGGACCGGGAAATCGGCGCCCTGGAGTATGTCCTTCGCGCGAAGCAGGCTGGCGTCAATATCGTGGCCGTCTCCTGCTCCTGGGGCCAGGGCGGTCAGAGTGGCGTACTGGACGATATCCTGAATCGCCTGGGTGAGGAAGGCATCCTGACCTTTTTCGCTGCCGGAAACGAACACATCAATCTGGATTACAGTGAATACCACACCGCGGGCACCTCTCCGTACCGGGTCACCGTCGGCGCGGCGGACCGCTATGGAAATGCCTCCGGTTTCAGCAATTACGGCCGGAGAAAGGTGGACCTGTTTGCCCCCGGCGTCAATATCCTTTCCTCCGTCAGCTATCCCTGCTATTTCCCGAATCTCTGGACCCCGGAAAAGCGCAGTGAAACCACCGCATATTACGGCCTCTTCGACGAAAATACCGTCTGCCTGGAAGACGGTTCCGTGATTCCTTCCGTCACCGGCTGCGATGAAACCGTGAAGCCCTTTGGAGCCTCCGTGTTCCGCGCCCAGCCCCTCCTGCCGAAGGAAGAAGGGGAACCTTATGTCACCGGCGCCGTGTGCGAACTGGAAATCGTGAAGGATCACACCTTTACGGATACGGACCGTCCTGCCTCCCTGAAGGTAACAATTCACAACGCCTCCTACGGGGAGCAGTACTTCCTGTACTTTCCCTATGACAAGGATCCGTCAACCACCGGCAGCGACAATACGGATCTTTCCGTATGCGTGACCCGCGAAACTCTGGAGGGGGAACTTCCCCTCTCCGTTTCCGTCGGTGAAATCCTGGTGGATACGGACGGAAACTGCGAGCTCGTCAACGCCGGAATGGAGGAAACGAACCCGGGCCTGACCAACCAGGGAATCATGACCCACTGCTGCAACAGTTCCTCCGGCAATGACAGCCTCATCACCGGCGTGGAGGAACTGGAAGGACGCACATGCGGCGTCGGCGTGCAGGTTGTCGTGAATTCGGAGGATGAGGATGCGGTGGGTGACCTGCATTTCTACCTGGATTCCATCGCGGTCTCCAGACCCGGCATTGAGCTTTCCGCCGATGACGCCTATGACATCATGGGCTGGCACCTCCATGGCCACTCCCGCCGCAGCCGGTGCCTGCGCGGTGCTGGCGTCCCTGTATCCCCGGCAGGAAGGGCAGTCCGGATCGGAATACGCACTGGAAACCCGGGCACGGCTTCTCTCCTGCGTCCGCAGGACTGAAGAACTGAAGGACCTGTGCGCTTCCGGCGGTTATCTGGACCTGAGCCTGCTGGGTGCGGAAAATCCCGCCCTCACCCGGGCGGTCTGCGATGTGGACACCGGGGATGTAATCCTCAACGGTATCAACCTCGGCGGAAGCGCAGTTCTTTCTTACCGGAAAACAGCTGAAGAAGGCGCGCAGGCTGTCGCCCTCCCCTCCGGAGGAATGACCGTGGACGCGTCGGAAGACGGCAGTACCCTGACGATTCACAACGCAAAGGAGCTCTTTGGCTCTTTCGTGGAGTTCGCCCTTTCGGAGAACGGATCCGTCCGGGCGAAGCTGGAGGATTTCCTCGTCAAGGGCCAGTCCTCCCTCTCCCTCGCCTGGGAGGACCTGCACCTGCAGGAGCAGGAGAATACCCTGCCGGAAGTGGGCTGTATCCTTACGGATGAGCATCACGATAACCTGTATGGCTTTGATCCGCATACCGGCACCCTCTTTCGCTGGGACGGATCCGGCTTCAGCGCGGTCCTGGGAACCGGCCTCTTGGACGCAGCCATCGCTTTCCTGGAGCAGGAAGGTATCTCTTACTATGATGTCCACCGGAATACGCAGGTCACCCTCGAAGACCTGTCCGCCCCGGTGTATACCGGCAACCGGCTGTATCACTGGATCACAACGGAATACAGGCCTTCCGCAGAAGCAGAGGAAAGCATTACCCGGCGGTATCTTGCCGTCATGGATTACACTGCTGCAAAGCCCACCTGGTCCTTTACGGAGACAAAAAGCTGGACAGAGCTTACCGGCTCCGATTCCTGCTCAGACATCACCCTGGCCGGCCTGGACGGGAAAATATACTGCATCGGCCTGGGGGACGATACGCCCTTCATGCTATGCTATGATCCGGCGGAAAACGCCTGGCAGAACACAGCCGCCCTGCCGGTCACCCGGGACAGCTGGACCCTTGTCTCCGGCAACGGAAAGATCTACGCGCTGCTGGGGTTGGAAAACAGTCTTATCCAGTCCCGGCGCTGTCTGGACGGGTATGTCTTTGACGGAGCCGGATGGGAAAAGCTGCCGGAAATCCCTTATGCAGGGGATGATCCGGACCCGGATGCAGTTCACAGCAAAACAGCTTACGGAGCCTGTACCGTCACGGAGGACGGACTGGTCCTGCTCAACTGTCCGGCGGAAGGCGGCGGAAACTGTTTCCGCTGGGATCCGGAAACCGGTGCCATCGAGCCGCTGTACCTCAGCATGTCCGGTTACCTGCCCCATCATTACCTGAGCTGCAGCGCAGCATGGACCCGGAAAGGCGTATGGCTTTTGGAAAAGAAGGATCTGGCCGGAAGTGAACGGTCGGACTGCCTGTACCTGCTGCCCGCCGGCCGCTGATCCCCGAAGAATGGATTCATCATCAGGAGGTTTTCCCATGAAGAAAGCAATTGCCCTGCTGCTCTGCCTGTCCCTGGCGGCAGCCCTGTGTCCCCTCTCTGCGTCCGCAGGGGATGTGCCGGCGGAAATCCCTTCTGCCTTCGACCTGCGGAGTGTGGATACGGACGGGGACGGTATCGGCGACCGCTGCTATGTCACTCCGGTGAAGGAGCAGTCGCCCTTCGGAACCTGCTGGGGCTTCGCGGCGGTGGCTGCCGCAGAAATCAGCATCCTGGGTTCCGTCTGTGAGTACGACCCGGATGCATGGAGAACGCTGGACCTTTCTGAAAAACAGCTGGTTTACTTCTCCCACGTGGCGCTGAATGATCCGGACAACCCGCAGAACGGCGAAGGCGCCCTCGTGACGGATGTCCGCAGCGCCAGAGCCGTCTACGGCAGCGGTGCCTCCACCTTCCTGGCCACCAGCACCTTTGCCCAGGGCATCGGCCCTTCCAGTGAGAACGCGGAAGAACTCGGGGATCTGTTCCGCTACCGGGGAAAGGAACAGAATACGATCCGGCGCTGGATCCAGGGATCTTACCAGGATTTCTGCTACAGTGACGATGACGACTGGTCCATCCCGGAGGAATACCGGTTCCGCAGGGATTACCTGCTGAAGGAATCCTTCCTCCTTCCCACCCCCGCACAGGTGAACAGCGAGGATGAATATGTCTACAGCGAAGAGGCCACCCTCCAGATCAAGCTGCAGCTGCTGCAGAAACGGGGCGTCTCCGTCTCCTTCTGCGCGGACGAATCCGATCCGGACCAGGAGCTGTTGGAAGAAGGCCGCTACCTGAACACGAAGACCTGGGCACACTACACCTGGGACGACGGCGCTCCAAATCACGCAGTGACGCTGATCGGCTGGGACGACAGCTATCCGAAGGAAAACTTCGTCGCGGATCATCAGCCCCCTGCGGACGGCGCATGGCTGGTGAAAAACAGCTGGGGTTCCGGCAATGAATCGTTCCCGAACCGCGGCGATGCCACCTGGGGCATCCAGGTACCGCTGACCGACGGCAAAGGAAACCCGGTCAAGGACACGGACGGAAACCCGGTGCTTACCGGCTCCGGCTATTTCTGGCTCTCCTATTATGACCAGTCCCTGGACTCGCCGGAATCCTTTGTCTTTGAGGATGCCATTGCCCCGGAGCAGGTGGAACAGCACGACTATATGCAGACCACTGCCGTAATGGTCCTGGAAAAAGACGCGCCTGCAAAGATGGCCAATGTCTTTACCGCGCGCTGCAGCCAGGTGCTGACCGGTTTCTCCTGCATGACGGAGAAGGAAAACACCCGGGTAACCTATGAGATCTATCTCCTGTGCGACGACTACGAAACCCCGGAAGACGGACTGAAAGTGGCCGAAGGAGAAGTGACCTTCCCCTACGGCGGGTATCACAAAACGTCCCTCTCCACGGACACGGATTCCATTTTTCTCCAGAAAGGTCAGTCCTATGCCGTCATCCTGACCATGACCGATGCGGACGGCAAATACCTGGTGAATGAATCCGTCGCCTTTGCCCTGCCGGGGGATCCCGGCGCCCAGAAAGCTGTGATCAATGAACGCGAAAGCTTTCTGTATGCCGATGGCGCCTGGACCGATTACCGCACCGTCACCGCGCCGGATCCTGACAGCGAAACCTCGCCCTACACGAGCTATGACAACTTCCCCATCAAGGGATACTACAATCCCATCGTCGGAGACCTCTATATGCACTTCTCCGCCGACCGGGAAGTGGCCCTCACGGGGGACGCGGTGCAGACCGGCGTCATCCTGTATTTCAAGGGGCCCCGGGAAATGGAACTCAGCCATCCGGAGATCGAATGGACGCTGCTGAACGGCTCCGGGGAACTGGCGGAAATGGAAATCCTGAAAGGCGGTTCCCAGGCGGAACTCACCGTCCGGAAAGCAGGAACCCTTTACCTCGGCGCTTCCGTGAAGGGCCGGGAGGATCTGGGAACCGCGGTGCTCCGGATGAAGGTGCGTTCTGTCATCCCGAAGTCAGCGGAAGCCATTCCCTCCGTCATGGAATATGAAGACATGCCCCTCTGTCCGGATCTGGAAGTGGTTTCCGAAAACGGTGACCCGCTCTATGAAGGCGAGGATTTCGTGGTTGGCTGCCGGGACAATGAAAGCTGCGGTCTTGCCATTATAGATCTTTTTGTGAATGAAGAATCCGAGGAACCCTTCTTCTCTGTTCCCTTCGTCATCGTCCCGCAGCAGGCGGAGATCACCACCCTGGACGCCGCGGACGGACAGCTCCGGGCGGAACTGGAAGATCAGTGGGAAACCGGTATCACGGGTTATGAGATTGAGTACCGCCGGTCCGGAAGCGAAGACTGGACCGCCGGAAAGCTCTCCGGCGGCGAAACCGCCTGGATTGCGGATATCACGGAACCCGGCACCTATGAAGTCCGGGCCCGTGCCTTCGTGGATGTTTCCGGTGCTTCCATGCGGATGGAAGACGGCCAGACCTTCTTCCCCGGCGAATACAGCGAAACCCAGACTGTCACAGTGGAATAAGAATATGAAAAAGGCTGCCGTAAACGGCAGCCTTTTTTGCTGTGTAAATCTGTATTATTTGCTTACGCTCTTCAGGGAGTTCGCCAGGTCTTCGTTCTGCTTTTCGGTTTCTCCCAGGGCCGCGTAAACCTGCGCCCGCTGATAGTAGCTCTCGCTCAGCTCATATCCGTTTTCAATGCACTTCGTGTAGTCCGCCAGCGCGCCTTCCAGATTGCCCAGGACGCCTTCACATATACCGCGGAAGTAATATGCGCCATCGTAAACCACGCGTTCGGTTTCACCTTCCGCAGGGGTCTCAGCAGCTTCTTCGCCGTCCCCGATGTACTCGGTGAACATGGCCGCAGCGCCTTCATAGTCTTCCTGCCACATCCGGCAGCTGGCCTGGAAGTAGAGCGCTTCGTCCTTGAAGGATTCCGTCTCGACGGACTTGATGAAATCGCTTTCCGCGTCTTCCCACCGGCCCAGGCTGTAGAGGCATACGCCCCGGTTGTAGTACAAGCCTTCGAAGGTTCCGCCCTTGTTCTCACAGGCTGTGAAGGCTTCCACCGCGCCTTCGAAATCTCCGCTGTTCATCTTGCAGACGCCGATGTTGTACATCGCGCCGGCGCCGTAGGTTTCGTTCTCGGCGTATGCTTCAAAAGCGGTAATCGCATCCACATACTTGCCCGCCTGCATCATGTATACGCCATTCTGGAATCCGGCTTCCTCCGCCTCGGCTCCGCCGCCTTCCACAAACTTGTTGTATGCGGCAGACGCGGCTTCGATATCGCCCTTCGCTTCCTGCAGCTTGGCAACTGTTTCATACAGGTTCGTGTCCTTGGACAGGTCGATGTACTTCTCCAGGCACGTGATCGCCTGATCCACTTCTCCGGCATTCGCGTAGATCTGCGTCTTTACCAGGTATGCGTCCGCCAGATTCGGATCCACCCGCAAGGCGGCGTCCAGGTTCAGCAGCGCCATGTCTTCTTTTTCTTCGATCATGTCAATGCAGCCCCGCTTCAGCAACAGGTCCGCAAAGATGGTCGGATTGCTCTGCCGGTCGCAGTAGGCAAAGCAGATCGAAATGTATTCTTTCGCCGCTTCATAGTCTTCAGCGACAATCGCGTTCAGCGCCAGGGTGTAGCTGGCGTCCAGCTTCTGGTTGTCCAGCGCGGCCACGGTTGCGTCCACGGCAACGGTTTCGGTTTCTTCCGCCAGGGCGGGTACCACTGCCGCCGCCATCATCGCGGCCAGCAAAAGGGCAAGGAACTTCTTCATTGTGTATACCTCCATAAATGTAAATAAATTATATACTGTGTAAGGACCTCTGTCAGAGGAATATATCCACAGAAATATGTTTCTGTTATTTTATGACACAAGCCTGTATTTTTCAATCGTTTTTTCATCTGTTCTGCTGGTAAATGTTTCCTGTGGCGCGCTGCAATGGCCTGTGGTAAAATATTCCGCGATCTTTCCGCTGCGAGAAGGAGCTTTCGGATACGGAATGAAACTGATCTGGAGATATGTGCGTCCCTACCGCCGGTTTATCCTGGCGGTGATGGTGATCAAGCTGATCGGTACAGGTAC
>LXOW01183773.1_pt1 | contig 16143 bp, 13 predicted proteins | sample 1368591 | NCBI WGS metagenome assembly LXOW01 (sample SAMN04884650, study PRJNA319009) | bovine gut metagenome | isolation source: Cow rumen | host: Bos taurus | place: Italy: Legnaro (PD) | collected 2014-07-09 | reverse complement strand
GATGCAAGCGAACAAATCATAAAATTCCTCAACGAAAATGTACTTCTTGACTATGACAACCTTGAGTCAATGGCAAATAATTACATGGATGACGCAAATTACTATAATGATGTAAGTAACGGTTTAGGCAAAGGTGTTGCCCAAGTGAGTGCTTCCGTATCTGAAATTACCAAAGTACTTGATTCTATTTCAAGAACTCAGCAAGAACTTGGAAATGCCGTTCACGACATATCCGGTAACATGCAAATCATTACTGAAGCAAGTACAAATGTATCAGATGAGGCAAGTGAAGTTTTATCAAGTATCACAAGTTTGGAAGATACTACAAAACAATTCAGTATCTAAACATAACGAGAGCTGTTGTCAAAACAACAGCTCTCCATTTTTTACACTTTTATTTTTTCCACTCTCCGCGCTGTCTCACAATTTCAAAAGCCAAAACTCCGGCAGCTACCGATGCGTTCAAAGAATCGATATCACCTTTCATAGGGATACTGGCAACAAAGTCGCATTTTTCTTTTACAAGACGACCTACTCCTTCGCCTTCATTTCCAATAACAAGTCCAATTGGTCCCTTTAAGTCCATATTATACATCACATCACCGTCCATGTCAGCACATACAAACCAGAGTCCGCGCTCTTTTAACTGCTCGATGGTATTTGCAATATTCGTCACTTTCACAACCGGTGTAAAATTAAGAGCACCTGCTGAAGTTCTTGCAACCGTTGCAGTCAGTCCTACTGCATGACGTTTTGGAATAATGACACCATGAGCCCCTGCCTGATTTGCTGTTCTGATAATGGCACCAAGATTATGTGGATCTTCAATATTGTCCAAAATAATCACGAAAGGAACTTCCCCTTTCTTTTCAGCCAATGCAAAAATATCCTCAATCTCCGAATACTCATATGCGGCTGCATGTGCGATAACGCCTTGATGTTTTCCAGTTCTTGACATCTGGTCCAAACGGTCTTTTTTAACAAACTGAACAATGGTGTCCTTTTTCTTTGCTTCTCTTAAAACGGTCTGGATTGGACCATCTTTGCATCCTTCCAAAACATACAATTTATCAATGGTCTTTCCTGAACGAAATGCCTCAATCACAGCATTTCTTCCTTCTATGGTAAATTCTTCGTTGTGCATATCTTATCCTTCCTGTAAGCCAAGCTTAACTAATTCCAATATCCGGTCCATTTTATGAGCCAGATATAAATATCCAATCAACGCCTCAAATCCTGTTGCCTGTCGGTAATCCGAAAGGGACGCATTTTTTGCCTTTGTGTATGACTTGGCATTTCTTCCCCTTCGATACACACCCTTTTCTTCTTCCGTCAGTACAGGTTCTATTTTCTTTATAATCTCAGCTTGGGCACTGGCTTTCACCATACCGCTTACTGTTTTATGCAAAAGATTTGCTCTGGCATTTCCTTTTTCCACTACCATGGTTCGGATAATAAGGTCATAAACCCCATCTCCAATATATGCAAGTGCCAAAGAGGAATACTGGGCTAATGGCTGTTCCTCCAATGCAAAGGTTTCTTCCACTACAGAAACAAAATCAATATTTACGCTTTTGTCCATTTTACGCCCTCTCTTGTATCTTTAAGCACAATTCCTTTTTCCAATAAGATATCACGAATTTCATCCGCTCTTTGGAAATTCTTTTCTTTTCTGGCAGCCTGACGTTCTTCAATCAAGGCTTCAATTTCCTCTGCAAGGATTTCTGTCTTAGGAACTACAGATACACCAATAATATCCATCAATGTCACAATGCGCTCCATAGCTTTTTTGGCACTTTCCTCACTTGCCTGCTCACTGATTCCTACATTAACAGCCTTTACCATCTCAAAAATTGCAGAAATAGCATCTGCCGTATTGAAATCGTCTTCCATAGCTGCATCAAATTTTTCGTTTAACTTACTCAATTCATCCAATACTTTTTGCTCGTCTTCTGAAACCGCTGTCTGATTTTCCTTTTTCACGATATCATCCAAACGCTCTACTGCCACTTTGATACGCTCTAAACTATTCTTAGCCGCTTCCATTAAATCCTCGCTAAAATTAAGCGGCATTCTATAATGTGCACCGCTAAGCATAAAGAAACGTAACACTTCGTATGGATACTTTGCTCCGATATCTCTCACCGTAAAGAAATTTCCTTTGGATTTTGACATTTTTTCATTATTGATATTCAAAAATCCATTGTGCATCCAATATCTTGAAAATGTTTTTCCATTTGCAGCCTCACTCTGTGCAATTTCATTTTCATGATGTGGGAAAATCAAATCTTCTCCACCGGCATGAATGTCAATTTCATCTCCCAAGTACTTTTTACTCATAACGGAACACTCAATGTGCCATCCCGGTCTTCCTTCGCCCCATGGTGACTTCCATGCAGGCTCTCCCTCTTTCTTAGGTTTCCAAAGAACGAAATCTAGTGGATCTTCCTTATCTTCTTCTCCAGCCACTTTGATTTCTCTGTGTCCTGCCTCTAAATCATCAATGTTTTTCTTTGACAATTTACCATATTCTTTGAAACTTCTTGTCTTAAAATAAACGGTTCCATTCTTTTCATAAGCATGCCCTTTTTCAATCAACGTATTGATCATATCAATCATTCCGTCAATTTCTTCCGTAGCCTTAGGATTTTTTGTGGCAGGCTTTATGTTAAGTGACTCCATATCTTCCTCAACGCACTTAATATATCTTTCTGAAATCTCACTGGCAGAAACGCCTTCTTCCAATGCTTTCTTAATAATCTTATCATCTACATCCGTAAAATTTGAAACATAATTTACATCATAACCTTTGTATTCAAAATAACGACGTACCGTATCAAATGTAATCATTGGTCTGGCATTTCCAATGTGAATATAATTGTAAACGGTAGGTCCACATACATACATGCTGACTTTTTTCTCTTCAATTGGTACAAATTCTTCTTTTTTTCTTGTCAATGTATTAAAAATTTTCATTTTGATAACCAATTCCTTTCGCACAAAAATATCTCCTTATACTGTAACATACTAGCAATTCTGTCACAAGTAATTTTTAAACTTTTTTGCATCGCCTTTGCATTTTCGAAAATATAATCACATTTTTCTTTTATTGTGTAATAAATATTGAAATTTTTTCCAAAAAATAATATAATATAGATATACTTTGTTAAAAGTGAAACAGCTGTGTTAACAGCCGATTTTATCATAAACCCACTTTCATTCATAGTGATGTCCGAAAGCTAACATGTGGGTTTATAAAACAAGAGTTGGGGTTATACAAGTTTTTTCTATTTTTGCACAGACTAACATGGAGAAATACATTTTAAGACGTAAATTTTGCAGACATATTCTGCAAACATGGAAATCGAGTTAATGTTCAAAGAGTCATTCATCACCATGCAAGATTCACATTTTTGTGGCTCCTTATGAATATTAACCAAGTGAATGGGGTGAAAAAATTGTCAACGGAATCAACAAACCAAGCCGAACAATTAAGTCTACTCGCTACAAAAGCGGAATGTGGTTTGATTAAACTGGCTTATAACAGCGAGATGACTATTTTATATGCAAATGAATATTTTTATACACTTCACGGATATACACAGGAAGAATACACGGAACAATTTGGCTCAAATGCCCTCGCACGTATCCATCCAGATGATGCACAGCGTTTTAAAGCCTCAGTTGCCAGACAGTTAAATATGGGAACTGCACTTCGTTTCGAGTACAGAATCATCAAAAAAGACGGCAGTATCCGCTGGTTGCTGATTAAAGGACAGATGACAGCCAATAACCAAAGGATTGCTTACCTTTGTTCCTGTATTGACATTACATCCATGAAGGTATCTTATCAGGATTTAGCAAAATCAAAACAGGATTTAGATGTTATTTCAAACAATATTCCAGGTGGAGTATTTAAAGTACGTTTGTCTGATTATAAAATTTTGTATGCAAATAATACATTTTTTGAAATTACAGGGTATTCCCGTTTAGAATATGAAGAATTATTCGGAAATATCTGTATTGGTCTTGTAGTTCCAGAAGACGTACCAAAGCTTCAGGAACAGATAAAAACAGCTGTCAGAGAGCATAGCACTCTCTCAACGGAATACCGTATCATTCATAAATCTGGTCAGATACGCTGGTCGCATATCAACGGCAGCCTTATTGATTCAGATGATGATGAACAGGTATTTCTATGTGTAGAAGTTGATTACACAATGCAGAAAGAATACGAAAAACATCTGGAATTATTCCAAAAGAAATCTCAGATTCTTGCAGAGCTGACAAACGAGCGACTTTGGGAGTATGACATTCATGCAGATATAATGCGTCGTTCTGGAAAGTTAGATACTTCATTTAGTAACGAAGATGAAGTACGAAACTTTTTGACTTACGTAAAAGATCGTAACATCATTCATGTGGATGACCAGAATACATTTTTCAAAGCAATACAGTTTTCAAGAACTTCGAAGAAAGATTTAAAAGTTGAAATTCGTATGCTCAACAATATTGGTATCTATACCTGGTACCGTTTGCAGGGCGTTGTGATGTTTGACGATAACGGAAAACCATATCAGATTATCGGTAAAACCATTGATATTGATTCAAGCAAACAGCAATTTTTAAAACTACAGGAAGAGGCCCAGCGTGACAACTTAACAAAGTTAAACAACATTACAGCATTGGCAGATCACGTAAATGGCATTTTACCTCAGTTATCAGAAAATCAAGAAGCAGCGTTGATGCTTATTGACTTAGACCGTTTCAAGATACTTACCGACCGCTATGGTCAGCTGGTATCCGAAGAAATTCTTACACAGACTGCGCGTATCATTCAGGAAGTATTTCCGGGATACAGTACCGGTCGTGTAGACGCAGACCAGTTTGTTGTATTTCTTCCTGAAATTAAAACAACACATGATCTTCAAAAGACTACAGAGCTTATTTGTGATTTGATTCAGAAAATTGAATTTAAAGATAATCCGGATATGAAAGTTACATGTAGTATTGGTTACTTTACTACGAAAGATCCAACCTTCACATTTGAAATCATGCTTTTGAGAGCAAATGTTGCACTCCGTTCCATGAAATCAAAAGGCGGAAACGGTAGTGAAGCATACGGTAGTTTCAAAAATAACACTACTATTTCTTCGGAAGCTGCCCGTACAACAAGTCATGAAGATTACGATCAGTTAACAGGATTGCTTTCTCTTCCTGCTTTCATTTCTGAAGGAGAAAAGCTTCTTAATAACGGTTTAGATGCCCGTCACTTTGCAGTAATTTATTTTGATATTAACTCATTCAAAATCTTCAATGCAAACTACGGTTTCACGATTGGAAATAAGATTTTAAGATATTTTTCAAGAGTTTTGGAAGAAGAAAAACAAGAAAACGAACTTTGTTGTCACGTTGCAAATGATGAGTTTATTACTCTTGTAAATTTTGAGCGTGCACAGGATTTGGCAATGCGTTTTAGCGTATTAAAAAATCATTTCAGCGGTACAAATATGAGCGTGGAAGACTATTTCCGTTTCAACTTTACATGTGGTGTATACTTAGCGAAAAAAGGTGAGACAGACATTGCACAGATGATTGACAAAGCAAACTACGCACGTAAATCTACAAAAAATGTTTCCGAGCTTAGTCACTATGCTCTATATGACGCAAACATGGAAATCAGCGCAAAAAAGCATTTATTAATTGAAGCAAATATCGACCAGGCAATGAAAAAAGGTGAAATCATTCCTTATCTTCAGCCTAGATATTCTCTTCATACAGAGCAGCTAATCGGTATGGAAGTATTGGCTCGTTGGAATAAACCTGACGGTTCAGCTTTGATACCAGAAGAATTTTTCCCTGTATTAGAGGAAAATGGTTTCATTGTAGAACTTGATTTCTACATGATTGAGCAGACTTTGCGAATCATCAAACAGTGGATGGCAAAAGATTTGCCAATTCTACCTGTTTCTTTCAATATTTCCGGATGTCATTTACGTACATCCAACTTTGTAGAACGTTTGCTGGAATTGATGACACAGTATTCTATTCCAATCAACTACTTAGAGCTTGAAATCAGCGAAAAAGTATTTGTGCAGTCACCGGATACTACATCATTCCTTGTTCAGGAACTTAGCGATCTTGGATTTAAGATTATTTTGGACGATTTCGGCAAAGAATACTCAGCCATCAACAGTCTGAAAGACTTACCAATTCAAGGAGTTAAGTTAGATACCGCTTTCTTTAGTGGTAAAATTCAAAAAGAAAAAGAGCGTATCATCTTTAAGAAGATTATCGAAATGGTAAAGGAATTGCATCTTTCGGTTGCTTCCGAAAGTGTGGAAACTACATTACAGGCAGAACAGTTAAAAGAATTTGGCTGCGATATCGCCCAAGGTTTCCTTTATCACAATCCTATGCCAATTGATGAGTTTGAAGAATATATTCTTTCAAGAATTCATTAAATCATATGTAACATAGGCTATGAAAATTGGATTTTCCCAAACTTCATAGCCTATTTCTTTTTTACTGTTTTTTCATTCCCTATTTTAATTATTCTTTTTACATCCGGCGCATCCTGCGCAACCAGTCGTATCCGAAGATGCAACAAAGAAATCCTTCATTTCCTCAATCAGACAAATTGCTTGGGAAGAGATTCCTTCTTTCTTACCGGTAAATCCAAGGCCTTCTTCTGTGGTAGCCTTCACATTTACCTGATTTACGTCAATCTCTAATGCATTTGCAATGTTTTCCCTCATCTTTTGAATATGTGGCAACATTTTTGGTGCCTGTGCAATAATTGTAGCATCGATATTTGAAATCACATATCTGTTTTCATCCAAAAGTTCTCCTACATACTTTAATAACTGCAAACTGTCAGCACCTTTATATTTTGGATCCGTATCAGGAAAATGTTTTCCAATATCCCCAAGTGCTGCTGCTCCTAACAATGCATCCATAATTGCATGCAATAATACATCCGCATCTGAATGTCCAAGAAGTCCGGTTTCATGTGGAATATCCACTCCACCGATAATACACTTTCTTCCTTCTACTAACTTATGAACATCATATCCCATTCCTACTCTCATTGTTCTTTCTCCTCTTCCTTTTTCTTTTTTAATTCACTTCGAACTTTAATAATCTCCTCGTAAAGCATTGGTTTCTCTTTTTGGAAACGCTGTTCCATCTTAGTAACATTTTTCAAAAGATGCTCATACAAAGCACCATCTCTTTCTTTCAAATGCTCGGTAATTACTTCTCTTCTTCGTTCCAGCACTTCTTCTATCTGCAACTGGCTTTTTCCAAGTTTCTCAGCCATTTCTTTCAAATGAATTTCCAGATGATACAAAAGAATTTCCTCATCCACATGTCCAAGCTTTTTCCAGCATTTTTTCTTATTATGTTCCACATACCAACCATTTGACAAATTATCAAGATCCTGCTCTGTAAGATTTTCGATAATGCTCTTTGCATACAATTCCATGTATTGATTGGCATCTTTTCCGTAAGCCCATTCAAATTCCATAAGACTTCTGTTTCCAAATTCCATTACCTTATCTACATGTTCTTTTGTATTTTCCACCAAAGGATACGGCGGATACAAATGCACATCCCGAAGTGCTGCTGATATAGTACGACGAACCACACCTTCTTCAATAAGACATTCTGCTCCATACTGTCTTAATTGGTCATTTACAGTACCCTGATGCTCCGTCATATAAAATACAATGCCGCGATTTCTAAATTTTTCATTGATGCGCACCAATTCATCACAGGCTGACATGTCGATATCATTGATACCACCGGCATCTATGATTACATATTTTGTATCTGGCTTTATGGCTTTTTCCAGTTCCATTTCAAAACGCTCTACATTGGCGAAAAACAAACTTCCACGGAAACGAAAGATTACGGTTTCTTTGATTTCTCTAGCACCACTATTTCGCTCCAAACTGTGAAAACCACTTTTTCCTGGTATCACACCAACTAAAGTGTATGGAGTCTTTGTAGTACGAATCAACACATCAATAAATGATAATACCACACCTATGATAACACCATTTACCGTTCCAACAATCAACACACCAAAGAAAGCACCTAAAAAGATACCAAGTTCCACCTTACTTTCCCGTCTAAGACGTCTTGCCATCTCAACGTCTACAATCCCCCACAATGCTGCCATGACAATGCCTGTTAATATTGGTACCGGTAAATATTTTATAAATCCTGTTCCAAAACATAATAAAGCCAACATACCGGCACCCGCCACAAGATTTGTCAATTGACTTTTACTTCCGTATTGCTCTGTCATAGATGTTCTTGAAACGCTTCCATTGATAGGGCAACATCCAAACATGGCAGAAGCCATATTTCCAAGACCAAAGGCAAATATTTCTCTATTTTTCCGAATGACATATCCATTTTTATTGGCAAACTTATTTTCCGCCAGCAAAGAGCTGGCAGTAATCACAAGTGCAATGGAAAATGCAGTTTCCATCAACGAAATACAATCCCACTGTCCATGACCAAAAAAATGTAGTCTTGGTGGTCCCGGTTTCACCATGGAAAGCAGTCTGACACCATACCTTTGATCAATGTGTCCATACATGGTGAGCATAACACCCACTGCCATAACTACAATGGAAACCGGAAACTTTGGAAGCAACTTTTTAAACACCAAACAAATTGCTATAGTTCCAATACCTAGACCTAAGGACATCCGGTTAATTTCATCCAACACATCTGCAATACCAAAAATTAACGAAAACAGTCCCCCGGTAATAGCATCATACCCCATAATTTTTGGCACCTGCATCAAAATAATAGTCATGGCGATGCCACTTATAAATCCACTCATCACAGGTTTTGAAATGTAAGATACCATTTTCCCAATTCTCAAAAAAGAAAATAAAAACAACCATGCCGCCACAAATAACGTGATAATCGGCACAATTTCCATAGCTTCCGCGGAACCACCTTTAATTCCATGATTCGCCAAGGCGCTTCCCACCAAGGCTGCCGGTGCCGCATCCACTCCAATTACAAACTGCTTGGATGTAGAACACAAAGCAAACAAAATAATCGGTAGCACCGAACCATACAAACCGTAACGTGCCGGCAACCCTGCAATCTGTGCATATCCCATGGAAATCGGAATGGATACTGCCATTACAATAAGGCCTGCAATCAGATCCGATAAAATATATTCTTTTTTATACCCCTCTAAGGTGGGTGCAATTACTCTCATTTTTCATTTCCCCCAAATAACTTTGTCATAGGAAATTGCGATGCAATTAACTCCATCTCCGCGGTCTACGCATCCTCGCGGAGCATTTTTTTGTAACAGGAAATTGCATCGCAATTTCCTGTTACAAAAAAAGCCTCCAGAAAACTGGAGGCTTTAAACTCTTAATAGCGGAAACTGGATTTGAACCAGCGACACCACGGGTATGAACCGTGTGCTCTAGCCAACTGAGCTATTCCGCCATAATGGGACCAATAGGGCTCGAACCTATGACCCTCTGCTTGTAAGGCAGATGCTCTCCCAGCTGAGCTATGATCCCATTGTCAAACGACAAGAACCATTATAAACCACGTTTTCACGCTTGTCAACTGTTTTAATTAATTAAATTCAATTTTCTTAAAACGTTTTCAAACTTATCCTGATCGATAGGTTTTCCGGCATATGCCACACATCCCAATTCAAATGCTTTTGTCACATTACGACCTTCATTTAATGCTGTGGTCATGATAATCTTAGCACCATCTTCCTCTGAGATGCCCTTTTCCTTTTCGTAATCACGAATCTGCTTTAATGCCTGATATCCATCTAACTCCGGCATCATGATATCAAGACATACCAAATCGTATCCCTCATCTGCATCCAATGCCATAGTAAATGCATCTACTGCTTCCATACCATCTACTGTTACGTCACATTCCCCAAACTTTGACAAAAAACGTAACATAAATTTTCTACTGGCGAAATCGTCCTCTGCAATTAAAATTTTCATAATTAAACCATTCCCTTTCTTCTGTAATCCATAACCTCTTTCTAGTCAATCATCCCCAACATGACTACTCTCAATACTATTATACACTTTTTTCTTATATTTTTCTACCTTTTCTTGTAAACAAGCACAACCAAAGTGTAACAACATTTCAAAAAGTTGCTAACAGTTTTGCTTCTTCGTGTACATGTTAGATATATAATCCAGCATGACCACTAGCTCTTAGCCAAGATATTTTTTCAAAAACTCTATAAGTGCATCCATTTCCTCGTCTGTACCAATGGTGATACGCAAATAGTTATCAATTCGTGGTTTATTAAAGTAACGAACAAAAATATTTTCTTTTCTCAATGCTTCAAACAACTCTTTTGCAGGCACTGTCTTGTGTGTTGCAAACAAAAAGTTTGTCTTCGAATCTGGGAAAGAAAAACCTAACTCCGTCAATTCTTTCTTTACTCGTTCTCTTGTTGCCACAATCTTTTCGCAACATTCCTTAAAATACTCCGTTGCTTCCATAGATGCTTTTCCTGAAACCAAAGTCACATAATCCATGGTGTAAGAATTGTATGAATATTTTACATCATTTAACGCCTTTATAAGTGTCGGATGACCAATAGCATATCCAATACGCATTCCAGCCATAGAACGTGATTTAGAATACGTCTGAACTACCAACAGATTTTCGTATTCATCTAACAATTTCAAAGCAGACTCTCCACCAAAATCAATATATGCTTCATCCACAATCACCACAACATCCTGATTGTGATCTAAAATATCACGGATGAAATCCAAATTTTCATAAACGGAAGTCGGAGCATTTGGATTCGTAATCACTACTCCTCCATTTGGAGTGTAATAATCTTCTTTTTTAATTCTGAAATTTTCATTCAATGCCGGTGTCACATATGGAATTTGGAACAATTCTGCCCATACATCATAAAAAGAATATGTGATATCCGGGAATACGATTGGTTTCTCTGAGCCAAAGAATGTTAAAAATGCCATTCCTAAAACGTCATCAGAACCAACTCCCACAAATACCTGTTCATCTTTCACACCATAGTTTTTCGCAATTGCCTTTACCAAAATCTCAGAAGTTGGATCCGGATACATTTTTAATTTTTGTATATCCATATTTTTAATTGCTTCGTCTACCTGTGGTGCCGGTGGATATGGGTTCTCATTTGTATTTAACTTTATCATTTTAGAAAGCTTCGGTTGCTCTCCCGGTACATATGGTTCAACTTTTCTAAAATATGCTTCCCATGGTTTCATCTAAAATACCTCCGTTTCAACTTATCTTACCGTAGATTTATTCTTATTATATCCAAAAAACATTTGTTTTCACTTAAATATTGATAAGCATTCCTCCGCACAAATGACATAAATCCAGCCCATCAAAAGTAATACCTCCGCAATCCGGACAAACGATCTTTTCCGGCAGTATCTTTCGTTCCAGTATTTCATATTCCAGTTCTTCATCAAAAATTGCATCTAATTTTTCCTGGCTTTCTTTTGTCATTTTGCTTCCTCCCTACATATATGATGCTCTCTTGCAATCTCCTTAATATGAGTTTTCCAAGAACACACACATTCAGCTTCATTATATCCAATTCTACTGACAAACGCAACCACACTCAATAGTTTTTCAAACTTTCAAAGGTATTATATATATCCAATTTTCCCCATCCGTATTCTTTGCTCGGCACAATAAGCCCTGACCTTCTTGCGCCTCTAACCATATAATTTTTCGCAATTACCGTATTCATCCCCATATTATTTTCCCTTACAATTCCCCATTGCATCAGCATAACTGCCGCTCCTGCCACATGGGCTGCTGCCACACTGGTTCCTGTTCTTGCTCCAAACCTTAAAGGCGATACAGGTCCATACACATTGACACCCGGAGCTGCCAAATCAGGCTTTATCCCCATATTTTCACGAAAACCTCTGCTGGAATTAATATAGATACTCTCATCTACATGGTTGTAGGCTGCAGATGTTATGATTTGATTTGTGTTTGCCGGATTGCATATGATTGTATCCGGATTTGGTTCAAGAAACCGGCTCCTTGCAACAAACTCCCTCATAGGCATCCAGATATGAAAACTGGTGGCATCATCTTCTAAATTGCTGACTGAAAACTTCCAAATTCCATTTTTAGCCCCTTTCATCCGCACAGCAATCACTTCTTCTCCAGAATAGTATTCTACACGTTCGTAGTAAACATACACCCTTGTATCCAAAAATACAAAATCAATCCTTTGTTCAAAGGTACGTATCTGGAGTCTTCCCGAGTATTCTCCATCCGGAGACGTAATACCGATACTTAACGCCCCAATAGCATTTGTCCACAATTCAAAAGACAAATTCTGGTCTCCATCCACCAAAAATTCAATTTCTTTTGTTTCACGCCCCTTTGTTTCACCATAATAATGATGCCCAAGACCGGTTTCATTCCCTGCTGCCCCCACCATACATATGCCACTACTATTTCCAAGACGGTTAATCATATTTCCTATTGGGGATGAACCGTTGTGACTTCCGGCATTTGTCCCCATGCCAATCAAAATAACGATAGGTTTTCCAATTCTTTCCGCCTTTTCTACTAAATAGCGAATTCCTAACATCACATCATTTTCCTGAAAGCAAGGAACATCCTTTGGAATGCCGTAAAAATCCCTATACAGTTGTTTTGCCTGCTTCACTTTCACGGAAAGAATTTCTGCTTCCGGTGCCATTCCTGTAAATTCATCTCCCATATCATTTCCCACTGCTACCGCCGCTAAAAATGTCCCGTGGTAATCTGAAGAATCCTTTGGCACTGATTTTGCTCCCTCTTTGGAAGCGATTGCTTCATTGATAGCTTCCAAATTGTATTCGCTTCCATAGTCAAATCCTTCCGGTGGCGTTCCACTTCGGTCTTCCTGATCCCAGATATAGATTACCCTCGACTCTCCATTTGACCTTAAAAATACCGGATTTTCATAATCAATCCCGGTATCCACAATACCAAACAGCACTCCTCTGCCATTTAATTCAAAGCCTTCCCTGCTTCTTACCTTTAATGCACCGGTAGCCTCCACATTGTCGATATTTAGCAGACCATAGCATTTTGGAACCGCAGAATATCCGTACTTTTCATACGAAACGGTGCCATCATTTACGATTTTTTTATAAATGCACAAAAAACTTCCATCAATGACCTGTACACAAGCCGGTTCAAATCTTGTTTGTACATTCTGCGCATTACCACCAGTTTCCACGATATAATCCGCATATTCTTCCGAATAGATAATTTCTTCACACCCTACCTTTTCTTCCATGGATTTTCCTGTTTTCTTTCAATATATAGATACACCATAAAATTTAGAACACATACTTTTGCACAATTTTTAGTTTGCGAACAAAATAATCACTCAATACCAAAACTCACAAACTTGCATGTACGACTTTCCAATGCAGGATTTCATGTATGAGCAAAAAAGACACAGAAAAAATAGAACTAATTTTCCGTGCCTTTTCGATACTCCTTCGGAGTCATTTGATATTTCTTTTTAAACAAACGATTAAAGTAGGAAATATTGTGCATTCCCACCTGCATAGAAATCTCCATAATGGACAAATTTGTAGTCTGCAATAATTCCACAGCTCTCTCCATCCGGTAATCATTCATATAGTCAACGCAAGTCATTCCGGTGTGTTTTTTAAAGAACCGCATAAAATAAGGCTCGCTAAGATGCAGTAATCCTGCAAGTTCCTGAATAGTCAACAACCGCTGATAATTTTCCTGAATATAATCAATCACCAGACGAATATTGTTGATAGCATCCTGTTTCTGCTCCTTTGGCAGTTCTTTTCTGCGAAATACATCTCTATATAATACAAAAAATAATCGTTCCAGCCTCCACTTAATATCCAATTCCATGGCAACATCTTTCGCGTCACACACCCGATGGAGTTCAAGAAGCATACTTTCAACCAAATGGTAAGAAGGCTCAATTACATTGATAATCTGCGGATACTCAAGTTTTCCATCCACAAATGGCTTAATGTATTTCAAATAGCTGGCATCTGTGGCTCCGTAAGAGAGCATACTCACATCAAACAACCACGAAAATAGACACCCGTGTTCATTTCCATGCTGCTTAATGGAATGGAGAGCCCCAGGTCGAACAATAATAATATCTCCTTTGCACACCACATATTTAATCAGATCCACCATAATTTCGCATCTTCCGGTATGGACATAAATAATTTCCACTTCATTGTGCCAATGCATGGCAAAAGAAGAAAAACTTAATGGTAACCAAGTAACGTACTGGACGAAGGGAAGCATAAAATCGCCATGCTTGACCTTTTCCTGCAATTCCACATTTTGATTTTCGCTCATTCCCTTCCTCCTTTTTCTTATGAATGTTCTCTCGGAATCTCCTTTATTCAATAATTTCGGCGTCTGATTTACGCCAAATCCATTCTTCTTATTATTCTTCCTCTGTAGCCTCTTTCTTTGCAATGCGGTCAGAACTTCTCATTTCAATTTTTGGTGCACCAGTGCCTTCGATATACTCTCTTGTAATAGTAACCGTACCAATATTGTCATCTTTTGGTATCTCGTACATAATGTCTAACATAATTTCTTCGATAATGGCACGAAGGGCTCTGGCACCCATCTTTTTCTCGATGGCTCTTTCCGCAATGGCTTCATAGGCTTCCTCATCAAATAAAAGATTAACCTCATCTAATGCCAATAACTTCTGATACTGTTTTACAATGGCATTTTTCGGTTCCACTAAAACACGGATTAAGGCTTCCTTATCCAACTCACGAAGAGCATAGATAATTGGTAATCGACCTAAAAATTCCGGTATCATGCCGTATTCTCTCAAATCTTCCACCGTAACTTTTGAAAGAAGATCCGGATCATTGTCATAACGGTCTTTTAATTCACCGCCAAATCCAATATTACTCTGTTTGGTCAGTCTCTTTTTCAAAATGCCCTCAAGTTTCGGAAATGCTCCACCACAAATAAACAAAATGTTTTTCGTGTCAATAGTAGTCATTGGAACCATAGCATTTTTATTGGTTGCACCAACTGGCACTTCCACCTGACTTCCTTCCAACAGCTTTAATAATCCCTGCTGAACCGACTCACCACTTACATCGCGGTTTGTAGTGCTTTGTTTCTTCGCAATCTTGTCAATCTCATCAATAAAGACAATACCATGTTCCGCTTTTTCCACATCATTATCTGCGGCAGCCAATAATTTTGACAATACACTTTCCACATCATCACCAATATAGCCAGCTTCCGTAAGAGAAGTGGCATCCGTGATTGCCAAAGGCACCTGCAAAATTTTCGCCAAAGTTTTTACCAAAAATGTCTTTCCGGAACCGGTAGGTCCAATCATTAACATATTTGATTTTTCGATTTCAATCTCATCCATAGTGTTTGTAGCCACACGTTTGTAGTGGTTATAAACAGCAACGGAAATTACTTTTTTTGCAAAATCCTGTCCCACAATATAGTCATCTAACTTTTCTTTGATAATATGTGGTGCCGGAATGTTTTTAATATCAAGTTCCGGTTTTTCCTCCGGATTTTTCTTCTTTAATTTTTGTCTCTGAGGTGTCTCCTGCTGTGGTGGCATACCAAATGCGGAATTCATATTCATCAGATCCATATAAGAAGGCATGTTACCAAAGGCACCATTGTTCATACTGTCGAAAGTCTTTTGCATACAGTCACTACAAATGCAAATGTTATTTGGAATGTGTATCATCTTTCCTGCGCGACTTTCTGTTCTGTGACATATATAACAAATATCCTCATAATCTGAGTTTTCTTTTTTTACATTATCCTTTTCTTCACTCATATGCAATTCTCCAATTCTATCTTTTTTCAAAAGATTTTTTCTATTTCCTAGCACTATTATGACATTTTTACTTTTTTATGTAAAGTAAAACATTCTTCTTTCCAATAAAACAATGCTATCTATTCAACCAATTCTCGACATTTTTATCTTCATAGAGCTAATTATTCACTAGAACAATTACGCCATAATTATAGAACAAAGAGTTTTGCTTGCAAAACTCTAGCGCGACCGCGGTATTGCGCAGCAATTAA